>Ga0066667_10000671_pt1 | contig 11934 bp, 11 predicted proteins | sample GraSoiAngelo_116_FD_133943 | JGI IMG/M metagenome (GOLD analysis project Ga0066667, IMG submission 133943) | Grasslands soil microbial communities from the Angelo Coastal Reserve, California, USA - 14_0903_16_30cm | ecosystem: Environmental > Terrestrial > Soil > Grasslands | place: USA...
CGTCGAGGAAGCCGCGCGTCGGCGGCTCGGAATGCCGATCCAGACCTACGACCTCGAGGTCGAGACGATCGAAGACCGGCTCGTGGCTGCCGAGTTGAGGTCCGGCCTCGCCTCGGGGCTCGACTCGCTTCCTCGTGAGCAACGCGCAGCGCTCCAGCTGCGCGTGATCGAGGAGCGCCCGTACGCGGAGGTGGCCTCGATTCTGGGCTGCACCGAGACCGCGGCGCGGCTCCGGGTCATGCGCGCGCTGGGAAAGCTTGCTCGCTTCATCCCCTCACAGCAATCGAGCTGCGGTTAGGACTGGCCGCAGCCGCGCCGGTGCCGCTGCTTCGTGTTACGCGACCGGCTGGGCCGCCCGGAGTTCTTGCCCGAACTTGGCCCGCGCGACGAACTGGCCGATGCCGGGGGAAGCGACGAGCTCGTCGCCCTCGACCAGGACGTTGCCGCGCAGCAGCACGAGCTCCGGCGTCCCGGTCACCTCCGTGCCTTCGAAGAGGTTGTAGTCGGTCTTCGAGTGGTGCGTCGCCGCGGAGATCGTCACGCGCTGCTCGGGATCGAAGACGACGAGGTCGGCGTCGGAGCCGACGGCGATCGTGCCCTTGCGCGGGTAGATCCCGAACAGCTTCGCCGGGTTCGTCGACAGCAGCTCGACCATTCGGTTCAGCGAGATCCGGCCGGCGCGGACGCCGAACTCGTGAATCATCTGCAGCCGGTTCTCGAGGCCCGGCCCGCCGTTTGGGATCTTCGAGAAGTCGTCGCGGCCCAGCGTCTTCTGGCCGTCCCAGAGGAAGGCGCAGTGGTCGGTCGAGATCGCGCTCAGCACGTCGGTGCGGACCGCGTTCCAGAGCACGTCCTGGTTCGCCTTGTCCCGCGGCGGCGGCGTGTAGACGTACTTCGCTCCTTCGAAATCCGGGCGCTCGAGGAACGTGTAGTCGACGAAGAAGTACTGCGTGCAGGTCTCGCCCCAGACGTCCCAGCCCTTCTCGCGGGCGAGCTGGATCGGCTCCACCGCCTCGGCGCAGGAGACGTGGACGACGTACAACGGTGACCCCGCCACGCGCGAGAGCTGGATCGCGCGGTTGGTCGCCTCGCCCTCGGTCTCGGGCGGGCGGGTCAGCGCGTGGTACTTCGGCTCGGTCTTTCCCTCGGCGAGTGCCTGTTTGACGAGCACGTCGATCGCGTCGCCGTTCTCGGCGTGCACCATCACGAGCGCGCCGGTCTCGGCGGCAACCTCCATCGTCCGGAAGAGCGTCTCGTCGTCCACCATCAGCGCGCCCTTGTAGGCCATGAAGAGCTTGTAGGAGGTGATGCCCTGGTCGGGCAGTGTCGCCAGCTCCTCGAGCGTGCCGCCCTCCTTCAGGTCGGTGACGGCCATGTGGTAGCCCATGTCGATCACCTGCTTGCCGTTCGCCTTGGCGCGCCACTCCTCGAGCGCTTCGCCGAAGGTCGCGCCGGCCGGCTGGATGATGAAATCGACGTGCGTCGTGGTGCCGCCGAAGGCGGCCGAGGTCTGGCCGGACTCGACGTCGTCGATCGTGACCGTGCCGCCGAAGGGCATGTCGAGATGTGTATGTGGGTCGACGCCGCCCGGGAGGACGTACTTGCCGGAAGCGTCGATCACCTTGTCGGCCGGCTGGTCGAGCGACTCGCCGATCAGCGAGATCCGCTCGTCCTCCACGTAGACGTCCGCGACGTAGTCGTCCGCGGCGGTGATCACTCGGCCGCCCTTGATCAGGATCGACATGACCCTCCTTTCAGGGCAGCGGGGACGCCGTCGGCGTCCCCGCTGCGACGAATCGGCTTACTTCCCTCCCGGCGTGACCTTGACACTGGCCTTGTGCCAGTTCTTGCCGGTGATGTCGAGTTGCTGCTTCTTCAGGATCGCCTGTGCCGCCCTGGCGATGTCGGTCCGGTATGCCTCGTGCCCGGGCAGCTTCTTCAGCTTCCCGTAGGTCTTCACGATCTTGGCCGAACGCGCGTATGCCGTGGGATCCATGACGCCGACCCCGAGCTTCGCAGGCCAAATCAGCGCGTTGATCTCGTTCATCATCCACCTCTGGTGGCCGCGAGGCAGCGCCGGGCCGTTCGCGAGCACCATCTTGACGCAGGCGCTTTGATGGTCTCGACAGTAGATCCAGCCCTTGAGCGACGCCGCGACGAACTTCTTGGCGAGCGCTTGATGCGACTTGTCCTTGATCCAGCTCCCCTGCGTGAAGATCCCGTCTTCGAGCATCGAGGTGCCGACCTTCTGCATCGGGATCACGTTCAGGTTCTTCAGCGTGTAGAGCTTCCCCGTTTTCGGGTTCTTCGCCTCCAGCACCTGCGCGAGCTCGTTGTAGGTCATCGCCGACGCCGCGTCGACCTGGCGCTTGAGGAAGAAGTCCATCGAGAAGGGCTCCTTGACGATCTTGACGCCCTTGTTGTGCAAGGGGTCCATCCCGAACTTCGCCAGCGCGGCGAAGACCTCGAACTCGTTGCCGCCGAGCCAGTTCGCGACCTTCTTGTTCCTGAGCTTGCTCACCCGGTCGAGCCCGGTGTTCTTCCAGGAGATGAGCGTCAGTCCACTCTTGTTGAACACCTGCGCGATGTTGACGATGTCGACGCCTTGGTCGCGGCTCGTCATCAGGCTCGAGAGCCAGTCGATCCCGAACTGTGCCTGTCCGCCGGCCACGACCTGCTCCGGGATGATGCTCGGGCCGCCGGGCTTGATCGTCACGTCCATGCCCTGAGCCTTGTAGTAGCCCTTCGCCTTCGCCGCGTAATAGCCGGCGAATTGCGCCTGCGTCACCCACTTGAGCTGGAGGGTGACCTTCGTCAGCTTGTGAGCTTTCGTCGACGCTCCAGCCGACGTCGCTGCCCCGACGACCACGGCCGCGAGAGCCGCCATCAGCGCGAGGCTCGCGACGACCCAGTACCTCCCCTTCATCCGGTCCCCTTTCGTCTCAGAATGGCTGGCGCCATTCTGAACCTCTCTCAGTCGTCTGTCGATGGCACGCCGCGCAGGGTCAGCCGCTCCAGCAACGCGACGGCGAGATAGAACGCGATCCCGTAAGCGCAGGCGACGCCGATGCCCGCCCACGCCTCCTTGAACTGGAAGGTCGTGCTCCGGCTGTCGATCAGCACGCCGAGTGCCGTGAACGCGCCGCCGAAGTACTCGCCGACGATCGCCCCGATCATCGCCAGCACCGTCGCGATCTTGAGCGAGGTGAAGATGAACGGCAGCGCTGTCGGGATGCGGACGCGGCGGAACGTCTCGAGCTCGCCGGCTGCGTACGACCTCATCAATTCGATCGACTGCGGGCGGACCGAGGTCAGGCCGCGGAGCGTGTTCACGAGCACCGGAAAAAAGCAGAGGACAGCGGCGATCGCCATCTTCGAACCCTTCGAGAACGGGTCGAACCACGCGTTCATGATCGGCGCGAAGGCGATGATCGGGATCGCGTTCGCCGCGATCATGTACGGCATCAGCGCGCGCCCGACGCCGCGCCAGCGCGCGAGCACGAGCGCCACGACCAGCGCGAGTCCGCACCCGATCGCGAAGCCGCCGAGCGCCTCTTGAAAGGTGAACCAGCCGGCGCTGATCAGCTCGTCGCGGTTCGTCCAGAACGTGCTTGCGATCGCGGTCGGCTGCGGTGCCAGGAACTTCTTGATGTGGAAGACCGCGATCGACTCCTGCCAGATCAGGAATACGAGCACGAGCACGACGAGAGCCGGCACCCAGTCGAGAGCGCGGCGGCCGACGCGGCCCGCGAGCGTCCCGCGAGGGATCGGCTGGACGGCGACCGGGGCCGTGGTCACGGTTGGGCCTCGGCGGCGGGAGCAGCAAGCTTGCGGTCGAGGTCGCTGCCGAGGTGGAGTGCCTCGCGCACGCGCGTGACGAGCTCGAAGAACCGCGGCTCTTCCCGGGTCGCCGCAGTCCGCGGCTGCTGCAGGTCGATCTCGATCACGTCCGAGATCCGCCCCGGGCGCGGCGACATGACGACCACGCGAGTCGAGAGGAAGACCGCCTCGGCGATCGAGTGCGTAACGAAGACGATCGTCGATCCGCTCGCTTCCCAGATGCGGAGCAGCTCCAGGTTCATTCGCTCCCGTGTCATCTCGTCGAGAGCGCCGAACGGTTCGTCCATCAGCAGCAGCGCGGGGTCGAACGAGAGGGCGCGGGCGATCGAGACGCGCTGCTGCATGCCGCCCGAGAGCTGCCACGGGTAGTGGCTCTCGAATCCGCCCAGCTCGACGAGCCGGAGCATCTCCTGCACGCGCCCGGTTCGACGCCGGCGGTTCCAGCGCGCGAGCTCGAGCGGCAGCGAGATGTTGCGGGCGACCGTCCGCCAGTCGTAGAGCACGGCGTCCTGGAAGACGATGCCGTAGTCGCGGTCGGCCCGCGCCTGCGGCGCCGGCTTCCCGTTCACGCGCACGGTGCCGGCGGTCGGCCGGATCAGGTCGCCGACGATCCGCAGCAGTGTCGACTTGCCGCAGCCCGACGGCCCGATCAGCGAGACGAACTCCCGCTCCCCGATCGCGAGCTCGATTCCTTCGAGGGCGGTCGTGCCGCCCTCGAACGTCTTGCCCACGTCCTTGATCTCGACCACGCTCATGCCCTCGCCTCCGGACTACGCGACGAAGCCCGTTCGCCCGACCGGGCTTGGACGGCTGCGGCGGCGAAGCCGCCACAGCCTCCAAATCGGCATTGCAAGCGACGCCTCATGCGACGTTCTCGGGAGCTCGCCGGACGACGATCGTTTCGACGATCACGACCGCGACGAAGAACGCGATCCCTAGCAGCGCCGCCATCAGGTTCGTCGCCCAGAGGTTCTCGGGATTCAGCGAGTAGTACTGGTTGAAGTTGACGATGAAGCCGCCGAGCCCTTCCTGGATCGAGGACGGCGCCTCGCCGATGATCGCGCCGACGATGCTCGCCGTCGCCGAGACCTTCAGCGCCGAGAAGATGTAGGGCAGAGCGGCGGGGATCCTCAGCTTCCAAAGCACGCTCACGCGGCCCGCCGCGTACGAGCGCATCAGCTCGAGCGCGCGGCGATCGGTCGACTGAAGGCCGCGCAGGGTGTTGATCGTGACGGGGAAGAAGGTCAGGTAGCTCGCGATCACGGCTACCGAGAACCAGGGCGCGACGTGGAGGCTGCCGAGGTAGACGACGACGATCGGCGCCACGGCGAGGATCGGCACGGTCTGCGATGAGACGACGTACGGGAGCAGGCCGCGCTGGAGGAGGCGCCACTCCGAGAGCGCCACTCCCAGCAGGAAGCCGAACGTGGCACCGAGCGCGAAGCCGACCAGCGCCTCCTTGGCGGTGAACCAGGTCGCATGCAGAAGCTGGACGAGCAGGATGTCGCCGGTTCCCGAAGTCGGCTTGCGGAATAGCGCCGTCAGGATGTCGTGGATGTGCGGCATCGTCGTCGAGTCGACGACGAACGGCCACGTCCAGCCCTCGCGGATCCAGAGCCAGCGATACCCCTCCCAGAAACCCCAGAGAACGGCGAGGACGAGCACGAGCATGCCGATCCGCGCCGCCGCGCTCCTGACAAACGCGGCGCGGCGACGGTCGGCACGGGGCTCAGCGGCGATCGTCGCCATCGCGTATCTCTTACCACACTTGTTTTACGATCGCGGCCATGCTCGACCCCGCCCGCACGGTTGCCGGGCTGCGCGAGTTACAGGAGCTGACGGGCGACGAGAACGGAGCGCAGCGGGTCGCCTGGACAGAGACCTGGGCTACGGCGCGGAAGTGGCTCGACAAGAAGATTTCCGACCTTCCCGTCGAGAAGACCTGCGACGCGGCCGCCAACCAGTGGTTCACACTGCCGGGCGACTCCGAGCGCGCGCTGCTGATCGGCGGTCACATCGACTCGGTTCCGAACGGCGGCTGGCTCGACGGGGCGCTGAACGTGCTGGCCGGGGTCGAGGTGCTGCGGAGGATCGTCGAGGAAGGAACGCCGCCGGTGACGGTGCGGCTCGTCAACTGGGCGGACGAGGAGGGCGCGCGCTTCGGCCGCTCGCTCTTCGGGTCCTCGGCGGCCGCCGGGTCGATGGCCGATCAGGACGAGTTGCGGCAGCGCCATGACGCCGACGGCGTCGCGCTGCCCGATGCGATCGCGCGCTTCGCCGTCGATCTCGACGCGGCGCTTGGCGCCCGGAGTGAGCTCGAGCACGCCGCCGCCTACCTCGAGCTCCACATCGAGCAGGGCCCTGTGCTCGAGTCGCTCGACCTTCCGCTCGGCGTCGTGCTCGGCACCTTCGGGGTCGAGCGCCACCAGGTGACCTTCCGTGGACAAGCTGCGCACGCAGGCTCGACGCCGATGGACAAGCGCCGCGACGCGCTCGCGGGTGGCGCCAAGCTCGAGCTCGAGCTCAGGGAAATTGCCGCGCGGATCGGCGAGGGCGCCGTCTGCACGATGGGCGGCGTCGTCACGAAACCGGGGATCGTCACGTCGGTCGTCGAGACCGCGGAATGCCTGGTCGACCAGCGGCATCTCGACGCGGTGCAACTGGCCGAGATGCTGGACAACGCGAACGCCGCCTGCCGGCGGTCCGGACAGCAGGATGACCTCCAGGTCGCGTGGGAGCGGATCTGGAACATCGAGCCGATCCTCTTCGACGAGCGGTTGATCGAGCTCGCCGACGAATCGATCAGGGAAGTCGCCGGCACCTCGCACCGGCTTCCCAGCGGGCCGCTCCATGACGCCGCCGAGGTTGCCCGCGCCGGCATTCCGACGGTGATGCTGTTCGTGCAGAGCCTCCGCGGCCTCTCCCACACGAAGCTCGAGGACACGAAGGAAGAGCATTTGGAGCTCTCCGTCCGTGCGCTTGATCGGCTGACAGACAAAGTGATTTCATTGCTCGCGGATGGCTCTTAGCTTCGGCGTCACCGTCCTGCCGGATCCGCCCTACACGCGGCTGGTCGAGCTGATGCAGAAAGCCGAGGAGCACGGCTTCGAGTACGGCTGGACGTACGACTCCCACATCCTTTGGCAGGAGTCGTACGCAACGCTGCCGCTCGTCGCCGCGGCGACGGAGAAGCTCAAGCTCGGCCACTGCGTCACGAACCCCGGGATCCGCGACCCGACGATCACCGCGAGTTGGTACGCGACGATGCAGGACCTCTCGAACGGCCGGATGGTGATGGGCATCGGGCGAGGCGACTCGTCGCGCCGGGTCGTCGGCCTCAAGCCGGTCCGGGTGGCCGAGTTCGAAGCGCGGCTGCGGATGATCAAGGACCTGATGAACGGCCGGAAGGTCGAGTGGAACGAGAAGGAGCTGCAGCTCGAGTGGGTGCGGGACGAGCTGCCCGAGATTCCGATGCACGTCGCCGGTTACGGGCCGCGGGCGCTCGGTGTCGCGGGGCGCGTCGGCGACGGCGTCATCATCCAACTGGCAGACCCACAGATCATCCAGTGGATCATGGAGACGGCGCGCACGGCCGCCGAGGAGGACGGCCGCGACCCGGACGCGCTGCAGTGCATCGTCTGCGCGCCGAGTCACATCTCCGACGACCTGGTCGACGCCCGCGAGCAGGTGCGCTGGTTCCCGGCGATGGTCTCGAACCACGTCATGGACCTGATCGAGCGCTACGGCGCCGACTCAGACGAGATTCCGGCTGCGCTGACCGATTTCGTCAAGGCGCGCAAGTTCTACGACTACAAGGAGCACAGCCGCGTGGGCGCCAAGCACGGCGAGTTCGTCACCGACGAGATCTGCGACCGCTTCTGCGTCCTCGGCAGCGCCGAGCAGGCGACCGAGAAGCTGCGAGAGCTGGAGTCAATCGATGTCGACCAGTTCAACATCTACCTGATGACGCAGGGCCAGGAAGAGACGCTGGCCGCCTACGGCGACCGAATCATGCCGCAGTTCTCCGGGGTCGCCGCCTGACCTAGGAGGGCCTAGCGCATTTCCAGGCGCGACAGCCGGCGCCGCCGGAGCGGCCGTTCCCTCCGCTTCCGTTCCGCGAGCGCTTCGTCGGCGCATTCGATGCGATCGAACGCTGCGTTGTCGAGCGCCGAGACAAGGATCTGGTAGCGCGAGGGGTCGAAGGTCTCTCCGCAGACGGGGCAGATCGAGAGAGGCAGGCGTGCAGTTATTTCTTCGGGCGGTCCGGCTTGGACTGGCCGGGGGGGCCGGTGTGGTCGTGGTTGGGGTCGCCCTTTCCCCATCCCGGTCGGGAGGGCTTAGTCGCCGCCGGCTGGGCGGCCGGTGCGGGAGCCGCCGCGGATGCTGGCGGCGGGGAAGGAGCGGACGGTCGCGCTACAGACACGGGTGGCGCAGGCCGCCGGCGCGGCGCGGGCGACGTAGTTCGTGCCTTGGCTGGTTTTTTCGGGCGCGCGCGCGTCGGCTGGTGCTTGGGCTTGGCCACCGTGGCGAGTTCCGCGCTTGCGCTCGGCTGCGCGATTTGGCGCGTCACGGCCGGCGCGCTCTGCTTCGTTGCTGAGACGTGTTTGGCCGAGACTCTCTGCTTCGCCCGCACCCGTATGCGCGCGTGAACGGACTGCCGCGCTTGCGCTCGAGACTGCCGCGTTTGCGCTCGAACACGCGGTCGGGCAGCTTCCGCCGGCGGACTGACGAGCATCCAGTCCGGTGCCTGGCCTCGGAGCAGCAGAGTGGGCGCAACCGTAGAGCGCGGATGCAGCGCCGCACGCCAAAGGTAGCCCGACACGGCTCCCGCACAGACGAGCAGTACGAGCTGGAGGCCAGTTGCGTACCGACGCACGGCACGAGTATCGCTGGCCAATCAGACGGACCCTCATTGGGCATCCGCCCGCTGAGCGACCGTGAAGCGGTTCTTGCCGCCGCGCTTCGCCTCGTAGAGCGCGGCGTCGGCCTGACGGAGAAGCTCGTCCGTCGACTGACCCGATGCCGACTCGGCTATCCCGAAGCTCGCCGTCAGCCGGATCTGTGCGCCCTCGGGCAGCGTGATCCGCGTCGATGCGAGGGCCTCGCGCATCCGCGAAGCAACCGCCGCGGCCGCCTCGAGCCCCGTTTCGGGCAGGAAGACGGCAAACTCCTCGCCGCCGATCCGACCGGCGACGTCGACGTCACGGACGTGGTCGCGCAGGAGCTCGCCGAACGCGCGCAGAGCGTAGTCGCCGGCGTGGTGGCCGAAGCTGTCGTTGATGCGCTTGAAGTCGTCGAGGTCGGCGAGTACGACGGAGAGCGGCGTCCCGAACATCTTCGCCCGCTCGAGCTCGATCTCGAGCGCCTCGATGAAGCGGCGCCGGTTGACGAGGGAGGTCAATTCGTCCGTGGTCGCCTGCCGGCGCACTTCGTCATGGAGCCTCGCGTTCTCGAACGCGATCCCGGCCTGGGCCGCGATCCATTCCGCGAGCTTGAGCGTCTCTCGATCGAAGCTGCGGCCGCGCGGGTAGAGGATCAGACGCGCGTCCACTTCGGCGCTCTCACTTCTCAGCTCGAGTGTCAGCGGCCGGCCCCTGCCGCCGGTGTCGCCGAACCAGCCCACCTCTTCGCCGTCCTGGATCATCTGGGCGCCGCGGGCCCCCGTCGCTTCGGTGACCACCTCCAGGATCAGCGGAACAAGGGCGCGCGGATTGTGAGTCGCGGCGAGTGCGTCGCCGACGAGCGCAATCGCCTCGCGTGCGTCGCGCGCGGGCGCGTGGGTCCGACGCCGTTCGTGGTGCCGTTCCCCGAGCGGCGGGGCTTCCAGCTCACGCTCGCGCAGCGAGCGAAGCAAGATCAAGAGCAGAACGAGCGTGACCAGCGACGCGGCACTCGCAAGCGCGATCAGCAGCACGTGCGGTGCGGTATGGGGCGGCCGGCAGTCATGCGTTCATGAGGCGGGTTCAGCCCGCGCGGATTCAGCTGACGTTAACGTTTTCGCGGGACGGCGGAAGCCGAGCTGAGCCCGCGTCGCCCACCAGACGCGTCATTCGGGCCGTTGCCCGCGTTCGGGCGGATCGTAGGAGGCTTTCTGGTCGACGCCGGCTGCGGCTCAGGCTTCGCGCCAGCTGCCGATCGGGCCGTTCTCGAGGAACAGTTTTAGGCCGTATGCAGTCGCGAGGTCGTCATCCGGCTCCGCGTAGGGGAAGCCGGCGCGGGCGAAGCGGTTCCAGGCAAGCGCACGGGCGACCGTGCCGGTGTGGTAGGCGAGGTCCGCGGCCGCTTGCAAATCGCCGAACGGCTCGAGGTAGGCGTCGCGGAGGCGCTGCGCCTCCCGGCCGCCCGGCTTCAGGTCGAACTTCGCCGCCGCCGCCCTCAGCGTGACCGCCAGGGAGTGAAAGGGGTGCGAGATGCAGCTGTCGCCCCAGTCGAAGAAGACGTAGTGCCCGTCGCGTAGGAAGACCTGGCCGTCGTGGAGATCGTCGTGCTGGATCGTCTCGGAGATGCCGTACGCCGCGAGCTCGCGGCACATCGCCTCGAATTTGGGCAGCGCGGCGAGCATCTCCTCGTGCTGATCGAGGCTCAGCCCTCGGACGCGCCGTGCGAGCACGGCGCGCAACTGCCCAGGCAGCACGGACAGGCGCGCGTCGGGGACGCCCAGCGCGAGCAGCTCACCGGCGACCGGCGTGGCCGCGAGCTGCAGCTCCGCGTACCGCGGCAGCGCCAGCTCCCAGTGCCGCAGCTCGGCCGGGCTCAGGACGACCTCGCGCAACCGGCGACCAGCGTCCCGCATCAGCATCCACCCGCGGTCGAGGTCGACGTCGACGAGCGCCGTCACACGATCCGGACTGAGCTCGAAGAGCCTTGCGGTCAGCGCCGGCTCGAACATGAAACCGTTTGCGACCGCCTTGAAGTAAAGATCTTCGCCCTCGGTCGGGATGCGGATCACGGTCGACCACCAGCGGACGTGGAACTGGTCGAGCTCACCCGTGACCGAAGCGCGTTCGCGGATCCAGGCCTCCGCCTCGCGGAGCCAAGCAGAGTCCGTCCACTGCAGGCCCTGGTTTGCCAACGCTAGTGCCGCATCTAGCGCGGCAGCTCGATCGAGCGCAGCCCGCTGAAGTCGAGCCACGTCCGTTCCGGCGCGCGCACGATTCGCATCAGGACGGCCCGGCAATGCGCGCAGCGGACGATCGTCCCGGGGGCGTCCATGTACACCTCGAGCCGGGCAACCAGATCGGCGGCGCCGCACGTCCGGCAGACCCCGGTTGCGGTGGTCATTTCCACCCCGAACAGCTCGAGCATCAGGCCGCCGATGGCGTTGCCGTCGAGTCGCCGCTCGTCAGCCACCCGTGGCTCCGAAACGTTCGGTCTTGATCGACTCCGGCTCGTAGCCGAGCGTCACCAGCCCGTCGGCGGCCGCGTCGACGAAGCGGGTCGAACCGCAGACGAAGACGTGCGGTCGCTCGGCGGCCGGGAAGGCGACCTCGCGCAGGAGCTCGGCGTCGATCCGGCGCGCATAGCCCGTCCAGCCGGGTGGCTGGGCCCGCGTCAGCGTGTGGAAGACCTTCAGCCCCTCACCGGCACGAGAGTCGAGCTCCTCTCGATAGATCACGTCGTCGCGCGTCCGCGACGAGTAGAGCAAGCGAATCGGAGTCGGACCGGACGCCGAACGGATCATCGCCATCAGCGGCACGATGCCGGAGCCGCCGCCGACGAGGAAGAGCGGCCGTCCGTCGTCCTCCCAGACGAAATAACCGCCGATCGGACCGCGCACCTCGAAGCCGTCGCCCTCACGTGTCTCGTCGACGAGGTAAGGGGAAACCTCGCCGTCCGCCAGTCGCTCGACCGTGATCGCGAGTTGCTCGCCCGGGGCCGAGGCGATCGAGTAGCTGCGCTCTGCCTGATAGCCGTCCTCGGCGGTCAGCCGCACGTCGAGGTGCTGGCCCGCGCGGTGGCCGGGCCAGCCGTGCGCGTCGAGCAGCAGCGTCTGTACCCGCGGTGTCTCCTCGACCTTGCCCGTCACCGTGGTGGCGAGCCAGAGGAGCCGCGACAACCTCACGGGTTCCCGTCATCGGCGCAGACGGCTGCACG
>Ga0066667_10000673_pt1 | contig 11915 bp, 6 predicted proteins | sample GraSoiAngelo_116_FD_133943 | JGI IMG/M metagenome (GOLD analysis project Ga0066667, IMG submission 133943) | Grasslands soil microbial communities from the Angelo Coastal Reserve, California, USA - 14_0903_16_30cm | ecosystem: Environmental > Terrestrial > Soil > Grasslands | place: USA...
ATAATTTTTGGTAATGCCGTTCCCAATGATGCCACAGAATGAGCGGGAAGATTGCGATGGAGAAGAGAAGAATTGCGAAGGGTCCGAGCAGTGCGGGATGCGGTTCAATAACGGCGGCGGACATGGCGTTGCCTCAGGTCCTAACTGCCGAGTGATTTTATTCTGGGTCAAGTAAAAGCCACCGGCCCTGGAGTCGGCCGAGCGAAATTGGGCGGATCATTCCCTTGGCAAATGTGTTAGGGAAGCCCTCAATGCCTCTCGAAAACCAGTAACTGGGGAGCCAGGGCCGGCCAATCTCGACTTTTACCTTGAATCAGCGCAAATGACCCTGTTTTTAAGGAGATACGTGCCCTCCAAACTTGGCTTCCCCCAATCACTGAGGGCGAGAAAGGCCGATCGAATCCTCTGTCAGAACGCGGCCCGAAGCTTGCTATCAAATCAGCACAATCCAACCAGATACAGACAAATGGCCCCTTCGGGCCGTTCAAATAAATTTTCAAAAAAGTGAAAAAAAAACTTGTCACCCGTTGAAATGTTGATAATCCCTAACCCTAAACCTAGCCAAAACCATGGAGAAACTAACTAAAACAAATCGAAGAATTAAAATCGAATTCGTTCGTCTTGCCTGTGTTGCAAGCGTCGGATTTTCACTTCTCTTCGTAGGGAACGCCTTCGCTCAGCTCGCGGCACCGCCGGCACCAGCGGCGCCGGCCGCGGCCGAAGCCACGGCGGAGCGTGTTATTGTCACCGGTTCCAACATTCCGACTGCGGAGGAAACCGGGCCAAATCCCGTCGATACCTACCGAACTGAGGACATTGCAAAACTGGGTGTCCGGAGTGCCCAGGATCTGCAGAATATCATCCCGCAGGAGGCGGGCGGTACTGTCAACCAAAACATCGGCAATGGTGGAGACGGCACCATCCAGCTCAACCTGCGCGGTCTGTTGCCCAAAGAAACCCTGGTGCTCGTCGATGGAAAACGTGTCGCCGGTAGTGGGCTGGGCTCGGCTGGTTTCAGCGCGGGCGTTGATATAAACCTGATTCCCTTCCCGATGATCGATCGCATTGAAATTCTGAAGGATGGCGCCTCGGCTATTTACGGCGCGGACGCGATCGCTGGCGTGGGCAACTTCATCCTCGTACACAAGTTCCGCGGGCTAGAGACCGGTTTCAGCTATGGAAACACGAACGCGGGAGCGTCCAATGATATGGGAGAATGGGAAGCATGGTTAAAAGCCGGCACGGGCGATGACAAGACGGACATTGTGGTCATTGCCGATTTCTTCGAACGCACTGGTGGTGTTTTTAGCAGAGACCGTAATCTCAGCGCCAATGGGAATCAGATTCCGTTTGGCGGTTTTGAGGGCCGGAGCTCGAACTTTCCCGGCTCCATTTCCTCAAGTGGGAGTCCTAATTCGGCTGTCAATTTCCGGCTAATCCCCAGCTTGTTTTTCAGCGCCAATGCCCCGCCACCACATTCAGCGCTGAATAAGGAAAACTCTCCGTTTTACGTGAATATGGTCGGGGTGCGTTTTCCGCAGCCTGGTACCCACGGGGATGGAAATTATTTTAGGTTTAACTTCGCGGCTTTCACGCCAGCCCTTCCACCGTCGGATCGACAGAGCTTCTATGGCTCGTTCACCCGTGACCTCTGTGATAAATACCTAACGGTGTTTGCAGACTTCAAATATGTCCGATCGTATTTCGATGCATCTCTCGCAGCTGTGCCGTTTGTCCCCGATGTGTTTAAGCAACCGGGGGCGGCGGTAGGGATTAGTGGCACTGCCGCTGGCATCAGTGTGCCAATCTCGAATCCGTTCAACCCGTTTATGGTTGGGGACACCAACTGGATTAGCCCGGACGTTACGCTTGTCCCTGTGACTACGGGAGTTCGGTTTCGTGGTATTAACGATACCGGTCCCAGAAGTGAGAAGTTCACCTACTGGGATACTCTTTTTGACGTCGGCCTGAAGGGCGAGATGGGAGAATTTGGCGATTATTTCAAGACTTGGAATTGGGAAACCGGTTTCCGTTACTCCCGGAATGAAGGGCAGGACATTTCCGTCGGTGAGGTCAGCGCACCCGGGCTTGTGTCTGCGCTTCTGGATACGAATCCGGCGACCGCGTTTAATCCATTTCTGGGCTTTTTTGGCGAGAACTCGGCAGCGGCCAGGTCCAGAGTCTATGTTAATCTGCATAACTCTGGTGAATTTGAGTTGCCTCTCTATTATGGCACTCTAAATGGCGATCTCTTTAATCTGCCGGCGGGACCTGTTTCCTTTGCTCTTGGTGGCGAGTACCACGGCGAGAGATTCACGCGCGATCGTGATGCGCTCAATAACACGTTTTCATCGATTGGCTCGGTCGATGGGCAGAGCTTCAAGAATAACCGGGATGTCTGGGCGATGTACCAGGAAGTACGAATTCCCGTTACTAGCCCGACATGGAACTTCCCCGGGGCCTACAGTTTGGAGTTTGACGTTGCCGAGCGGGAGGAATGGTACAGCCAGAACACTTCTACAGTTTTAAACCCGTTCATAAAACAGGCGTCCACCCAGTACAACGCGCAGAAGCCAAAATTTTCTGTGCGCTGGCAGCCGCTTGACCCCAAGTGGATAGGAGCGGTCACCTTGCGCGGCAGCTATAGCGAGGCATTCCATGCGCCGACACTAGCGGAACTTGCGCCGGCGGGTTCGCAGAACTTTCCCGGGGTGATTGATCCATTTTCCAGTCAGACCGATATCCAGGTCGAGGAACGCATCTCCGGAAATCCTTTCTTACATCCCGAGGTGGCCTATGAATGGACCTACGGAGCGGTTTATAGTCCTAAGTGGCTCAAGGGCCTGACCGTGAGTGCCGACTGGTGGCATATCGACATGCGTGACATCGTGTCGCCCCTCGGCGCGCAGTTCATCATCGAGCACCTTACTGGTGTCACCGTGAATGGTATCGAATTGGTGCAACGTGGCCCCAGTACCGTTCCCGGTGAACTTGGCCCGGTCAATTTGGTCATCGATCCTAGCGAAAATCTTGCTAATGCAATCTTCGAGGGTCTGGATTATGAACTCATCTATATCCTGGATTCGTCAAGCTTCGGCGGAAGTGATTGGGGCAGGCTGACCTACACGGTTAACGGCACTTGGCTCTCGCGAGCTGAACTCCAGACGGGGCCAAACACAAAAATGTTTGGTATCGCGGGTGAGTTTTTGCCAACGGCATTTAGCCTGACCAGCTCGTTGCCACGGCATCGAGCCAATTTGAGTCTCTTCTACGATGGTCCGGCTGGCAGTTGGATGGCCGGTTTAGATGTAGGCGCGGTTGTTCACTGGATCGCCCAATATCAAGACGACAATATCTCGCTGGTTGGTGGCAAGCCGCAGACCCCGAGAACTGACCCGGTAACTGGGCAAGAGTCTCCCTTTGCACGGAAGGTCCGGGAATGGACCACTCTCGATCTTATCTTAAACTACACCTTCAATCTACCTGCTCCAGTTCAGCAGGAAGTACCCGGGTATGCCAAAGACGGCGGTAAGAACGTGAAGATGAAGGACGGCAAAGACAAAACCGTGATGCCGGTTTCCACTGCTGAGTACAACCCATGCGGTTGGAGAGCGTGGTTAAATAACACAACCGTCACGCTCGGAATGCAGAACGTGCTCGATTCGGATCCGCCTTTCGTGGCTGGAAACTTCGAGAACGGTTACGACGAATCGCTTACCACGATCAAAGGGCGGTTCTGGTACGCCCAACTAAAGAAGAGATTCTAAGGCGTAGACTGAAACAATTGACAGTGGCCGGGCCTTTAAAAAAGGCCCGGCCGTTCTGTTTTCGTTGTAATTCCTCGTGGTTCGCAGTGCCAGCTGTGATAATCCGTCCTCGTCAGCGTAGTGGACGAAGGCTTTCCTGTAGTCCGGCTCAGCTCGCCAAACCCTCTGAGTTCCGACCCAAGACATCTGCGGCTGGATGTTGAAGTGCGGGCGATTAACTTCTTAGCTTTCACGAGTTAACTAATCACTTTTTGTTCGATTCCTTTTCCGGGGATTCGGTGAATCGTCCCTACCTTTGCGTGTGTGGCCCACGCCTTTTGGTCGATACACGATGCGCCTGCTACGTAGGGACGATTGACCCCAATCGTCCGACCGGCTAATGAATAACAGAGCAGCAGAGCTGCGGCAGCGCGCTGCCGCACGACTAACATTTTTCTCCTCGAGAATACTAACGCCAGACCTCTGCAACCGCGCTATTTACTCCAAAACCCCCGACGAAGCGGAGTGCGGATTCGATAGAGAGCAACGTCGGCCCTTATTTTCTCAGCAAGGGCCAAGTCACCTTGCGCGCTCGCTATTTCGAAGCCTTGCTTCGCCGCGCTGATCGCTTCACCAAATCGATTATCTTCTGCGTAAGCTGCGGCCAGAGTTCTGAGAAATTGAGGCTGTTTGCCGCCTGAAAGGTCTACTGCCTCCTGAGCAAGTTTAACTGCTCTGCTACCGTCACGGATTGATGCATCGGGGGATGTCGCTAGCACCCAAGCGACATTGTTGCGAGAATGGGGATCCTGGGGAGCTATTTCCGTGGCCTTTTCGTAGTGACTGATCGCTTCCTTCAGCAAGCCGCGTTGTAGAAGGGCGTTACCAATCCCCGTGTAAGCGTCTGCATAATTCGGCTCTAACTCAAGCGTTCTTTGCCATTGTGCAATTGCTTCATCGATCTCGCTCTTTGCAAAAAGAACGCTGCCAAGATTGTAGTACGCATCTGCATAATTGGGTTGCAGCTTTATCGCTTCCTGGTAGTGAAGAATGGCCTCGTCCGCTCGTCCTTTTCGGGCCAAGGCATCGCCCAGATTCATCTGCACAAAGGCTGAACCCAGATCGTAGTGCCTTTCCGGCTTACTCGCCCTGATTCTTAACGCAGCCTCGAAATGCGAAATCGCTTTGTCCATGTCGCCGCGGTCCGCGCAAAGGAAGCCAAGATTGTTATGGGCAACATCGTTGTTTGAAGTTACGGCAAGAGCGTGATTCCAAAGAGTTTCGCTGTCCTTCCAATGCGTCCTCTGAACAAATGCAGTCCAGCCGAACGCCACGACGATCGCCGCAGCCGTCGTTGCAACAAAGTGGGGTTTTAGCCGAGCGTAGACTGACAGCTCGGCGGCGCCCCAGACGACCATCAGAAACAGACCAATTTGGGGCAGGTATGTATAGCGGTCGGCATGCCCTTGTTCTCCAACCTGAACAACGCCAATGACCGGCACCAGCATGCCGAGATACCAGAACCAGCCGGTGAATAGGTAGCCGCGTTGCTTTCGTAATCCGATCGCCGCTGCGGTGATTGCAACCAGAAATGCAATCGCGAGTATAACTTCCCAAATTGGCAGGCTGTTATTTGGATGCGGATAGAAAACGGCCAGGCGTGTCGGCCAAAAGGTTTTCCAGAGGTAGGTCACATAACTCGTGAACGCGTTTTCAACTCGCCAGGCAAATGGCAAGGGTGGGATCGCGCCAGCTTCCTGTTTTTGCAAAACGAACGTGACGACGCACGCAGCGGCGGAAAGAACCAGCAACGGAATTTTCTCCAGAAGCAGGCGTGGTATTGCCGGCCTTTGATTCCACCGGTGCGCGGTCTTGCCTTTGATGGCTACCAGAGGCCTCTCGAAACGACTTAATGGCCAGTAATCCAGGAGAAGCAAGACAAACGGTGCCGTCACCAGCATTGACTTGGACATGAGCCCAGCCGCGAATAACACAGCGACCGCGAGATAGCGGCCTATGGATGGCGCGCGTGCGTAACGCACATATGCGCCCAGCATGAGGACAAAGAACAACCCGCTAAGAACATCTTTTCGTTCGCTCACCCATGCGACCGACTCGACGTGCAGCGGGTGAATCGCAAAGAGCGCTGCCACGACTCCGCTTTGCCAGATATTACCAGTCCGGCTCGAACCGCCAGTCATCTGACGCAGTACTCGATACAACAAGAGCACGGTGATCGTATGCAACACGACATTTGTGAAATGATGGCCTCCAGCACGTAATCGGTAGAACTGGCAATCCAGCATGTGGGAAATGGTGGTCAAGGGATGCCAGTTGTGCGCGTGCGGTCGAGTAAATGCGGCAACTACTCCATTAACGCTCATCCCTCTGGTGATCTCCGGAGTGTCGTAAACATATATGTGATCGTCGAAGTTAACGAAATCGTACGCGAGTGTCTGGCCGAAGACGGACCAGGTGATGCCAACGAGGAGGAGGTATATAAAAATAGTTAGAGGGCGAGTTGCCACCTCTCTATGAGGCGATGCCGAGTCGACCAGGCGTTCGCGATGTCCTCTATCCTTGCGAGATCGGCGCGCCTCTTTAGAAACTGGAACTGCCATTTGTCAGGGCTGGGGTCCCGCAGCGGTCTCCCGAGTTGGTAAAGAACACGAAGGCAGCGTGCCATTCGAGCTTCGTCATTCTCCTAGGATTTCCTTTCGTAAATCAAAATGTAATTGCCGAGCTGCGGCACTGATTGCGGAATGTTTGCGAAGTAATAATCTGTTCGCCCTGATGCCACCATGTTCACAAAACCGGCCACGGCGTAATTCTTTGCTGTATATTCATTTGCCCAGGTAAAGATGAGTCCATCAGAGTGGGGCCGCCGCAACCAGGAGTCGTTCATGATCACCGAGATTAGATATTTGGGACGCGCGCCTTCGATCTCGCGGATCATCTCCTCCTGCATCTGTCGCGCATATTTTTGCGGTTCCATTAAAGGGTAAGTATAAATGTAGCCCGTTGCAGAATGCCGTTGCGCATAGAAATAAATTTGAGGCTCCGAACCTAACACTGCGATGACGTCCTGGGAGGATGTATGGTCGCGCACGTATTCGGCAATTCTCACGGATTCCGCGAATGGAGCTTGAGGGTAAACGATTTGGCAAGCTTCAACTGGCGAAGCCTCGAAGAAGAATCTTTTCTCTTTAAAAATCGGCAAGGCTAGAGCTGCACTAAATAGAAGAAGGGGAATGAACCGAGCAGCTATCATTCGATTGGACAGAACATCCGACCACTTGCTGATTGCAACGCCGGCGAGGAGCGAAACTGCCGGCAGCACAAAGATGAAGTAATGGTATCGAAAATAAAATCCCGGCGATAACGCCAAGACTGAGAAAAACAGAAAAGCGAGCAGAAAAATTATGCTCGCACGCGTTCGCCCATCCCACAGAGCCGCGAGTGCTCCCACGCCAGCCACTATCCAGAGTATCCAGCCAGGTCCAATCACTTCCTGTACGTTGGGAACAAAAAAATGCGAGAGTTGACCGGCAGGAACGATGGTGCCGTACTCGCGAGCGTAATCGATGGTCCAAAACCAAAACTTATTGAATACGCCGGCGTGCCACAACAGAAGACAAGCGATAGTTAAAGGAACGATGGCGCCGGTAATAAATAGAAGGTTTCTTAAAGCAGCCTGCTTCATTCCGAGCCCGGCACCGAGATGGCGAATGAAAAGATAAATGGCGCCAAAAAGAACAAATAAACAAGCCGGCTGCTTCATTAACAGGCCGATGCCGAAGAGCGCACCGCTGGCGAGAACTCGCTTCATCGGATGCGGCTCCAATAAGAGAAACGTCCCGGCGAGAACGGGTAGCATCACGAAATGCGTAGCATGAGCAGCCGATCCCAGGACGGATGGGCTTACCGAGAGGAGAGCGTAGCTCGCAGCTGCAACACTTCCCCCAATCTCATCTGTCAATCTGCGTCCCAACAAAAAGATAACAGCGACGGTTGCGCTATTTACCAAAAGCAGACCTAAATGAATTCCAGTGATTGTTTGGCCGAAAACAGCCATGATCAGCGCATAAGCGGCGTAGATTCCTGAGAATTTCATACTGTAGGCCAGCTTGTACGGGGGAATACCATCCAGCATCAATTGGCCAGCATAAGCGTATTCTCCTTCATCGCGCTCGAGAGGGACTGCCAGTAGTCGTACCCGGATCAGGATGACAAGGCCGATCACGAGCAGAGACAAAATCAATGCAACGCGTTTCGTTATTCCTTTACTGGCAAGGTTATTCTTCATGACGAATTATTGTCGGTCACGCCGCAGGGCAGCGATTTGCCACAGCCCTTGCGTATCAGCAACATGGTTTCAAAGTTCGAACTATCTTACCACTGCGCAGTTGAGCGGTTGGCAAGTTATATAAGATTCTCACCGACAAGCGACAAGGGTTTGACGCCCGCTGTGACCAGCCAAATGCAACCTGTAATACCAAACCGCCGGTTTAATTCAGGCCTACGGCAGGGTCTGTTCGTGCTCGCCTTGGCGCTTGTCACTATTCTCGCTTACCGGCCCGCATGGAACGGCGGTTTCCTCTGGGACGACGATGTTTACATTACGAATAACGAACTGCTTACTGCGCCAAATGGTTTGCGGCGAATTTGGTTTTCGCTGGATTCGCCATCACAATATTTTCCCCTTACCTACACAACTTTCCGGATCGAGCAAGCACTCTGGGGACTTAAGCCGTTTGGCTATCACTGGACCAATATTTTTCTTCATGTAGCCAATGCGCTGCTCATCTGGCGCTTGTTGCTGCGTTTGAAAGTGCCCGGTGCGTGGTTGGCCGCCGCAATTTTCGCGTTGCACCCCGTCCAGGTGGAATCAGTCGCGTGGATCACGGAACGGAAGAATGTCTTAATGGCCTTCTTCTGTTTGTTTACGTTGCACACGTGGACTTCCTTTCTTGACAACCAGACTGCGCGGCGGTGGTACTTTTATATTCTGGCGCTGGTGTTTTACGCGCTGGCGCTCTCGGCCAAAACAACGGCCTGCACTTTGCCGGCAGCGTTGCTCTTGATCTTGTGGCTGCAGAAGAAGTCCATCGACAGGCGACGATTAAGCCAAATTGTTCCATTCCTGATTTTGGGATTGAGCATGGGATTGTTGGCAGTCTGGTGGGAACGATATCATCAGGGCACGCACGGGGCACTCTTCGCATTAACACTTCCGGAGCGTATTCTGGTCGCCAGCCGCGCGGTTTGCTTCTATCTCAGCAAACTATTTTGGCCATCGAACCTGATATTCATTTACCCCAAGTGGACAATCAGCGCGGCACACGTGCTGGATTATGCCTGGTTAGTCGTCGGGATCGTCGCATGCGTGCTGATTTCCTTTACCCGAAGGTTCTTCGGACGTGCCGTTGAAGTCGCGGCAGTTTTTTTCGTCGCAACGCTCAGTCCCGTTCTGGGCTTCATCATGCTCTACTCGTTCCGCTACACGTTTGTCGCGGACCACTACCAGTACCTCGCTTGCATCGGACCCATCGCGCTCGTCTCGGCAGGTATCGTGACTCTCGCCGACAAATGGAAGAAAACCCGGCCATTGACCCTGGGTCTTGCAGTATGTGTCCTTGCAGCCCTATGGTCTCTGAGTTTGCGACAAGGCGCGATGTATGGCGATATTGAAGCGCTCTGGCGCACAACCCTGGCTAAAAATCCAAATTGCTGGATGGCCCACAATAATCTGGGCGTTGTACTTTTTGAAAAGAATCAAATAGACGAGGCAATTGCCCAGTACCGGGCAACTTTGAATCTGCAGCCGGATTTTTGGGATGCGGATTACAATCTCGGCAACGCTCTTCTGAGAAAAGGCGAGGTGGATCAAGCGATCGCGTACTGTGCAAGAGCCGCCACAATGCAGCCCAATGATCCAGACCCACAGGTTGCCCTCGGCAATGCGCTTGCAGAAAAGGGACAATTGGACGACGCCATTGGCCATTACGAAAAGGCGCTGGCGCTTCGGCCCGATTATTTCATTGCTCACTTCGGTCTCAGCCATGCGCTTCTCGAGAAAGGGGAAATCGATCGTGCAATGGTCCATTGTCGGGCCGCTGTCTCGATCCAGCCTCAAAATGCAGACGCTCAAACCAATCTGGCGGTTGTCCTTGATCAGAAAGGCCGAGCGCCAGAAGCGATAAGCCATTACGAAAAGGCCCTGGAGCTTTCTTCCCGTTCGCTTTCTGCTGAGAACAATCTCGCTTGGCTATTGGCCACAAATTCTGATGCGTCACTGCGAAATAGTGCCAGGGCGCTTGAATTGGCTCAGCAAGCCGAGGAGCTATCGGGTGGCGGTAATCCCGTTGTCCTGCGGACGCTGGCAGCGGCCCATGCGAATGCGGGGCAATTCAGCAGGGCTGTTGAAGTGGCGCAACTCGCCCTATCGCTGACAGACAGGCAGAGCCCGCTTGCCAATGCGTTGCAGCAGGAGATTGCCGGCTACCAAGCCGGTCTGCCGTACCGCGAAAACGGTAAGCGGTAAGCACACCCGTCGCCCCAAGGAGGCGCAGGGCCGCGAACAAGCGCGTGGCACAACCGTTGCTTGTATGAGCCATAGTTTCTATGCTTCTGATAAGTCTCGCGCCTTTTCCCCTTAAGCGCTCTTTTACCCTCACCCTGGCGTTGCTCACCTTTTCTACCGTCACCTCCTTCGCCACCCCTCTCCTCTTATCCGTAAAGAGAACGCCCTACGATCGCCAAATGGCCCGGATTCAGCCGGTCTTGAGCACGCCAGCAGCCGCCAACAATCGCGATGTGTCGCTGCTGGCTGTTAATCACTGGATTTGGGAACTGCGCCTCATTCCCTATCGGTTTTCAATGGAATGGAAGACCCCTGCAGAACTGGCTTATGAACCAGCCGGAGACTGCAAGAGTAAGGCTGTTGCGCTTTATCAGCGAATGCGAGAGAACGGCGCGCGCGAGTTGCGCCTGGTTATAGGCAGACGCGCCCCAACCAGCCGTTCGACGCACACCTGGGTTGAATGGACAACCGCATCTGCAACCTACGTTCTCGATCCGACAATTAATTGGGCTGCTCAGAGAGTGAACGAAATCGCCGACAACTCATACGTGCCGTATTACGCTTACACTGGCAGTCAAAGGTATCGAGCCGCGGCAGCAACTTCGTTGTACGCGGGTTTGTAATTCAAAGGCTCCTTGCTCCGTCAGGCTGCTGCGATCGGCATTCTGTAACCGCGATTGGAATATGTTTAGCGAGGTCTCCGATCTCAAACCGACCAGTACGTCGATTGATCCTTTAAGGTGTGTGCGTGCACGTCGTTCCCGATGGAATGACGAAGCACGAATGGTCCGAGGCGAACCGGCGCTAAATGACGAAATCCGAATGACAAAACTTTCTGGCGTCATTGAATGCCACGTCGCTTTGGGGATGGCTTGGAGCTTACCGTTTCAATTCAGGAAAGAATTGGAGCCTGCTGCTAGACAAACTTCAGCGTATTTGGTGTGTTTCGTGGGCTAGAGTCTTCGCCTCTTTTTTTTGTCGTCGAGGCTTGACCCCAGTTTCCGCTTGTCACATCGGGATAGGATTGGATAGCGTTGCTAATTAATGGGGGGTATGGCGGCGAAGTGGCACGATTTCTTACGCGCTTTAACCCTTTTTCTTGGCCTGGGAATCGGGATCTCAGCGAGCGGCGCCGACTTAGTCTTACAAAAAGTTCCGCCCCTGACGGTGGCGCAAGCTCCTAACTACCCGCAAAATCTGGCCCGGTTCGATCTTGGTGCCCAAATCGAGAGCGATGTGCCGGCGGATGCTTCGTCTTCGGTTCCATTTCTTTCCGGTGATCCGGCATCGGTTTACGCGCTCAGAGCTGGCACAACTAGACTTCTGATCTCGCTCGCCAAAATCGAAAATATCGACAGCGTTGCGTTCCTTAACAACGAGGCGAAGGGGACGGTTACTATCGCCACGTCTAGCGCGAAACTCTCACCTGAGAGCCCACAATGGCACGAAGCCAGGCAGGAAGAACTTTCCAGCGGGTTGATCTCCGCTAGGATCGGCCCGGCTGCAGCAAAGTATGTTCGGCTGACCTTCAATGTCCGCACGCCCGGTCGCATCGGTGTCCTCGGACTTTGTCGCGCTGCGCCCGG
>Ga0066667_10000690_pt1 | contig 11789 bp, 9 predicted proteins | sample GraSoiAngelo_116_FD_133943 | JGI IMG/M metagenome (GOLD analysis project Ga0066667, IMG submission 133943) | Grasslands soil microbial communities from the Angelo Coastal Reserve, California, USA - 14_0903_16_30cm | ecosystem: Environmental > Terrestrial > Soil > Grasslands | place: USA...
CGTCCCCGCGCAGTGCGCTGGGATACCGACGCATTCGCGCCTAACCGTGTGGGAGCACGGCAGCGTGCACGTCACCACGTACGCGCCGGGCCGGAGATCAATGATGCGGTACAGCCCCGCCTCGTTGGTGGTGACCGTCTTCACCTTCTCGATCAGGACCGGACTGCTCGCCTCCACGGTAACTCCAGGCAGTACTGCGCCCGTCGCGTCTTTCACGACGCCCGCGATGGCGCTTTGCGCGTCGGCCCTCTCGGGCAAAAACGCCAGCAGGGCCAACCCCGCCAGCATGACAACTGCCACTTTCCCACTGACCATACGTCGCCTCCGTAAAAAGGAACCCGGACGAGCGATCCCGCGCAAAAAGCGATCGAGACAGGTCTCAGGGCAGCGAACACAAACCGCGATAAAACGACGGCAACTCCCCGCGTGCCTGACGGAGAATGGCGGTTACCAACGCTCGGGCCAAAGGGGAGAGACTGGGCTGAGGCTACGCTCGGCGTTGGTGCAAGTCAACACGCCAGCAGGGCCAATCTGTTGGGATCTGAATATCGCGCCGCCCTTATACGGATTCCTGGATTGGTAATAGAATTCGACTCGTGAAGGACGTGCTGGTGGCGATCGCTCTGGGGACGCTGACGACGCTGGCCGCAGGCGCCGCCGGGTGCGCGCGTTCGGCGCCTCCCAGCCCGCTGATTTCAGCCAGCACGACGATGGTCACCGCCTGGCAGGTTCCGCAGGATCCGCTCACGGATCCGACGCTCACCGATCCGAGGCTCTCGGAACCGATCAAATGGGGGTATCGCATCTTCGTCGACACACCGCGCGAAGCGCCGCGTTTCACCGGCGGCAAAGTGTCCTGCTCCAACTGCCATCTGAACGCGGGTCAGCGCGAACGCGCGCTGCCGATCGTCGGCGTCGTGGGAATGTTCCCGGAGTACAACAACCGCGCCGCGAGGTTGATCAGCCTCGGGGACCGTGTCGTCGATTGCTTCCTGCGCAGCGAGAACGCGACCGAGCATCTCGCTCCAGCATCAGGCGAAGGGGCCGAGCCTGCTCCGCCCGCTCGGGACGCCCTGCCCTCGACCGGCTCGAAAGAAGTGCTCGCGGTCACCGCGTACCTCTCGTGGCTGTCGCGCGGCTATGCGGTCGGATCGAACCCATCGTGGCGGGGAAGGAACTCGATCGCGTCCGACAAGCTGATTCCCGTCGACAAGCTCGACCCTCAGAGCGGCGAGGCGCTCTACACGGAGCGCTGCACCTCGTGTCATGGCGCCGACGGCCAGGGCGTGCAGATCGGCGACAAGAAGGCCGGTCCGCTGTGGGGTCCCGACTCGTGGAACGACGGCGCCGGCGCGGCGCGCGTTTACACGCTGGCGGGGATCGTCCGGTACGCGATGCCGTATCTGAGTCCGGGGAGCCTCACCGACGAAGAGGCGCAGCAGGTCGCCGCGTTCATCAACTCCAAGCCGCGGCCGCGCTATCCGTTCAAGGAGCGCGACTATCCTGGCGCGAAAATTCCGGTCGACGCGGTCTATTACTCGGCGGAGCTCAGGCTCCGTCACTTCAATCCGTCGACCAGGTAGTAACGGGAGTACACTGATTACGTCGAGCCGTGACCGCACTCATGAGGCGCGCCCAGATCGTCATCGTGCTCCTGGTCTGCATCACCGTCATCGCGTCGGCGGGCGCCGCGCAGTTTCAAAGACGCGGCGGGCGCTTCGGCTACGGACAGATTCGTCCGAACCCGAGCTACGACGGCGCCTGGATGTTCTGCCGGATCATGTTCCGCAACGCCTCCAACGGCGACGGCGGCGGCTGGGCCGTCGATTACCCGCAAGCGGACCAGAATCTGTCGTTCCGCCTCTCGGAGCTGACTCGGACGCCCGTCAGCAACGACGGCGCCGGCAACTTCAACCACGCGGTGCTCCAGCTCACGGACGCCGCGACGCTCTCGCACTGTCCGTTCATCATGATGACGGAGCCCGGAGGCACGTATTTCGACGAGGCCGAGGCGATCGGCCTGCGAACGTATCTGCAAAAGGGCGGGTTCCTCTGGGCGGACGACTTCTGGGGCGAGTACGCGTGGGAACACTGGGTGAACGAGATCCGCAAGGCGCTGCCGTCAGGGGAGTATCCGCTGATCGACGTGCCGCTGGATCACACGCTGTTCCACCTGCTGTACGACGTGCGGGAGATCCCGCAGATCCCATCCATCGGCTTCTGGTACGGCAGCGGCGGCGGTACCTCCGAACGCGGCCGCGACAGCGCCGTGCCGCATGTGAGGGCCATCACCGACAGAGACGGTCACGTGATGGTCGTCATGACCCACAACACCGACTTCGGCGACGCGTTTGAACGTGAAGGTGAGAGCCGCGAATATTTCGAGCGGTTCGCCGGGCCGGGCTATGCGTTCGGGATCAACACCCTCCTGTACGCGATGACGCATTAGACAACTCTCAACGCTCAACTGACGCTGAACGCTGAGACTTGAAAGTTGAGACTTGAGACTTGTTCAACGGATGATGCGGAGGCCGGTCGGCGCGGATGGCGCGGCCGGCGGACCAATCACCTTCAGAACCCGGCCGGTTGAGTAACTCACCACGTAAAGCTCGCCATCCCCGTCGATCGCGAACGAGCTGATGTTCCCGAGCTGCGAGAAGCCGCCGAGCTCGGCGGTGTGCTCGACCAGGTCCGAGGCTCTCGCCTCGCCGCTCTGTGCGTCGACGGCCAGCGCCATCGACCACACACGGCCCTGAACGAAATCCGCGAAGAAGTACCGGCCCCGGAAGCCGGGCGGGAGCCTGCTGCCGCGATAGACATACCCGCCGGTGATCGATTGACCCACGGCGTGGTCGTACTCGTGAATCGGCTCGACGAGCGGGAGGTAGGCCGGAGCCAGGGACGTGACGTTGTCGTGGGTGCCCTCACGGTTCCGCCACCCGTAGTTCCGCCCTCCGCGGTTCGGCGGCTCGTAGTCCACTTCTTCCCAGCGATTCTGGCCGACGTCGGCGATGACCATCGCGCCGGTGCCGCCGCGTGACGGATCGTCGAAGGAATAGCGCCAGGGGTTCCGCAGACCGAAGGCCCAGATCTCCGGTCGCGCGGCCACCGGCACGCCGCGCACGAACGGGTTGTCGGCCGGTACCTGATAACCCGTCGGATGCGCGTCCGGCACACTGACGTCGATCCGCAGCATCTTGCCCAGAAGCTCCAGCGGATTCTGGGCGCGGTGGTCGGGATCGTCGCCCGAGCCGCCGTCGCCGAGCCCGATGTAGAGGTACCCGTCAGGCCCGAAGACGAGGTTGCCGCCGTTGTGGTTCGCGAACGGCTGCTCGATGAAGGCGCGTCCGCCGGCGCCGCCCCACCTGAGATCGAATCGTGACGCCGGATCGGCGACGACCGGATCGCTCGAGCGGCGCAGCCGCGCGACGACCGTGTCGCCCGACCGGTTGGTGAAGTTGACGAACACGCGCCGGCTGACCGCCGCGTCCGGCGCAAACGCGAGACCCAGCAGTCCCTGTTCACCGCCGGCGACGATCGACGACGACAGGTCGATGAAATCCGCGGGGAGGACAGTGCCGCTGCGCACCACTCGGATGCGGCCGCCCTGCTGGACCACGAACTGCACGGCCCGGTCGGTGGGATCCTGAACGAACGCGACCGGCGCCGCAAAGCCCGACGCCTGCAGCCGCGACCGTAACTGCGCCTGGACGTCGGCGACCAGGCCGCACCCGGCGCACAACGCGAGCGCAATCGCAGGTCTCGCAGCGTTCCCACCTCGCGCGCGCATGCAGGTATCCTACGAGCGTGCCGGAGAAATGTGAACACGCTCGTAGATGTCTGGTGCACGGGTCACGGGTGTGGCTCGCGGTCTGGTGCATCGCGGTCGCCGCCTGCGACAGGCAAACGCCGGCGCCGCCGGTCGTCGAGCCCCCCGGCGCGGGCGAAACGATCAACGGCACGGAGCGGCTCGGATGGGATCAGCCGGCCGCGGACGCCGTCGAGCTCGCGACGATCGGCTACGCGATCTACGTGGACGACGTGCGAACGCAGCTCGCCGGCGTCTCGTGCGCGTCGTCCTCGACCACAACGGCCGCCGCGGGATTTGCCTGCAGCGCCCGGCTCCCGAGCCTCTCCGCCGGCCCTCACACGCTGCAGCTCGCGTCGTTCGTCACCGACGGTGGGGTGCTCGAAAGCGCACGCTCGGCGGCACTGCGCGTCACCGTCGTCCCCGCGGTCACAGTTGTACCTGCTTTCAACCCTTCTTTCCCCATGACGATCGCCACGACCGGAGGCGTCCGGATACGAGTCGAGCTCGTCGCCGATGGACTGGAACACCCCACGGACCTCGCATTCGCGCCGGACGGCCGGCTGTTCATCGCGGAACGCTCCGGACGCATCCGCATCCTCCGCGACGGCCGGTTGCTCCCGGATGCGGCGGCCTCGCCCGCGGAGACCGTCGGCGGAGCCGGACAGCTGCTCGCATTGGCTCTGGACCCGCAGTTCGAGCGCACGCGGTTCGTGTTCGCGATCTACGCAGCGCCCTCGCGCTCCGGTGCGAGCACGTTCTGCCTGACCCGCTTTCGTGAGGCCTCGGACACGCTGGCCGATCGCGTCGTGCTGCTCGACGGCATCAGGGCTTCGCCTGAGCCGACAGCCTCGCTCCGGTTCGGCGCGGACTCGAAGCTCTACGCCGCGCTGGACGCCGGCGGAGACGTGCAGGGTAGCGGCGATCGCGCGTCGCCGAACGGAAAGATTCTGCGGTTGAACGCGGATGGGACCACGCCGGCCGATCAGGCGGGCTCCACACCCATCTATTCGGACGGGTCGCGATCGCCCGCCGGCTTCGATTGGGATCCCCGTGGAGAAGGGTCCAGCACACTCTGGCTCGCCGACCGCGATGCGGCTGGATCGTCGCGACTACGGGCGGTGGGGCCGGACCCTGGCGTGCGGGCGGGAGAACAGCGCGGCATCGTTCGCGCCACGTACGCGTTGCCGGCATCCACGACGCCCTCGTCGGTCGCGTTCTATCGCGGCGGTCTCTTCCCCGCGTTCGCCGGCAGCTTGCTGGTCGCGTCCGAGGCTGGGCGCCATCTGCTCCGGATTTCACTAGGGGACCGCTTGCCGATGGAGGCCTCTGGCGGGGCCAGAATCAATTCCGTGCCCCGTACGGCCGAACGGCTGCTGCAGGATCGGGTCGGCGCCCTCCGCGTCGTCGCTGTTGGGCCGGAGGGCGCCATCTACTTCGGAACGCCGAACGCGATTGGACGCCTGACGCCGGACGTACAGTAGAAGTATCGTGAACAGACAAATGCAACCACGAAAACACGAAAACGCGAAGAAACGCACGAAGAAGAAGACGTTCCCGGCGCTGAACGGCGACGCTGAAAGGGTCGCCCTACGGTTTCAAGACGTGTAGCCCGGGGGTTTGGATCGGCTGCGACAGGGTTATCGATGCTGACCGTTTGCTCGCGTACGAATCCGGGCGTCCTCCGCCCGAGCAACGAGGACGCGGCGATGTGGGACCCGAGCCTCGCGCTGCTGGCGGTTGCCGACGGCATGGGCGGGCACAACGCCGGCGAGGTCGCCTCGCGCATGGCGCTCGACGCGATGCGCGCGTTCCTCCGGGAAGACGCCGCCGACGGTCTCACCTGGCCGTTCGGGTTCAGGCCCGCCTGCTCCGTCGCGGCCAATCGATTGATGACGGCCATCAAGGTCGCCAACCTCGAGGTGTTCAGCGCATCGGAGCGGCGGGCGGAGCACGCGGGCATGGGCACGACCGTCGTCGCCGCGCTGGCCGAAGGATCGCGTCTCACGTTTGCGAGCGTGGGCGACAGTCGAATCTATTCGCTGAGAGGAACGACGCTGCGCCAGCGGACGAACGACGACTCGTGGGTCGTGATGCTGATGAAGGAGTCGGGCCTCGACGCCAGCGCGTTCACCCATCACCCGATGCGCCACGTGCTGACCAGCGTGGTCGGCGCGAGGCCGGGCCTCGAGGTGCCGGTCCACGAGATCGACCTCGTCGACGGCGAGCTGCTCATGCTGTGCACCGACGGCCTGCACGGCGCGCTGAGCGACGATGCGATCCGATCGGTGCTCCAGGCGGAACCCGACGTGGAGCGCGCCGCGGACACGCTCGTCGAGACGGCCGTCACGCGCGACGGGAAGGACAACATCACGGTCGTGCTCGCGCGGTATACGGCTTCGTGACGCCCGTCCGGCCATTCGTCACGGTGAACGATCCATCCCTGTTCGCGCTCGCCTTGATCCAGTGACCTGTGGCTTCGTCGAGGTTCGCGATGCGGTCGTCGGCGAAATTCTCCGCGCCCTGATTCTCCGATCGATGCAGTTGCCAGACATCGTGCAGGCCCCGCGCGCGCCGCAGGCCCGCAAAGACTTCTGGCGAGCCGCCTTTGGTCGCACCGTTGTTCACGATCGCGACGAGCGGGTGCACGGCCGCAAACGTGGCCGGATAGGACACGTCGGGGCCGCCGTGATGCGGCACGAGGTACAGATCCGCTGGGCCGAGAAGGCTGCTCGGGCACAGCAGGGCGAACAGCGGCGGACCGCTGAGGTCGCCGAGGTCGATGAACCGGAACGTGCCGAACCGCAGCTGGAAGCCGGTCGACCGCGGGTTTTCATACGGATCCTGCGCCGGCGGCGCTGACGCCTCGCACGCCGGGTTTGGCTGGCCGGCGCCCTGAACCGGTTTCGCGATCGTCGCCGCCGCGGAGCTCACGAACACGACATCGACCCCTTTCAACGGCAGGCGGTCCCCCGGCTTCGGCTCGAGATGCTTCCCTTTGGCACGCACCGGGATGTATGCGTTCAACAACGCGACGTACCCGGGCCACCGCGAATCCTTTTCTGCGTCGCCGGTCGGCAGCAGGCCGCCGTGATCGATGAACGTCCGGATCGGAATCTGACGCGCGAGATCCACGACGCCGCCGTCGTGGTCGGTATGGAAATGCGTGATGAGCAGGTAGTCGATCCGCGTGACGCCCGCGTCGCGAGCGGCGGCGAGGATGCGCGTGGGATCCCGGCCGTCGAACCCGGGGTAGCCGGTATCGACGAGCAGCGAATCCCCCGCCGGCGTGACGAGAAGCGTCGACTGCCCGCCCTCCACATCGATGAAGTAGATGTCGAGCGTGTCCCGCGCCACCATCAGCGGTCGCGCCGGATCCGGGGCGAGCACGAGCAGCGCGGCGACGAGCACAGTCCATCGATTCTCGGTCTTTCTCGCGCGCTTCGTCATGGCTTCTCCTGAACGCTCGTCCTGAGCTTGTCGAAGGACGAGCCGCCGAGATGGCTCGTGGTTCGACGGGCTCACGCGAGCGCGTATGGGCACATCGCGCCTACAACGCTCGTGAGATGCTGATGCGGCATGCGCATCGGCCTCGTCGTGACCGGCGGCGTCGACCGCTCCGGCCGCGAGCGCGTGGTGCCGAGCTTGCTCTGGCTGATCGAGCGGCTGGCGCGCCGCCACGACGTGCACGTTTTCGCGCTGCATCATTATCGCGATCCGTGCACGTATCCGCTGCTGGGGGCGACCGTGCACGACGTCGGCCGCGTGGACGGCCCGATCGGCCTGCGCCGGTTCCGGCTGCGGGCGCGGCTCGCCGCGGCGATCGGCGCGACGGCGTCGCGCGGTCCGTTCGACGTGCTGCACGCCTACTGCGGGATGCCCGCCGGCGTCGTTTCGACCGAGGTCGGCCGCCGACTCGGCATCCCGGTTCTGGTCTCCCTCGACGCCGGCGAGCTGGTATCCCTCGACGACATCCGGTACGGCCTGCAGCGCCGCTGGATCGACCGTCGCGCAACGGCCCGCACGATTCGCGACGCCGCGCGCATCACCGTGGCGACCGGTTTCATGGCGCGGATGGCGCCGCTCACCGGCGCACGCGTCGACATCATTCCGATGGGGATCGAGACAGGCTGCTTTCCACCCGCGACGCGCGACACGACTGCCGGCGGTCCGCCGTGGCGGTTGCTGCGCGTCGCCAGCCTGAACGCCGTCAAGGATTATCCGATGCTGCTGCGGGCGCTCGCGCGCATCATCCGGTGCGGCCTCGACGTCCACCTCGATGTCGTCGGCGACGACACGCTGGACGGAGCGGTGCAGGCGCTGGCCCGAGCGCTCGGCGTCGATGGGCACGTGACCTTTCACGGGTTTCGGCCGACCGATGCGCTGGCGGCGTTTTACGCGCGCGCCCACGTGCACGTGGTGTCCTCCCGTCACGAGGCTGCAAGCGTCGTGGTCCTCGAGGCGGCGAGCACCGGACTGGCGACGGTCGGCACCGCAGCCGGGTACGTGGCGGACTGGACACCCGACCGCGCGGTGGCCGTGCCGGTGGGCGATCCGGCGGCGCTCGCCGACGCGATTGTCGCGCTGCTTCATGATCCGTCGCGGCGCCAACGGATCGCGTCCGCCGCGCGCGCCTGGACCATCGCGCACGACGCCGACTGGACGGCGCGGCAGTTCGAGCGCGTTTACGCCGAGGTCGTCCGGATACGGTGAAGACCCGCCTCAACTCTCAACTGTCAACTGTCAACTCTGAAGACTCAAAGGCTCAACTCTCAGACTTCAGAGTTGAGAGGTTTCAGAGTTGAGAGTTGGGAGTTGAGACCTGAGACTTGAGACTTGGAACTTGCTCGGCCGCACGTTACGGATGAACGGCGTCATCGGGCGGAGACTCCCGGCTCCACGATCGGGCAGCCGGCGATTCGCCGCACCAGCCCGGAGTCCGCGATCTTCGCCGCCCCGTCTACGCGGAGGGGACGCACCGTCACGCGTCGCGCCCGAAACACCGCGGCGAGATCGGCATCGCCGACCATCGGTCGGCCGCCCACTGTCACCAGCCGAACGTCATGCCTCATCGTCAGCAGCAGGGCGGCGGCCGGTTCCGGCGCAAACGGAGGGATCACCAGGAGGTCCGCCGGCGCATTCACGACGATGCGGCCGGATCGTGGCAGCCGGAGCAGCGCCGCGGCGCGGCTCGTCACCATATCGAGGAGCTCGGCATGCGACACCGGCGTCGCACTGTAGGCGACGCGCAGCTCCTCGAGCAGATCGCGCGAGCCGGTGACGCGCGAGTCGGTGCCGAGCGCGACGTGTGTCCGCGCGTGACCGCCGGCATCGAGCAGTTCGCGCACCGAGGCCGTGCGGCCGAAGAGAAACGCATTCGACGCGGGGCACCACACCAGGCCGGCGCCTGCCTCCGCCACCCGCCGCCACCCGTTGCCGTCGATGCCGACGCCATGGATGATCACCGTATTCGGCTTCAGGCATCCGAGCGCCTCGAGCCGCGGCAGCTCGCCCTGCGCGTCGGCGTCCACGCCTTCGGCGAGATGCACGAGGAACGGCGCGTCAGGCGGAGTCGAGCGCCAGCGGTGCGCGACATCGCCGCCGGGCTCGCCTCGCGCACCGGCCGGCTGCCGCTCGAGCCGGAACGAATGCGCCCACCCGTACCGCCGCATGACACGGATCGGCATCGTCCGCCTGAGCTCCGAATAGAACGGATTGTGATGGGCCACCGTCGTCACGCCGGCCAGCAGGTTTTTCAGCCCGCCGATGAACAGCCGCTCGGTCAACGACTGGGCACGTCCGTCGCGGATGGCGGGATCGCCGGAGAGGCGCGGACGGATGTCGTCGATCCACTCGGATGCGTTCTCGTATCGGTCGCGACTCTTGAGACGCCCGTAATGATTCAGCTCGAGGTGATCGTGCGCGTTGACGAGCCCCGGCAAGACGACGCCGCCCCGCAGATCGACGACCGTGTCGCCGCGCCTGGGGCGCTCGCCGATGGACAGAATCCGCGACGTGAACCGGACGGACTCCTCGATCCGGCCTTCGGCGGCGACTCGCGCGTTCACGAACGACACGGCGCTGGCCCAGATCACGGCTCTTTGACGGCGTGAAACACGACGACGGCCTGGGGATTGTTCCACCGCCGGCGGAAGGCCCTGATGCCGGGATCGAAGCTTCGCGTGACGCGCGGCTCGCGAATCGCGCGCACGTGCAGACCTGCCTGCTCGATCGCGTCCAGATGGTCGTCGATCGCATGCGGGTGATAGGAGACTTCGTGGAGCGTGCCGTCGGCGTCCCGAAACGTGCGGCTCCAGCCGCGCTCTGCCCAGGACGGGTGGAAGTCCGAGTAGACGAGGTGACCACCGACCGCCAGCGCGCGCGCCATCTCGCGCGTGAAGGCGCCGAGGTCCGCCACGTCGCCGACCATCAGCGAGGCGTTGATCACGTCGAAGGCGCCGCGTCTGAACGGCAGGCGGCAGGCGTCGGCGCAGATGCGCCGGTGCCCGATCCCGCGCGTCAGCATCGCGAGCGAGAAATCGAGACCGAGCACGACCGACGCGCCGGTTGATTGCAGCAGCGGCACGTAACGGCCCGAGCCCGTACCGACGTCGAGAGCCCGCCTGGCGCGCAGCTTCGCGAGCATCGGCTCCACCACCTCCTGCTCCACGCGCATCAGCGGGTTGTGCGCGACGGCAGGATACGTGTCGGCCCACAACTCATACGCCACGCGCGGCGGCAGCACCTCTGCGCTGCGATGGGCGGGACGCGAGATGCGGGGGGCGGCGGGCGACGCGCACGGTGCGGCGTGCGACGTGCGATATGCGACGTGCGAGGTGAAGGTTGAGAGTTGAGAGTTGATTGTTGTTTTCATCTCAGAACCCCGTGGTTTCCGGACGTTGATACGGAATCAGACGATGCAGCACGCGCAGCTCGTAAGGTGCGTGGTACCACTTCAACGCGTACCGCCACGCGCTGGCCGCTTTCAGCGCGGCGCGGTGCCACCCCGTCAACCGCGCGTCAGTGACCGTCGGGTAGTACGCGTTGATGACGCGCTCGAAGTTCCGGATGCGGCGGCGGATGTCGGCGCCCGTGCCCTCCATCCACGGAATCCCGTCGCCGCGGCGCATTGACAGCTGCTCCCAATCCGGCGACGCCCACTCTTCGAGCGTCTCCGGAAACGCGAACCCGCGCCGCCGGGCCTCGGCATACAGGCGACCGTCGAGCGGCACCGGCGTGTAGGTGTAGAGCACGATCTCGGTCGAGGGATTGATCCGTTTGATCCGCCGGATGAACTCGAAGGTCGTGGCGACGTCCTGTTCCGGATCGGGCGGGCATCCGAGGACGAACGAGAATTCCGGCACGATGCCGTAATGGCGCATTCGGCGCGCGAGCTCCAGCGTCAGCGCCGCCGACGCCCGTCCACCTTTGTTCATCCTGGCCAGCACTTCGTCGGTGCCCGATTCCGCGCCGGAGAACACCATCGCGAGCCCGGCGCGCGCCATCTGCTCCCAGGTGGCATCGCTGTACTGCATCAGCGTGTCGACGCGGCCGAGCGCCCACCACCGCAGCCCGAGCCCGTCGATCCGCCGGGCGAACTCTTCGGTGCGGGCTTCGGAAATGAAGAAGTCCATGTCGTGCATCTGCACGGCGTCGACGCCGTACGTCTTGACCAGATGCCGCATGACCCGCTCCAGGCGCGCCGGCGATTGCGCCAGCCACCTCCGGTTCGACATCGCGACGACCGCGCAGAAGCTGCAGGCGAAGGGACAGCCGAACGACGAGCTGTGAGCCACCGTCCGGGCGCCGAGATAATTCCGGTGGACGTACTCGGCCATCGGCACCCGTGCGTACGGAAGCTCGGGCAGGTCGTCGAGCGGCGGCGACGCCACCGTCGCGTTGTGCATCGGCCGGCCGTCTGAGGTCCACGACAGGTTGCTCACCCGATCGAGCGATCGACCGCCGGCCAATGCATCGACCA
>Ga0066667_10000692_pt1 | contig 11786 bp, 13 predicted proteins | sample GraSoiAngelo_116_FD_133943 | JGI IMG/M metagenome (GOLD analysis project Ga0066667, IMG submission 133943) | Grasslands soil microbial communities from the Angelo Coastal Reserve, California, USA - 14_0903_16_30cm | ecosystem: Environmental > Terrestrial > Soil > Grasslands | place: USA...
CAAGTTTGGCAATACTTATAGGGATCGCGCTTCGATTTGACAGGTCGTCGCTCCACACTTATAATTCGTAAAATACATTCTCCCTAGTCGCTCGACGGCAGCGTAACTGTTCACTGTATACAGAGGTGCCGATGACATGTCCCGCCAAATTCTGGCTGAAAAAGATCGAACGGTTCTTGATCGTTTTCGCCCTTCTTGTCGGTATTCCTGCCTATAGTTGCGCCTCCAGCCCGACGAAGCAAGCGGGAAACGCGACGGAACTCGCGTCTCAGACCGACTCCGTTCCGGATCCGCTGGCCTATTACCACTTCGTGCTTGGCTATGAGTACAACCTTGCCAACGCCGTCGATGCGGCCTTGGATGAGTATGCCAAGGCACTGTCCTATGATCCGTCATCAGTCACTATCCAACTGCGTCTGGGTGCGCTGTATCATTCCCGCGGGGAACATGGGAAAGCCCAGGCGCATGTCGAAACGGTGCTTGTACAAGACCCCTCGAATTTGACGGCATTGCAGCTCATGGCGGCCATCGCGGTGGGCCTGAATCAGCCCGATCGCGCGATCCAATTCTATGATCGAATCATGGCCCGATATCCGGAAGATGGAGAGGCCTATTTTTCAGAGGGCATGCTGCTGGCTGGGCTGAAGCAGTATGAGGATGCGGAGAAAGTGGTGCGCCGCGGAATTGCGATCACTCCCACATCTCCGGTGGGCTATCTGTATTTGGGCCGATTGCTCATTCAGCAGCAAGCCTGGGATCGCGCAGCCCAAGCGTATCGCGAGGCGCTTGTCGTCCATCCTGGGTTTGAGCCGGCATATCTTGGACTGGGCACGACACTCGAAGCCAAAGGCGAAACGGCCAAGGCCATCGAGGTCTACCGCAGGATTCTCACAGACATCAATCAAGGCAATCGCGACGCCCGCCAGCGCTTGGTTCGTCTCCTGCTCATCGAGAAATCGTACGAGCCGGCCTTGACGTTGCTGCGTCGCGTAGTTGCCGATGCGCCGGACGATGTCGAGGCCCAACTGCGCATTGGCCTGATCTATGGAGAGCTGAAGGAATTCCCGAAGGCGATTGACCAGATGAAGCTGGTATTGGCCTTACGTCCGCAGGAAATGCGCGTGCGCGACCATCTCGCCTATCTATACGAGGAACTGAAGCAGTACGAGAAAGCCATTGCCGAATACCAAGGCATTATCAGCGACAATGAGAGTTTCGGCGACGCCCATCTGCATCTGGGTTACTTGCTCTATCGTCTCAAGCGTGGAGAGGAGGCGCTGTCCCATTTTCACCGGGTCATTGCCTTGAACCCGAAAGCGACAGAAGGACACCTCATGTTGGGTCTCACCATGATCCAGGGTGGGCGATATGAAGAGGCAGTGGGAGCGTTCAGGCAGGGATTGGCGACCGATCCGACGAATGCCGATCTTCATTTCAATCTCGGGACCGCCTACGATAAAATGGGGCGCTTTGACGAACTGGTACGGGAGATGGAAGAGGCGATCAAGCTGAATCCGGCTCACGCGGACGCCTTGAATTACCTGGGTTACAGTTATGCCGAGCGCGACGTTCGCCTGGAGGAAGCTGTGGCGCTGATCAAGAAAGCGTTAGTCATCAAACCTCAGAATGGTTATTACCTCGATAGCCTTGCCTGGGCGTACTTCAAAATGGGCCGGTTTCAGGAAGCCCTTGCGGAAATGAAACGGGCCGTGGAAGTAGTTCCCGATGATCCAGTGTTTTATGAACATCTAGGAGAAATTTACCTCAATAACAATCTTCTGCCAGACGCGCGGAACGCATGGCTTCGGTCGCTCGAGCTTGAACCGAACAACCCTAAATTAGCTGATCGATTTAAGGCGAAGGGCTTCGGAGACCCTTCCATTGATGAGCGGGTTCGGAAGGCTCAGCAACGGCTTTCTCAACGATAAAGTCTTAGTTTTTCTTCTTTCCTCATCTTGGAAAATACGCCAATTCTTTGTGCCAAAAGCCGAATGTCGTTTTTTGCACTTGCTTCGGACAAGAAAAGGGACAATTTTTGCTCACTGGGAGCACAAAATGCATGTGAATAGTCTAATTCATAGATGTATCATATTATAATGTATTGATATTAAATGGAATATTTGACTCGACCGTTGGCAGATAAATTGCTTTTCCTAGAAGCGACAGCGGAGAGTAGAATCAAATAATACACAAGGAGGGTGACAATGTCGAAGCACATTCATGGGCTCGTGAGTCGAGTCAAAGGCAATAAAGGTTTTACGCTGATCGAGTTGATGATCGTGGTCGCGATCATCGGGATTTTGGCGGCCATCGCCATCCCTAACTTCTTGACCTATCAAAAGAAGGCCAAGACGGCTGAAGCGAAGAGCAACATCGGTGGTATTCGTTCTTCGGAGATCGCATACTTTGCCGAGAAAAGCTACTATGTGTCCATCGCTCCTCAGCCGACCCGGGCTTCGCGTGCCGGTGCTGCGGGCGCTGCTAAAATCGCCTGGCCGAGCACACCGGCCGTGAATGCCGCGTCGGGAGCGACCGTTGCAGAAGCTGCAGACGTCGGATTTGCTCCGCAGGGCTCCGTTTTCTATTCCTATTCCGCGGATAACACAGCTCTGACAGTGACCGTCACTCCGACCGCCGCTCAGTGTGCTGCGGTAGCCGGGACTGCGACAACCGCCGGGGGCGGTGTCATGGTAGCCGCTTGTGGCAACTTGGACGGCGCTGCTGAGGGCGCGAATCGGTTTGCGGTCGGCGGTGCCAGCGATGTGTTTGACTGCACGCCAGGGCTCTTCTAGCACGTAGTCCTCAACAGGAAGAGCCCGTCAGTCCTGTAATGGCCGGCGGGCTCTTCGTCTGTAATTCGTTTCACTACTCAGGATGCCGGTTTCTGTAATTTTTTTTCCAGAAAAGCGAAGATCCCCGAAGTGGATATCGGGCGTCTTGTTCTGTGCGGTATTAACGGTTGTGCTCGCCGGTATGCTGCTGACCCTTCGTGAAATCGATCACCGTCAGGATCTCTCGGTCATTCGCATGGAGCAATTTCGGGTTTTGCCGCCCGGCGAATACCTCAAGCCCATTCTTCTTGGCTATCAGAACATCGCAGCCGATGTTCTATGGCTGCGCATGATTCAGGTGCTTGGAGAGCGAAAGGTCAGCGCTCAGGACTATGAGTGGCTCTACCACGCGCTTGATGTCATCACGACTCTCGATCCACAATATACCTATGCTTACCAGATCGGAGGAATCGTCCTGGCAGAACTTGCGCATCGGGTGGATTTGAGCGATCAAATTTTACAAAAGGGTGTCGCGCACAATCCGACCTATTGGTACCTGCCGTTTTATCTTGGGTTCAATCATTTTTTCCATTTGCAGGATTACCCGGCCGCGGCCGAGTATATGGCTCGCGCCTCGCAGCTGCCCGGGCACCCGGCATTTGTTCCGCCCTTGGCCGCCCGGCTCTACGCGCAGGCAGGAAGTCCTGAAACGGCGCTGGACTTCCTCGAGATCATGTGGCGGGAGACAAAAGATGAACGGGTGAAAGAATCCCTCCAAGGCAGGATGAAAGAAGTCTTAATCGAGCGGGACATCCGGCTTTTGGAAGAGGGCGTAGCGAACTATATGGAGCATTTTGGGAAGCGCCCAGGCTCTCTGAGCGACCTTGTGAATCGGGGAGTGCTTGTCGCCCTTCCTCAAGAGCCTTTCGGAGGCGTCTATAACTTTGATGCGCGCATGGGCGTTATCACCAGCAGCACGCATCCTGAGCGGCTCAGAGTGTACAGGCCGAGGTAGTCATGAGTGAAGCGCGGACGGTATTAAGAACAGAGGGCCTTTCCAAGGTGTTCCCCGTCGGTTTTTGGGGCAGGCGAGTCATCGCGCTCGATCGGTTAGATCTCGAGGTCCATCGTGGCGAGGTGTTTGGATTCCTCGGACCAAATGGAGCGGGAAAGACCACCACGCTCAAGATCCTGATGGGACTGGTGACCGCTTCCAGTGGAAAGGCCTGGATCATGGACCGTGAGATCGGCGATGTGTCCATAAAGCGGCAGATCGGCTTTCTTCCCGAGGCGCCATATTTCTATGATTATTTGACCGCGGAGGAATTTCGGCGGTTCTACGGGCAATTGTTCGGCTTGACCGGTTCAGTCTTACGAGAGCGGATTCGGGAGCTCCTCGGCATGGTCGGCCTGTCCGATGTGAACCGGCTGCAGCTCCGAAAGTTCTCGAAGGGCATGTTGCAGCGGATCGGCATTGCGCAAGCCTTGATCAATGATCCGCATCTCGTCGTTCTCGATGAGCCGATGTCCGGTTTGGATCCCGTCGGGCGCAAAGAGATTCGAGACTTAATTCTCGAGCTCAAAGCGGCTGGCAAGACGATTTTTTTCAGCTCTCATATTTTGCACGATGCTGAGTTGTTGTGCGACCGGGTGAGCATCTTGGTGAAAGGCCGCCTCGTCGCGTTGGGAAGAGTGGCTGAATTGCTCGGCTCTGCCACGATCCGATCTATCGAAGTCGTTCTTGAAAACCTTGACGCGGAAGGGTTGGGGAGGATTCGCGGGCTGACGCAGCGCGTGATCCTCCAAGGAGACCGCACGCTGTTCACCCTCGACAATCAGGAGCAGGTCAATGAGGTGCTGGAAATCATCCGCGGGAGAAAAGCGTCCCTGATCTCCATTACACACCAGAAGAACTCGCTCGAGGATCTGTTTATGCGTGAGGTCCAACAGCGGACAGAAGAACACGTGGTCAGATGAATCGTATTCTGGTGATAGGCATCAACAGTTTTCGCGAGAATCTGCGCGAAAAACTGCTCTACAATCTGGTCCTATTTGCCCTGCTCATCATCGGCAGTTCGATCCTCTTGTCGAGACTCCATCTTGGTGATGATTCGCGGTTGATCCTCGATCTGGGCCTGGCTTCCATGAACATATTCGGAGTGTTGATCGCGATTTTTATTGGGATCGGACTGGTCAATAAGGAAATCGAGAAGAAGACGATCTACACCATAGTTTCCAAGCCAGTGGCGCGTTGGGAATTTCTGGTGGGCAAGTATCTCGGGCTTACAATCACCCTTCTGGTCAATCTTCTGATCATGCTCGTCGGATTCCTGGTCGTGCTGGTCATTATGGGAGTCGGGATTGACCTCCTCTTGTTCAAGGCGGTGCTCTTGATCTTCATGGAGTTGATGGTCATTACGGCCGTTGCCTTGTTGTTTTCAACCTTCACGACGACGACTCTGAGCGCGATCTTCACGCTTGCAGTGTACGTCATCGGACATCTGACCGGAGATTTGAAAGCGCTCGGCGCTAAGGTTGACGGTGCCAACCATACAATCCTGACCGGCCTGTATTATGTCATGCCCAATTTAGAGAACTTTAATCTGAAGGCTCGAGTCATCTACCACCTGGATATCGCAGCCTCCGAACTCGCCTTGGTTCTGATGTACGGTCTGTTATACACGGCCGTTCTCTTGCTTGTCGCCGCCGGGATTTTCCATCGGCGAGACTTTCGGTAGCATCGTGTGAAAGATTCCATTCGGCGTCCCCACAGCCGGCGGCGATGGATCGTCGGAGCCGCTCTAGTTGCACTGCTTTTTATTGGCTATGTTCTCCATCCTGTGTATCTCACTTCGATTGGTCAGGCACTCATCACTGAGGACCCGTTAGAGCAGTCTGATGCGATTCTCGTATTGGCTGGTGATAACCGGCGCGGCGACCGTGTGAATCAAGCCGTCCGCTTGTTTAAGGCTAACTATGCTCCTTTACTGGTCTTAAGCGGGACACCGATAGGTTGGCGAACGCACCAGGCCGATATCATGCGTCGTCAAGCAACCGAATTGGGCATTCCGGCAAGTCAAATCCTCACCATCGCCCATGACTCCGATTCAACAAAGGAAGAGGCTGCGGTGCTCGTTCCCGTTCTGAGAAAACAGGGGATACACACGATTATTCTGGTGAGCAGCAATTTCCATACTGCGCGAGCAAAGCGTATCTTCCAAACATTAACCGAAGCGGGGGAATTGCGAATTCTCGCTTCCCCGGTCCGCGAGGAAAGCTTCGACCCCGCGGGTTGGTGGACGAGGCGTCGCGACGCGAAGACATTTGCCTTCGAAGCGATCAAGACTCTGTGGTACAAGGTGTTCGAGCGAAGAATTCAATGACGACTCATGCAAGCAAGTATGGAATCGTGCGACTGCTGGTATGAGGAATGCGTGAACGACCCCTTACTGGATTTACGGGGCCCAGTATTTCCAAATCCGTTCCGAAGTCATGACCACCATGGCAGCAGTCTGCGATGAGCAAGCGTTCATTCTCGGAGCCCGAGTTTCGGATTTCGAAAACGATCTGCACCGATATATCGCTCGGCGCATGCCGTTGGGGCGTCCGGGACCGATCCTGCTGGCCCTGATGGCTGCCGGCGTGAAGCATGGAGATGAAGTCGTGACCGTCGCCTATACCTTCTGCGCCACGGCCGGCTCTATTTTGCGTTTTGGGGCGAAGCCGATATTCGTGGATATCAAGCCGGATAGTTTCAACATTGACCCGGCGGCGATCGAGGCGGCTCACCGCCGACCAGCAGGCCTACGTCGTCGAGACGATCAAGCAGTTCTACCGGTCTCATTGAAACACTCTGTTTGTTCTAAAGCTTTCTCTCTTTGAGCCGTCCCTCGATCAGCCGTAGGGTCCCCCCCGTGCGTTTCGAGATATGGCCATCTTTGCCTGCCAGTGCGATGAAGGCGTGGAGATCATCGAGATCATCGAGGTCTCTGGATTCAGGCAGGAGTCCGACTGCGAGTCCAAGATCCTGCGCCTTTGCCAAGGTGTCCGCTCTCACGGAGGAGGTACTCCATGCGATGTTGTGGAATAATTCAGGCATGAGACGTCGGAGCCCGATTAAATAGTATCCCCCGTCTCGCGTGGGTCCGAGGACGAGATCGTGCACAGGGATAAGCTTCAAAGCCTCCAACAGATACGCGCGCGGTAAAGCTGGAAGGTCGACTCCGGTCAGCACGGCTGAGCGATGGCCCAATGCGAACACGTCTTGAAACGCGTGATGCATTCGCTCGCCGAGGTCGGAACCGTGCTGGGCCAACAACGTGGCCTGAAAGCGGCCTGCCAACACTTTAAAGAACGGATGCGTAATATCGGGTGCACCAGCCACATACAGCCTTGCGCCCGCAAGGCCTTTTGTTCGTTCGATCGCGTCAAGCACGAGCGTGCCGTGCAGGGAAGCGGCTTCATCAGCGGTAAGCGGAGGACACAGGCGTGTCTTTACTTCCCCGGGGATCGGGGCCTTCGTGAAAATAATGAAGGCAGTGCTGTCGGCAGGCGTCATCGAATATTGGCATAGAGGCGCGCCATGCGTTCCGGAGACGCCCCCAAAGAGTACAGCATTCGCAGCCACCACATGAGAAGGATGGTCGGTACAATGCCTCCTTGCTGCCAGCGGCGTCCGGATGTCACGACGGTGCTGCGCAAGGCCGCCATCCGCCCGATTCTTTTGATGCTCGCGCTGAAGGCGACATCTTCCATAATGGGAAGATCGGGGAAGCCTTCGACGGCGTCGAATACAGTGCGGCGGATGAAGATGGCCTGATCGCCTGTCGCGATGCCGCTCATCCGAGAACGCCAGTTCATCATCCAGCTTACCACCCGTAAGAGGCCTTGATGAGGATCAAACCTGACGTCGAATCGCCCCCCGACGACTGCAGGGTCGCGAAGAACCGTGAGAATATCCTCTCCCGCCGTCAGAGGCAGCAGCGTATCGGCATGCAGGAACAGCAGCACATCGCCTGTTGCGACGGCCGCGCCGGCATTCATTTGACGGGCGCGGCCGCGAGGCGCCGTGACAATACGGGCTTTCGGTTTGGCCATGTCGACGGTCCTGTCTTGACTGCCCCCGTCCACCACGATGACCTCAGTCAAAGCCGGCTGGCCGAGCCGTGCGAGAGTGGCGTTGATGGTGCGTTCTTCGTTGAGCGTCGGGATCACGACCGAGACGGTCATACCGGAGGATCGGATGGGGGCATCCTTCGGGCGGGCTTGGGTGTGATGAACATATAGATGCCGATGAAGATGATGGTCCCGTACACGACAAGCCCCTTCTCCCACCGCATCGCGGAGCCGATGGACTTGATATGGTAGATCAAGGTGAGGCCGCTCAAACTGGCCGCTGCCATGATGGGATATTTGTACCAGGCGTTCACGGTGCCGTTCACAAAGATGACGAGACCGATGAAGTAATAGACGAACGGCATGTGGTCGGCTTCCGATCCACTGCTGACGGCGACCAGCAGCTGGAGCCACGCCAATACCATCATGACGAAGCCAACGAACTTCTGCAGCGCGACGATATGGCGTTCGCCTTCGCCGTCTTCTTCGCGTTCGTCCCGGCGCTCGTCGTGCTTGGAAGGGTCAGTCATGGGGGCTTGTTGAACGAGTACTATGCATTCTCAAATCTTTTAAACTGCTTACTCAAAGTTAAACCCTGGCTCTGGTAAGAGGAGCCTATATCGACTCCGTAAATTTTATCTGGTTGACCCAGCAGGCGTTCGTAAATGAGCCGACCGACAATTTGTCCGTCTTCGATAAGAAAGGGCACCTCGTGGCTTCTTACCTCCAAAACCGCACAGCTTCCTTTAATGTCGCTTGAACCATACCCAAAACCGGGATCGAAAAAGCCTGCATAATGTATCCGGAATTCGCCGATTGATGGGTCATACGCTACCATTTCGGCTGCATGATCATGTGGGATACGGACCTTTTCTTTCGATATCAGGATATGGAAATCGTCCGGACTGAGGATTAGGTTTTTGTTTTTGGGTGTCGGTATGGCATCCCAAAAATCAGGTGGGCTGTAGTATTGCACTTTGCTGAGATCTATGGCCGGTGTATTCTTTTTTGCTCTATAACCGATAATATTGTTGTTTCTGTCGCCCTGAAGATCGACCGAAATCCTTAGACCCTTACGAATGTCTGCATTTTTTGGCACATCCTCTCCGGCATAGACAAGTGTCTCTTGCTTATCTAGTTGCTCGAGTCTCGAATCCCATGATGGAGGACGGCCGCGTACAAATCGCAACTGATTGAGTTTCACCCCTTCCGACAGTACGACACTGAAAGTGCGTGGAACGACTTCTGCAAACAGTTTACCTTTGTAATCTTCGGGTACTCGCTCAAACTCGTTGCCATAGTCGCAAATCATTCTTGTAAAGATGTCCAAACGCCCTGTGCTACTCTTTGGATTAGCTTTTGCTGAAATATTGTTTGAAAGAAACAAGTTTTCCATAAGAGGAATAATATACACACATCCTTTTTCGAGAACCGTGGGCCGAGTCAAATCGAGTTCCGTCATAATCAGATCTTTGGCTTTGCTTTCTACCGTTGAGTTGGGTCCCGGCAGAAAACTCGATTGCACTCGATAGGCGATGGCACCTAATCGTAAGTCCAGACTGGAAGGTTGGATTTGCTCCTCTTTAATCGGCGCGGACGCTTTGACACTTCCATTCTCAATAAGTTCTCTGATTTTTTGAGAAGGTAAAATGCCAGTCGTATAGGAAAGAAGATCTCTTTCCAGTTCCGGAAAAAGTTCGTGAATGTGATCGTACATTTGGTTTTGCTCTTGTTCTCTTCTAGCCCAGCATGCCGTCAGCGATTCCGCAACCGGTGGAGGGAGATGTCACCATCGGCAGTTCGCGGCGCTTGCCGTTTCCATTGCCATTCGAGTGATCCGAAGATCCGGAATTCTGCGGCTGCGGATAGGTATAGATCTTTCCTTCGTAGTTCCGCAGCGTCGCCTGGTCCTGATTCAGGTCGACGAGGTAATCGGCCGGCAATAGCGGGATTTTCCCGCCGCCTTCCGGGGCATCGATGACGAAGTGCGGGATCCCCATCCCGCTGGTATGGCCCTGTAGGGCCTTGATGATCTCAAGGCCCGTCTCCACCGAGGTGCGGAAATGGTTGGTGCCACGAGTCAAGTCGGCCTGATAGAGGTAATACGGTTTGACGCGTGCCAGGAGGAGCTGGTGGACGAGGCGTATCATCACAGCAGGATCGTCATTCACGCCTTTGAGCAGAACGGTCTGGGCGCCCAAGGGAATGCCGGCATCGGCTAGCCGGCCGCACGCCGCCTTCACTTCCGACGTCAATTCGTCGGGATGGTTGAAATGAAGGTTCATGTAAAGGGGATGGTATTTCTTGACCATGTCACAGAAAGCCGGCGTGATGCGCTCAGGGAGACTTCCTGGCACACGGCTTCCGATCCGGATCAGTTCGAGGTGAGGAATGGTCCGCAGAGCCTTGAGGATGCGCTCGAGAAGATGGTCGGGCAACAGGAGCGGGTCGCCGCCGGACAGGATGATGTCCCGCACCTCCGTGTGAGCCAGGAGATAGTCCACGACGCGGTCCAACTCTCCTTTTTTCAGGAACCCGGGCTTTCCCACCAGTCGCTTGCGTGTGCAGAAACGGCAGTAGATCGGGCACTGGTTGGTGACCATGAACAGGACCCGGTCCGGATACCGATGGACGAGATGCGGTACGGGACTGTCCATGTCCTCATGCAGAGGATCTTCTGCAGGGCTCTCGTCGGTGATCTCGTCGGGTTCCGGAACGACTTGTCGCCAGAACGCATCACCCCGCTCTTGGATGAGTTTCATCCACATGGGGGTGATGCGCATCGGATATTCCGCGACGATATCCTTAATCTCATCCGGATTCACATCGAAGTGCTTGGCCAATTCTTCGGGCTTGATCACGCTTTGAGCCAAGGCCTGTTGCCAGGTCTCCATGCTATCCGCCTCCCAGAAGGTTGTGTCAGGCTTTTTGACTCCCATACCGATCTCACTAAGCTCCTGCGGTTTTCTGACGGTATGTTTCAAGATAGGTCAAAATGTCTCGAGTCTCCGTAAGAGTGGTCGCGCCGTCCGTGAGAACCGGTACATAGTATTGATGTGACACTTCGTACACCTGCGAACGCATTGGACGGCTGTCCGGAACGATCACGCTCTCATACTGGACCCCGAGTTCCTCGAGCTTCTGACGCACAATTTGGCACTCCGGACACCAGTGAGTGTGATAGAGCGTCATGTTTCACGTCCTGGTGATACCGGGGCCGCGGTATGATCTACCATGCACGGCGCCATAATCGCCTCGGTCATCCCGTGAATCAACTTTTTATCGAGCGGGCAGACAGTGGCGAGAATCCCGCCGAGCGTCGGCACATCTCTGGCGACGAAGTAATACGGCGATAGCCTCACGCGGCCTGGCATGGGGACGATCTCGTCGCGCCCCGCGTCGTGGTAGTGGTAATTCACATGGCGACCCTTTCGGAACTCTTGGAGGAGATAGGGCACAGTCTGAAATGAGCCCAGGGCTTTCTCCAGCGTGGCGGTCCAGTCCTTCTGTGACATGTCGTGACCGACCGAGACTCCACGCGCGCCCCAGGCGAGCTCGGAAAATCCCGACGGTTTGACGATGAACCGGCGCTCTTTCTGCCCGGCGGTGAAGAGTTCCTGCCAATTCGAGACAGCCCGTTCATGTGCACGCAGGCCAGGAATGATTGCGGACGGCGGCACCGGTCGGGGATCGAGTACCCAGGTCTTCGGCATGACGCGTCGGAGCAGAGTCAACGTTTCTTCGCTCAACCCCTTCATCCAGTACGATTCCAGCGCCGGGTGATGAATCAGGGCAAAGGCCATCTTTTCTTCCAACCATGGTTTCACGGGCGGCGTGAGAGCCACGCGCCCTTTTTTCGCCGCATACAGCAGGAGTTCGATTTTCGGGATATTCTTCAGA
>Ga0066667_10000703_pt1 | contig 11729 bp, 7 predicted proteins | sample GraSoiAngelo_116_FD_133943 | JGI IMG/M metagenome (GOLD analysis project Ga0066667, IMG submission 133943) | Grasslands soil microbial communities from the Angelo Coastal Reserve, California, USA - 14_0903_16_30cm | ecosystem: Environmental > Terrestrial > Soil > Grasslands | place: USA...
GCGGCGGCGCCGTGCTCGCCGTCCTGGGGGCGGCGCTGGGAGCCCGCCACCCCGCCGAGTTGCGGATCGGCGTGGTGCACGGTGGGGCCCCGGCGTTCGCCGAGGAGCTGCGCGCCGAACTGGTGGCGCGGTATCACCCCAAGCAGTGCGTCGTGAGCCCAATCACGCCGGTGATTGCGGCGCACGCCGGGCTCGGCGCGTGGGGCGTGTTTTACCAGATCGAGGACGGAACAAACCCGTGAGGCGCGCGCTATGAATACAGGACGTGGGCGCGCCCGCGCGGGACGGCGGCGCGGGACGCCGGCGCCGGTGCGCCGGGCGATGGAGATCCTGCAAGACCGCAAAGCGGTCGACCCGCTGGTACTGGACCTGCGGGGGCTGGCGTCGGCGACCGATTACTTCCTCATTGTCTCGGGAACTTCCGACGCGCACGTGCGCGGCATGGCCGAGCATTTGGTGGAGGCGCTGGCGCCCAGCGGCGGGCGCCCCCACCATGTCGAGGGGCTGGCGCAAGGCCGCTGGGTGCTGCTCGATTACGTCGATTTCGTCGTGCACTTGTTCCACCCCGAGCTCCGGGCGTTCTACGAGCTGGAGCGGCTGTGGGGGGACGCCCCGGTGGTCGCCGTGGGGCATCCGGAGCTGAAAGGATGAGGACAATGCGACGGTCGTCACACGTTGGCGCGGTGGCCCTTGCGATGGCGGGGGCGCTGCTTGCGGCGGCCCCGCGGCCTGGGGCCGCGCAGTTCGGACAGAACAAGGTGCAATACCGCACCTTCGACTTCCGGATCATCGAGACCGAGCACTTCGACGTCTACTATTATCCGGCGGAGCGCACCGCTGCGCTGGACGCCGCGCGCATCGCCGAGCGCTCCTACGCCCGGCTGTCGCGCATCCTGAACCACCAGTTCCAGGGCCGCAAGCCGATCATCCTCTACGCGTCGAGCAGCGAGTTCCAGGAGACGAACGTCACCCCCACCGGCGGCGAAGGGACCGGCGGCGTCACGGAGTTCTTCAAGCACCGCATGGTGCTCCCCTTCACCGGCTCCTATGCCGATCTGGAAGAGGTCATCCAGCACGAGATGACGCACCAGTTCCAGTTCGACGTGTTCAGTCACGGGCGCATCGGCGGTGGCGTGCAGACGCTCATGACCGTGAACCCGCCAGGATGGTTCATGGAAGGGATGGCCGCGTACCTCTCCCGGGAGCCGATCGACCCCGAGACGGCGATGTGGCTGCGCGATGCCGCCCTCGAAGGTCACCTCCCGACCATCGAGCAGATGACGTACGATCCGCGCATCTTCCCGTACCGCTTCGGCCAGGCGTTGTGGGCCTTCATCGGGGAGAAGTGGGGCGACGAGGTCATCGGCGAGATCCTGCAGGCCACCGCCAATTCCGGCGTCGAACAGGCCTTTCACCGCGCGCTCGGCCTGAGCCTCGACGAGCTGTCCGACGAGTGGCGGGACGCCGTGCAAACGACCTACCTGCCCCAGCTCTCGGAGCATTATCGCGCCCGGCGCATGGCCCAGCCGCTGCTGACCGAGAAGCGCTCCGACGGCACCCTGCACGTGGCGCCCGCGCTGTCGCCGGATGGCCGCGACATCGTCTATCTCAGCGAGAAGAACAGCTTCTTCGTGGACCTCTACCTCGCGGATGCCGAGACGGGGCGCGTGCGCCGCCGCCTGGTCAAGTCGTCGTTGTCGAGCAACTACGAGAGCCTGCGGTTCATCACCTCGGCCGGCACCTATTCTCCCGACGGGCGTCTGTTCGCCATCGCGGTGAAGCACCGGGACCGGGACGACCTCGTCATCATCGACGCGCGCCGTGGGCGGGAGGTGCGCCGCATCCAGATCGCCCTCAACGGGCTCACCACGCCGTCGTGGTCGCCCGACGGAAGCCAGCTCGTATTCACCGGCTACGATGGCGGGATCTCCGATTTGTTCATCATCAACGCCGACGGCACGAACCTGCGGCGTCTCACCAACGACAAGTACGCCGACTTGCAGCCGTCGTGGTCGCCGGACGGCAAGACGATCGCGTTCGCGACCGATCGCGGCCCGGACACCGATTTCGGGCAGCTCCGGATCGGGAACACGCGCATCGCGCTCTACCACCTCGACGGCGGAGTGATCGAAGTTTTGCCTCACATGGGGGCGGGCAAGAACATCAACCCGCAGTGGGCTCCCGACGGGCGCTCGTTGGCCTTCGTCTCCGATCGCACCGCGATCAGCAACGTTTATCTGTACGATTTCGGGGACGGCAACGTCTACCAGTTGACCGACTTGTACACCGGGGCGGAGGGCATCACCATGCTCTCCCCGGTGCTGTCGTGGGCGCACCAGGCGGACCGCCTCGCGTTCGTCTACTACGAGGACCAGCGCTGGGACGTCTACAGCGTGGACAACCCGCGCTCGCTGAAGCGGCAGCCCGTGCCCGACCGGCCCGCGCCCCCGCCGCCGACGCTGCTCGCGGGCGTCCGGCGCGACACGATGACGGCGCCGCCCGCGCCCACCACGACCCCCGCGCAGCAGCCGAGCGCCACAGCGTCGGTGTACCGCACGCCGCAGGGGCTGCGGCCCTCGGCCACCGCGCCGGTGCCCACCGACTCCGCCGGGCGTCCGGTCTCCGTCCGCACCTTGATCGACTCCGCGGGCAGCGGCCTCCCCGACACCAGCGAGTTCACGTTCAAGCCGTACCACGTCCGCTTCAGCCCCGACTACATCGCGCGGCCGACGATCGGGTACGAGCGCGACAACTTCGGGCGGGGGATCTTCGGCGGCACCGCGATCGCCCTGTCCGACATGCTCGGCAACCACACCCTCGTCTTCTCGGGGGCGGTGAACGGCCGCATCAGCGAGGCCCAGGTCCTCGCCGCCTACATCAACCAGGTGCACCGGCTCTTCTGGGTTGCGGGATTCTCGCAGGACCCGATTTACTTCCCGGTGTCCTTCGGCTACGCGCCGTGCCCCAGCTGCGGGTCCACGCCGGCCGACACGGGCGTCGCCGTCATCCAGGCCCTGCGCCGCCTCGTGCTGCGTGACGCGTTCGGCGAGGCGTACTACCCGTTCAACCAGTTCGATCGGGTCGAGCTGTCGCTGCACGCGGTGAACATCAGCGACGATACGTACGAGCTGCGCGATTTCTACGACGAGCGCGGCTTCTACATTACGTCCGACTTCAACACGTTCCACAACCAGACGATCGGCTACCTGCAGCCGTCCGTCGCGCTGGTGCACGACAACTCGTTACCCGGCTGGGTAGGTCCCTTCTCCGGCGGGCGCTGGCGGCTGCAGGCGTCGCCCACCTTCGGGACGTGGAAGTTCACGATGGGGCTCGCCGACTGGCGGCGCTACTTCTTCTTTCGGCCGTTCACCGTCGCCGTGCGCGGCGAGTTCTTCGGGCGTATCGGCCGCGACGCCGATCTGTTCCCCGTGTACCTGGGCTCGACCGAGCTCGTCCGCGGCTACACCAGCGGCTCGTTCCGCCAGAACGAATGCGTCGCTCCCGTCGGCGCCAATTCGTTCAGCGGCTGCGCCGAGTTCGATCAGCTCGTCGGCTCCCGCGTCGCGGTGGGCAACGTCGAACTGCGCTTCCCGCTCACTCGCAGCCTGGTGCTGGGCTTCCTGCCGCTCGGCTTCCCGCCGATCGAAGGCGCCCTCTTCTACGACATCGGCCTCGCCTGGAACGACAGCAGCACCGTGAAGTGGCACCGCAGCGCGGGGGAGAGCCCCACCGACGTCCGCACGCCGGTGCGCAGCTGGGGCGGCTCGATTCGCATGAACCTGCTCGGATTCGTAATCGTGCGGCTCGACTACACCAAGCCGCTCGACCGGCCGCGCAAGGGCGCCTACTGGACGGTGAGCCTCGGCCCGACGTTCTAACTTCGCATCGTCCAACCACTTGTCTGGGCCTCGCCGGTTTCCTATCTTGTTCCGGCGAGGCCCCTTGCTCACAATGCGACGCCCGATTCTCCTCCTGAGCTTCGCGCTCTGGGGCTGCGGCTCCCAAGCGCCCGGCGGAGCTACCTCACAAGCGAATGATTCACAAGCAGTTAGGACATCGGGCGGGCCCGTCGGCCGGGTGCCCGCGATCGCTATCCGCCTCGCCGCCCGGGGCGGCATTCCCAGGCTCTATCGTCTCCCCAGCCTGACCGAGGTCCCGGACGCGCTGCGCGGGCGACTCCCCCCCGTCGAGCGCGTGGTGGGCGTCGACCCCGAGGCGGCGTTCCTCTACGTCCGCACCGCCAAGCACGAGCTCCTCGCCCTCGACCTGGAGAGCAGCCGCGCCGACACGGTGGCGACCGACGTCGAGCAGGCGACCCTCGGCCCCGACGGGACGCTGTTCGCCGTAGACGCGAAGAAAAAGGTGGTCTCCCTCGCGCGCCGCGCCCGCCTCGCGTGGCCGCAGCCGCTGGGCGGCGTGCCGCGCGATCTGTTCGGCGCCGCCGACCAGCGCATCGTCGCGGTCGTGGCGCAGGACCCGCCGCGCCTCGTCACCGCCGGGGCCGATCAGCCGCCCGCGAGCCGGACCCTCGAGCTCGGCGGCGACGTCGCCGCTACGCGCTGGGGCGACCTGGTCGCCGTCGCGAGCGACTCCGGCGTTACGCTCATCGACCCGCTGGGCCGCCGCGGCGTGGCCTTCGTGCCGATCGCCGACCACCCGCGCGCCCTCGCGTTCTCTCCCTCCGGGCACCGCATCTACGTGGCGCTGCGCGGCGGGTTGGGACTCGCGGTCATCGACCGCTACGCCCACGAGGAACTCGACGGCGTCGCCCTGCCGTCGGCGGCGGCGACGATCCGCATCGATCCGTTGGGGCGCTGGCTGCTCGCGCGGCCGCCCGTCGGCGACACGGCGTGGGTCGTGGACCTGCCCATCAAGCGGCTCGCCGGCGGGTTCGCGACCACCTGGCGGCTCGACCTCCCCGTCGTGACCCCGAACGGCTCGCTGCTCGCGCGCCAGGGACCGGACGTGGTCGCGGTGACTCCCGACTCGCTGGCGCTGAGGGGCCGGGTGGCCGGCGGAGCCGCCGACCTGTGGGCGGTGACCAGCTGGCTGCCACGCGGTGGCTCGCGCTACACGGCGCAGGCCGCGCCCGTCACCGCCGCCGGCGACTCGGTGGGGCCCGAAGGGCCGCTGTACGTGCAGGTGTCGGTGTCCCAGAACCAGGACTGGTCGCAGCGGCTCGCGCAGGAGCTGGGGCGCGCCGGGCTGCCGGCGAAAGTGCTGGCCCCGGCGACGACCGACGAAGGGTACCGCGTGGTGCTGGGGCCCTACCCGACGCGCGAGGTCGCCGAAGGGATCGGCCGCAAACTCGGCCGCCCCTACTGGATCTATCAGCCGCAACCCCAACCGTGAGAGACCTCCGGGCATGAGACTGAGCCGGCTGGAGCTGTCGGGCTTCAAATCGTTTGCCGGGACGGTGGAGCTGCCGTTCGAAGCAGGCGTGACGGCGATCGTCGGCCCCAATGGGTGCGGCAAGTCGAACATCTCGGACGCCGTCCGCTGGGTGCTCGGCGAGCAGTCGCCGCGCCTGCTGCGCGGCGGGAAGATGGAAGACGTGATCTTCCAGGGCTCGACCGGCCGGCGGCCCGTCAACGTGGCCGAAGTCTCGCTGGTGTTCGACAACGCGGACGGCACGCTGCCGATCGCCTACCAGGAAGTCCTGATCACCCGGCGGTTGTCACGCTCGGGGCAGAGCGAGTACCTGCTGAACCGCCAATCGGTCCGCCTGCGGGACATCCAGGACCTGCTGCGCGGCACGGGGTTGGGCGCCGACGCGGCCGTTGTGATGGAAGCGAAGATGATCGACGCGCTGCTGTCCGAGAAGGCGGAGGAGCGGCGCGCCCTGTTCGAGGAAGCTGCCGGCATCGGCCTGTACCGGAACCGCAAGCAGAGCTACGAGCGCCGGCTGGAAGAGACCGCCGCCGACCTGGCCCGCCTGGAGGACCTCGTCGCGGAAGTACAGACGCAGGTCCGCAGCCTCGCGCGCCAGCGCGGGCGCGCCGAGCGCTTCACCAAGATGATCGACGAGCGCTACGGCGTGGCCGTGACGCTGTTGCGACGCGAGCTGGAGGACTTCGATCTGGCGCTTGGCGCGCTCGGCGTGCGCACGCGGGAGCTGGGCGAGACCCTGCCCGGCGCGCGCACCCGGTTCGCGGACGCCGAGCGCGAGCGGGAGGCGCGGGTTCAGGCGCGGCACACGGCGGAGGTGCGGCGCACCGAGATCGAGCGTCGCCTCGCGGACGCGCGGATCGAAGCCGGCCGGTTGGAGGGGGACCTCGCCCTCGCGGCGGAACGGCTCGCCAACTCCGCCCAGCGGCGCACCAAGGCCGGCGAGGAGCGGGGCGAGAACGAGCGGCGCGCGGCGCAGGCCGGGCGCGAGCGCGAGGCGGCGGAGGGCGAGCGCGGCGCTGCCGAGCGCGACCTCGCCGCGGTGCAAACCGAGCTGCAGCGACGCACGGCCCAAGAGCAGGAGGTGCGCGAGCGTCTGGTGGCGCAGCGGGCCGCCGTGCGGGAGCTGGAGACCGAGCTGCAGCAGCGAGCCGAGGGACACCGAGCGCTCGAGGGTGAGCGCGCGGCGTTGGAGCGCGAGCAGGGCGAGCTGCGGCAGCAGTTGAGCGGCGCCGCGTCCGAACGGGAGCGCCGCGAGGCCGCCGAGCGCGCGGCGGGACGAGACGTCACGACCGCCGAGGAGCGCGCGGCGGCGGAAACGCGCGGCGCCGCGGAAGCCGCCGCTGCCGTGGAGCGAGCGCGGCGCCGGGTCGCCGAGCTGCGCGAGCGCGAGGCGCACGCGCGGGCGGGTCTGCGCCAGGCCGAGGAGGTGGTAGCGCAGCTGGCGGCGCGCCGCGATGCCCTCGCCGAGCTGGACCGCGAGCGCGTCGGCCTCGCACCGGCCGCTCAGGCCCTGCTCAAAGTGAAGACGCGCTTCGGCGACGCGGTCATCGGCCCGCTGTCCGATTTCGTGCGGACGGGTCGCCGCGACGCGGAGCTCGCCGAGCGGTTGCTGGGAGAGTGGCTCCACGCGGTGCTGGTGCGGGACGAGTCCGCGGTCGGGGAGATCCGCCGCTGGCACGAAGAGGTGCACCCCGGACCGCTGGTGCTGCTCCCGTGCCTCCCGGGTCCCCGCCTCGCGGCGGACGGAGAGCCGCTGCCGGCCGCCCTGCGGGTAGACGGCCCCGCGGCCGCGTGGGTGCGGGCGCTGCTCACCGGCCACGAGGTGCTCGAGGGCGGTCGCGCGCTGCGCCGCGCCAACGGCGCGGTGTTTCTCGACGGCGCCACGTCCGGCGGTCCCCTGCAGCGGCGGGCGGAACTGGAGGCGATCGGGCAGGATCTGGCGGGTGCCGAGGGCGTCCGCGAGCGCGCCGGCACGGAGCTGCGCGGCACGACCGCGGAGCTGGCGCAGGCGGAGGCGGCGTTCGCGGCGACCGGGGAAGCGGCGGAGCAGGCGCGCCACCGCGAGCTGGAGGCGGCGGCGCGCAAGGGAGACGCCGAGCGGGCGGCGGCGCACGCGCGGCGCGAAGCCACGGACGCCGCCAGCCAGGTCGAGCGGCTCAGCAAGCGGCTTGCCGCCGTGGAGCAGCGGCTCACGAGCCTGGGCGCGGAGCTGCGGGCTCAGGAGGTCGAACGGGTCCGCTTCGACGAGCGCCTGGGCGCCGAGCGAGCGCGCCTCGCCGAGCTCGAAGGTCACCAGGAGGCGGCACGCGAACAGCGCGTGCATTGGCAGGTCGAGGCGGCGCAGGTCGAAGCCCGGCTGGGAGCGGCGCGGGAGCGGACTCAGCGCGCCGCCGCCGATGCCGAGGCCGCCGTCGGGCACGCCGTCGCGCTCGGCGCCGAGATCGCCCAGATCGACCGGGACACGGGCACCCTCACGAGCCAGCGCGCCCAGTGGCAGGACGGCCTCCAGGAGCGTCGCGTCACGCTCCAGGAGCTGGCCGCCGCCGCTCAGGATGCCGAGGCGCAGGTGACTGCCGCCGAGGCCGCAGTGGCCGACGCGGAGGCGGCGGTCGAGGCGGCGCGTGCCGCGCTGGACACCCTGGGGGACGAAGAGCACCGCTTGCAGCTGGAACGCAGCCAGATCGAGGGCCGCAAGCGCGCGGCGACCGAGCGTGTCGAGGCGGAGTGGCGAAAACCGCTGGAGCGCCTGCTCGCCGAAGCCCCCGAGGTGGCGGGCGACGTCGAATGGTTGCGCGAGGAGAACGAACGGCTGCGCACCGCCATCGAAGCCGTGGGGCCGGTCAACGCCCTTGCGGTCGAGGAACACGCCGACGAAGTAAAACGCCTCGAATTCCTGATGACCCAGCGGGACGACCTCGTCGCGGCCCGCAACTCGCTGCAGCAGGCGGCCCGGGAGATCGACCAGACCGCGAAGCAGCTGTTTCTCGATTCCTTCGGCAAGGTCCGGGAGAATTTCCGCGCCGTGTTCCAGACGCTGTTCGGGGGCGGCGAATGCGACGTGCGCCTCGCCAACGAAGACGAGCCGCTCACCAGCGAGATCGAGATCCACGCGGCGCCGCGCGGCAAGCGCACGCAGCGCATCCACCTGCTGTCATCCGGCGAGCGGACCCTCGTGGCGGTGTCGCTGCTCTTCGCCATCTTCCTTGCGCGCCCCAGCCCGTTCTGCCTGCTCGACGAGGTGGACGCCCCGCTCGACGACGCGAACGTGGGGCGCTACGTGCGCCTGCTGTCGGAATTCAAGGATCAAACGCAGTTCATCGTGATCACCCACAATCCGCGCACCATGCAGGCGGCCGACGCGGTCTACGGGGTCACGATGCAGGAGCCGGGCGTCTCGACGATCGTCGGCGTCCGCCTCGGCCAGCTCAATCCCGTCTGACCGCATGCGGCACTCCCCCCCCGGCTGGGCCGCCCTGGTGCTCGGCCTCGCCGGGGCGGCGGGGGGAGGGACCGCGCCGTCCCGCTCCGCCGGGCTCACGGCCGTCGCGCCGCTGCCTCCGGCGCTCGCGTCCGTCACTCCGGACTTTGAGTGGTCGGCGATCGGCTTCACGCCGCCCGTGACCTACCGGCTCCGCGTCGCACGCGACTCCACGCTCGCCGCCCCGTTCCTCGACACCACCCTCACCGACCAGACCAGCTACGCGCAGCGGCGGCCCATCAAGCCCTACGGGCCGATCTTCTGGCGCGTGGACGCCACCGACGCCATGGCCGTTACGGCGTCGACCGGCCGCGTGGGACCGATCGCGGTACCGGCGTGGGTCACCCTCACGACGCTGGACAACCCGCAGGGCACGGCTACGCCCGACATCCAGCCGACGTTTACCTGGCGCTCACCGGCTGTCGCCGCCCCCCCGGGGCCGTTCCGATACGACATGTTCGTGATCCGGCTGGGACAGCCGTTCCCGACATACGGCGTCGGCGGGCTCGTTGACACCACATTCACGATCACCGAGCCGCTCGAGCGCAACGTCCAGTACCGCTGGAAGGTCGTCGCGCACCTCGGCGCGGACTCCTCCGTCACCGATAGCCGCGGCCCGTTCCTCGTGCTCGATCCCACGGTGCCGGGCGCGACGATCCTGTACCAGAACTTCCCCAATCCGTTTCCCACGGGCGCTCAAGGGGCGACGTGCCTGTGGTTCGACCTCGCCACGACCAGCCGCACCGAGCTCGCCGTCTTCGACCTGCGCGGCAACCCCGTGCGCCACTTCGTGCCGGGGCCGGACTTCCCCGGCGTGCTCGACGCCGGCCGCTACGGTCGCGGCGGGCCCGGCGGCCCGACGTGCGACCCGCGACTCTCCTGGGACGGCCGCGACGACGGCGGGGACCTGGTGCCGGCGGGGGTGTACCTGTACAAGCTCAGGGTGGGCGACGTAATTCTCTTCAAGCGGATCGTCTTTCGCGGAAGGATTCCGTAAGTGGAGCTCGTCACCGTCGGCACCGGCACGGTCGCCCCCTCGGCCCACCGCACCGCGCCCTGCCACTACGTGGCCCGGGGCGGCCTGCGCATCCTGCTCGATTGCGGCGCGGGCAGCCTGCACCGCCTCGCCGCGCTCGGCCTGCCGTGGCAACAGGTCTCCCACGTGATCGTCTCCCACTTCCACCCCGATCACTGGGGCGAGCTGCCGATGCTCGTGTACGCGCTCAAATACACGACCGTCCCGCCGCGCCGCGACCCGCTCGTGGTCCTGGGGCCGCCGGGCGTGGTGCGCCTGCTCAAGACCCTCGCCCCCGCCTACGGGGAGTGGCTCCTCGACCCCGGGTTCCCGATCGGCTTCCTGGACGTCCAGGACGGGGAGCCGTTTCCGCTCGACGCCGATGTGAACCTCGAGACGTTCCCCGTCCCCCACACGCCGGAGAGCGTCGCGGTGAGCCTCACCGCCCCCGAAGGCCGGCTCGTGTACACCGGCGACACGGGCCCTTCGGTCCAACTCGCCCGCTGGGCGAGCGGCTGCGATCTGCTGCTGGCCGAATGCTAGCTCCCCGACGACCAGCCGCTGGACATGCACCTGACGCCGACGCGCGCGGGGGAGCTGGCCCGCGAGGCCGGCACCCGGCGCCTCGTCTTGACGCACTTCTATCCCCCGGTCGAAACTACGGACCCCGCCCGGCGGGCCGCCGCCGCCTTCGGCGGCCCGGTGACCGCCGCGAAGGACGGGGACCGGTTCACCATCGGAGGGGGAGGAGGACGGGCGTCGTGCTGATCGTGATGCGTCACGGGGCGACCGACCAGGAAGTGCAGCGCGTCGTTCGCGTCATCGAGGAGATGGGCTACCAAGCACGTCCTATGCCGGGCAGCCAACGCACGGCCGTCGGGCTGGTCGGCAATGATGGCCGCGTCGACGCATCGCGGCTGGAGGGCCTCCCCGGCGTCCAAGACGTCATTCACGTCAGCAAGCCGTACAAACAGGTGAGCCGGGAGTGGAAGGGGGAGCCCACGGTCGTGGCGCTTCCGGGCGGCGTCGCGATCGGGGGCGTCGAGGTGGCCGTGATCGCGGGGCCGTGCTCGGTGGAATCGGAGAAGCAGATCGTCGAGGCCGCCCGCCTGGTGAAGGACGCCGGGGCGGTGATCCTGCGCGGCGGCGCGTTCAAGCCGCGGAGCTCGCCCTACTCGTTCCAGGGGCTGGGGCGTCCGGCGTTGCGGCTGCTGGCCAAGGCCCGAGAAGAAACGGGGCTGCTGATTTGCACCGAAGCGATGGACGCCGAGACGGTGCAATGGGTCGCGGAGATGGCGGACATCGTGCAGATCGGCGCTCGCAACATGCAGAACTACTCGCTGCTCAAAGCGGCGGGCCGCTGCGGCAAGCCGGTGCTGCTGAAGCGCGGCATCGCGGCGACGATCACCGAGCTGCTGCTCTCCGCCGAATACGTGCTCGCCGAGGGCAACCACCAAGTGATCTTGTGCGAGCGGGGCGTGCGCAGTTTTGACACTGAGACGCGCAACCTGTTCGACCTGACCGCGATTCCGGTGGTCCACAAGTTGTCGCACCTCCCGATCATTGCGGACCCCTCGCACGGCACGGGGTTGCGCGAGAAAGTGATCCCGATGGCGCGCGCGGCGGTCGCCGCTGGAGCCGACGGGTTGATTATCGAAGTGCACTGCGACCCGGATCACGCGTTGAGCGACGGCGCGCAGTCGATGTTTCCGTCGCAGTTCGATCGGTTGATGGCGGAACTCCGCATCATCGCCCCGGCGATCGGACGGAGCATCTGCCTCGAGCCGGTGACGCGAAGAGGCTGGGGTTCCTAAGTTGCCAGACTTCCTGCCGGTGGTCCAGGCC
>Ga0066667_10000708_pt1 | contig 11677 bp, 9 predicted proteins | sample GraSoiAngelo_116_FD_133943 | JGI IMG/M metagenome (GOLD analysis project Ga0066667, IMG submission 133943) | Grasslands soil microbial communities from the Angelo Coastal Reserve, California, USA - 14_0903_16_30cm | ecosystem: Environmental > Terrestrial > Soil > Grasslands | place: USA...
CATAGTCCGGCAATCCTGGACGGCCATAGTCTCCGCCGTCTCGAATCGGCGGCGCAGTGCCGTGATCGTCTCGGGAAATTTCTGGTTCTACGGCGGAGGTTGTAGTGAAGCTGGCCATCTGTGATCAGTGTTTCGGTTTGATTTCTGGGTCCGTCTGCATCACGAAATCGCGAGGCGCGCCCGGCACGCTGTATTCGTAAGGTCCGTTGTTGACGACTGGCGTGCGCCCGCCAAAATTGTCGTGCGGCGGCGGCGTGGCAGTGATCCATTCGAGAGTAGTGGCTTCCCAGGGATTGTCGTTGGCCTTCGCTCCTTTGAACATGCTCCAGAAAAGGTTGATAACGAAGATAAACTGGCTGGCGATGGTGATAAACGCCGCAATCGTTATGAATCTCTGTATCGGGAGCAATTTAAGGATGTAGGCCACTTCCGTGGATTGTGAGTAGCGCCGCAACCCCGCGCTCATGCCGTAATAATGCATGGGCATGAAAATCGCGTACGCGCCCACGAACGTGAGCCAGAAATGCAGCTTCGCCAACGGTTCGTTCATCATGCGGCCGAACATCTTCGGGAACCAATAATACGTTGCTGCGAATATTCCGAAGATCGACGCCACGCCCATAATCAAATGAAAGTGCGCGATCACGAAATAGGTCTCGTGCAGGTAGATGTCCAGAACGGGCTGCGCGAGGAACGGTCCGCTGATTCCCCCAGTCACAAAGAGAGACACAAATCCGATGGCAAAAAGCATCGGCGACGTGAATCGAATCCGCCCGCCCATGAGCGTGCCCAGCCAATTGAATGTCTTGATCGCCGACGGGACGCCAATGCCCATGGTCATGATCGAGAAAGCAAAAGCGGTGTAGGGGCTCATGCCGCTCATGAACATGTGGTGGCCCCAAACCATGAATCCGAGAAACCCGATCGTCATGATGGCGTACACCATCGCCTTGTATCCAAAAATGGGCTTGCGCGAAAAAACCGAGAGCAACTGCGAACACATCCCCATAGCCGGCAAGATCGCGATGTAAACCTCAGGATGGCCGAAAAACCAGAACAGGTGCTGCCAAAGCAGCGGCGATCCGCCTTTGTGCCCTGTAAGCTGACCGTTCACTGTAACCAGCGGAACAAAAAAGCTCGTGCCCAGGTTGCGGTCCATCAACAGCAAAATGCCCGCAGAGAGCAGCACGCCGAACGCCAACAGCCCCAGGATCGCGGTGACGAACCACGCCCACACGGTCAGCGGCATGCGCATCATGGTCATGCCTTTGGCGCGCATGTCGAGCGTGGTGGTGATGAAGTTCAATGCCCCCATCAGCGCGCCGATGCAGAAAATCGCAATGCTGGTAATCCACAAGTCGGCGCCTAATCCCTCACCCGGGCCGGCAGATTGCAGTGCGCTCAGCGGCGCATAACCGGTCCAGCCGTGCAGCGGTGCGCCACCGGTAACGACAAATGCCGCAAGGAGCACGACAAAGCCGAGGAAGGTGGTCCAGAACGAGAGCATGTTCAGCACCGGAAACGCCATGTCCGGTGCGCCAATCTGAATCGGCAGGAAATAATTTCCAAACCCGCCCTGCGGTGCGGTGGTCAGCACGAAGAAAACCATGATCGTGCCATGCATGGTCAGAAGGCTTAAGTAAGTTTCCGGCTTGATCTCGCCAAAGAATGGCAGCGTCGCCGTCGGCCAGATCAAGTGAATGCGCATCAGCAGCGAAAGGAACATGCCTACAAAGACCGCTGTGAGCGCAAGAAAGTAGTATTGAAGCCCGATAACTTTGTGGTCCAGGCTGAAGATCCACTTGCGAATAAACCCCTGCGGCGCCGCGTGCGTGTGAGATGCGTGGGCAGCCGATTCGTGAGTAGCCATGTTATTGCTTCTCCGCCTCCCTCGCCGCCAGCCATTTGTCAAACTCTTCCTGACTGACCACTTTCAGCATGCCGTGCATTTTGTAATGACCGAGGCCGCACAGTTCCGCGCAAGCGATTTCGTAATCCCCGGTTTGAATGGGCGTGAAGTGCATGTGAATCGCCAGGCCGGGGACGGCGTCCTGCTTGAAGCGCATGCTTGGAACAAAAAAACTGTGAATCACATCGTGTGCGCGCAAGATCACTTCGATCTCGCGGTTCACCGGCACCACCATGACTCCGCTCACCACGTCGTCCTTCGATGCCGGATCATGTGCATCCAGCCCTAAAGCCGCTTCACTGCCCGCGGATGCATCTTCCAATTCGGGTTTGGTCAATCCGAATTTGCCGTCCGGACCCGGGTAACGGAAGTACCACGCAAACTGCATTCCTGTCACTTCCACGGGCACTGCATTGGCCTCTGCCGCGCGGAATCGTTCCGCGGCCCAGATCGAGCTGCTCGCGAGATTCAATCCGACAAATAGAATCGTGGTAAGCACCGTCCAGACAACTTCCAGTGTTGTGTTCCCGTGTGAATAGGACGCTTTCTGGGAAGAACTGCCTTCGCGATATTTCCAGACCAGATAGCCAAGGACTAATTGCGCGGCGACGAATACGAAACCCATGAGATAGAAAGAAACCGTGAAGTGATGATCGATACCGGCGGCCGCCGCGGAGGCCCCTGCTGGCAGCCACCAGGTCTTCGCCACAAAAAAATAGGTGCTGACGAGGGTGATTAGCCAGATTACGACGAGCAGAACGAGGCCCATTGTACGAGACCTCCGAAGTGGTTTCCAGAGCCTTCCCCGCGAAGCCTCCCCAAAATTCCAAAAAAGAAACGCGGAGAATTCAAACCGGGGCGAATATATCACAGCTTTTTCTGAGCGCAAGCAGGTTCTTGCATCTATAATTTCTTGATGATTAGCGTTCTTCTTCGAAAAAACGATCTAAATCATTTCCGTCCAGCGCCGCAAACACGCATTGACGAAATTTTTTGTTTTGAGTAATATCCGTTTCGTTTCTGGGGGGTCCAGCGAAATGTTGAGGACCTCGCGATGTTTCCGTATCAAACTTTCCCAATTCGTCGGGCCTCGGACGCTTTCAGCGATCGCGCCCTCTTCCTATAGTTTTTCCAGCCCATCCAAGAAAATATTCGCGTGCGATAGACAATCGTCTCCGTTCGTTGCTGGCAGAGGGCAATCTTTTCTGGAACGTTTCGTTGTTTGCGGCAGGCCCATAACCTGAAGGGGGAACGGGCGGCGCTTTCGAGGCTGCCTAATTATTTTTCGAGGACCACGAATCCAGGAGGTAACGCATGGCGGGCCCGGAAACTGATTCGGCCAAACCAAAACCGGAAGCAGCGAAGTCATCCGCTGCCGGTGGCGGAGATGCAACCAGGTACGTTGGTACGCCTGCCGTCGGAACATCCAAAGCAGCAGCGGCTGGCGGTTTGGCGACCGTCGGTCCCGAGCCGAGCGAAATCAATCGCAAGCGCCGGCGCCTGGTGTGGGTTACCGTCACCGGATTCCTTGGTGCATGGTTCATCGCCTTCTTCAAATTCTTCCTCCCCCGCACCCTCTTTGAACCTCCCACTGTCTTCAAAATTGGCTATGCCTCGGACTATGCACTCGGCGTCGACACCAAATGGCAGCAAAAATATCGTATCTGGGTGGACCGCACGCCCGATCGCGTGTTTGTCATCTACGCTCGCTGCACGCATCTCGGCTGCACGCCTGATTGGAAGGCCAGCGAAAACAAGTTCAAGTGCCCCTGCCACGGCAGCGGCTACGACAGCGAAGGCGTCAACTTTGAAGGACCGGCGCCGCGTCCCATGGATCGCGCGCATGTGGAATTAGCTCCCGATGGCCAGATTATCGTAGACACTTCCAGGCTCTATCAGTGGCCCAAGGGACAGCCAAGCCACTTCAGTGATCCAGGATCGTACTTGCCGGTGTAACGGGGAGCTCGGTGGAAGCGTTCCACGCGTAGGAGAGAAATAGCAACAGTTCGAGCCGCTACAGAACGGGGGAGCAGACGATGCCCGAAGAGAAAACGCCGAACGGAAAAAATGGCAAGTCCGCTGGACTGGTCGAACGTCTGAAGGCTGGCGTCAAGGAAGACCTCGAATCCCTCAAAACGGATCTTCCTGCTAAAGCCAAAGAACAAGTCGAAATTCTGAAGAAGCCTACCAAGACCCTGGTTTACACTTCGATTTTCCGCCATAAGCACGACGACACGCCACGCAATCGCGCCCTCGGCGTGCTCTCCAACGTTTTCCTGCATCTGCATCCTGCCAAAATCAATCGTGACGCCGTCCGCTACAGCTACACCTGGGGCATGGGTGGCATCACTTTTTATTTGTTCATCGTCCTCACGCTCACCGGCGTGCTGCTGATGTTCTACTACCATCCCAGCAAAGTGCAGGCCTTTCGCGACGTGCTCTACCTCGAGCACGACGTGCCCTTCGGCAAATTGTTGCGCAATATGCATCGCTGGGCTGCCCACTTGATGGTCATCGCCGTCGAGCTGCACATGTTCCGCGTCTTTCTTACCGGCTCGTACAAGAAGCCGCGCGAATTCAATTGGAACGTCGGCGTTATCCTCCTGGTCCTGACGCTGCTGCTCTCCTTCACCGGCTATTTGCTTCCCGATGATCAACTAGGCTTCTGGGCCGTCACTGTCGGCACCAATATGGCCCGCGCCACGCCGCTCCTGGGCCACGAAGGTCCTTTCGGCGCGCAGTTAGGAATGACGCCTTATAACGACGTTCGCTTCGGACTGCTCGGCGGTTCCATCGTGGACGCCAACGCGCTCCTCCGCTCCTATATCTGGCACTGCATCGGCATTCCCATCATCGCTTCCATTTTCATGATCCTGCACTTCTGGCGTGTTCGTAAGGATGGCGGCATCTCCGGCCCCGCGCCCGTGGTTCTCGACTCCGAAGTGAAGGAGGCGAAGAAATAGCCATGGATTGGAAGCAATTGTGGGAAATCCTCTCCGCCCCGGACAACGTTCCGATCATTGCCATGATCCCGCTATTGGCCTTTTACATTTATCTCGCCTGGAAACAGGCGAGCGCCAATGACGTCTTGATCGCCCAACTGGAAACCAATCCCTCGCTGGCCAAGACGCATCATCGCAAAGCGTGGCCTTTCCAACCTGGATGGGCCAAGGAAGTTCACGTCTGGCCCTTCCTCCTGCGCGTGGAATTTCTAGCCGCCATCATCGTCACCATCATCCTGATGGTCTGGTCCATAACTCTGAACGCGCCGCTCGAAGAACCCGCCAATCCCAATCTCACCATGAACCCTGCGAAAGCGCCGTGGTATTTCCTTGGCTTGCAGGAAATGCTGGTTTACTTCGACCCCTGGATCGCCGGCGTGGTCATGCCCACTCTCATCATCTTTGGCCTGATGGTGATTCCCTATATCGACACCAATCCATTGGGCGCGGGCTACTACACCTGGAAGCAGCGCAAATTCGCCATTGGAACTTTTCTCTTCGGTTTCATCATCCTGTGGGTTTCCATGATCTTCATCGGCACTTTTATTCGTGGCCCCGGATGGCAGTGGTTTTGGCCGGGGCAGACCTGGGACCACAACCGTTTGATTTATGAAGTCAACCGCGATTTGCCGGACATCTTCGGAATCACTTCGAACTTGGGCAAGGGCATTTTCGGCGCAGTCGTGGTCGGCGGCTTCTTCGCCATCGGCGGCATGTTTGTTCATGCCTTTTTCCGCCGCCACAACGCGAAAGACTTCAAGCGCATGAGCCTCCTGCAGTACTCCATCATGATGACGTTTTTCCTGACCATGCTCGGTTTGCCCATCAAAATGTTGTTGCGTTTGCTCTTCCACATTAAATACGTGTGGATTACACCTTGGTTTAACGTTTAGGAGGAACTGGTGCCTGAAAAGCCCATTCCCGAAAACGACCCGGTAGTCAGCAAGTCGCTCGCCCCGCACTACGTCATCTCCATGGTCATTCTCATGGCCACGCTCTTCTGGGCGTTGTGGGACGAAGATTTTGGACAGCGGCCGTGGAAAGCTTTCCAGCATGAATGGAAAGACCGCTACTCCACTTTCTTGAAGACCGCCCGTTCGCAGTCCGGCGACGCGCAAAAAGAAATCGAGGGCAGCGCTGACTATCAGAAACTCAAACAGGATTACGAACGCGCCAGCCAGAGCGCCGCTCCGCGCATCAAGGAGATCAACGAAAAGCTGCGCGACCTCAGCGCGCAGATTCTGGCGGTGCAAAATGTTTTCACCGATCGTCGGGCCTACGTCAGCGCCTCGACGTATGACATCGAGACGGAAACAAGTCCTTCCGCAAAGGAGCGCAAGCGAAGGAACCTCGAGGAGTACAAGAAGGAAAGCACTACTGCGGAAATGCCGGACGGCAAGAAAAAGACCTTCAAGGATTACGACGAACTCGAGAAAACTTACAACGACTTGAAAAACGAGCGCACCGAGCTGAGCGCTGAACTCGGAGAGATCATCAAGCCCGGCAATGAAAAGAAAGAATTGATGGATGCCTACCTCACCGACCACATGGTGAACCTCACGCCCTCACAACTCACCGGCTTGCAGAACAAGACGGAAGCCTGGACACCCAAGATTGTCCAGATCAATGTCAACGAGCACAACGCCGATATCGTCCGGGAGGACAGTTCCAATATTGTCGACCGCTGTGAGTCTTGCCACATGGGCATTCGCGAGCCGGTGAAGCTAACTGCCGTTTCCATGTCCTTGAAAGGCAAAAAGCCGGACGAATACGCCCGCGCATTCACCAGCCACCCGGAACCCGAGCTCTTGAAGATTCACGATCCTGACAAGTTCGGCTGCACGCCTTGCCACCAGGGCAATGGGCGCGCCACCACCAGCGTTGAAAAGGCGCATGGCAATTATGAACACTGGCTCTGGCCTGTATTTCCTCGTGGAAACTTCGAAGCAGGCTGTCAGATTTGCCATTCCGCCGATATGGTCGTCGTTACCAACGACGTCGGCTGGGTGGTCAGCGAAGGCAAGGATCTTTTCCGCCAGCGCGGCTGCGTGGGCTGTCACCGTTTCGAAGGCTACGACAAGGAACCCGAAGATTTGCTCTCCGTCGCCCAGCAGATCAAGCAACTCGATCAAGAGAAGAAAGATAACTTCAAGCAGGCCGGCGACCTGATGAAACAGGCCGACAAGGCCGAGAGCAACGAGGAAGCCAACCACCTTAACGATCGCGCCGTCGCTCTCAAAGTCACCAATAGCAAGCTCGACCTGCGCATCGTGCAACTCGACCGCTCCACCAAGAGTCTCCTCGAGGACATGAAGAAGGTCGGTCCTAATCTCAAGGACATCCGCCTCAAGCTGAATAAGAATTGGATTCCCGTGTGGCTCAAGAAGCCCAGCGACTTCCGTGCCACCACGAAAATGCCGAATTTCCGTCTGAACGACGACCAAATCAAGGCCATCTCCGCCTTCATCTGGCAATCGGCGCTCACCGATTCTTTGCCCAAACACAAGCCCGGCAACGCCGCTCACGGAAAAGAATTGTTCGAATCGCGCGGCTGCCTCGCCTGTCACTCCATCGGCGAAGGTGATCAGTTGCAAGGCGGAACTTTCGCGGCTAACCTGACTCGCGTCGGCGAAAAGGCCAATTACGATTACTTGGTTCGTTGGGTCCACAACGCGCGCGAGCGCACGCGTCCCTATTGCCCGCTCGAAAAGAAAGACATCGGCCCCGAAGATTACAAGAAAAAGGGCCTGCCTTACGTTTTCGACCTCGAGCACAGCCGCTGTCCCAACGACGGCCACGAACTCCAGGTCCAGAACATGACCGTGATGCCCAGTCTGCGTCTTTCTCCTCAAGACGCCGAAGACGTTGCCAGCTATCTAATCACGCTGAAAAAGCAGGAGCCTTCCTCTTACCCTGATGCTTCGTTCATAGACGATCCGAATTTGAAGGAGGAAGGCAAGAAATGGGTTCGCCACTTCGGCTGTGCCGGTTGCCACGAAATTTCCGGCCTCGAGGAAGAAGGCCGCATCGGCACAGAGCTCACCATCGAGGGCAGCAAACCAATCGAGCGCTTGGATTTCGCATTGCTCACCGAAGTTGCCCAGCGCGGCGGCAGCGAACCAATTACAGATCCAGACGATGTCGCGCGCCTGCCGGAAGGCCCTGCTAAACAACCCTGGTATGACCAAAAGGGCTTCTTCGAACACAAACTCGCTGAGCCCAACATCTGGGACAAGGGCAAAGATAAGCCCGAAACAGAAAAGCTGCGTATGCCGAATCTCCACCTCACCAAGGATCAGATTCGCGCCCTAACCACATTTCTATTGGGCAGCCAGGAAAATCCGCTTCCCCCCAACTATCAGTACCGCCCGTTGGATTACCGCCGCGACATTCAAGAAGGCTGGTGGGTGGTTAAGAAATATAACTGTATGGGCTGCCACCAGCTCATTCCCGGCCAGAAAACTTCGCTGATGGCTATGGCTCGCTACAAGGACGCGCAGGAGCAGCTTCCTCCGAAGCTCCTCACCGAAGGCGCGCGTGTTGATCCCGAGTGGTTGCAGCGCTTCTTGAAAAATCCGTCCTTGAGCACCACGGACACCAATCGCAACGGCGTGCGTTCCTATTTGCAAGTCCGCATGCCCACGTTCTCATTCTCCGAAAATGAGTTGGGCAAACTCGTGCGTTTCTTCCAGGCCCTCGCGCGCCAGCCTTTCCCCTATATTCCGGAAGAGGTCCCCATCTTGACCGCCAAGGAAACCGAAATGGCGCGCAGCCTCTTCAGCAGCACCGCCGCCCCCTGCTTGAAATGCCATGCCACGGGCGACCCGGCTCACGATCGCTTCGCCACCGCTCCAAACTTCCTCCAAGCTCGTGGCCGCTTGAAGCCCGATTGGATGGAACGTTGGATGCTCGATCCGCAAGCCATCGCCCCAGGCACCTCCATGCCTTCCGGTCTTTTCAAGCGCGAGAACAACCACTGGGTTTTCTCCGGTCCGACGCCCGCTTCTTTCCAGGGCTACGACAAGGATCACACGAAGCTGCTGGTCGATTACATTCTCCAGCTCACGCCGGAAGAGCAGCGTCGTGTGGGGGCCGCCATGGGCCGTTCGAGTGCCGCATCCGGCAGTTCGTCCGGCGCAAAATCTTCCGGCAGTGGTGGCCGCGGCGCGCCCGAATAAATTTGCGACCGAATAATTTTGATTGCTTCATGCTTTAAATTTAGGAGAGGTACAGCAAAATCATGAAAACGAAAACATCCATGGCAGTTTGGAGCCTTGCCGCCTTGCTGGGATTGGTTCTGCTCGCGGGATGCGGCAAAAAGGAAACGGAAGAGCAGCCCGCGGCGGCGCCGGCGGCCGCTGCCACACCGATTGATCCCGCCACGGCCGCCAGCGTCAGTGGCACCGTGAAACTCGACGGCGAAGCCCCCAAGGCCGCCAAAATTGACATGAGCCAGGATCCCGCCTGCAAGGGCACGAATACGGCTGAAAACGTTGTGGCCTCCGGCGGCCACCTCGCCAACGTTTTCGTCTACGTAAAAGAGGGCCTCGGCAACCGCACCTTCGACGTTCCCAAGGAAGCCATCACGCTCGATCAGAGCGGCTGCAAATATCATCCCCACGTAATGGGCGTAGTGGCAAATCAGACCATCAAGATCGTCAACAGCGATCCAACCACTCACAACATCCATCCCACACCGAAAGACAACCGCGAGTGGAACGAGTCGCAGCCTCCGAAGGCTGCCGCGCTCGAGAAAACCTTCGCTCGCGAAGAAATCATGTTGCCCGTAAAGTGCAACCAGCATCCCTGGATGCGCATGTTCGTCAACGTAACCAAGAGCCCGTTCTTCGCGGTCACCGGCCCCGACGGCAAGTACGAAATCAAGGGTCTGCCCCCTGGCGAATACACCATCGCGTTCGTCCAGGAAAAGCTCGGCGAGCAGGACGTAAAAGTGACTCTCGCCGCGAAGGATGCCAAAACGATTGACGCGACCTTCAAGCCATAAGGCAAGACGCGGCCGTGGATGTCATTCTGAGCTTCCCGATTCTGATCGGGACGCTCGGAATCTCAACTGTAAGTGTGGCAAGCTCATTTGGTTGAGACCTCGGGCCACGATGAGAACCGTTGCGATGAACGATCTTGAGGAGGTCCCTTGCTTGCCGTGATGCTCTTGATTTCCATCTTACTCGGCCTCATCCCTCTCGCGGGCATTGGTTGGATTGTCGTCTCCGGCACGATCACCACTGTGGATGGCCTTTTCGAGAGCCTCATCATGCTCAGTATTTCCGGCGTTTTTTTCCTCAACGTTTTCTGGGAGCTTCGCGACCGCGGCCTTTTTGGTAAGAGCAAGTCAGAGCCGTCCAAGCCACCGTCTTCCTTGGACGAGGGCTAGCGGCACGAGAAAAAATGGCCAGTCCTTCATCCTCAGCGGAAAATGGTGACCAGTCCGAATTCTCCGTGGAGGATTCCTCCGCAAGGCCCGCCTCGTCCCCGCATCACAAAATGTCTCCGCGCAATCGTGCGCTTTTTTTCGTCACCGCCTGGCTGATCGTCCTCATGCCCTTCCTTTTCTGGTGGAACACCTGGTTTGGCCGCCGGCTTCCGGACAAACAAATCACCGAATACTTGCAAGACGAAAAGCATCCGCGCCACATCCAGCATGCCCTCGTCCAACTTGGCGAGCGCATGGGCCACCACGACGCCGCTGCGGCACGCTGGTACCCGGAGCTGATCCGCCTCGCTTCTCATCCCGTCGAAGAAGTTCGCAACACCGACGCCTGGGTCATGGGCCAGGACACTTCCGCGCCTGGCTTTCACGAAGCGCTCCTCAAGATGCTCCAGGATTCTTCTCCGATGGTCCGCGGCAACGCCGCTCTTTCTCTGATCCGCTTTGGCGATAATTCCGGCCGCCCCCAGATCGTCGCGCTCCTCCAACCCGCCAGAATCATCGCTCCCTTCGCAGGCCACGTTACGGATTCCGATAAAGCGGGAACCGCCGTTCACCAGGGAGGTTTGATTGCCAAGCTCCAGGTCGATCCCTCCGCGGAAGCCTCCCAGAACGAACCGCGAACCTTCGAACTTCGTTCTCCCATCAGCGGCCGCATCCGCGCCCTCTTCGTGGCACCGGGCTCGCACGTAGCCGCGGGCGCCGAAGTCGCTACCGTCGACCCTGGCGACGAGCAAGTCTGGGAAGCCCTCCGCGCGCTTTATCTCATCGGCCAGCCCGATGACCTTCCGGCTATTCGCCCCTATCAGCGCGAACTCCCCGAACTCTCCGACCGCGTCCGCCAGCAAGCTCTCCTCACCGAAAAATCCATCCGCGAACGCGCCGCCCATCCCTGAGTCCGCGTCCTCGCTTCCGCGAAAAACATCGAATGCCCTTGCAAAAGGATACCGGCAGAGCGTATATCCGTGTTCTGGCCCGACCTGGAAACTCTCCCTCTCTGACCTGCCCGGGCGGTTCGACGGAGAGACAATCTCTCTACTCTGGAGGTGCATAAATGTTGAACGCTAGGAAGTTATCCGCAACTTGGAAACTCAGAGTGTCTCCAAGACTCTGCGTGACGGCGAGTGCGGTCATACTCGTCGTGGCAGTGGCTTGCGCACTCGCTGCAAGCAGCGCCACGCAAAACACCGATGACCAGGGCTTCTCATGCTCAAACCTTCCCAACTTTTCCGCGTTAAAGAACGCTATCGCTTCGGCCACTGCTGCGGAAACCAGCGGCCTGAACAACCAGATGTGGGCGACTCTCGTCAATCGCGACGG
>Ga0066667_10000709_pt1 | contig 11674 bp, 13 predicted proteins | sample GraSoiAngelo_116_FD_133943 | JGI IMG/M metagenome (GOLD analysis project Ga0066667, IMG submission 133943) | Grasslands soil microbial communities from the Angelo Coastal Reserve, California, USA - 14_0903_16_30cm | ecosystem: Environmental > Terrestrial > Soil > Grasslands | place: USA...
ATCCGCCGCGGGCCGCCGACTCGGATCTCGATCCGGGTCGAGCAGCTCGACGGTGAAATCGCGACGGAGATCTCCGACGACGGCACGGGGGAGCGCCGGCGGCGCAGCTTCGAGGCGATCGATGAGCGAGCCCGGACGCTGAACGGCCGAATGACCGTCGGGGCCGGTGCCAACGGGGGCACGGCCGTGCGCGTCGTCCTGCCGCGGTACGCAGCGGAAGGCGAACGCTCCGAGTAGGCCGCGCTGCGGACATCGGGCTTTGCCCGTGCGGCCGTTTCGAACCGGCTGTTGGGGTAGCGGGCATGTGCGCTGCCAGGCTCGCTCCGCAATTAAGATCGCGGCCCGAATGAGCGTGAACGGCTACTTGCTCTTCATCTCGAAGCCGACGGGCTACGAGCTTCGCGAGCGCCAGGGCGACTTGCCGAGGGTCGGCGAGGAGCTCCAGGAGGACGGGACGCGGCTGCAGGTCTCGAAGATCGGGCCCTCACCGTTGCCGGGTGACCGGCGCCGTTGCGCGTACCTGCAGCCTGTTAGCTAAGGCGCCGCTCGCGTACGTGAAGGCTGCCGCTGCGCGTACCTTTGGCCCGCTAGCTCGCGATCTCCTCGGCCGCCGCCAGCCCAAAGACGAGCGCAGCAGCGAGCCCGCTCGCGTACCCGCCGGTGGACCAGCCGCCTGCGTCGACTCCGGCCGCATAGAGACCTGCGATCGGAGCTCCGTTTGCGCCGAGCACGCGGGCGCGCTCGTCGATCGCAAGACCGCCGATCGTGTGTGTGACCGCCGCCACAACGTGAACCGCAAGGCTGCCGTCCCGCTCCTCAACGGTCGCGCCCGCGGCTCGGGCACGCTCGACGAGGTCGGCGACCGTTCCATACGGCGTCTCCTGGGCGAGGTTGTCCCGATCAACGACGAACCAGGCTCGCCCGCCGCGCCGGCCGATCTCCTGGACGAGCCCGTTCTCCGACCAGTCGTCGCCTTCGACGGCGATCTCGTCGCCGCTCTCGTCGAAGACGCGCGCAAGACGTCCATAGAGCTGGGCGTGGTCGACGAACTCGTCCTCCCCCCACCTCGCCGGCGGCGCCGGCATCGCCCGGCCGTAGAACTCGTACATCCCCGCCGTTGTATCGGCGCCGCGCGCGAGGCCGAAGGCGAGGCCGTCACCCTCACTCCACGCGTTCGAGCGAATGGCCAGCCCGAGCTCTCGGGCGAGCCGCACGGGGAAGCCGCCGGTCGCGAGCACAAGCGGCTCCTCCGGACGTGGCTTGGGGTCTGACCCCATGGCACGTCCGGTCCGGACGTCACCGGCCGCCCCGACAAGCGCCTCGGTCAGTCCCCGCGGGTCGAACCGCCGCCCGATCGTGCGCGGATTGCCGGTCTCGGCCTCGACGACCGGAGCGCCGAGCGATTCCAACCATTCGAGCGCGTCGTCGAGCCGTTCGACGATCAGCCTTTGAAGCCGCGGGTGGCCGTTGGGGCACTCGCGGCGAAAATCGTCCAACGAGCGGTAGCGCCAGACGACTCCGCTCGACAGCAGCATCGAGCCGCCCGGCCGGTCGCCCTTCTCGACGACGGTCGGCGTGACGCCAAGCTCGCGGGCGCGCGCGGCCGCGCATAACCCGGCCATGCCGGCGCCTGCGACGACCACCTAGGTCACCTACGTCAAGGAAAAGCTTGCTTTGTGCTCGACGTATTCGATCCGCACGCGCTCGGGTCCCCAGAGGAAGACCGCGTACGTGTTCGGAGCGTCGACGACGTCGTCGATCTCGACGCCGAGCTCCTCAGCCTCGGAGATGTGTTCCTCGGTCGAGTCGACGAGCACAGCGAGATGGTTCAGCAGCGGTCGCTCGGGTTCGCCCGGGTCGCCTTCATGCAGCTCGACGAAGGCGCCGCCGACCTCGACACGCGGCTGCTCCGAGGCCCCGGGCGGGGCGTAACGGAAGCCGAGGCGCTCGTAGGCCCGCGCGGTTGCGGTCGGGTCGCGCGAGAACAACGCCGTGTGGTCGAGGTCGTAGTCGACGTCGGTTCGCCCCTCGACGAGCCCTAGCCGCAGGCCCTCGTAGAGGTCGAAATAGGCCTCGCCCTCGCGAGGCTGCTCGACCTCGAGGTTTTCAGGCAGCTCTGCGATCGCCGCCCGGAGGTCGGACACGCGGAGGGCGATGTGCTTCAGCGCCCCGCGCTCACGCGGCCCCTCCGCCTCGAAGAGCGTGAGCTTGCCGCGGCGAGCGTCCGAACCGACGAGCGTGAACTTGTCAGTCCGCTCGATCACGTGCATGCCGACGTGAGCGGTCACGAAATCCGCGATTGGATCGCGCTCCGCGATCCAAAGCGCGACGTGGTCGAGTGTCCGCGGCCTCACCGCGGCAGGATAACCATGAGCAGGTAGCTGACCGAGAGCTTCCCGACCTACCGGCTCTTCGCCGCGACGGCGCGCTGAAGCTGGGCCTTGTTCATTCGCGAACGCCCCTTGATCCCGCGCCGCTTGGCCTCGTTATAGAGCTGTTCCTTCGTGCGGCCCCCTGAACCGCTTCCGGAACGCAGCCCGCCGCGCCGGCCCGACGAGATGTCACGGATCGAGCTCCGGGACGCGGACTTCGCCTCGCCTTTGCGCGCGCGTTCCTTGTTGACGGTCGCGGCCGCGATCTCCTTCGCTCGCTTGGTCGAGCGCCCCTGCTTCTTCTCGGCTTCCTTGATGTGCTCGTACTGACGTTCGCGCTTCGCGCTCCAGGCCTGCTGTGGCATCGAAACCCCTTTCTCGCTGGACGCCTCGGTTGTGCCCAGCGAGCGCCGGATATAACGCCGCTACCCCTCGAGGGGTGGGTTCTGCACATTGTGCTTGGTCGCGTACTCGTTCGTGAGCTGGTTGATGACGTCGGCGCCCTCGCCGTAGGCGTAGTTGATCTTCACGAAGTCGTTCCACTTCTCCGGCAGCGCGTCCTCCGGAAAGATCGCTTCGACCGGGCACTCCGGTTCGCAGGCCCCGCAGTTGCCGGTGTAGACCCCGCCGGCCAGCGTGAACGCGTGCTTGCCCGGCACGACAGCGCAGAATGTTTCGGCCGCTTCGGCCTCCTGGTTCTCGACGCTCATCACGCGCCAGTAAACCTCGCGGGTGGCGAGATAGAGCCACTTGATCGCACGGCTGCGAACGCCGAAGTTCGTCTCCACGCTCGACTCCTCGCCGGAACCGACCGCCACGAACCCAGCGTACGGCGCTGCAACCTCGAGCCATGCGAGCGCCTCGTGGTCGGTCGAGCGGAGGCGCCACGACTCTGCCTTCACGGGATCCCCGTCGGCAGCGAGCCAACCGTCGACGAAGCCGGCGATGTACTCGACATCCGCGGTTTCCGGAAGAGAACGCTTCAGATTCGCCGAAGCGCGGACAACGCCGGTCCCGACATAGCCGGGATGAACGTCGAGGCACGGCGAAAAAATGACCTGATCGAAGAAATCCTTGAACCTCGCGACCCTCTCGCCATAGAGCTGGACGTAATGGAGATGTTGGCCAGAACGAATCTCCTGCTTGTTCCAGCTGCCGTCTCCGAAAACGAGGCCGTGCAACACACCGAGCCGGTACGTCTCGGAGTCGCGGCGAGGGTGCACGCTGGCCGACGGAACGAACTGACCCGCCGCCAATGAGTCGGTTCGTTCGCCGTCGGCGAGGAGCCAGGCATGTGTGGGGGTCGCCCAGATCGTTCGCCTGAACCGCGAGATGTTGCGAGTGGTGAGACGGGTGCCCCCGTACCGCGTTCGTTCCTCGAACGCAGGAGCCAACTCGAGCTTGACCAGCGGCTTGCGGTTGAAACGTTTCACCGCCGCCGGTTTGAAACCATCGTCGGTCAGCACCCCGCACGCCTGGCCCTCGAGCTCCTCGAAGGTCCGGACGCCCTGAGTCGTGAGGAGCTGCTCAGACGGCGCGAAGCAGTCTATGCACTCCTCCGGGTCGATGATCAGGATCCGCTCGAACTCGTGGATGCAGTCGACAGGGCAGACATCGACGCACGAGAGGTCTTTGATGTCGATGCAGGGCTCGGCGATGATGTAGGTCATCGGAGTCGGTCAGTGTACTCAGGCCGTGAGCTCCTCGACGAGGTCCTTGGCGCGCTCTGTGAGGGCGGATTTCACGACTACCTGGTCGAAGCCGGCTTCGTGAGCGCGTCGCAATCCCGAGGTGTCGGTGTGATTGGTGAAACCGAGAATCGGGACATCCGGATAGGTGTCCGCGACCTCGTCAGGGTCGACCCGAGCGATATCCGCAATCACGAGATCAGGCGGGTCGACGCTGTCGATCGTGACGAGGTGATAACCCGAAAGAAGTCCTTCGAGCTTGCCGCGAAAGTAGAGGTCGACTCCCGCCAGCAGGATCGTCGCCACGTGACGAGGGTAACACTCCGGGTCACCACTCCATAGCGTTTTTGGAGGGTGCTACGCTCGCCTGCGTGGCGGGGGCCGAGTTCCGGAACGTCGCGCGTGTGGAGGACATCCCACCGGGGACGATCACGGCCGTGGAGGTCGACGAGCAGACGATTGCGATCGCAAACGTCGGCGGCGAATTCTTCGCAACTCAACATGCTTGCCTGCACCTGCACGGGCCGCTTTCGCAAGGGCGGCTCGAAGGTGCGGTGTTGAGCTGTCCCTGGCACGGCTGGCAATACGACGTGCGAACCGGGAAGAACGAGTTCGACCACGCGATCAGGCTGCAAACCTTCGAGGTGAAGGTCGAAGGCGGCGAGGTCAAGGTCGCCGTCTAGAAAATCGTCTCGGAAAGACTCCCCGACAGAGCCTTCGCGCGCCGGGATGGGACGGGATCCCCTCGAGCGCGGGCTGGAGCTGATTCGGGACGGCGAATTCTTCGCCGCCCACGAGGAGCTGGAAGACGCGTGGCGGGCCGCCGATCCGGCCGAGCGTGACTTCCTCCAGGGTCTCGTGCACGTCGCCGTCGCCTGGTACCAGGCGGGTCGCGGCAACCGAGTCGGCTGCGAACGGCAGTTGGAGAAAGCGCGTCGGCGACTCGCGCCCTACGCCCCGTCGCACCGTGGGGTCGACGTCGCTGCGCTGCTGCGACAGCTCGAGGCGGCCGCCGAGACCGTCGAAACAGGCTCGCTCGAGCTCCCGCAACCAGTGGTCTAGTTCATGCGCGTGCACGCGCGCACCCCCACGCTTTATTTGGGTGGGGCTCCTTCCCACCTCCCTCTGCAAGCGAGCCTAGCGTCGAGTTGCGCGCCTGTGGGTGCCATGTTTGGAACAAATGTGAAACTTCGCAACCCATAGGCCGCTCCCGCCCGGACTCCACAGGCCTAGTGCAGCCCGGCCGCATCGAGCGCTCGGTTGAAGCCGACGCTCAGCCACCAGATTCGGTCGAAGAAGAGCAGCAGGCCGATCCCGACCAGCAGAGTGCCGCTGACTGTTCGGATCGCGACGTAGTGATCGCGAAGCCACCGGAAGGGTCCCATCACGTGCGAGAACGCGATTCCGGTCAAGACGAAGGGCAGCGCGAGGCCAAGCGAGTAGGCAAGCAACAAGACGGAGCCGCGCGCAACCGTGGTCGTCGAGCCGGCAAGGACGAGAATTGTCCCGAGAACGGGGCCCATGCAGGGCGCAGCGCAGACCGCGAACGCGGCTCCGAGTAGCGCTCCCGACCCGCGACGCCTCGCGCCGCCGACGAGTCCGGGCGCAACGAGACGCTCGGGAAACGGCAGAAGGCCGGCGAACGCGAGCCCGAAGACGACCACGACGAAGCCTGCCACAGCCTGCACCCGCGTCGAGTTCAGCGAGACGGCGTTGCCGACGAGACCCGCCCCCGGGCCGAGCGCGAGGAAAAGCACGGTGAAGCCGGCCACGAACGGGAGGCTGGCGAGGAAGACTCGCCTGGTCGTTCCGGCCTCCCCGAGCCGTCCTGCCTCGACCGCAGAAACCGCTGACAGGTAACCCGGAACAAGCGGCAGCACGCACGGAGCGATGAACGACACCAGCCCCGCGAGGAAGGCCACCGGGATCTGCCCCGCCATTACTCGAACCGGGAGAGCTCTTCGTCCACCCGCCGCTCGAAGTACGGATCGGTGGGCCCTTGGCCGTTGGACGACTGCACGCCGTCGGGCATGGGATCAGCTCTCCCCCGGGTCCACCCCCAAGCGGCCAAGCCGAGCACCGCAGCCGCGAGGCCGATGCCGACGAGCGGAAGCAACCAGGCCAGCAGGTTGAAGCCGTGCTTCGGCGGCGCGGCGAGGATCGACTCGCCGTACTGCTGGATAAGAAAGTCCTTGATCTGGGTCTTTGTCCACCCCGCGGCGATCTTGTCTTGGATCTCGCGCTCGATCGCCTTGGCAGCATCCGAGTTCGACTGCGCGAGCGTCGTATTGCACACGGGGCACATGACCTCGTTCTCGAGCTCGTTCAGCGTCGGATGGCGCTCGCTCGCGAGCGCGGCCGGCGCGAGCAGGAGCGCCACCGCGCCAAGAAGAGCGAGCCGCATCATGCCTTGGCCGTGAGCTGCTTCAGAAACCGTGGCAGATCCTCTTCGGCCTGCATCTGTCCGACCACCTTGCCGTTTCGGTCGATGAAGAAGATGCGGGGGATCGGCAGGCCGCCCCAGGCGTTCAGCACCTTGCGGCCCTGCTCGCGAACGATCGTGTAGGTGAGGCCGTAGCGGCGCACGTACCGCTTCGCGTCAGCGCTGAAGTCGTCGGTGTTGACGCCGACGAAGGCGATTTCGTTGCCGTATTTGTGCGAATAGCGCTCGAGCCGCTGCGACTCGCGAGGGCACGCGTAGCACCAGGAGGCGAAGAAGTCGAGCACGCGTGGCTTTTTGATCGCGGCGAGGTCAACCGTTCCGTCCCCGTCAAGCCGTGGGAGCGTGAAGTTGGGCGCGGTCGGTCGCTTGCCCTGGGAGAGCTGAGCCGCGACGCCGCCGCCGGGATCGTGCGTCAGCTTCCATATGAGCAGGGCAAGGAGTCCCGCAACTCCCGCCAGCGCGAGCGCCTGCAAAGCGAGACGAACCGGGCGCATGCTCATACCGCGTCGGCCCTCCCTGGGGGAGGCTGTTCCCTCAGCCGGGTTTGGACGGCCGCAGCGGCAAAGCCGCTACGGCCTCCAGGTCGGCATCGCAAGCAACCGCTCATACGACCCCCAGTTTGTTCCGCAACCACGCCGATTCCACAAGCCGGGTTTGGAAGGCTCATGCCGAAACGATGAAAACCGTGGTGCCGATGCGAACCTGCCGAAACAGCCACTCGGCCTCGGAAATCCGCATCCGAATGCAGCCGTGCGAGGCGGAGTAGCCGATCGAGGCGGCATCGGGCGTTCCGTGAATACCCACGCCGGGCGCGCTCAGGCCCATCCACCGCGTCCCGAGCGGGTTGCCCGGCCCCGGAGGAACCGGCTTGAGTCCCTGAGCCCAGGGGGAACTCGGTGGGTACCACCACGGGTTCCTCCACTTGACGACAATCTGGAACCGACCGAGCGGAGTCGGGTAGCTCGCCTGGCCGGTCGCCACCGGGAACATCCGCCAGAGCCGCATTCCCCGATACAGATAGAGCCGGTTGGAACCTCGCCGGATCACGATCACGGGACCGAAATTAACCCGCGTGGTTGTCGGCGGAACCACCTTCTGGCGGAGCCGCAGGGGGCCACGCTTATTGCCGAGTAACGCGCTGACGATTGCCACCTCGGCCCGGGCGCGGTAGATCGCGAGGCCGACGACCGGCTTCGCGATCCAGGGGCGGAGGTTCCGGAGGAAGAGCCGCGCGTCGACCGGTTGCGCATCGAACCGCTTCGCGAGCACACCGACATACGCACGAACCCGGGCTCGGTTGACCGAGACTGCGAGCGGGACTTGCGCTCCCGGCAGAGCGCTTCCCGCTCTGGCGACCGCTTCGCCGATCCGGGCCACGGCGCCGAGGTTTGCGGGTTGAGGTGCGAGTCGGTGGGCCGCAACGATGATGACGAGCGGCTGCGAGAACGACTCGTTGACCGCATCGTAAGCGTCAGCCGCGGTCAGCCCTCCGACCGGGACTCCTCCGATCGTGACGCCGGCCGCGATCGAGGGCGCCGGCGTCGTGGTCGTGGCGCCGGTGGTTCCCGTCGTCGTCAGAACCGAGAGCGGTCGCGCGCCCGAGGCGACCGCAGCCGCGAGAAGACCTGCAACAGCAAGCGCAAGCGCGAAAATCCCTGCGAGCGCACCGCGTCTCACGCGAGTCATTGTAGGAAGAGCCGCGGATCGTCGCTGATCACGCCGTCGGCGCCGAGCGCGACGACCTGCTCCAGCAGCTCGGGCTCGTTGATGGTCCAGACCCAAACGGCGGCGCCCCTCTCATGACATCGCGCGACTGCCGCTTGCGAAAGGACGGCGTAGTGAAGCATCGCGACGGTCGCGCCCGCCGAGTCGAGCCAGCGAGGGAGTCGACGCGGCAGCGCTCGTCCGAGCAGGCCGACTGCTGGCGAGACGAGCGGCGCCAGGAGTCGCCGGCGTGCAAGTCCGCGTCGATCCTCCGGGTAGGTGATCCCGAGGGCCAGTCGTGGCTCCTCCGCCCGCAGGTCGCGGAGCGCGGTCCTCCAGAATGAGCTTGCCACCGCACGCTCGACCAGGCCGTGCCGACGTAACGCGGCGGCAATCTCGCGCCCGTGCCGACGGGATTTGACGTCGGCCTGGAGCCCGACTCCGACCGTGGAGAGAAACTCGAGCGCCTCGTCTAAGGTCGGCAGCTCAGGGGCGACCTCCCGAAGCTCCTCGAGCCGCAGCGGCCGGACCCGGCCGGCGACTAGGCCGTGGCTGACTTCGAGGAGATCATCCGAATGGGCGAGCACGAGTGTGCCGTCCGCGAGGTCGAGGACGTCGAACTCGACGAAGTCCACGCCGACCTCGTTCGCCCGCCGGAATGCCGCCAGCGTGTTCTCGCGCTCGAGGGCCGCGGCGCCACGATGGCCGATTCGCAGCACGCGGGCGCCGCGTCGAAGGTGCGTCAAGTCCTGCGAATGACTACGACTGCGCAGTCGTCCGTGAGATCGCCGCCCGTGAAAGCGCGGCAGTCGTCGACTAGGGCCCGCGCCAGCTCTGCCGCAGGCAGTCCGGCGTGCGCTGCGATCAGGGCGTCGAGCCGCTCGTCGCCGTAGGGCTCGCCGCTTCGCCGAGCCTCGATCACACCATCCGTGTAGAGGACGAGCGCACCTCCCACGGGAAGCTGCTCACGCAACTCGTTGTAGCTCTGTCCGGCGTCGACTCCGAGCGCGAGCCCACCTGCCTCGAGGGCGGTGACGTCGCCGGCCGGGGTCACGAGACGCGGCCAGGGGTGCCCCGCGCAGCCGCAGGCAACTGCGCCGGTTGCAGGATCGACGGTGAGGTAGAGCATCGTGATGAACTTGCTCAGCGCGACCTCGCCGACGACGACCTCGTTCGCGGCCGCGAGAAAGTCGCCCGGCTCGGGGTGCTCGCGCGCCAGCGAGCGAAAGACGAACTTCGCCATCGCCATGTCTGCCGCTGCGTCGATTCCGTGTCCCGTTACGTCTCCGAGCGTGACCGCGAGCCGCCCGTCATCGAGCCTGAGGAAGTCGTAGACATCTCCGCCGACATCTAGACGCGCCGAGGATTCGTAGACATCGCCGAGCTCGAGGCCCTCGATCTTCGGATACACCCGGGGGAGCAGCGACCTCTGCATCGTGTCCGAGAAGCGCTTCTGCTGCTGATAGAGCCGGGCATTCTCGAGCGCGAGCGCCGCCTGGCCCGCCACCGAGAGCGCCAGCTCGAGGTCGGCTTGGCCGAGCGGTCTGCCGGGATCGAGCGAGAGCAGCGTGAGAGTGCCCAGCACCTCCGCCGGCGTCGAGACCGGAACGATCGCCGTCGTCGAGCCGCGCTCGAGGAAGGGGACCAGCAGCCCATACGCGCCCCCAAGCTCGTGGGCGATTCCGGGATCGAGCATGAACGGTCGCCCACCGGCGAAGAGGCTGCGAAGCCGCGGCGACAACGGCTGGGGCCGCAAGAGGATCGTCTTGACCGCCTCGGTCATCCGCTCGTCACGAACGTGCAGGGCCTGCGTGACGAGTGCCTCGCCGCGCTCGTCGGGCATCCGGATCCCGACTGCGTCGAGCACGAGCAGCTCTGCGAACGTCCGCACGAGCGCCTCGAGTGTCGTCTCCAACGAGAGGCTCTGGGCAAATGTCCGCGAGATCTCGTAGAGGGAGCGCAGCGTCCGGGACGCCTGCTGCTCCGCCTCGAGCGCCTCGCGCCGCTCGGCCTCGCGCCGTTTCACCTGCTCGTGGAGGCGCGCGTTCTGGACGGCGACAGCGAGCTGCGCGGCGAGCGCAGTCACCAGCGCGAGCTCGTCCGGCGTCAGGGTGCGCCCGCTGGGCGGGTAGACGGCGAGCAGGCCGATCAAGTCCTCGCGGACGCGAAGGGGCAACCCGACGGCGGCCTCGATCCCGGTTTCGGTGAGCTGCTCGCGAACTGAGGCCAGGCGGAAATCTGACCTCGCGTCGTCGATCAGCATCGCCTCGTGTCCGCGTGGTCCGCGAGCGAGGTCGATCAGACGCTCGGCGACACGGGTATGCGGCCCCGCGAGTCCGCGGCCAGCGGCCTCGAGCAGACGCCCTTCGTCTGGCTCGAGCAGATAGACGGCGAGCCGCTCGGCGCCGAGCAGCTCCGCGATCCGCTCGATCGCGGTCTCGAGCGTGTGGGCCAGGGAGAGCTGCGCGATCGCCTGGCCGACGACGGCCACGAGCGCGCGGCTGCGCTCCAGCTCCACAGACTGCCGGTGCGCCCGCTCGCTCGAGCGCAGAGCGTGCGCCGCGCGCGCCGCGAACGTCGTCAGTGCGTCGAGCACCTCGTCGGAGGGGACGAGCGGCTGCTCGAAGCGGAGCTGGAGGGCGCCCGACGGGGGCTGTCCGAGCAGCAGAACCCACGAGCCTGAGGTGACGGTAAAGGCCGCGCGCGCCGCGATTGCTTCGACGACGTCGCGCCCGTCCTGCCCCTCAGCGCCGAAAGAACCGGCGACGTACGGCTGCAGGTCGTCGGCGAACCGCCAGACAACGGCGCCCACGGCGCCGCTTGCCTGCGCCGCCAGCCGCGCGATCTCCTCCGCCGTGCGCTGCTCGTCAAGGCCGGTCGCGAGCGCGTCGCCGCCGAGACGTAGCAGGTCGCGGGCGGGAAGGGGCGGGGCGCCCTTTCCGTTTCCACCCAAGCTCGCGAGCGCCACTGCGGCGTGCTCGGCCGCCAGCCGCCCGAGGCTTTCCTCCGCCGCCGTGAAGGGCTCTGCGCGTCTGAAAAGCTCAAGCCGGCCGAGCTCCCGATCCCGGAGGGCGATCGGCAGCCCGAGGGCAACGCCGAGCCCGAGCCGGTGCCCAGTCGAGCGCAGGGCGTCACCGTCGGCGGAAGTCGCCATCCGCGAGCCCTGGAGCTCAGCGGCGACGGACGTCGACGAGGCCGAGACCGCGCGAGCCTCGAGCGAACGGCCCGTCTCGTCGAGCACGCGCACGACTGCGACTTCGGCCGCAGTGGCAGCAGCAGCAGCGTCGGCGATCGCCCCCAGCGCCTCCTCCAGAGAGCTGCCCTCGGCCAGCCGCCGCAACGCAGCCGTCAGCGACTTGAGCGCCGTCGCGTCCTGCGCTGTCCCCGTCGTTCGGCCCGGTTCGATGCTCATCGTCCCCCGCCGCAAAGTATGGCGGCAGAGCGCGCCGGAGTTCTGCCGGTCACTG
>Ga0066667_10000710_pt1 | contig 11660 bp, 10 predicted proteins | sample GraSoiAngelo_116_FD_133943 | JGI IMG/M metagenome (GOLD analysis project Ga0066667, IMG submission 133943) | Grasslands soil microbial communities from the Angelo Coastal Reserve, California, USA - 14_0903_16_30cm | ecosystem: Environmental > Terrestrial > Soil > Grasslands | place: USA...
AGCCGGCGGCGGACGGCAAGAGTCTCATCAGCGCCGCGGTGACGGGCTTCGTCAAGCTCGAGAACCCGCTGGTCGAGATGGCGAGCCGACTCCTGAGCCGAACGGCCGGGGCGAAGGCGGAGCGGGAGGCACGGCAGCTCGTCAAAGTGTTCGCGCGGACCACGCGCGCGATCGAAGACGACCCCGCGGCCGTCCACGAGCGGCTCAGACTGCGTCCGGACGTGTCGCGACTCGAGCTCGAGGAGTTCCGCCAGCTCCTGCGGCTTCCCTAGCGCGCGCGAGACCCTCACGGAACCGCGCGACGTTCGGATTGAGCCGGATCGCCGTCTCGTAGGCGACGATGGCGGCCTCACCGCGGTCTTCCGCCAGGAGCGCCCGTCCTAGCCGCGCGTACGCGTCGGCGTGGTCGGGCGTCGTCGCGATGACGACGCGGGCGGCCGCCGCCAGCTCGCGGAACTTGCCCTGCGCCTCGAGCGCGTCCCAGAGGGTGTGGTGCGCGCGGGCCTCGTCGGCGTTGAGGCGGATCGCCTCACGGCAGACGTCTTCGGCCTCGGCGTACCGAGCCAGGGCGAGCAGCGCCCCGCCGAGCGCCGTCTGCGCCCGCACCGAGTCCGGCTTGATGCGAACCGCGGCATGATACGCGGCCTCCGCGTCCGCCCAGCGGTGGCGCTCGGCGAGCAACTCGCCGAGGTCGCAGTGGGCGCGGACGTAATCGGGCTTGAGCTGGATCGCCTCACGAAAGGCAGCCTCGGCCTCGGCGGCGCGGCCCTGCCAGTAGAGCGACACGCCGAGCCCCCGGTGCAGCGCGGGGTGCCCGGGCCAGAGCCGGAGGGCCTCGCGGTACGCCGCCTCCGCGTCGGCGTGCCTGCCCTGGCGGCCGAGGCCGAGCGCAAGGTTCGCTCGCGCCTTGAGCGAGTCCGGGCGGAGGCGGACCGCCTCGCGCAGTGCGACCTCGGCCTCCGCATGCTTGCCCTGTCGGCCGAGCGCGACGCCGAGCTCGTAGTGGAGATCCGCGTCGTCGCGGCGGAGCGCGAGCGCGCGCTGGAAGGCGGCCGCTGCGCCCGCGTAGTCACCAAGCGCGCCGAGGGCGAGGCCGCACCCCGCGCACAGGTCCGCGTCGTTCGGCCGCATCGCGAGCGCCTCCGCGTAGGCGGCCGCCTCCTCCGCCCAGCGGCCCTGGCGTCGCAGCGTCACGGCGAGACCGATATAGGCCGGCAGGTACGCGGGACGGATCCGGATCGCCGTCCGGTACGCCGCCGCGGCGTCGTCCCCTTGGCCTTGGCGGTCGAGCACCACGCCGAGGTAGTGGTGTGAACGGGGATCGCCCGGGTTGAGCCGGATCGCCTCGCGCAGGGCCGCGGCGGCGTCCGCGTACCGGCGCCGGCGTCGGAGCGCCAGGCCGAGCCGCTGACGCAGGGCTGCGTCGTCCGGACGGAGCCGGATCGCCGCGCCGTATGCGGCGAGCGCCCCGTCCAACAGACGCTGGCGCTCGAGCGAGAGGCCGAGACCCAGATGAGCCTTCGCGTCGTCGGGCCGTATGCGCAGCGCCTCGGAGTACGCCGCCGCGGCCTCAGGGAACTTCCCCTGCTCGAAGAGCGCCGCCGCGAGATCGAGCTGCGCCGCGGGGAGCGACGGCGCTCGCTGGACGGCTTCGCGGTGGAGCGCCTCCGCCTCGGCCGGCCGCCGCTGGCGGCGGAGCACGGTGCCCAGGTTGACGCGGGCGACGTGATCGTCCGGCTTCACGCGGAGCGCGTCGCGAAACGCGGCCTCGGCCCGCGCGAGGTCGCCCTGCCGGACGAGCGCAAGCCCGAGGCCTACGTGCGCCCGCGCGAAGTCGGGCCGCAGGCGGGTCGCCTCGCGGAACGCCCCGGCGGCGGCGGCGTACTCGCCCTGCTCGAAGAACGCTCCGCCGAGCTCGGCGTGGGCGGAGGCGCTGCCCGGCTGGAGCCGGACCGCCTCGCGAAGGACGGCTACGGCGTCCGCGGGGCGGCGCTGGCGACGGAGACAGAGCCCGAGGCCAAGGCGGGCCGGCACGTCGTCTGGCGCCAGGCGGAGCGCTTCGCGGTACGCCGCTTCGGCCTCACCGTAGCGGCCGCGGCTCGCCCAGCGCTGCGCGCGCGCGCGGAGGCCCCCCGGGTCGGGTGTCATCTACTCGGGAAGCACGGCGATTGCCTCGATTTCCACCAGCAGATCGTCGCGCACGAGGCGCGAGATCTCGACCAGCGTCGAGGCCGGCCGGTGCGCGCCGAAGAACTCGCGGCGCGCGATGTTGACCTTTTCACGGTCGGCGGCGTTCCTCAGGAACACGGTGACCTTGCACACGTCGGCGAACGTCGCGCCCGCGGCCGCGAGGCACGTCTTGAGGTTCTCGTGCACCTGGCGGGCCTGCGCCACGACGTCCTTCCCGCCCACCGTGCGTCCCTCGGCGTCCGTGGCGACGCAGCCCGAGACGAAGACGAGGCGCCCCGCCTTGACGACGTGGGTGAAGTGGCTGATGGGCTCGGCCATGCCCGGAACCCGAATCTCTTCGCGGCGACCCAGCTCACTCATCTCTCGCTCCGTGCGTTTTGGGGGTACCGAGCCTCCACGACGACCTCACCCTACATCAATCCTCGGGGTGAGGGAGGCCGAGTCTTGGAGGAATGCCAGTATGGAATTTGCGCGGGCGTGCCATGATAAGGCGCCGTCGCCGGTACAACGTCATGACGGAGAAGGCCATGCCGCGCGCCATTATAGTCGTCGCCAGGAACCGGCCGGCGCTCTTCGAGTATTTGGAGCGGATGTTGGCCGGGATCGCGGACATCAAGGTCTTCCTCGATCGGCGCCTCGCCCCATTCGCCGCCATCCAGGGGGGCGCCGCCGACTTGGAACGGCGGAAGCGACAGGAGACCTACGACGACCTTCAGGAGCGGGGCTTCGTCATCGTCCGGCTCTCGTGATCAGGACTGGCGTGAGTGCGCGAGCCGGCGGGGGCCCGGACCGAGCCTCGGTCCACGGGTGACGTCCTCCTTCACGGCGTCGGGGCACCTTCCGAGGAGCCCCAGGCTCTGGGATCTGTCACCCGTGGACCCGGACCGTTCTGTTACTTCGCGGCGCCCGAGGCCCCGGGGAAGCCGAATTCGACCAGCTGAAGCACTCCGTCGCTGACCAGTCCTACCCCAGGACAGTAAGTCTTGACACCTACCGCACCTGGCTCGAGCGGAGTGGTCTCACGCACCTGGACGCACTTTTCAAACCTGCCCGCCGTCGTATTCACTTCGAGCCCCATCGCCACGTGCTCGGAACGATCCATGGCGACGTCCGGCGCCTGTTCCTGAACGTACCTCGCGCCCAGCAAAAATGTCCCGGGCATGATCATGCCCGGCACCGCGTCTCCCACGCCCGCACGCCATGACCCCTCATGACTGACGGTTCCGTCAGGATTGAAGATATTGACCCTTTCTCCGAAATAGAAGACGTCGCCGGTTTTGGTGCATATCGCGAAGAAGTTCCTCGACACCTCGACCAGTTCGCCATCCACCGATTCCCGCTCCTCGACGACTCGCGTCGTGACCACCCCAACATCTGGAAGAAAGATTTGCTTGGTTTCGCGCAGAACGGTGATCACGAGGCGGATCGTTTGCCCATCCTCCTGCCCCTCGAACACGAGTTGATAGCCCGGTCTGAGGATGAAGTAGGGATTTGCTCCCCTCGCCACGAACTCGCAGTCCTCCAGTCGAAAGTCGGTGGTGAACTGGGGCTCCTGCGCCACGGCGATACCACTCGACGGCCCGAGCCACGTGGATGCGACTGCGATCGCCAAAACAGCCGCGACGACAGCCACGGTCCGCAGGCCAGAACGACATAGTGATTTCATCGTGCCTCCCTCCTGCTTTTTCGTGCGACTGGCGGGTGAGCGCCTCGGTCTCCCTTCCTTCGGTAGCCCGGCCGTCAAGCGCCGCGCTTGACCCGCAGCTTTGCGTCCCCGCCTCACGGCGGGTTTGCCCTTATCGAGAAGGGGTCTTCCTTACTGACTTACTGGGGAGGGACGAGTGCAGACGTGGTGCCAGACAGCGGTCCGGCGGGGGCAGGCGCTTTAAATTCCGGAAATTGCGAGAGAGGACTGCTGCGCGGGGCCCGACGAGCGGTGCGCGAGCGGAGCGAATGAGTGACGGAAAGCGCTACATGTAACAACGCCCGTGTCCATTCTGGCATCACGCGCGTCGCTTTCCTCGACAACGTGCGACTCTTAGACGGCGTGCGACTCTTGTCAGGGGACCGCGTGAGCGGCACGCCGCACGCAGGTCCTACGGGCCAAGCGACTTTCGAGAAAGGGAGGCGTCACGAAAGGGATCGCCTCGCGGCGCACTTGGAGGAGCCGGATGACGTCGTCCGTCGAGCAATTACCCAACCGAACCCAGATCACCTTCGGTGGCGGCCCGAGCAGGACACTCAGCCGGTGAAAGTTCTCGTCCTTGGTCACGATGACGAGTCCGTGATCGCGAGCATAGGTCCAGATTGCACGGTCAGGGGAGGCGGCCGGCTGACCTCACTGACATGGACGGAACCGGGGTACAGGTCAGCCAGCGCGTCAACAAGACGGGCCGCCAGATTCTCGTCGAAAAGCAGTCTGGGTGGCTGCTCAGGCAGCCGGACTACTGGAGTAGGAATTCCCAGGGCTTTCGCCGTCCTCAGATTGACCGTCAAGTCCACCTTCGTCGGCTGCTCGACGGGAAGATCCCCAGGCTTTGCGCCTCTCAAGATCTTATCCACGTGGGTGGCGCTCTGCGGCCGAGGTCCAAAGACGTCCGCGCCGTACTGGAGAAGCCCGCCGCTTATCTTGCTCTCGTGCGCCGAACGTGTTGTTCGATGCCCTCTTGCAGCAGTGCGGCGGCGCAGTGTCCGACATCTCCACGTTCCATCACTCCCAGCTCTGATTTCGACAATCGTTCCATCCGGAAGGACTTACTGGTTACCCGGAGCGCACGGGACCGACAAAGGGCAACCCGGGGAGCTCCGGCAGGCGGACCTTCTGAGCGAGTTCGTCGGCGTCGACAGAGCCTGACGACCCGGCCGCGCCCCAGGCGCGGGAGGGCGACGCCAGATCAGACGGGCCGACCGGTTCGCACGAAGCTCCGCACGACCTGCGCGAACTCGAGCGGTGCCGTGGCATAGAGCGAGTGCCCGCGCCCCTTGAACACGTAGAGCTCGGCCCCCGTGATGCTGCTCGCGAGGTGGCGGGCGCCGGCCACTGGCGTCACGAGATCCGCGTCGCCGTTCAGGACGAGAGTCGGCACCCGGATGTTCGCGATGTTCGGATCGACGAGCCTCTCGGCCTCTTGCGTGAGGAAAAAGGTGCGGTACACCGCAGGTGAGTACTCGCCGCTCATGGCCACGCGCTCTTGGACGAGGTCCCGGCAGTCAGGCTCCGACACTACCTGCGTCCAGAAATCGCGCAGCACATCCTGGTACTGGCCGGCCTTCACCAGCTCCTCGAAGCGGGTGAAGTGCGCCCTTCGCAGTACGAACTCGGGGTCCTCGCGTAGATCCGGCGGCATCGTCGGCGGCCCCACGAGGATGAGCTTCTCCACCAGTTCCGGGTGGGCGGCGACGAAGGAAGCACCGATGGAGGCGGCCCGGGAAATCCCGATGAAGACGACTGGCGCCCCGCCGAGGGCGCGGATCACGGCTGCGACGTCCGCGACGTGGTCCCGGACCCGGTAGTCCTCCGGGATCGGGTCGGAGCCGGCGGTTCCGCGCGGGTCGACCGTGACGATGCGAAATTCGCCGCAGAGCTCCTCCAAAAAGGGTTGATACGTTCCGATTCCGTAGAACAGCGGGTGGGCCAGCAGCAGCGTCGTGTCCCCGGCGCCGTGCTCATAGTACGCGATGCGCGCACCGTCACGAAAGACGGCGCCCGGCCGATGGCGCTTGCCGGCGATGCGATGCCGGGAGGCCTCAGGGCCGCCGAGAGCCAGGGCGCGCTCGTACGCTTCGTTGGCGCGATCGATGTGGCTTTCCAGGCTCTCGAGATCGCCGAGCAGCTCGAACGCGGCTCGCGCCGTCTCCGCCGGTCCCCCGTGCGTCTCGAGAATCCGCAGAGCGTCCTCGCACTGGCGGATGGCCTGGCGGTATGCATAGTGCGCGCGAGCCTTGCCGGCCGCCTTCAGGCAGTACTCGACCGCACGCGGCCACACCTCGCCCTGCAAGTAGTGCCCGGCCAGGGCCTCGTAGAACTCGGAGAGGCGCTCGGCGTACAGATCCTCGATGACCTCACCAGCGCGGCGGTGCAGCGCGCGGCGGTGTTGCTTGAGCAGGCTCTCGTACGCCACGTCGTGCGTGAGCGCGTGCTTGAACAGATAGGCCAGCTCGGGGAACGCGCTCTTCTGGTAGATGAGCTCCACGGCGCGGAGCTCGCCGAGCGCCTGCCGGGCGTCCTGCGGTAGCGCCGCGACTCGCTCGACGAGCTGGGCGCTGAACTCCCGCCCGATCACCGAGGCTACCTGAAGCGCGGCCTTTGGGGCTTCCGGCAGGCGGTCGATGCGGGCCATGATGACCCCCTGCACGGTGTCGGGAATGACGACGGCGCTCAGTGGGCGCGCAAGCTTGAGGCCGCCGTTGTCGCGCTGCAGGGTGCCGTCCTCCAGGAGCGCGCGGCTCAGCTCTTCCACGAAGAGCGGATTGCCCTCGGCCCGCCGGGTGATGAGCTCGACCGCCGCCGCCGGGACCGAGTCCGCTCGGAGGACGCTCCCGACGAGCCCGACTGCCTCCGCCGCGCTCAGACCGCGCAGCGTGATCCGCGACACATAGGTCTGGTCCTGGAACGGAGGCGTGTAGCCGGGCCGGTGCGTGAGCAGCACCAGCACAGGGGTCGCCGCGATGCCCTCGACGAGGGCGCGCAGCACCTCCTCCGACTGGGGATCGATCCAGTGGAGATCCTCGACCGCCAGGGCCAGCGGACTCCGCTCGCTCAGCCGCAGCAGCAGCGCGGTCACCGCCTGGACGATGCGGCCGCGGCGCTGATGAGGCGGCATGGCCGCCGCCTCGGCATCGCCGGGATCGATCGACAGCATCGCCCTCACGAAGGGAACCGCCCGGTCGAGGCCGCCACCTAGGCCGGCCACGCCGGCCGCGATCTTCCCGATGATCGCCTCCACGCCGTCGGCTTCCTGGATGCCCAGCAAGCTCCGGACGAGATCGGCGATGGCCAGGTAGGACGTGGTCCGGCTGTACGACACGCAGCGGCCGGTCAGCCAGCGCGCGCCGGCCGCCTCGACGTGGCGGCGGAACTCGAGCAGCAGGCGAGACTTGCCCACGCCCGGCTCGCCGAAGACGAAGACCACCTGCCCGCGTCCCGCCTGGACCTCGGCGAACCTATCTTGAAGCAGGGCCAGCTCGCGCTCGCGCCCGACGAGCGTGGTGAGCCCGCCTTCCATGATGGCCTCGAGGCGACCGCGCACCGCCCGCGCCGCTTCGACGCGGTGCGTGCGAACGGGTAGCGCCTTGCCCTTGACGGCCACCTCGCCCAGCGACTGAAGGACGAAGTAGGGGCCGACCGGCCTCGCGAGGGCCTCACTGATCAGGATCTGGCCCGGCTCGGCGAGGGCGAGGAGGCGGGCCGCCAGGTTGGTGGTGTCGCCCACCGCCGTGTAGTCCATGCGCAGGTTGTCGCCGATCTTGCCCACGACGACAGCGCCGGTGTTGAGCCCCATGCGTACCCGGAACTCGATCCCGCGCTCGCGCACGAGCTGCTCACGGTAGCCCGCCAGCGCCCGCTGGATGTTCAGCGCGGCGTGCACGCCGCGGACGGCATGGTCCTCGTGCGCGATGGGCGCGCCGAAGAGGGCCATGAGGCCGTCGCCCAGGAACTGGTTCACGGTCCCCTCGTAGCGGTGGACCTCGGCGAGCATCAGCTCGAAGGCGCGATCCATGAGCTGGTGGACGTCCTCCGGGTCGAGACGCTCGGACAGTGCGGTGAAGCCCGAGACGTCCACGAAGAGGACGGTGACGAGCTTGCGCTCGCCCTCCAGCGCGCCCTTCGAGATGAGGATCTTCTCGGCCAGGTGCTTGGGGGTGTAGCCCTGCGGTTCCGCGAATCGAGGCGCGAGCGGGGCCGCCGAGGGGTTGCCGAGCTTTTCACCGCAGCCGTTGCAGAAGCGGCTGGCGGGTGGATTGACCTGGTTGCAGGAGGGACACGTCAGCACCAGCCGGGTTCCGCAGCCGTTGCAGAACCGCGCGTCCGCCGGGTTGTCCTGCTGGCACTGGGGACACTTCATTGGCAGCCCTCACGCGCAGGTCGGAGCTGGCGGTCAGAAGGTTGAGGCGAGAATAGTCCGGGCCGACGCGAATTGCTAGTCTCGCTGCCTCCTCGCTCAGCGCCCAAAACGTACACCGGCCGCCGGCCCTTGCCCACGTACCCCTGGATCGCCGCCAACGACCGCAGCGTTCGTGAGAGGTGAGCGTGGGCGTTCGTGTCCGCCACTGGAAGGGCTCCTGGTGGGTGTTCGTGACCTACCGTCGTCGCCGAAAGGCAAAGCTGGTCGGCGACCGCCGCGCGGCAGAGGAGATCGCGTCCAAGCTCCGCGCGCGTCTCCTGCTCGGTGACCTCTCCGTGCTCGAGAAGACGCGCGAGATCCACACCATCCAGACCTACGGCGAGCGGTGGCTAGAAACCTATGCGGCGGTCAACTGCAAGCCTCGGACGCTCGAGCTGTACAGCTTCCTCTGCCGTCGGCACCTCTTCCCTGCTCTTGGGGGCGTCAGGCTCACCGATCTCACGCGTGAGCAGGCTCGAACCCTGCTGGCTGAGAAAATCCAGGGCGGTATGAAGCGCACGACGGCCCTCAAGATCGTCGCGCTCCTCCGAGAGATCCTGAACCACGCCGTCGAGGACCGTCGCCTCGCTTCTGATCCAGCGCAGGGAGTCCCTTGCGTACGTGAAGGAGCAACTCGGACACCACTCGATTCAGGTGACCGTGGATCTCTACGGCCACTTGATGCCGGGCGCGAACCGAAGCGCGGTGGACCGTCTCGCAGCTGCAACCAGCAGCAACCTATACGCAACCATCGAGGAGGAACCGGAGTGGGATCGTACTCTAAGTAGCGGTGAGAACTGGAGCCGGCGGCTGGACTTGAACCCGCGACCTGCTGATTACGAATCAGCTGCTCTGCCACTGAGCTACACCGGCGCCGGAGCTTCACGCTAACATACCTTGCGCCCGTGAGCGAGCCGCGCCCGGCCGGCGCGGCGCTCCGCCGGCTCGTGACCCACGCGCGCGGCAGAGTTCTGCTAGAATCACGGGCCATGAAATTCCTCTGCCTCGACTGCGATGCGCCGATGAAGCTCCACTCGACCGAGGGCCCTGACGCGGGCTCGCTGACCGTCGTCTTCCGCTGCCCCGAGTGCGGATTCCGCGTGGCGATGCTGACCAACCCGTTCGAGACGCAGATGGTGAAGAGCCTCGGCGTTCAGGTGGGCGGCCGGGCTGCGCCCGCGACGCCGTTCGAGCAGCTCCGGAGCTCGATGGCCAACGCGCATCCCGACGCGTTCGAGGACGCCACCGCGACCGCCCCCGGCGCGGAAGGCCCGGGCTGCCCGTTCGCCGCGATGGTCAACGAGGGCACGGCGCCGGCGCGCGTTCCGTGGACCGCGGAAGCCGAGGCGCGCGTCGAGCGCATCCCGGCGTTCATCCGACCGATGGCCCGGCGCGCGATCGAGCGGTTCGCCGAGGAGCACAGCTACTCGACCATCACCGAAGCCGTGATCGACGAAGCGCGCTCGACCTTCGGCATGTAGGGCCGATGACGAAATCCGACCTCGTCGCACGCATGGCGACGGCCGCGGGGTGGCCCAAGGCGTCCACCGAGCGCGCCATGCGCACGCTGCTGGCCGGGATCCGCGCGTCACTCAAGCGCGGCGACTCCGTGACGCTCGTCGGCTTCGGGACGTTTTCCGTGGCGCGACGCAAACCGCGCACGCTGAAGAACCCGCGCACCGGCCAGTCCGTCACGGTCGGCGGGCGCGTGCCGCGGTTCAAGCCCTCGAAGGAGCTGAAGCAGGCGGTCCGCTGACGGCTTTTCCCTTGCTGGTGGCTTCGGCCGCTCGCTAGAATGGCGGCAGTGCATCCGAGTCGCCTGCTCGCCGCGCTGGCCGCGCTCACCGCCCTGCTGGTCCCCGCCGCCGCCGTCGCACAGGAGCGTCTCCCCGGCTCGAACGGTCGGCCCGCGTCCGTCTCCTCCGGCGCCGTCCTGCTGCTCGACTCCTTTGGGCGGCCGCTCTACGCGAAGAACGCCGACGACGAGCGGGCGCCCGCAAGCCTCGTCAAGCTCATGACGCTCTACCTCGCGAACGAGGACATCGAGCGCGGCAAGGCGGAGCTGGACGAGCCGGTCCAGATCAGCCACTACGCCGCGTTGACGCCGAAATACCGTATGGGCCTGCGCGCGGGCGAGTGGGTCCCGCTCCACGTTCTACTGGAAGGCGCCGCGATCGCGTCGGCCAACGATGCGGCGACGGCGCTCGCCGAGCGGCTCGCCGGCGACGAGGGCGTGTTCGTCGAGCGGATGAACGCGAAGGCGCGAGAGCTGGGCCTGACGGGCACGCGGTTCACGAACCCGCACGGCCTGCCCGACCCGAACCAGCGGTCCACCGCCCGTGACCTCGCCCAGCTCACCGCCCGCCTGCTCGAGGATTACCCCGCGTCGCGCACGATGCTCGGCGGCCAGACGTTCGTCTACAACCGCCGCGTGTACGCGCGGCACATCCCGCTCTTCGACGACCCCTGGGGCGTGCAGGCGCTCAAGACGGGCTTCACGCAGCAGGGGGGCTACAACCTCGCGGTGGCGGCGTGGCGGGGCGGGCAGCAGTTCGTCATGATCCTCCTCGGCGCGCGGACCCGGACGTCCTCGTTCCGCGACGCCAAGAAGCTGCTGCACTACGCGTTCGTCGAGGCCGGGCTCGAGCCGCCCGACGAGCGCTCCCGCCGAGGTCCGCGGATGCCGGGCCGCCCCCGGCGCGCCGCCGCCACGCGGTGACGCCGATCCGCGGCTACGTCTTCGACGCGTACGGCACCCTGTTCGACGTCCACTCGGTCGTCGAGGCGGGCCGCGCGATCACGAGCGACCCCGCGGCGCTCTCGGCGACCTGGCGTCAGAAGCAGCTCGAGTACACCTGGCTCCGCTCGCTGATGGGCCGGTACGAGGACTTCTGGGCCGTGACCGAGGCGGCGCTGCGCCACGCGATCCGGCGGCTCGGCCTGACCGCGAGCGAGGCCCAGGTCCGGCGGCTCATGGACGCCTACCTGTCGCTCGCGTGCTTCCCCGACGTGCGCGGCGCGCTCGAGCGCCTCGCGGGGCGGCCGCGCGCGATCCTCTCCAACGGCTCGCCCCGGATGCTCGAGGCGGCCGTCCGCTCGAGTGGCCTCGGCCACTACCTCCAGCACGTGATCTCCGTGGACGCCGTGCGCACGTACAAGCCGGCGCCCGCAGTCTACGCGCTGGGTCCGAGCCGGCTCGGGATCCCCGCGGGCGACCTCCTCTTCGTGTCGTCGAACGCCTGGGACGTGGCGGGCGCGAAGGCGTTTGGGTATCGGGTCGCCTGGTGCAACCGCGGCGACGCGCCCGAGGAGGAGCTCGGGCTACGCGCCGACTACGTCGTCAGGGCGCTCGACGAGCTTCCCGCG
>Ga0066667_10000711_pt1 | contig 11642 bp, 12 predicted proteins | sample GraSoiAngelo_116_FD_133943 | JGI IMG/M metagenome (GOLD analysis project Ga0066667, IMG submission 133943) | Grasslands soil microbial communities from the Angelo Coastal Reserve, California, USA - 14_0903_16_30cm | ecosystem: Environmental > Terrestrial > Soil > Grasslands | place: USA...
GTGCTCTTCGAGGACTCACGCATCGTCCCCGGGCTTCCGTCGCTCGCGGCGGCGTGCGCGGACGCCGGCGCCGAGCTGCTCGTCGACGCCTACCACGCCCTGGGCTGCGTGCCGTTCACGGTCGCGGGTCTGGAGCGGGCGTGGATCGTCGGCGGCGGCTACAAGTACCTCCAGCTCGGGGAAGGCAACTGCTTCCTGCGGCTCCCGCCCCAGGCGGAGGAGCTGCGCCCCACGATCACGGGCTGGTTCGCCGAGTTCGAAGAGCTACAGGCAGAGCCGGAGCCGGGCGCGACGCCATACCCGCGCGGCAGCATGCGCTTTGCCGGCTCGACCTACGACCCGACGAGCCACTACCGCGCCGCCCGCGTGCTCGACTTCTTCGAGGAGCATCGCTTGACGCCGGAGCGGCTCCGCGAGAGCTACCTGCAGCAGACCACGCTGCTCGCGGAGTGGTTCGACGAGCTCGGGCTCGACGACGTGACGCGCGACCGCGAGACGCCGCTGGAGGCCTTCGGCGGCTTCCTGGCCCTCCGCTCGGAGCGCGCCGAGGAGCTGAGCCGCCGCCTGCTCGACGCGGGAGTCGTCACGGACAGCCGGGGCCGCTACCTCCGGCTCGGCCCGGCGCCGTACCACTCGGACGAGCAGCTCGAGGCCGCCGTCGAGCACCTAGGAAGCGCCGCGCGCTAGGCCGCGGCGTAGAGGCGCCACTCACCCGGTACGCCCTTCAGCTCGCGGACTCCCTTGTCCTGGAACTCGATCTCCGAGCCCGCGACGAGGTCTTTGACGGTCCCGGAGACGAACACCTCGCCGGGACCGGCAGCCGCGGCCACGCGAGCTCCGATGTTGACGGCGATCCCGGTCACCTTGCCGTCTTGCAGCTCGCACTCGCCGGTGTGAACGCCCGCTCGAACCTCGAGGTCGAGCTCGCCGAGGCCGCCGACGATCGACCGCGCGCAGGAGATGGCTCGAGCCGGGCCGTCGAAGATCGCGAAGAAACCGTCGCCCGCCGTGTCCAGCTCCCTACCGCGAAACCGCGCCAACTCGCGCCGGACGACGGTGTGGTGGTCGCGGAGGAGGTCTCGCCAGGCGCGGTCACCCACCTTTGCTGCTCGCTCGGTCGAGCCGACGATGTCCGTGAACATGATCGTCGCCAGCATGGTGTCTGGCACCGGCGCGGCCTCCCTGCCCGACAGGAACGCTTCGACTTCTCGGGTCATTGGTGCGAAGGCGGAGAAGCCCTGCTCTTCGATCTCGAGGGCGTGCGCGCCCTTGATTCGCCCGGCGAGGTCGAGCATCTGGTCGCGATCCTTCGGGCGGTAGAGGACGAGCGTCGGCACTCGGATCGTCGGCAGCATCTCGCGTAGGTCGGTCTCGCCGTACACGCGAAGTAGCGTCAGCGCCGCCCCCGGGCTTGCGCAGAACCGCTGACAGGTCACGAACCAGTCGACGAAGTCGTCGCCGGCGGTGGGATTGATCTCCCGCGCCTGCGACTCGAGGTACTCGCGCTCACCCCACCGTTCCCGTGTTGTGCGCAGCAGCGCGCGCCATTCGTCCTCGGATGCTCCGTAGGGGTAATCCTCGGCGCTGACCGCCCGAGCGGGCGTGTTGAAAAGAACGAGCGCCTCGGTCCGTTCTGGGTACGTCGCCGCAAAGACCGCGCACGTCTGCCCGCCTTCGCCCATGCCGACGAGGGTCGCTCGGTCGACGCCGGCCGCGTCGAGAACCGCGCGAATGTCGTCCATCCTCGTCTCGATCTGCCCGAGCTCGCGTGGGCGATCCGAGAGGCCGGTTCCACGCTTGTCGAACATGATCAATCGAGAAAACGAGGCAAAACGCCCGTACATCTCCCGCCAGTCCGCATTGGACCACGGAAACACGAGATTGCTGAACGACGGCACGAATACGAGATCGTGCGGTCCGTCCCCGAACGTCTGATACGCAATCGCGACATCGCCGCTGCGCGTGTACTCGATCTCGGGTATGTCCACGCCGAGAGTGTCCCACTCGGCGGATCGCCCGGCCAATTTGCCCGGCAGGACGCCGAGCGCTTGCACTATTTCGTCAGCTCGGCGAAGCGCTGATCTTCGCGAATGGACTCGAGGTCATCGTCGGTGGCGATGAGCTCCTTGACGCGGGTATTCATCTCGACCGCCCGCCGGAGGTACTCGATCGCCTCGTCAGCACGTCCCGCTCGTGCCGCGAAGCACCCAGCGTTGAAGTGCGCCACGGCATTGTCGGGCTCCTTCTCCAAAGCGACGCGCTGCTTCGCCAGCGCCGTCTCGAAGTCTCCTGCGTTGTAAGCGGCGAACGCCTCGGCCGCTTCCTCCGGAGCGGGCTTGTACGCCTCGCCCGGGGTTGCGCCGACGACGAGGATGGTCGTGCCGTCCTCTGTGGCTGTCGCCTTCCGCCTCGCGCTCGGCTGAACCTGAACAAGGGCGCCGGCCGGCGCCTCGACGACCTCGCCGTCGATTTCGAGCGCCGCCGCGCCCCGGAGGACGACGTAGAGCTCCTCCTGCCCCGCTTCCCCGAGCAGAGTCTCGTCGTGCTCGCTGATGACGCGGACGCCGCCGGGCGCACTGAACGCCTGGATACCAAACGCCGTGATTCCGAGGTGGCGACGGACGTCGAATCGCCGCCGACCGTCGTCGGTTCCCCCCGGCGCGATCCGTGGCGCGGGCTCGAGCCCGTCGAGGTGTGCGAAGACATAGTGGTTCTCGACAGCAGTCGTCATGACTCCCCTCTCCGGGAGGTTGTCTGAAGCCTTCCCATCAATATTCTCGATGTCGAACTACTTCAGGTCGAGTGTATCGGCAGATAGTTTGATGTCAAGGGACTGCATACCGCGCCGACAAACGGAGTGGACACTCCGTTTTATGGCATAGTACGAAAGTGAGCCTCCCGGCGACCACGACGAAGGCGCTGCGCAGCGATGCTCGACGCAACCGCGAGCGGCTCGTCGCGAGCGCCCGTGAGCTGATCGCGCGTGAGGGCCCGGACGTTTCGGTCGAGGAGATCACCCAGCACGCCGGCCTTGGGATGGGGACGCTCTATCGCCACTTCGCGACCAAGGACGAGCTGATCGACGCCGTGCTCGAGGACGCCTTCGCCGAGCTCGTCGAGCTCGCCCGTCAGGCGGCCGCGGAGGAGGACGCCTGGACCGGCCTCACCACCTTCCTGGAGCAAGCGCTTGCCCGGCACGTTGCCAACCGGGGGCTCAAGGACGTGCTCGCGAGCCGCGAGCACGGCCGGCGGCGGGCGGAGGCGATGCGCACGCGGATCCGTCCGTTCCTGCGCGGGCTGATCGAGCGGGCGCAGGCGCAGGGGACGTTGCGCTCCGACTTCACGAGCGAGGATCTACCGCTCCTCTTCTGGACGGCCGGCCGTGTGATCGAGACGACGGCGACCGTTGCGCCGGACTACTGGCGCCGCTACCTCGGCCTCTTGCTCGACGGCCTGCGAGCCGACGCGGCGACGGCCCTACCGCAGCCGCCGCTGACGCGGGCCCAGCTCGCGCGTGCCGCCGGGAGGCACGAGAGTTGAGCGTTCCCGAGGAGGGGCGGCTGACCGGACGAGCGCTGTGGACCGTTTTCGCAGCGCTGATGCTCGGGATGTTCCTGGCCGCGCTCGATCAGACGATCGTTTCGACCGCGCTCCCGACGATCGTTGGCGACCTGGGCGGGCTCAACCACCTCTCGTGGGTGGTGACCTCCTACCTGCTCGCCTCGACGGTCTCGACTCCGGTGTACGGCAAGCTCGGCGACATGGTCGGCCGCAAGCCGCTCTTCCTCGCGGCGATCCTGATCTTCCTCGCCGGATCGATGCTGGCCGGGCTCTCGCAGTCGATGGGCGAGCTGATCGGCTTCCGCGCACTGCAGGGGATCGGCGCCGGAGGACTGATGGTCGGGGCGCAGGCGATCATCGCCGACATCGTCCCGCCGAGGGAGCGAGGGCGCTACATGGGCCTGATCGGCTCCGTCTTCGCTGTCGCATCGGTCGCCGGGCCGCTGCTCGGCGGCTTCCTCGTCGACAACCTCTCGTGGCGCTGGGTCTTCTACGTCAACATGCCGGTCGGCGCGCTCGCCGTCCTGATCGTCGCCACCCGGCTGCACCTGCACACGCCCACGGTCAGGCACCGGATCGACGTGCTCGGCGCGCTGCTCCTCAGCGCGGGTGTCAGCGCGTTGATCTTGCTCACGACGTGGGGTGGCAACGAGTACGCCTGGGGCTCGGCCACAATCGTCGGGCTCGGGATCGTGGGCGTCGCGCTGCTGCTCCTTTTCGTCTGGTGGGAGACGCGGGCCGCCGAGCCGATCCTCCCGCTCTCGCTCTTCCGTTCGCGTGTCTTCAGCGTGGCGAGCGCGATGGGCTTCACGATCGGGATGGCGATGTTCGGCGCGATCGTCTTCATCCCGCTCTACCTCCAGCTGGTCTACGGCGCCAGCCCGACAAGCTCGGGCCTCCGGCTGCTGCCGCTGATGGCGGGCTTGCTCGTCGCCGCCGTCGTCTCCGGTCGGGTGATCAGCCGCATCGGCCGCTACAAGGCTTTTCCGATTGCCGGCACGGCGACCCTGGTCGTCGGCATGTACCTGCTCTCGCTGCTGCGGGTCGGCACGGCCCCCTGGCTCGCCTCGGTCTACATGCTCGTCGTGGGGGTCGGCATCGGGCTCGTCATGCAGGTCCTCGTGCTCGTCGTCCAGAACGACGCTCGACCGCAGGAGATCGGCGTGGCCACCTCGACGGCGACCTTCTTCCGCTCCGTCGGAGGGTCATTCGGCGTCGCCATCTTCGGGGCGATCTTCGCCAGCAGGCTCGCCGGCCAGCTTTCGCGGCTGCCGCACAGCGTCACCGCCCATCTCGGCGGCGGTGTCCACCTGAACCCGGAGCAGGCGAAGCAACTCCCCGCCGCGGTACACACCGACTTTCTCGTCGCCTTCGCGAACGCCCTCCACGGTGTCTTCCTGTTCGGGATGCTGCTGGCGGCGGTGCCGTTCGCGCTCTCCTGGCTGCTCAAGGAGGTGCCGCTGCGGACGACGCTCGCCCCGGCCGCCGAGCTCGACGCCGCGCAGGCTGCCACAGCGGCGACGCCCGACGAGCGGCTGCTCGCCCCCAAGACGATGAGCGGTCACGGCCGGGCCTGATCAGCCGGGGACCGGCTTGAATTCCGGAAGCGTCTGACTGCGCGGGCGCGGCTCGGCCTCTTTTCTCCGCGCCGCGAGCAGCACCGCCCCGGCGATCACCGCTGCGAACGCTGCGACGCGAACCGCGCCGATCCACCCGGCAGGAAAGGGCTCGTGGAAGAGCACCATCCCCGCGGCGATCGGGAGCGCGTTCGTGAGCAGGGTCGAAAGGCCAGCCGTCGTCAGCGCGCCACCCTTCTGAAAGGCGGCCTGGAGCACAGCCGTGCCGGAGCCGTAAAAGACGATCAGGCAAACGAGGAACGCGGCATTCTCGACCCCGCCGGAGACGGCCATCTTGGTCGCGACGTCCCCGGCAGCAAAGAGGATGCCCGAGGCGATTCCCCACGCTGGAGCGCGTCCGATCGCACTTCCGAGCAACGTCACGCACAAGGCCGCCCCGGCCGCAGAGGCTCCCAGCCAGACCCCGACCCAGGCATACGTTGCCCCACTTCCCTCGCTATGGGTGGAGAGCAACGAGATCCCGAGCAAAGCGAGGCCGGCAACCGACACGGCGGCTCCGACCCGCTCGAGCTTCGTCAGCGGGACGTGCGTAATGCGCGAGACCATGACGGCGAGGATTCCGATGCCGCCTGCGGCGGTTGCCTGGACAAGCGAGAGCGGTGCAAGCGCGAGCGCGATCACGTAGAGAACGAAGCCGCCGGCCTGGACGCCGAAGCCCAGAAGCCACCGCCGCTCGGAGAGCAGAGAGCGGAGAGAGGCGATCGGCCGGCGAAGTGAGAGCGGCGGCAGGCTCGAAGCGGCCTGGTGCTGGAGCAGATACCCGAGGTCGAGGGCGCACGTCGAGACGATCGTGAGCACGAGCGCGAGCGCGATCTGCACTGCGGCTCAGCGCTCCCCTTTCCGCATCACGTCAGCTCGACGCGCCGGATGAGCCCGTCGGGCCCGAAGGAGAAGCGTGCCTGCAGCTCTTCTTCCGCGGCCACCTCTCCTGTTTGCCGCCAGTGCTGCACACGGCGGACGGCCACGTCGACGCCGTCGGCGTGCGCGTCGAAGCTGACCGGCAGGGTCTCGAACACGAGCTCGGGGTGTACCTGCACGGCGAGCTCCCGGACGGCCTCGCGTCCCGCGAACACCTGAGCACCGAACGCAACCTCGACGTCCGGATCGACGAGCGCCACCGCACCATCGCCGTCGTGCGCGTTCATCGTCGCGAAGAAGCGTGAGATCGCCTGCTCGGGGGTCACTGCCAGAAGTCTGAAGGTTTCCGCGAAGAGCGGGCGTAGACTCGGGACATGCCCCGTTGCGCCGCCTGTGGGCACGTCAGCGCCGAGGAGTTCAAGTTCTGCCCGGAATGCGGCGTCCCGGCCGCTGCCGCTGCCCGTGAGGAGCGCAAGACGGTCACGGTGCTCTTCTGCGACATCGTCGGCTCCACCGAGCTCGGCGAGCGGCTCGACCCGGAGAGCGTCCGGAACGTGCTCGGGCGCTTCTTCGAGATGGCGCAGGCGGTGGTCGAGCGGCACGGCGGCAGCGTCGAGAAGTTCATCGGCGACGCGGTCATGGCGGTCTTCGGCGTGCCGGTGCTGCACGAGGATGACGCCCTCCGCGCGGTGCGCGCGGCGGCCGACCTGCGCGCCGAGCTCGGCCCACTGAACGACGAGCTCGCGCGCGACTACGGCACCGAGCTCGGGCTCCGGGTCGGGATCAACACCGGCGAGGTCGTCACTGGCACCAAAGAGCGGCTGGCAACCGGCGACGCGGTCAACGTCGCGGCGAGGCTCGAGCAGAGTGCGGGTGCCGGCCAGATCCTGCTTGGCGAGACCACACTCGAGCGTGTGCGCGACGCCGTGGTCGCCGAGCGACTTCCCGACCTCGACCTCAAGGGGAAGAGCGAGGCGGTCCGTGCCTGGGAGCTGCAAGATGTGCGCGCCGACGAGGGCAGGCGCCTCTCGGCGGTGCCGATGGTCGGCCGCGAGCACGAGCTCGGCGTCCTCCGCAGTTCGTTCGCGGAGGCGGTCGAGACCCGCTCCTGCCGGCTGGTGACCGTCGTCGGTCCGGCCGGCGTGGGGAAGTCTCGGCTCGTCGCTGAGTTCCTCGGCGGGCTCGACGGCGCGCGCGTGCTGCAGGGGCGCTGTCTCTCGTACGGCGACGGCATCACCTACTGGCCCGTCGCCGAGGTCGTCAGGCAGCTCCAGGGCGAGCTCGACGAGCTTCCGGACCAGCGGGTCGTCGCGGCGCTGCGCGGCCTGCTCGGCGCGGGGCCTGCGACGAGCTCGACCGAAGAAATCGCGGGGGCGGTTCGCAAGCTGCTCGAGGCCGCGGCCGCCGAGCGGCCCGTCGTCTGCGTGCTCGACGACGTCAACTGGGGCGAGGAGACCTTCCTCGACCTCGTCGAGCAGGTTGCGGCACTCGCGCGCGGTGCGCCGCTGCTCGTCATCTGCATGGCGCGTCCGGACCTGCTCGACCGGAGGCCAGGCTGGGGCGGCGGCAGCTTGAACGCCGTCAACGTCCTGCTCGAGCCGCTGTCCGACGTCGAGGCCGACGCGCTGATCGAGGTGCTTCTCGACGGGGCCGAGCTCGAGGAAGAGCTGCGCGGACGGATCCGCGACGGTGCCGAAGGCAACCCGCTCTTCGTCGAGGAGATGATCGCGATGCTGCGCGAGGCGAGTGAGGGTGACGGCGACGTGGCGGTGCCGGCGACGATCCAGGGACTGCTTGCCACACGACTCGACCAGCTCCCACCGGCGGAGCGCGCGGTGCTGGAATGCGGCGCCGTCGAGGGCCGCGTCTTCCATCGCGGCGCCGTGCAGGCGCTCTCGCCCGGGGCGCAGCTCGGCTCGCTGCTCGCCTCCCTCGTTCGCAAGGACCTCGTGCGTCCCGACCTCGCGCAGCTCCGAGGTGACGACGCCTACCGCTTCCGCCACGTGCTGATCCGCGACGCGGCCTACGACGCGCTGCCGAAGTCCACCCGTGCCGACCTGCACGAGCAGCTCGCCGGCTGGCTCGAGGAGCGCTCGGCCGAGGTGCTCGAGGCGGACGAGGTGCTCGGCTACCACCTGGAGCATGCGTACCGCTACCGGCAGGAGCTCGCCCCGGGTGTCGCCGGGGGCGAGCCGGTGGCCGCGCGCGCCGCCGACCTGCTCGAGGCCGCGGGCAGGCGCGCGCTCGCGCGGCTCGATGTCGGCGCCGCGCGGAACTTCTTCGAGCGGGCGCTCGCGCTGCGGCCGGAGGCCGATCCCGCCGTCACGCTCCGGCTCGACCTCGCCGAGGTGCTCTTCCTCTCCGGTGACGCCTCAGGCGCTAGCGAAGTCGCTGCAGACGCCGGCGTTCGGGCGCACGAGACGCGGTACGAGGCAGGTCGGCTGCGGGCTGAGCTCATGGACGCACGCATCACGGCGCTGACTGCGCAAGAACAGCCGGCGGGCGGAGACGCGAGCGGCTCGTTGCTGACGCTGGCAGCGAAGGCCCGACCGGTGTTCGAACGTTCTGGCGACGAGATCGCGCTCACCGAAGCCTGGGTCGCGACGGCATGGGCGGAGCTGATCCGCTGCCAGTACGCCTCGATGCTGGAGGCGGTCGAGCAGGCGCTCGAGCATGCCGCGACGGCCCGGTACACGCGCTGGGAGCGCGAGTTGCCGGTCTGGAAGGGCACGGCGCTCTTCTACGGCCCGACCCCCGTCGAGGAGGTTCTGCTCTGGCATGAGCAGGAGCAGCCCCGCCACGCGATTGCGCTTCGCCAGCAGGGCGTGCTCGAGGCGATGCGGGGCCGGTTCGACGAGGCGCGAGCGCTCCTTGCAGCGGGCGATGCCGCTGCGGAGGAGCTCGGTCAGACGATCTGGCTGGCGGTCGGCGGAATGACTGCTTGGGAGGTCGAGGTTCTTGCCGGCGAGACTGCCGCGGCCGAGCGTGCCGTTCGCGAGTCCTGCGGCCGCCTGGAGGAGCTCGGCGACACCGGCTACCGCGCGACGGCCACCGCGCGCCTGGCCGAATCGCTGCTCATGCTCGGACGGCTCGACGAGGCCGAGGCGCAGACCGAGCTTGCGGAGGAGCTCGCCGCGCCCGACGACCGGGTCTCGCAGGCGCTCTGGCGCCAGGCGCGGGCGAAGCTGAAGGCGCGGGCAGATCAGCACGCCGAGGGAGAGGCGCTCGCGCGCGAGGCCGTAGCGCTCTTCGCGGCGACCGACATGGTCGACTACCACGCCCACGCGCTGGCCGATCTCGCCGAGGTCACAGCCGGGACGAGCCCCCTCGAAGAAGCGATCGCCCTGTTCGAGCGCAAGGGAAATGCCGTTGCCGCCGAACGGGCTCGCGCGGCGCTGGTGGAAATCTCGCTGGCGCCGGGTTAGCATCGCCCGCATGGAGGGTGGCTGGTGGAAATCGCTCTGGCGCCGGGTTAGCATCACGCGCATGGAGGATATTGGCGACACCAACGCGAAACGTCTGATCGACAACGGCGTGATCCCTGGGCCTGACCCGCCGCCCGAGCCGTACGCCAGCTTGATCGAAAAGCTGAGCATCGGGGAGGTCGATGCGCTGATCTCGATCAAGGGGAAGTTCGACAAGGCCAACGTGGCCGACGGCGGCAAGGGCAGTTTTATGGGCTTTGTCGTCCCGCTCTAGCCCGGCGGCGAAGCTCCGGCGGAAGATCGGGCTGATCAAGCCGCTGGTCGCGCTGCCGGCGCAGCGGCTGCTCGAGCACCCGCGCGCTGCCGAGATCTATCCACGGTACCTGGCCACCGGCTACCACGTCACCTGCGCGATGCTCGAGCTGATGGAGGCTGCGTTCGTCCGCACGCGCGAGCTGGACGACCCGGTCGCGGTGGGCCTTTCGCGCTACCTCGAGCGCCACCTCGTCGAGGAGACGCACCACGAGGAGCCGGGTGGCGCGGTTCTGGAGGACCTGCGCGCGCTCGGAATGAACGCGGAGCGCCTCGTCGCCGAGGCCGCATCGGACAAGATCGCCGGGCTCGTCGCAACCGAGCGTGGGCGGATCGAAGATGACCACCCGGTCGCAGTGCTCGGGTTCCTCGAGCTTGAGGCATGTCACACGCGGTTGCCGACGATAGAACGGCTGATCGCACGCACCGGGCTGCCCCGTGCAGGTTTCGGGCAACTCATCCTGCACGCGAAGCTGGATGCCGTTCACGCCAGACAGCTCCACGAGGTGCTCGACTCGCTTCCGCTCGAGCCGTGGCACGAGCAGCTCGTCGGGCTGAGCGCCCTGACGACGGTCGGAACGGTGGCGGATGCACTGCTCGACGTCGTCTCCGAGCGCGTGCCGCAGCCAGTCGAATAGCTCCCGCGAGGGATACGGTCTCGCTGCCGCAGGAGCCGATGAATCCTTCCAACACACAGAGGGCGGCGCGGCCCCGCCGGTAGAGATGACCGAAGGGATCGCGCGTGGAGCCAAAGCACCGTCCCAACTTCAATAGCAACCGCAGGTCGAAGCTTTTCGATTGCGGTGAGATGCGCCGCGAGGACGGCCAGACGATGGCGGAGTACGGCCTGGTTCTCGCCGTTATGACCATCACGGCCCTGGAGACCTTCGCGTTGCTTTCCGAAGGCTTCCGCAACAGTCTCGAGAACGTCGTGAGCATTCTCCCCGGATGATGTTCCACGACCTCTTCTCGAACCTCACCGCGCGCGAGCAGCGGGCCCTACGCTGGAGCGCGGCCGCCACGGGGGTCGCGCTCTGGCTGTCTACCGCCTGGACCGACCCATGGTTCCTGTTGGCGATACCGCTCATCGCGGGAGGCTTCTTCGTCTACCGCGCCCGCTTCCGTGGCGAGCCGGACGAGGACGACCTCGACCTCCTCTAGATAAGCGCGGCGACTTTCTCCAAGTCGCGGACGAGCTCCCGATACTCCTGCTCACGGGTTGCTTCGTCCGCGCGCAGGATCGAGCTCGGGTGGACCGTGGCGATCACTTTTTCGGCGAGCTCTGACTCGACCAGCTCCCCGCGTTGTCGTGAGACGCGGAAGTCCCGCCCGAGCAGCGCCTGGGCTGCGGTCGCGCCCAAGCATACGAGCACGCGCGGCTCAATCACCTCGAGCTCCGCGTCGAGCCACGGCCTGCACGCGGTGATCTCCGACCAGTTCGGCTTCTGGTGGATGCGGCGCTTGCCGCGGGCCTGCCACTTGAAGTGCTTGACGATGTTGGTGACGTAGACCTGGCTCCGGTCGATGCCGGCGTCCTCGAGCGCCTTGTCGAGCAGCTTGCCGGCTGGCCCGACGAACGGCTTGCCCTGGAGATCCTCCTGGTCGCCCGGCTGCTCGCCGACGAAGACGACTCGCGCCCTCGTCGAGCCCTCGCCGAAGACCGTCTGCGTGCCGGTCTCGTGCAACGGGCAGGCGGTGCAGCCGGCGGCCGCTTCCTTCAGGTTCTTGAGACTCGGCCGATCGGGGACGAGCGGCGCAGCGGTCTCGTCGAGCGAGAGCTGCCTGGGCATGTCGACCTGCTACCCGGAACGGCGAGAGCGAAGCGCGTGCGCGGTAATCCCGGCGACGA
>Ga0066667_10000714_pt1 | contig 11637 bp, 5 predicted proteins | sample GraSoiAngelo_116_FD_133943 | JGI IMG/M metagenome (GOLD analysis project Ga0066667, IMG submission 133943) | Grasslands soil microbial communities from the Angelo Coastal Reserve, California, USA - 14_0903_16_30cm | ecosystem: Environmental > Terrestrial > Soil > Grasslands | place: USA...
GGTCGTCGGCCTGATCGTGCACGACATCGCCGACCCCTACTTCTCCGCCCTGGCGATCGGCGCGATGCGGGTGGCGCACGACAGCGGCCTGCTCGTCCTGGTCGGCAACACCTTCCGCGACCGGGCGCTGGAACTGGAGTACCTGGCCCGGCTCAAGGCCCAGCGCGCCCGCGGCGTGCTGCTGCTCGCCAGCGGCTTCAGCGACACCGGGTACCGCACCGCGCTGCGCCACGAGCTGACCTCCTTCGAGTCGCTCGGCGGCCGGGTCGCCTGCGTCAGCGCACACGGCTTCGAGGCCGACAGCGTGCTGCCCGACCACCGGGCCGGCGCCCGCCTGGTGGCCGAGCACCTCGTCGGACTCGGGCACGAGCGGATCGGCGTGGTGACCGGGCCGGCGAACCTGACCACCAGCCGGGAACGGCTGCAGGGCCTGCGCGAGCGGCTGCGCGAGCTGGGCCACCCGCTGGCCGCCGCACGGATCGTGCGCTCCGACTTCACCCGCGACGGCAGCCGGCAGGCCACCCTCGAACTGCTCGACCGCTGCCCCGACCTCACCGCGGTCTTCGCGGTCACCGACCTGATGGCCGTCGGTACCCTCACCGCGGTGCGCGACGACCTGCATCGCGCGGTACCCGACGAGGTGTCCGTCGTCGGCTTCGACGACATCGCGCTGACCCGCGACCTGCGCCCGGCGCTGACCACGGTGCACCTGCCGCTGGAGGAGATCGGCGCGCACGGCATGCGGTTCCTGCTCAGCGATCCGCCGTCCGGGGCGCGCACGCTGCGGGTACCGGCGACCCTGGTGGCGCGGGAGTCCTCCGGCCCGGCGCCGGTCAGCCCGACCCGGCGCCGGCCTCGATGAGCTTGACCCGGATCTGGCCGGCGTCCGGGTGGTCCAGTTCGTTCAGGATCGCCATCGCCCGCCGCCACGCCTCCCGGGCCGCCGCGACCTCACCGGCGCCGTGGTGGCTGTCGCCGAGATGGTCGAGGATCACCGCCTCGTGGTACCGGTCGCCGAGGCCGCCCGCGATCGGCAGCGCCCGCCGGTAGGCGCCCATCGCCTCCTGGTACCGGCCGAGGTGGTGCTGCGCGTACCCGATGCTGTGCAGGGTTGCCGCCTCGCCGGTGGCATCGTCCTGCTGCACGAACAGCGGCAGCACCTCCTGCGAGTACGCCAGCGCCTGCTCGAACTCCCCCATCAGCGCATAGGTCCAACCGACCGAGTTGAGCGCCTTGGCCTCGCCGGAGCGGTCCCCCGTCTGCCGGTACAGCGTGAGGCTGCGCAGCGCGTGGTCGAGCGCATCGGCCGACCGGCCCCGCGCCTGCATCACCTGGCACAGGTTCATGTGCACGCCGGCCTGGCCGGGCAGGTCGTCCTGCTCGGCGAACAGGCGCAGCAGATGCTCAAGGTGGCGCTGCGAGTCGTCGTGCGCGCCCAGGCGCACGTACCCGCGGGCGATCTCGCGATGGGCGACGAGCTGCCCGGTCACGTCGCCGTACTGCTCGGCCACCTCCAGCGCGGTGCGCTGCGATTCGACGATCTCCAGCCAGCGCCCCTGACGGTCCAGGAAGTCGGCGACCGTCCAGGCCAGCTGCCAGGCGTGGCTGGCGAAGCCGGCGGCCGCGGCCCGCTCCACCGCCGCCAGTACCACCGCGTTCTCCGCGACGAACCAGGCCACCGCCTGGGTGCGGTCGGCCAGCCGCTCGGGTACCGCGCCGCGTGCCGGCGGGTCGAGCGCGACCGGCTCGCGGTGCGGCATCATCAGCCGGGTGGCGGCGAACGCGGTGTGCACGTAGTGGTCGAACACCCGGCGCTGCGCGGCCTGCCGCTCGGCCTCACTCTCCTTGCCGTGCACCAGTTCCGTCGCGTAGGCGGCGAGCAGGTCGTGGAAGGCGTACCGCCCCGGCGCGTGCTCGGTCAGCAGATGCGCGCGGGCCAGCTCCGCCAGCAGCGGCCGCACCCCGGCCACCGGCAGCCCGGCCAGGCTCGCCGCCGCCGGTACCGTCACGTCCGGCCCGGGATGCAGTGCCAGCAACCGGAACAGCCAGGCCGCGTCGGCGCCCAGCGCGTTGTACGACCAGGACAGCACGGCGCGCAGGTCGGCCGCCGGATCCTCGTCGGTGAACTGGTCCAGGCTGCGCTGTGCCCGGCGCAACTCGTCGCGTACAGCGGCCAGCGGTACCCGGGGCTGGATCGCCGCGCGCGCCGCGACGATGGTCAACGCGAGGGGCAGCCGGGCGGTGCGCTCGACGATCTCGTCGACCGCCCCGGGTTCGGCGGCCACCCGCCGCGCCCCGAGCCGGTTGCCCAGCAGCCGCCGGGCCTCGTCGCCGCTGAGCAGGTCCAGCGCGATCGGGTGCGCACCCTCGGCGGCGATCAGGCCGGTGAGCTGGTTGCGGCTGGTGACGACGACCGCGCACCCGGGTGCGCCGGGCAGCAGCGGCCGGACCTGCTCGGCGTCGCGGGCGTTGTCCGCGATGATCAGTACCCGCCGGCCGGCGAGCAGGCTGCGGTACATGTTGACCTGCGCGGGCAGCTCGGCCGGTACCCGCGGCGGCGCGCTACCGAGTGCCTCCAGGAACGCCCGCAGCGCCTCGCCCGGCTCCACCGCCGGCCGGGCCGGGTCGAAGCCGCACAGGTTGATGTAGAGCTGGCCGTCCGGGAACCGGTGCCGCACCTGGTGTGCCCAGTGCACGGCGAACGCGGTCTTACCCACCCCGGCGGTACCGGCGACCGCCGCGACCACGACCGCGGTCGGTTGCCGGCCGGCGGCGTCCAGCAGCGCGTCAAGCTGTGCCAGCTCGTCGGACCGGCCGGTGAACCCCCGCACGTCCAGCGGCAGCAGGGCCGGCACGGTACCCGGCGGCGGCCCGGCCGGTACCGGTGCCGGCTCGTCGTCCCCGCCGCGCAGGATCGCCCGGTACGCCCGCTGGAGCTCGGCACCGGGATCCACGCCCAGCTCCTCGGCCAGCCGCCTGCGGATCGCGGCGTAGCAGTCCAGCGCCCGGGACCGGTGGCCGGTCGCGGACAGCGCCCGCATCAGCGCGGCGGCCAGCGGCTCGACCAGCGGGTACTCGCCGGCCAGCGCGGTCAGCGGCCCGGTCACCGCCGCCCCGTTGCCCCGGCCGAGCTCCAGCTGCGCCCAGGACACCGCGACGGTGAGGCGTTCCTGGTGCAGTCCCTGCCGTACCTGGGCCATCCACCGGCCGCCGAGCCCGGCCAGCGGCTCGCCACGCCAGCAGTCCAGTGCCGCGCGCAGCAGCCCGGCACGCTCCTCGTCGGGTACCCCGGGCGTCGCGGCCCGGTCGACCAGCCGGCGCATCCGCAGCAGGTCGACCCGCTCGGGGTCCACGTCGATCGCGTAGCCACCGGAACGGCGGTCCAGCGTCGCCGGTACCCCCGCCGCGCTGACCTGGGTGAGCAGCCCGCGGATCCGGCTGAGGTGCGCGTACAGCGCGCTGCGCACCTGCGCCGGTGCGCCGGTGTCCCAGACCCGGTCGATCAGGGTCTCCACGTCGACGGTCCGGCCCGCGTCGACGAGCAGCGCGGCCAGCACGCCCCGGCGCTTGGCGGTGCCGAGATCCAGCGGCCGCCCGCCGAGCCACGCCTCCACCGGTCCGAGCAACCGGAACTCGACCACCGGGGTACCCCAATCTGGACGGATGACTGCGCATCGGCGACTATCACACCTTCGCCACCAGGACCGCAAGAATCCAGCAAGGTTCCGTCCATGGGTCGGGAGCCATGATTGGTCCGCGGCCCGACCGGCGCTGACCGCAGGCGCCGACACGGGGGCGGGCCGACGGCAGCGCGGCGGCAACGGCCGGCCTCCTCGGGTGGGGACCGGCCGCTTGCGCGTTCCGATGGCGCGGAGTGCGGCCACCGAGCCACCGGTCGGGTGGCGGACGCCGGACAGTCCGTAGCTGTCATCTGGCGTACAACTGGCGGGCTTTCCCGGGTAGACCCATGGGCGGATGGGCCGCGGACCAGGGAGGACGCCCATGACCGGACCGTCGTACCACGCGCTGCTCGCGGTGGACATCGAAAGCTACGGGCGCCGGACGGAACTGGTCCAGGGCGCCGTCCGGGGCACCATGTACGCCTGCGTCCAGCAGGCCGCCGGCGAGTCCGGGCTGCCCTGGGACGACTGCGTCGCGCTGGACCGGGGCGACAGCATCATCCTGCTGGTACCGCCGTCGGTCGCCCCCACCGTGCTGCTCGACCCGTTCGTCGCGCGTCTGGACCGGGTGCTGCGCGGGCACCGGGTGCTGAGCAGCGGGACGGCCGCGGTACGCCTGCGGGTCGCCGTGCACGCCGGGTTCATCAGCCCGGACGAGCGCGGCTGGATGGGTACCGCGATCAACAGCACCTGCCGGATGCTCGACGCGCAGCTCTTGCGCGACGTCCTCGCGGCATCGACCCGCGCCGACGTCGCCCTGATCGTCTCCGACAACTTCTACCAGGCCATGGTGATCCAGGGACATGTCCAGCTCGACGCGACGACGTTCCACCCGGTGCGGGTCCGGCAGAAGGAGACCGACCTGCGGGCCTGGGTACACGTGCCCGGGTACCCGCGTCCGGACGGCCTGCCCGCGGACGAGGACGGGGAACCCCCGACGACCACCGCGGCCGATGCGGCCACCGCGGCCGATGCGGCCACCGCGGCTGATGCGGCCACCGCGGCTGATGCGGCCACCGGGGCCGCCCCGGCCAACGGTGGCGGCCCGCGCATCGGCGGGCACGCGAAGGTGGGCGGCGGCATCGCCGGCGGCGACATCCACGTGTCCTTCGGCGGAGGCCTGCGATGACCGAGGCACCACCGGTCCAACCGGCGCCACCGGCCGCACCTGCGGCACCGAAGCCAGGCGCGCCCGCGGCACCGAAGCCAGGCGCGCCCGCCCCGGCGGCAGCCCCGGCCGATCCGCCGGAGCTTGCGGGTACCGCCAGCCCGGGCGGGGTGAGCGCGACCAACCAGATGCTGCGCCAGGCGCGGGCGAGCATCCGCGGCCACGCCCACGTCGGCGGCGGCATCGCCGGCCGGGACATCATCGTCCACTACCACGGCGTACCGCAGCCCGGCGGGCCGCTGCCCCGCATCGGTGCGCAAGCCGTGGCGGCGGTGCGCCATGCCTACGTGGCGCCGGACGGGTTCGCCGACCTGACCGCCGCACTGGCCGACCGCCACCTGCTGATCCTGCGCGCGGCGGCCGGGCAGGGCGCCGAAGCCGCGGCGATCCGGCTGCTGCTGTTGCACGAGGCCGAACCGCTGTACCGCGTCGACGGTACCGACCTGACCGGCCTGACCGGCGACCGGCTGGTCAAGGGCGCCGGCTACGTCCTGCACGGCGCGGACCCGAAGCGGTTGCGCCGCAGCGACATCGAAAGCCTCGACACGCGGCTCGGCGAGCTGCCCGCCCGGCTGGTCGTCATCCTGCCGGCGCAGGCCGGCCCGGTCGGTCCGGACGCGCTGCCCTACGTGCGCGACCTCGGCCGCGCACCGGACGCCACCGCGATCCTGCGCAGCCATCTCGCCTGGCGCATGGGTACCGCGGCGGCGACCGCGTTGCTGGCCCGGGTCAAGGACGCCATCGACGCCGGAGCCGCCTGCCAGGAGCTGGCCGACCTCGCGCGGACACTGCACGAGAAGGGCGCCGCCGAGCCGGGCGCCGACCTCGCGTGGATCGCCGACTGGCGGGGCCGGCGTACCGCGGGCGAGATCGCCGTCTGGTTCGACGACCTCGACGACCTGCCCCAGCGCTGCCTGGCCATCTCCCTCGCGCTGTTCAACGGGCTGCCGTTCGAGACGGTCAACGCGGCCGCCACCCGGCTGCGGCGGCGGATCACCGACCCGGGCCGGGGCCAGCGGGACGGTACCGACATCCGCCTCGTGGTACCGGCGCCGGCGCTGACCGACCCGTTCGAGCACACCCGGACCGGGCGGGTGGACCGGATCCGGGCCAGCATCACGCCCACCACGCTGCCCGCGTGGTTCGGCGACACGCCCGCACAGGTCATGTCGTACCGCGATCCCGCGTACCCGCCCGCCGTGCTGGACCGGGTGTGGCGCGAGCACGACGACGTGCGGCCGACCCTCGTCGAGTGGTTCGACGACCTGGCCGGCGATCCGTCGGAGCAGGTACGCAACCGGGTGGCGACCGCGGTCGGGGTACTGGCCGCGCGCGCGTTCGAGTACATCCTCACGACGGTCATCGACCGGTGGGCGGCCAGCGAAACGGCGGCACGGCGCGAGGCCGCCGCGGTCGCCCTGCACGAACCGGCCAACGAGGGCGGGCTGTACGAGCAGGTACTGCAGGTGCTGCGGGCGTGGAGCCAGCCGGGTGCCACGGTCGCGCGGCGGGCCACCGCGGCCCGCGCCTACGGCGAGAGCGTCGGCGCTGCCGATCCGGTCCAGGCGATCGCCGCGCTGCAGTACCTGGCCGACTGCGAGGACGAGGCGGTCCGGTACGCGATCGGGCGCAGCCTCGCCCAGTTGATGGACCGGGACGAGGCGCTGGCGGTACCCGTGCTGACCGCGGTCTGCCGCTGGATCACCGGTACCCTGCCGCAGCGGCGCCGGACCGGGTACCGCGCGTTCCTCACCATCGCCGTCGGCCTGATGACCGAGGTGCCGTCCGACACCGACGGCAGCCCGGTGCGCTGGCCGAGCCTGCTGCGCATGGCCGACCGGGATCCCGCGATGCTGCCGAGCATCGCGGGCCTGTGGCACGCCGCCCTCAACGGCCCCTTGTGGGAGGACGCCCACTGGGTGTTCGGGCTCTGGGCGCTGAGCGCGGAAGCCGACCCGCTGCTGCGCGCCGCGCTCGGCCGGCTCGCCGCCACCGTCGCCCAGGACGGCCGGACCCGCAAGATCCTGCGTCAGCTCGCTGCCGACTGGACCACCGGCAAGAACCCGTCGCCGACCCCCGAGACGGCCCGTGCCGTCCTGACCGCCCTGTCCGAGAGGAGATAAGGCAATGCAGCCCCAGCAGAGGCCGGTCGCCCGCCCACCGGTCGGCCGGGTGATCCTGACCGAGTACGCGGTGAAGCACTTCGGGACCAGCGACGGCCGGCGGCCGCTGCGCGCCGGCGTGTCCGCGGTCTACGCGACGAAGGACGGCTCGGTGGTCTGGCTCGGCCGGCCGCTGCGCCGGTTCGAGGCGCTCCTGGGCGGGTACCGGACCCGCTACGAGGTGAGCACGGCCGACTGGGAGGGCGAGTTCGACCTCGCCAACGAGCTGCCCAGTCACGACGACGTGTTCCGGTTCTACGCCCGGGTGCAGCTCGGGTTCCGGGTGCACGACGCGGCCGAGGTGGTGCGCCGCCGGGTACAGGACGGCTTCCGGCTGGCCCGGTGGCGGCTCGTGCAGCAGATGCGCGCGATCAGCCGGCGGTACCCGACGGAGAAGTGCGCGCAGGCCAACGACGAGATCAACGAGCGGCTGGGCGGCGAGCCGCTGGTCCTCGAAGAAGGCATCACGGTGTACCGGTTCGCCGCGTTCCTGTCCCTGGACCGGCAGACCCAGGCCGCGTTGCAACGCAAGCGCGCCACCGAGATCGAGCACGAGATCCAGCGCCTGACCGCACGGCAGAACTGGGAGCTGGAGCAGGGCCGGATCACCGCGGTACGGCTGGCGCTGCAGGGCGATTTCGGCCTGCTGGTGCTGCACCTGGCCCGGCACCCGGAGGACACCGAAGGGCTGCTGCAGATGGTGGCCAAGAGCCGCGAGGACAACCGGCAGGCGCAGATCGAGATGTTCAGGAGCATGGTCGAGCACGACGTGATCCAGGGCATCGAGCTGCAGGAGATCCGCGACGAGAACCTGCGCCAGATCCTCCTCGCCGCGCGCGCGGACGGGCTGCAGGAGCTGCAGCTCGACCAGCCGAACCGGGGCAGCGCACCGATCAGCGGCCAGGTGACCAGGGAGGTCGCCGACGAACCGCCGCCGAGCATCCCGCTGCCCCGCACGTCGGGTGGCGCCCGGCCGGCCGATGCGGCGTAACCGGGAATGGCGGCCCGGGCCGCGGGGTTGGGGCCGGACATGACAACCGTTGGACTGATCGGCAGCGGACACATCGGCGGTACCGTGGCGAGGCTGGCCGTCGCGGCCGGGTACGACGTGGTGCTGAGCAACTCGCGCGGACCCGACACGCTCAAGGAACTGGTCGACGAGCTCGGCCCGCGGGCCCGGGCGGCGACCCCCGCGGAGGCGGCGCAGGCCGGCGACATCGTGCTGGTGAGCGTCCCGCTGCGGGCGTACCGCAGCGTCCCCGTCGAACCGCTGGCCGGCAAGCTGGTCATGGACACCAACAACTACTACCCGCAGCGCGACGGGCAGATCCCGGAGCTGGACGACGAGTCGACCACGGTGAGCGAGCTGTTGCAGCGGCACCTGCCCACCTCGCACGTTGTCAAGGTGTTCAACAACATCTATTTCAAGCACCTGCTGGGCCTGGCCCGCCCGGCCGGGTCGCCGGACCGCAGCGTGCTGGCGATCGCCGGGGACGACGCGGACGCGAAGGCGGCGGCGACGCGGTTCCTCGACGCGATCGGGTACGACGCGCTCGACGCCGGGCCGCTGGCCGAGGGCTGGCGGTACCAGCGGGACACGGCGGCCTACGCGGGGCTGTACTTCGGTTCCGGCGAGGACGGCAAGCCGGTCGACGCGCAGACGCTACGCGCGGCGCTGGCGCAGGCGCGGCGGTACCGCGACAGGTGAGCGCAGGCGCGGCGGTACCGCGCCAGGTGAGCGCCGGTGCGCCGCGACAGGTGACGGGTGCGGCTCACGGCCGGTCGTGGGCGCGGTGCCAGAGCGCCGGCCAGCCGCCCGCGCGCAGCCACGCGCCGGGCACGAGCAGGCCGGTCGCGGCCACCCGGTCGCGGAACCGGTCCCGGTCGGCGCCCAGCTCGTCGGCGTCCGGCCAGGCCCGCTGCCACGGACCGGCCGGATCGTCCAATGTGGACACCGGAAATCCCGGTACCGTCATGGCGCCCGGCGCGCTCACCGGTACGCCGAGGTCGGCGACCGTTGCCAGGAGGACGAGCGCACACAGCGGTCCGGTGGCCGGCCGGCGGGCCAGCGACCGGGCCAGCTGCGGGTCCTCGGCGCGCACCAGGTCACCGATCGCGACGCGCACCCGGTGCGCGACCAGGTCCGCCGTCCGGGCCGCGGCCACCTCGGGCACCTTCGCCAGGCGGCGCAGCGCACCGGGCAGCGGCGCGTCGTCGGGCAGCCGGTCGAGACGCTCGAAACGCTGGCGCAGCAAGGGATCCAGGCCGGCGAGCGCGGTCGCCAGCGGCCGCGCCGCGCTCGCCCGCCACAGCGCCGCGAGGTCCACCCCGTCCGCGAGCGTGTCGCGGCACGCCGTCACCAGCCGCGCCGCCGGCATGCGGCGCACCGCCGCCACGGTGGTACCGCCACCCAGCGCGGCCAGCACCCCGGATGCCGCAACGGTTTCCGGGTCGGCCAGCGCCCGGCCGGCGAGCCCGGCCAGCGGCTCACCCACCTCGCCGAGCAGCCGCCGGGCCGGCGAGGCCGGGGTACGCCGGCCGGACCGTACCCGCGCCGCCGGCCGCTGCCCGCCGCCGGTACCCGGCGTGCTGACCGGTACCGTGGCGATCCACTCGCGAACCAGCGCGTCCAGCTCCGGGCCCGGCTCCTGGTTGAAGCGCGCCCGGAACTCGTCGATCCGCCACGCGTGCCGGGTCGCCCGCAGCTCGATGTTGGCCAGCAGGACGCCGTCCGGGCCGCGCAGCGCCGCCAGCGCCGACCGGCCGGCGGCCGCCGCGTCGAGGTAGTACTCGTCGGCGATGCAGTTGCCCATGTACCCCGCCCAGTCGGCCAACTGGTCGGCGCGGCGGGCCAGCTCGAAGCGGGTGCTGCCGTCCGGAAGCGTGGTGCCGTCCAGCGCGACCAGGGTCGGCGGTGCCGGGAACAGGTCGGTGAGCGCCTCGGCCACGGCGACGTCGGCGCGCAGGCCGTCCAGCAGCGCGGTCCAGGTACGGGCGCGGGGCGGTACCCGGGCGCCGAGGCAGACCAGCTGCGCGGCGGTGGCCGTGGCGGCGGGTACCGAGTCCAGCCGCGGCTGCAACGGCCCGGGCAGCCGGTCGGCCGGGTCCCAGTCGAGGTACGGGCGGTGCTGCAGGCCGCGGTCGTCGGGCACCGCGCGCTCGTGTCCGCACAGCTGGGCGAGGGCGTCCGCGAGGTCGGCGAACCAGAGCAGGTCACCGGCGTACTCCACGGCGGTACCGGAGCGCAGCCGCTCGGCGAGCGGAGCCGGCGCCGGCTCCGGCGGGTACCACGCGACCTGCTGGTGCCAGTCGTCCGGCGGGCGCACCGCGCAGTACCCGACGTCGTCGCGCCATCCGGTCAGCTCGCGCCGCCCCCAGTGCCACAGGACCGGCGAGAGTACCCCGGGCGGCAGTTCCTCCAGCCCGTCCAGCAGGTCGACGGCGGCGTCCAGCGCGACGAGCGCGTAGTTGTGTGCCCAGGCGGTGCGCTGCCGTACGAACGCCTCGGTCTTCGCGGTGACCGTGCCGCCCCGGCTCGCCAGCCGGTGCAGGTCGCGCACGTAGCAACCGGGTACCGCGGGAATGCCGGGCAGGTCCGGTACCCGGCGCCGGGCCGCGCCCATCCGCTGCGCGTCGCCGATCCCCGCGGCGGCCGCGAGCTGCCGCCCGTACCGGTCCAGCGCACCGGCCACCCCGTCGTCGACCACCGCGACCGCCACCCGCGCGAGTACCGTGGCCGCCAGCGCGTCGTTCACCGCGTGGTCCAGGCAGTCCCGCCAGAACCACCACGGCGGCGTCCACCGGGCGGCCTCCAGCAGCGACGGCTCCGTGGTCCGGCCCCGGTGCAGCTCGGCCAGCAGCAGCTCGTCGGTCAGGTGCCGGTGCCGCCGCAGCAGCCCGTCGAGCCGGGCGGCGGGTACCTGCGAGGCGCGCAACCGGTGCCGGCGCAGCCGCCGGTCCTGTTCGGCGACGACCCGCTGCCACAGGTCCAGGAGCAGGGTCAGCCGGCGGGGCCGGGGCAGCGGACCGAGTACCCGGGCGAGCAGGTCCGCCAGCGCCGACGCCGACCCGGCCGGTACCGGTTCGGTTCCGCCGGCCAGCGCCAGTACCCGTTGCAGCTGCTCCGGTCCCAGCACGTCGCTGGCCGCCGACGCGAGCCGCAGCGCCGACCACCGGTCCTGCTCGACCGCCGCCGTGGCGGCCGCCCCGACCGGCCTGGTCGCGTTGGGCCCGAACAGGCTGACCAGTACCCCGGCCCGCGCGCCGAGCCGGTCGGCCCCGGCGGCCCCGAGGGCCGCGAGCGCCGCGAGCACCGCGTCCCGCCGGTCGCCCGGCGCACCGTCGAGCCGCGCGGACCGGAACCCGTCGCCCAGCTCCACCCCGGCGCCGGCCGCGGCCGCCCCGCCGCTGTCCACGAGCGCGGCGAGCCCGGACAGCGCGCGCTGCACGGCGGCGGGTTCGGCATCCTCCGGCCCGACGACGACCGGCGCACCGGGTGCGGACGTGGCGGTACCGTCGGGCGCCCACACGCGCAGGCCCCGCCCCGTCACCACGCCACCGGACAGCCGTACCGCCACGGTTGTCCATGGTCGCGCGCCGGGCCACGGTCCGGCACCCCGTTTCGTAC
>Ga0066667_10000724_pt1 | contig 11566 bp, 9 predicted proteins | sample GraSoiAngelo_116_FD_133943 | JGI IMG/M metagenome (GOLD analysis project Ga0066667, IMG submission 133943) | Grasslands soil microbial communities from the Angelo Coastal Reserve, California, USA - 14_0903_16_30cm | ecosystem: Environmental > Terrestrial > Soil > Grasslands | place: USA...
TCGACGCGGTCGCCGCCAACAACGCCAACGCGGGCGGCTCCTACATCCGCGAGGGGCAGTACGCGCTCATGGTGCGTGGCATCGGCCTCGTGCAGTCGACGGAGGACCTCGAGAACGTCGTGGTTACGTCGCTCAAGGGCACGCCGGTGCGCGTACGGGACATCGGCCGCGCCGGCATCGGGCACGCCATCCGCTTCGGCATCCTCGGTCGCGACCACGACGACGACCTCGTGCAGGGCATCGTGCTGATGCGCAAGGGCGAGAATCCCGACGCCGTCATCGCCGGCGTGCGCGCGAAGGTCCACGAGGTGCAGAAGACGCTGCCGGCGGGCGTCTCGATGCACCCCTACTACAGCCGCGACCGCCTCGTGCGCACGACGGTGACGACGGTCATGCGCAACCTCCTCGAGGGCGCCGGGCTCGTCATCGTGCTGCTCTCGCTGTTCCTCGGAAACCTCCGCGCGGCGCTCATCGTGGCGCTGACCATCCCGCTCTCGCTGCTCTTCGCCTTCGTCTTCATGGACCTGCGTGGGATCCCGGCCAACCTGCTCTCGCTGGGCGCCATCGACTTCGGCATCATCGTGGACGGCGCGGTCATCATGACCGAGAACATCCTGCGCCACCTGAGCGAGCGCAAGGTGACCGGCCCGCGCGTCCTTCGCGAGGTGCAGCACGCCGCCCTCGAGGTCGCGCGCCCGCTCACGTTCGCCGTCCTGATCATCATGACCGTCTACGTGCCGATCCTCACCTTCCAGCGGATCGAGGGCAAGCTGTTCCGGCCGATGGCGGTGACCATCGCCTTCGCCGTGATCGGCTCGCTCGTACTGACCCTCACGCTGCTGCCCGTGCTCACGAGCTTTCTGTTCCGCCACCCGCCGTCCGAGCGCGAGAGCCCCATCTTGAGAGCGCTGCGCACGCCCTACCTGCCCGCGCTGCGCTTCTGCCTGCGCCGCCCGGCCGCGCCGGTGGGCGCCACCGCGGCGATGTTCGCGCTCGCGCTCGTCGCGTTCACGCTCCTCGGCAAGGAGTTCCTGCCCGAGCTGGACGAGGGCGACATCTGGCTGCGCGTGAAGTTCCCGGTCGGCATCTCGCTGGAGGACGCCAATCCGTACGTCCACGACATTCGGGAGCGGCTGCTGACGTTCCCCGAGGTCCGCGTGGTCGTTTCCCAGCTCGGGGCGCCCGACGACGGCACCGATCCGAACGGGCCCGACACCGCCGAGTTCTACATCGGGCTCAAGCCGCGCGACGCGTGGCGCGTGCGGGACAAGAGCGCGCTCGTCGAGGCGATGACCGCGCGGCTCGAGAACATCCGCGGTATCACCACGAACTTCTCGCAGCCGGTCAAGGACAACGTGGACGAGGCCCTCGCCGGCGTGAAGGGCGAGCTCGGCATCAAGCTCTACGGCCCCGACCTCTTCGTGCTGGAGGACAAGGCGCGCGAGATCACCGGGGTGCTCGCGGGCATCCGCGGCGTGGCCGACCTCGACTACGACCACCTGGTGGGCCAGCCGCAGCTGCAGATCGTGGTGGATCGCAAGGCGGCCGCGCGCTACGGCATCAACGTCCAGGACATCGAGGACGCGATCGAGGTGGCCACGCGCGGCCGGGTGGTGACCCAGGTCTTCGAGGGCGAGCGCCGGTTCGACCTGGCCGTGAGGCTCGCGTCGACGACGGACTCGCTCGCGACGCTCAAGGCGCTCACCGTCAGCGCGCCGAGCGGCGAACGGATCCCGCTCACGCAGCTCGCGGAGTTCCTCAAGACGGAGGGGCTGGGGCAGATCCTGAGAGAGGGCAACCAGCGCCGCATCGGCATCAAGTGGGGCGTGCGCGAGCGCGACATGGGCGGCCTGGTCGCCGAGGCGATGCGCAAGGTCGAGGCCGCCGTGCACCTGCCCGAGGGCTACCGGATGGTGTGGTCGGGGCGCTTCGAGGACCAGCAGCGCGCGCTGGCGCGGCTCTACGTCATCGTGCCGCTCGTGATCTTCATCATCTTCATCCTGCTCTTCGGCGCCTTCCAGTCGATCGGGGATGCGCTGCTCATCATGCTCAACCTGCCGTTCGCGCTCATCGGCGGCACGCTCGCGCTCTTCCTCTGGCGCACCACGTTCAACATCTCGGCCGCCGTCGGCTTCGTCGCCGTCTTCGGCGTGAGCGTGCTCAACGGCGTGGTGCTCGTGTCCTCGATCCGCCAGGCACGCGCGGAGGGCCTCGGGGCGCGCGACGCCGTGCTGCGCGGGTGCGCCCTCCGGTTCCGGCCCATCGTCGTGTCGGGGATCGTGGCCGTGATCGGCTTCATCCCGGCCGCGATCTCGCACGGCATCGGCTCGGAGATCCAGCGGCCGCTCGCGCGCGTCGTCATCGGCGGGCTCGTGTCATCCACCGCGCTCACGCTGCTGGTGCTGCCGGTGGTCTACGCGTTGATCGCGGGATGGTCGGGGCCGGACCCGGCGCCGGAGGCGGCGCCGTGAGGGCCATGCGGATCCTGCACGTGTACCCGAAGGACGATTACTTCACGGGGGCGGCGATCCAGCTGCGCGAGCTCGCGCAACAGCTCGCGCGCCGCGGGCACGAGGTCGTCGTCGCCACGCGCCCGAGCGAGCACTGGGCGCGGTGCTGCCGCTAGGAGGGCCTCGCGCATCACGACGTGCCGATGACGTCCGAGGTGGACGTGGCGTCGGCGTGGCGCCTCGCCCGGATCCTCAGAGCGCACCGGATCGACGTCGTCCACGCCCACAAGGGCAAGGGCCGGACGCTCGCGCTGATGGCCGGGTTGTTCGTGCGGATTCCGGTGCTGATCCTCAACCGCGGCGTCAGTTTTCCGCTCGATCGCTTTCAGCGCCTCGGCTACACGACCCGGCGCGTCACGGCCATCATCGCGGTCTGCGAGTCCATCAAGCGGGCGCTCGTACGTTCCGGCGTCGACGGCAAGAAGGTCGAGGTCATCTACTCGGGGACGGACACCGCCCGCTTTCATCCGGGTATCGACGGCGGGCCGGTACGGCGCGAGCTCGGATTCACGCCTGACGACTTCGTGATCACGCAAATCGGTGTGCGCAGCTGGAAGGGTAACGACGACGTCATCGACGCGATGGTCTGGCTCGCGGCCGCGGCGCCGCAGGCGCGGCTGCTGATCGTCGGTGCCCGCAATCCCGACTCGCTCTGCGAGCGCGTCCGGCACCGCCGCCTGAACGGCCGCGTGCGCGTCATCGGCTACCGCGAGGACATCCCCGAGATCCTCGCGGCGTCGGATTGCTGCGTCGACGCCTCGTACGCCGGCCTCGGCCTCACCGGCACGCTGCGCGAGGCGCTGGCCGTCGCGGTACCGGTCGTCGCGACCGATCTCCAGGGCAATCCCGAGCTCGTGACGCACGGGGTGACCGGCCTGCTCGTGCCCCCACGCCGGCCCGACGCCCTGGCGCGCGCGCTGCTGGAGAACATCGTGGATCGGCCGCAGGCCTGCGCGAGGGCGATGGAAGGCCGGCGCCGCGTGGAGGCGAAGTTCTCGACGGCGGTCAAGGTCGAGCGGACGGAGGCGCTCTACCGGAGGCTGCTGGCGGAAGCGTAGCGCCGGCGCCACCGAATCAGCGCAGCAGCCCGTGGGCCACGAGGCGCGCGGTCACGACGCCGGAGAGCCGCTCGAGCAGCGCCGTCTCCGAGGGCTGCAGATGCTCGCCCTCCACCCACACCAGCTCCTTGGGCTCGCGGGCGGCGTCGTACAGCGCCATCACGTAGCGCCGCGGGACGAGCGAGTCGCCGGCGCCGTTGACCATGATGAGCGTGCGCGGCGCGATCGCCGGCGCGAAACGCTCCGGCGTCAGCGGCGTGAGCCACCAGGCGAGCGCGCGTCCGACCACGGGCGTCGCCCAGTGCGGGACGTGGACCCTCTGGGCGGGATGCTCGAGCGTGTGGGCGATGAGCGGGCCCAGGTTGCCGCCGCCGTAGAGCAGCACGACGGCGGCCGGGCGCGCGTCGATGCCGCCGGCGACGACAGCCACCACCGCGCCGAGGCTCCCGCCGATCAGGAAGATGCGGCGGGGATCGACGTCCGGACGGCGGCTGAGATAGTCGGTCAGCAGCAGGACGTCACACACGGCGTCGAACGCGGCCGGACGCACCCGCGCGAGCGTGCGCAGCGCGGCCACGCCACGCCAGGAATCGCGGCGCAGCTGGATCGGATAGTCGGGCGAGACGATGACGGCGCTGCGCGCGATGGCGTCGAGCCCGCTGACGGTGACGATGCGGCTGCCCCGCTTCATGCCGCCGACGACGACCGCGCCGGCGTACGGCGGCCGGCCGGCGTCGGGCACCCGCACCAGGCCGTGGACGTCGAGCCCCGTCGAGCTGCGCAGCTCGAGCGTGTCGAACCGCGAGGGGCCCGCGCGCGGCAGCGGGCGCGTCTGCACGCGAACGAGGCTGCCCGCGCGCGAGCGCAGGCGCTCCGGCGATCCCTGCCGGGTCATGACGAGAGTCGCGAGCACCGCGCCCGCGAGTCCGCCCGTCGAGACGATCGCGAGCGCGACGACGGCGCCGCGGACGAGTCGCCGGCGGCGCGTCACGCGCGATTCCCTCGGTCAGTCGCCGACGCGGTCGCCCGCGTAGCGCCGGCGCAGGTCCTCCCAGAGCGCGGTCCTCTCCCAGCGCGGCTCGCGCGTGCGCTGCTGCGCGTCGTCGAGCCACGGGTTCGGAAAGAAGACGCTGATCATCTGTTCCCCGTGGCCGTTCCAGAGCCGGAACCCCCACGAGCCCGGCACGCACGAGCCGCCGTCGGTCTTGAAGAACGCCGCGCGCGCCACGCGGCGCCGCGCCGCCTGCTCGGGCGTGGCCGCGCCGCGATGCTCGCCGACGCAGAGGTGGAAGTGCCACGCGCCGACGTCCACCGTGAGGTAGCCGTCGAGCATCGAGAGCGCGGGCTTCGCGGTGAACCGGATCTCGTAGGCGGCGCCCTCGATGACCGGGCCCGCGAAGACCTCGGCCCAGTGCTCGCTGAAGAGCTCGGTCAGCAGCCGCTCGACGGCGTCGCCCCGGACGGAGACCTCGTCGTACTCGGTCACGCTACCGTCCGGTCCGTGCTCCACCGTGCGCGTCGCCATGGCGCGCATGGTAGCGCGAATCGACGCGGGCGTCAGCGCAGCTCGAACACCACGGGCAGCCGCACCCGCAGCGCACGCGGGCGCACCTCGGGCGGGAACGGCACGCGGCGCAGTCCGCGCGCGGCGTCCAGCGCCGCGTCGTCCAGCAGGGCGTGCGAGGACGAGCGCACCAGCATCACCTCGCTCACGCGGCCCGTGGCCTCGAGCGCGATCTCCAGGTGCACGGTGCCGCTCAGCCCACGCCGCCGCGCCGCGGCCGGGTACTCGAGCGCCTCCTGGAGCCGGCGCCGCAGCGCGGCGAGGTACGGACCGTATGCGCCGGCGCCGCCGTCGCCGGGGATCGCCAGCGCCAGCGTTCCGGCGCCGCCGGCGCCGCCACGCGCCCCCGACGCGGCGGGCACCGGGTCGGCTGCCTCGCCACCCGTCGCGCCATCGCCGCCGCGCGACGCGGCGGGCGCGGGAGCGGCGCTCTCCGGGGCGACCGGCGCCCCGCTGGCGACGACGGGATCGGCCGCGCTCGGCGACGGCGGCGCCTCGACGGCGGGCGCCGGGCCCGCGACGGAGGGCGTGGGCGCGGCCGGCGGTGCTGCGGCGACGGCCGGAGCCGGGGCGGGCGCTGGCGTCGTGGCTGGCGTCGAAGCATCGACGGATCGTGCCGGCGGTGCGGTGCGCTTCACCGGGGCGCGTCGCGTCGGCGCCGGCGGGGCGGCCGCGCGCTTGGCCGGCGCCGAGCCCGCACGCGCAGAGTCCGTCTCCGACTCCAGCCGCGTCATGTCCACGAAGAGCGCGCGCTCGCCGGGCTCGCGCGCGAGCCACAGCCCGCCGCCGAGTGCCGCGGCGTGCACGGCGAGCGAGAGCGGCAGCCAGCGCGCCGGCCGAATCATTGACCTGGCCCTCCCTGGGGGTGGCCCCCCTGGGGGTATTCACGCCGCTCCGGGGGCGACGACGCGTGCTCCGCGAGCCAGCGGCCCACGGCGGTCTCCAGCGCCTGACGGGCCGCGCTCGCCGCCGCCCAGCCCACGTCGGTGACCGGCCCGCCGTAGCGGCAGCGCGTGCCGCGCCTCGTGGCGGCCACGACGACGGCGTCGCTCGAGGTGCCGGTGGCGGCCCGACCGTCGTCGCAGCGGACGCCGGCGGCGCGCAGGACGTCGGTCTTGACCTCGGTCAGCGTGGCGACCAGGTTCACGAGCGCCGCCGCCTCCGGATCGGCGTCCACCACGGTGATCGTGTTGATCGTCGCGGGCAGCCACGCCGCGCGCGCGCTGAGGCCCGCCGCGCTGGGATTCGAGAGGCCGACCGTAACCACGACGAGCGCGCGCACGTCGTCGGCCGCGGCCGTGGCGATCTCCGCGCGCTCGGTCCGGGCACCCGTCAGCAGCGCGACCCACGGCGCCGGCACGCCGAGGCGGCGGGCGGCGGCGGCGACCGTGCCCTCCGCGTCGGCGCACGCGAAATTCTTCGGCACGTGCACGTTCAGCACGGCGCGCGCGCGGGCGAAGCCGCCTCCGACGACGGCCGAGGAGAGCACGCTCAGCGCGCGCTCGGCCGTCACCACGACCGCCTCCGGCCCCACCCGCGTCGCGACGCCGTCGATGGTCATTTCAAGTACGCGCGCAGGCCGACCAGCGCGTTGAAGCCCACGGCCTTCACCCCGAAGATCTCCGTGTACGATTCGTCGGTGAGGTTCTCGATGCGCGCGGTCAGCTCCGTCCGATCGACGACGCCGTAGCGCCCGAACAGCCGGAAGGTGCCACCGGCGTCGATCCTGTGATAGCCGTGGTTGCGGAACGCCTGGCTCGCCGACTCGAGCGAGCTCGAGACGACGGTCGCCTGAGCGAAGAGCGTGAGACGCGGGGTCGGGGTCACGGCGACGCCGGCGTTGTAATGGTGCGCCGGCGTCCGGGCGAGATCGGTGTGCGCGATCGCGTCGCGAGACCGGGTGATCGTGTAGTTCGCGTAGAGCAGGAGCCAGTCCAGCGGCTCGACCTCGACGTAGTTCTCCCAGCCGTACGTCCTCGCCCGGCCGACGTTCTTCGGCAAAACGCCGAACGGCGAGCCGGGCGCGGGAGCGGACTGGATCAGGTCCTTGAACGAATTGTGGAAGTACGTCGTCCCGAACCGGAGCCGATCCTTCCACACCTTCTGGTCGACGCCCACCTCCCAGCTCTCGCTGTGCTCGGGCACCAGGCCCGTGTTGCCGAACCCCGGGAAGAGCAGGTCGTTGATGGTCGGCGCGCGAAAGCCCTTGGCCCACCCGCCGCGCAGCTTCGTGCCGATCTCCTTCACGAGCAGCGCGACCGACACGCGCGGTGTGAGCGAATCGCCGTAGGTGTCGTTGTCCTCCCAGCGAAGACCGCCCGTCACGAACAGCCGGTCGAAGAGGCGGATCTCGTCCTGACCGAACACCGACGAGGTGTTGATCGTCTTGTGGAAGACGGAAACGTCCTCAGGCGGGAACAGGAAGGCGAACACGCCGCGCGTGACGCCCTGCTCGCGGCGATGCTCGAGCCCGATGGTGATCGTGTTCCACGTCGCGACGTCGAAGCTGTTGATGAGCTCGGCCTCCTGGCGCTTCGTGTCGGTCTGCGAGACGGGGACGCCGAACGCGTCGCTGGGCGGCGGGGGTGGATTCTGGCTGCCGACGTTGTTGAACCACTGGCCGAAGCGGACGCGCCAGCGCCACCAGTCGAGCATCGGCTGCGTGTACGCCACGTTGTAGAGCCAGGTGTCGGTCTGCTGCTGGAAGTTCGGATCGAGGACGGTCGGGCGACCGGTGAAGGCGATCGGCAGGTCCACCTCGAGCTTCACGTAGCGGCCCGAGAGCGAGAGCTCGCCCTTCCACGGGAAATCGTAGCCGATGCGGCCGCCGAACGCCGTCTGCTCCGCGTCGTCGTTCTTGAAGCGCCGCAGGTAGCCTTCGGTGTCGTAGCGGCTGCCGGAGAGATTGAAGTTGAACCCGCCGTACGAGCCCTGCACGTTGGCCTGCTCGCGGAAGGTCGCGTAGCTGCCGGCCTGCAGGTGCACCGTGCTCTGCACCGGGCCGGCGCCCTTCTTGGTGATGACGTTCACCACGCCGCCGATGGCGTCCGCGCCGTAGAGCGTCGACTGCGGGCCGCGCACGACCTCGATGCGCTCGATCGCGTCGAGCGAGATCTCCGACAGCTCCGCCGAGCCGAGGGTCGGGCTCTTCACGCGCATGCCGTCCACGAGCACCTGTACCTGGTTGGGGTTGGCCCCGCGGATGCGGATGCTCGAGTTGCGGCCGAGCCCTCCGAAGCGCTGGATGTCCACGCCGGGGACCTGTCGCATGACCTCCTGGAACTCGGAGTAGTTGTACGTTTTCAGCTCGTCCTCGCCGATGACCGTCACCGAGGCGCCGAGCTGTTCGCGCGGCGTCTCGACTTTCGTCGCCGTGACGACGACCGGCTCGGTATGTTTCACTTCCGGCGTTTGCTTCACCTCTTGCGCCGCGGCCGTGCTCACCGCGAGCGCGAGGGCGCCCATGGTCACCACCGTCCGGATCATGCTCCACTCCTTTTCTGCGAAAGGGTTGGAAGACTGCTCTCCGGGCAGGTTTCCTGACTCGTGGATCGACGCGACCGCCCACGCCTTCCCATCGCCCGCTGACGGCAACAGTGGCTCCCGCTCACGCGGGACCTGGACGGCGCTCCCCACTCACAGTGGCGCGACCGTGCCGGCTTCTCACCGGCTTCCCTCGCACCCGGAGCGCGTTCTCACGCGGACACGCTTCGGCCTCACCCCCTCTCGTACGCGAGCTGGACGACCGGGCGTCCGCTCGGACTCTTGTCCACGGTGACGTGACAGCCGAACACGCTTTCCAGCAACCCTTGCTCGAGGACGTCGACGGCGGCGCCGACGCGCGCGACCTCGCCCGCGCTCAGCAGCAGCAGGCGGTCGCACAGCTCGGCGGCCAGGTTCAGGTCGTGCGAGACGAGCAGGATCGTCATGCCGCGCTCGCGGTTCAGGCCCCGCAGCAGCGCCGCCGTCTCCGCCTGGTAGCGCAGGTCGAGATGCGCGGTGGGCTCGTCGAGCACGAGGAGCCGCGGCTCCTGGGCCAGCGCCCGCGCGAGCAGGGCGCGCTGGCGCTCGCCGCCCGAGAGCTGCTCGAGCGGCAGCGGAGCCAGCGCGAGCGTCTCCGTCGCCGCCATGGCGGCGCGCGCGGCGGTGATGTCGGCGGCGTCCTCGAAGAAGCGGCCCGGCGCGTGCGGGTAACGGCCCATCAGCACGAGCTGCTCGACCGTGAACGGAAAGGGCCGCGGCGCCTCCTGAGGCACCATCGCCACCTCGCGCGCCAGCGCCCAGGGCGCGAGATCGCCCACGGGCCGTCCGGCGAGCCGGATCTCGCCGCGCTGCGGGCGCAGCACGCGCGTGAGCAGCCGCAGCAGCGACGTCTTGCCCGCGCTGTTGGGACCGATGACGCCGAAGATCTCGCCGCGCTCGACGGTGAACGACAGCCCCGGAAACGCGAACGTCCGCTCGCGCCCACGCGCGGGCCGCGCGTAGGCGAAGGCGACGTCGCGGAACTGAACGAGCGGCGTCAGAGCGGCCGGCTCCGCGTGCGCAGGATCCACACGAAGAAGGGCGCGCCGCAGAAGGCGGTGATCACGCCCACCGAGAGCTCGGCCGGCGCCACCACGTTGCGCGCCAGCGTGTCGGCGGCGAGCAGGAACGCGCCGCCCGCCAGCGCCGCCGTCGGCACGAGGAAACGGTTGTCCTGGCCGACGAGCCGGCGCAACACGTGCGGCACGATCAGTCCGACGAAGCCGATGGGCCCGGTGAACGCGACCACGGTCCCCGTGAGCAGCGCGGCGGCCACGAACACCCGGCGCTTGAGCCGCTCGGCGTCCACGCCGAGCTGGCGCGAGGCCTCCTCGCCGAGCGCCAGCAGATTCAGCTCGCGCGAACTTTTTAGAATCAGCCAGACACCGGCGCCGGCGAGGACGGCGAAGAGCGCCAGCGAAGCGGCGGGGATCGGCCCGAGGTTGCCGAGCAGCCAGTGGATCACGCCGGTCAGGCGGTTGAAGTCGACGACCGAGATGATCACGGTGATGGCGGCCGAAAAGAAGATGCCGACGATGACGCCGGTCAGGAGCAGGGTCTGGATCGCGAGGCCGCCGGGCGCGGTCGCGACCAGGTAGACGATCGTCGCCGCGAGCAGCGCCCCCGCGAAGGCGAACACGGCCGCGCCGAGCGCGGCCACGATCCCGGACGACAAGCCGAGGATCTGCGCGAGCACCACGCCGAAGGCCGCCCCGCTCGACACGCCGAGCACCGACGGCTCCGCGAGTGGGTTGCGCGTCAGGGCCTGGAAGCCGACACCGGCGACGGCGAGGGCCGCGCCGGCCAGCACGGCCGCCGCCACCCGCGGCAGTCGCAGGCTCAGGGTCACGATGGCCTCCACCGACGAGGCCTCGGCGCGGCCGGCGAGCGCGCGGGCCACCGCGGACGGCGAGAGCTCGGCGCTGCCGACGAAGAGCGCCGTCACGCCGACGGCGAGCAACACGAGGCTCAGCGCGGCGAGCGCCCGGGCGAGGCGGCGCGCGTCGGTCACTTGAACGCCTCGGGATGGATCATCCGCGCGAGCAGCTCGAGCCCCTCCGGCACGCGCGGGCCGTAACGGTGCAGGACCGACAGGTCCACCGAGTACAGGCGGCCGGCGCGGATGGCGGGCACGCTCGTCAACGCCTGCCACTTCTCCGGGGCCGCGCGCCCCGCCGTCGAGGCGCCGGTGGAGTGATCGGCCAGCACGATGACCTCCGGCGCGCGCGCGACGGCCGCCTCGATGCTGAAGCGCACGTAGCTCACGGGCTCGCCGCCGGTGATCGAGCGGCCGCCCGCCAGCTCGATCATCTCCGTGAGGTGGGAGTCGCGGCCCGGCACGAGCAGCGGATCGGGCCAGAGCACATACAGCACGCGCGGCGCGGGCCGCGCCTTCACGGCGGCGCGCACGGCATCGATGCGCCGCTGGATGCCCGCCACGAGCGGGCCGACCGCGTCCCGCCGCCCGGTCAGCGCTCCGACCCGCGCGATGAGGTCGTACATCTCGGAGATGCGGTGGGCGTGCACGATGTACACGGGAATCCCGAGCCGCTGGAGCTGGACGAACGTCTCCTCGCGGTTGCCCTCGTCGGTGCCGACCACGAGGTCCGGCTTGAGCGCGACGAGCGTCTCGAGACTCGGGTTGACCATCCCGCCCACGCGTGGCTTGGCGCGCGCGGCCGGCGGCCAGTCGCAGAAGTCGCTCACGCCGACGATGCGCGCCTCGCCGCCGAGCGCGAAGGCGCTCTCGGTGACGCTGGGCACGAGCGAGACGATGCGCGTGGGCGGGCCGGCCAGCGTGACCTCGCGGCCGAGCATGTCGCGCAGGACGAGCGCGTGCGCCGGCGACGCCAGCGCGAGCAGCGCGACGGCCGCGAGGGCGCGGATCATTCCGCCAGCGCGCCGAGCGGGCA
>Ga0066667_10000736_pt1 | contig 11505 bp, 10 predicted proteins | sample GraSoiAngelo_116_FD_133943 | JGI IMG/M metagenome (GOLD analysis project Ga0066667, IMG submission 133943) | Grasslands soil microbial communities from the Angelo Coastal Reserve, California, USA - 14_0903_16_30cm | ecosystem: Environmental > Terrestrial > Soil > Grasslands | place: USA...
CGACGAAGGACCCGGGCGATTGCTCGAAGCGGTGAGGCTGTGCTACGAGCTCGGCATGGACGTGAACGCCGTCAACTCGATGGGGCTGACGGCAGTACACGGGGCCGCGAATCGAGGCTCCGATGACATCATCAGGTTCCTGGTCGGGAAGGGCGCGAGGCTCGACGTCAAAGACAAGGAAGGCCGCACGCCGTTGACGTGGGCCGAAGGCGTCTTCCTGGCCACGCATCCGGCGAAACCGAAACCGAGCTCCATGGCCCTGATCCGGCAGTTGATGGGTCGAGCCGACGGGCCGCAGCGATGAAGACGCTTTTCACTCTGCCTGTCGCGGCGGCGTGGATGGTCATTCTGGCAATACCTGCCGGTCATGCGCAGACCTCGGAGCCGCCGACTCCATCCGCTCTCGTCAAGCAGTACTGCGTCACCTGTCACAACGAGCGGGCCAGGACCGGCGGGCTCGCGCTCGACGGGCTGAGCGTCGAGCAGGTGGGGCCCGACGCGGCGACGTGGGAAAAAGTCGTCCGCAAGGTTCGAACGGGCATGATGCCGCCGAGCGGCGCGCGCCGGCCGGAGCCGAGCGTCCTCGACGCGTTCGCGTCCGAGCTCGAAGCACGTCTCGACAGCGCCGTCGCGCCCGGCGCGGGCCTGGACGCCCCGGCCTTGCACCGGCTCAATCGCACGGAATACGCGAATGCAATCCGCGATCTGCTGGCGCTTGACGTGGACGTCGCGGCGCTTCTGCCGCCGGATGCGTCGACCGAAGGATTCGACAACATCGCCGAGGCGCTGGGCGTCTCGCCGTCGCTCATCCAGGGCTACGTCACCGCCGCCATGAAAATCAGCCGTCGCGCGGTCGGCGATCGAACGGCCACACCGACGCAGATCACCTACGTCGTTCCCGGCGCGCTGTCGCAGGACCGGCACATCGAGGGCCTGCCGCTCGGCACGCGTGGCGGGATGCTGGTGCGTCATACCTTTCCCCTGGATGCGGAGTACGAGCTCAACGTGACGGGTGGATTCTTCGGCGGCCGGGGCGGCGGTGGCGGCGCGGTAATCGACGTCACGCTCGATGGCGGGAAGATCGCCGTGGCGGATCCACGCAGCTTCAGAATCACGGTCGGCGCCGGACCGCACACCATCGGCGTCGCGCTCGTCGACCGCGTGCGCGCGGCCGGCGTCGACGAGGCGTATTCCGACTTTCGAATCAATTCGGTGTTCACAGCCGCCGGTGGCATTCAGACCGTCGTCATCACCGGCCCGTATAACGCCACCGGCCCGGGCGATACGCCGAGCCGGCGCCGGATCTTCGTCTGCCGTCCGGCCAGCGCGATCGAAGAGGCGCCGTGCGCCCGGAAGATCGTATCGGCGCTCGCTCGTCGTGCGTATCGCCGTGCTCCACTCGGCGACGAAGTCGAGACGCTGATGGGTTTCTATCAGCAGGGGCGCCGGGAAGGAGACTTCGAAGGCGGTATCCAGCAGGCGCTGGCTCGAATCCTCGTCGCTCCCGCGTTCTTGCACAGGGTCGAGGAGGAACCTCGAGGCGTGCCCGCCGGCGCGATCTATCGCATCAGCAATCTCGAGCTGGCGTCCCGGCTGTCGTTTTTCCTATGGAGCAGCATCCCGGACGATGAGCTGCTGGAGGTCGCCGGCAGGGGCCGGCTCCTCGATCCCCCGGTGCTGACCCGGCAGGTGAAGCGGATGCTTGCGGATCCGAAGGCCGAAGCGCTCACCAGTAACTTTGCAGGACAATGGCTCTACCTGCGTGATCTTGCGAACGTGCAGACCTCGGCGCCCAACTTCGACGAGAACCTGCGGCAGGCGTTTCGGCGCGAAACCGAGCTGCTGTTCACCACCATCGTCCACGAGGATCGAAGCGTGCTCGATCTGCTCGATGCCGACTATACCTTCGTGGACGAACGGCTGGCCCGCCACTACGGCATTCCGAACATTCATGGCAGCTACTTCCGGCGGATCGCGCTCGATCCCGCGAGCCCGCGCCGCGGCCTTCTGGGACAGGGAAGTATGCTGACTGTCACGTCCGTCGCCACCCGGACGTCGCCCGTCTCGCGCGGCAAATGGATCCTCGAAAACATTCTGGGCACGCCCGCTCCAATCCCGCCGCTGGGCGTCGAGACGAATCTGGAAAAAGATCCGGCGGCGGTGAAGGCGACGTCGCTGCGGCAGCGCCTGGAAGCGCACCGCAGCAATCCTGCGTGCGCCTCGTGCCACAGGATCATGGACCCGATCGGGCTTGCGCTGGAACACTTCGATCTGGTCGGAACATGGCGCGAGCGTGACGGCCGCACGCCCATCGACGCCTCGGGTCAGCTCGTCGACGGCACGCCGCTCCACGGAGCGGCCGATCTCCGGCAGGCCCTGCTCGGCAGGTCTGATGCGTTCGTGACCGCGGCGACCGAGAAACTTCTGATGTATGCCTTGGGCCGGCCGGTGCACTATTACGATATGCCCGCCGTCCGTGCGATCGTCCGGCGCGCGGCGCAGCACGACTATCGGTTCTCGCTGCTCGTCCTCGGCGTTGTCGAGAGCGCTCCGTTTCAGAAGAAGATCAAGAAGCCGTAGGAGTTCCAGCCATGGCGTTCATCACCAGGAAGCATCTGTCGCGGCGCACGTTCCTGCACGGCGTGGGCGTCACGATGGCGCTGCCATACCTCGAATCGATGCTTCCAGCAGTCACGCCGCTGGCGCAGACGACGGCCAAAGGGCGGACGCGCCTCGCCTGCATTTATGTGCCGCACGGCGCGACGATGGACAAGTGGACGCCGGCGACCGACGGCCCCGGCTTCGAGCTGTCGGAGATTCTCCAGCCGCTCAAACCGTTTTACAGCCAGGTGAACATCATCAGCGATCTCGGCCACCCGCAGGCGTACGGTGGGGGATCGGCGACCGCCAACCACAATCGCTCGGCCGCCACCTTCCTGAGCGGCGCCCACGCGGAGGCCGGCCCGCAGGCACGTCTGGGCGTCACCGTGGACCAGTTCGCTGCGCGGCAGATCGGACAGGACACGCCCCTGCCTTCGATCGAGATGATGATCGAGGACTCGAGCCTGAGTTGTGGCGACCTGAGTTGTGCTTACAGGGACACGATTTCGTGGCAGGGACCGACCTCGCCCCTTCCGATGCAGAACAACCCCCAGGTGGTCTTCGAGCGGCTGTTCGGCGATGGAAGCACCGATGCCGAGCGGCGCGCCCGACGGCGGCAATCGCTGAGCCTTCTCGATTCGGTCCTGGGAGAAGCGTCGTCGCTTCAGCGGAAGCTTCCGGCGGGCGATCGCAGCCGCGTGGACCAGTACCTCAACGACGTCCGCGAGATCGAGCGGCGGATCGAGAAGGCGTCGCAGCAGGCGTCGTCCGACCTGACGCTGCCGGATGCCCCGGCTGGAGCTCCAAAGAATGTCGAAGACCACATCAAGTTGATGTTCGACCTGCAGGTGCTCGCCTGGCAGGCCGACATCACCCGGGTGACCACGCTGTTGCTCGCGAAAGAGCTGAGCAACGCCGTCTATCCGAAGAGCGGCGTGCGGGATGCCTTCCACATCCTGTCCCACCACTCCAACGTCCGCGAGAACCAGGATCGGTTCGCCGTCTTGAACCGGTACCACGTCGGTCTGTTCGCGTACCTGCTCGGCAGGCTGCAGACGACGCAGGATGGCGACGGGACGCTGCTGGATCATTCGATGGTGCTCTACGGCAGCGCGATGGGCGACGGGAACCAGCACAATCACTATCCGCTGCCCATCGTTCTTGCGGGCGGCGCATCGGGGCGCCTGAAAGGCGGGCGTCACATTCGGAACGCGCCGGAGACCACGATGTCCAATCTCCTGGTGGCGATGCTCGACAAGCTCGGTATCCCCACCGAGAAGTTCGGGGACAGCACCGGGATGCTGTCCATCTGATTCCCGGTCGTGCGATCCCGGCGTCGGTCGCAGTCCTGAGCCGGAGGATTCGTGGATCTTTTGCAAATGAAGTCTCGGCGGCAGCGCGTACTGTGAGATGATGGCCCCCGCGATCCTCATTCAGCGCTCGGTTGAGCGGCTGGTGCCCTCTACATAGGTGACGCGTGACCACACCCAAGACAACCCCGCGTGCCGGCAGGCCCAACCAGCCACCCCCGCCCTCGGGCCGGCTGACGAGCGGGCGGATTGTGCGCATCCACTCGGGACAAAGCCACGGCTTTATTCTCGACGCGGACAGCCGCGAGGTCTTCTTTCATCGCAGCGACACGAGTTGGGGCACCTTCAACACCCTGCTGGTCGGCGACACGGTGGCATTCGAGCTCATCGAGGACCGCGTGAGCGGGCCGCGCGCGACCGGCGTGCGGAGGGAAGTCAGTCCGGATCAGAGCCCGGTTGAGCCGTGTTGAAGTTGCCGAACGTAACCACCGCGCCGTAGCGCGAAGGCTTTAGCCGAGCGAAATCAGCGCCGGGACCGTCACCCGCTGTTCTTTCACGCCGCAGCGGCACGGCGCGGGCCTCGACGAGGGGGGCGTCGACGCGACGGCCGCGGCGTGACTGAAAAGCGCGTGGGACTACTCGACGGGGACGGGAAGCGGATCGACCGGGAGCCTGAACACCTTACCCGACGCCACTTCGAGCTGCGCCGTGGTAACGACCTTCTGCGCGCGTTCGACGCGCGGAATGCATCCTCGCATCAACTGGGCGGCGCGCAGGCCCGACACCACGACAAACTCGAACGCGTTCGTTCCGCTGGGACGCTGAACCACATGACCTGCTTCCTTGGAGGAGTGCTCGACGGGCTTTGGTGAGGACTGAGGGCCGGAATAGCCGCAGGGCTCAGGAAAGCGTGAACCACCAGTATACCTCTGATTACTCCGTGAACCGGTACTTAAGCAGCACCCAAAGAGCGACGACCCCGTCTTTCCACGTAATCTTCTTGCCTTCCTCGTATCCACGGCCGTCGTAGCTGATTGGGACTTCGTACACGCGATAGCGGCGCTTGAAGACCTTTGCCGTCATTTCCGGCTCGATTCCGAACCCGTTGGACTTCAGGTTCATCGACCGCAACACGTCTGTCCGCATCATCTTGTAGCAGGTCTCCATGTCGGAGAGCATCGTGTTGTAGAGCACGTTGGCGATGAACGTCAGCAGCCGGTTGCCCATGTAGTGCGTGAGGAGGAACACCCGGTGCCGGCCGAGGAAACGCGACCCGAACACGACGTCGGCGCGTCCGGCGCAAATGAGCTCGGTGAGCTGCGGGTACTCCTCGGGCGAGTACTCGAGATCGGCGTCCTGAATGATCACCAGATCGCCGGTGACGGCCGAAAAGCCGCGCCGCAGCGCCGATCCCTTGCCGCCGTTGCGCGGCTGGCGCAGCAGCACGAACCCGCGTTCCTTCTGCAGCCGCTCCAGGATCTCCGCCGTGCCGTCGGTCGACCGGTCGTCGACGACGATCAGCTCGATCCGCAGCTTGACGGCGAGCACGCGACGAACGATCTCCTCGATCGTGTCGCGCTCGTTGAACACCGGCATGACGACTGAAAGGAGAGGGTCGGGCGGGACGAGCTCGGCGGCGCGTTGGAGCGCGGATCGAGCGAGCGTCATGCGGCGTGCAGGCGCGGGCGGCCGACGGCGAACAGCGACAGCCCGAGCGGGGGCGAGACGAGACGCTCCAGCGGCAGCGCCCAGGGCGCCACGAACCGCTCGAAGAGCCGGACCTGATCCCGCGTGTGCTCGGTCGTGCGGCTGATGTGCGCGTTGTACATCCACCCGAGCAGGCCGATCGGGTTGGTGTACTTCATCGTGACGAGATCGATGCCGGAGGTCGACAAGGCGCGGCCGAGCGATCGTTTCGAGTAGCGCCGGTGATGGCCGAGCGCGGCGTCGAGCGGGCCGTACGCCGCCTGCACCGCCGGCACGAAGATCACCACGCGCCCGCCGGCCGGCCCGACGACGTCGCGGAACAGCCGCAGCGCGCGGATGTCGTCTTCGATGTGTTCGAGCACGTTGACGCAGACGACCGTGTCGAACCGCTGCTGCAGAAGCTCGGTGCGGCTGCATTCTTCGAGGTGGCAGACGCGCAGCAGGACCCGCGGATCGCCGTCGAGCACTTCGCGCGCGCGCGCGGCGCAGTTCAGGTTCGGCTCGATGCAGACGAGCCGTTCGGCCACGTCGACGAGCCGCCGGCTCATCGTGCCGATGCCGCAGCCGACCTCGAACACGCGCGATCCGACGTGCGGCCGAAGCAGGTCGAAGATGTGGGCCTGATACCGAACCGCCTCCTTCATCGTCTGGAGGTCGTCGGCGGCGTAGCGTTTCTGTGTTTGCGTGAATCTGTGGTCGACGTTCATGCCTGAAAGTGGAAGCCGCGACAACCTACCATATGCTATCGTCCTTCCGCCACCGTGATGTACCCCTTCCCGGGCCTGGCCCCCGTTGTGCTTGCCGCGCTCGTCGCGGGCGCCGCGCAGCAGCAGCTCGCTGACGCCGTCCTCTACGGCAGGACGGAGAGTGTCCGGACGCTCATCGCCGAGGGCGCCGACTTCAACGGCAGGGACGACACCGGCATGACGCCGCTGATGGTGGCGGCCTCGCAGGGCCAGACCGAGATCGCGCGGATGCTGATCGCCGCGGGCGCGCGTGTCGACGCGAAGGAAGAAGACGGCACGACCGCGTTGATGCGCGCGGCGTCGGCCAACCGCGGCGACGCCGTCCGCCTGTTGATCGCGAGCGGGGCCGATGTGAATGCCAGGACCGCCGGCGGCATGACGGCGCTGATGGCGGCGGCGTACGGCGGCTACGTGGATCCCGTCCGGACGCTGCTCGCGAGCAAGGCGGATCCCGGAGCGAAAGACAACCAGGGTCGCACGGCGCTGATGGCGGCGGTGACCAACGGCGACATCGCGGTCGTGCAGGCGGTGCTCGGCGGCGGCGGGGATGTCACCGCGCCGGACGCCGGCGGAGGCGTTGCCTTGACATACGCCGCCGCGGCCGGATCCGCCGAGGCGATCGACGCGCTGCAGAAGCGGGGCGCGAAGGCCACCGCGAACGATCTGATGCTGGCCGCGACGGGCTGCCACACGGCGGCGGTGCGCGTGCTGCTCGCGGCAGGCTTGACGGCGGACCTCGGCGCCGGTGGCCGGACGCCGCTGCTGGCCGCAACGGGCGAAAACTGTGTCGACACGGTGACGCTCCTGCTCGACCGCGGCGCCGACATCAACGTGAAGGACGGCGACGGGCGGACGGCGCTGATCATCGCGGCGTCGGGCGGGATGACTGACGTCGTGCGCGTGCTGCTGCAGCGGGGCGCCGACATGGACATCGAAGACCATCTCGGCCGGACAGCCGGAATGTATGCCGCAACGGCCAATCGCGAAGAGATCGCCGCGCTCTTCAAAGAAGCCCGGGCGAAGAAGTGAGCGCTCCGTTCCGCGCGTTCCGGGTGTTCGACGAGGATGGCCGCGTGCGGGGCCGTGTCGTCTCCGCTACGCTCGACGAGCTCGGCGCGGGGGACGTCGTCATCAAGGCGGCGTATTCGAGCGTCAACTACAAAGATGCGCTGGCCGGCACCGGTGCCGGTAAGATCATCCGGCGCTTTCCGCTGATTGGCGGCATCGACGTGTCGGGTACGGTTGCATCGAGCGCCGACGCGCGGTTCGTGGAAGGCCAGCCAGTGCTGGTCACCGGCTTCGACCTCGGCGTTACACACGACGGCGGCTATGCGGGGCTCGTGCGAGTGCCTGGTGACTGGGTCGTGCCGGTCCCCGCGGGCCTGAGCCTGTTCGACGCGATGGCGGTGGGCACGGCGGGCTTCACGGCGGCGCTATCCATCGCCGACATGGAACAGAACGGCCTCACGCCCGCGCAAGGCCCCGTCATCGTGACGGGAGCGACGGGCGGCGTGGGGAGCCTCGCCGTGCTGTTGCTCGCCGCGCGAGGCTATCAGGTGACCGCACTGACCGGGAAGGGCGGCGAACACGGCTATCTGCGATCGCTCGGCGCGAAAGACGTGCTCTCGCGGAACGGGCTGCAGAAGGGGACGCGGCCGCTCGAGAAGTCGCTGTGGGCCGGCGCCGTCGACGCCGTCGGCGGGGATACACTCGCGTGGCTGACGCGGACCATGCAGTACAACGGATGCATCGCGAGCTCGGGGCTGACCGGCGGCACCGATCTGCACACGACCGTGCTGCCGTTCATCCTTCGCGGGGTGAAACTGCTGGGCATCGACTCCGCGATGTGTCCGATGCCGAAGCGGCAGGACGTCTGGCGGCGCATCGCGACCGACATGAAGCCGGGCGGACTCCACGCGATCGCGAAGGAGATCGGCCTCGATCAGCTGCCGGACGCGTTCGGCACGCTGCTCGCGGGCGCCGCGCGCGGCCGGTTCGTCGTGAAGTTGTGACGGGGTGCTGCGAATGTAGGGCGACCTTTCAGAATGTACGCGAAATGTAGGGCGACCCTTTCAGGGTCGCCGGATGGCCGCGTGAACGCGAGCCGAAAAGGGCCGTCGAGAGTTTTGAAACCGGTCCGGGTGATGGGGTTCACTGGATGAAATCAGCCGTGTGCGCGGCGTTGCTGGCCGGTGTGACGCTGGCTGCGCAGACCGCGCCGCAGAAGATCGCCGTCGACAGCCCGACGCTGAGGGCGGATCAGACGATGCCGAGGGACCACACGCCCGACGGCCGCAACATCTCGCCGCCGCTCACGTGGAGCAACGTTCCCGCCAGCACGAAGGAACTGGCTGTCGTCTGCGAGGATCCGGACGCGGGCAATCCGCCGCCGTTCGTGCACTGGGTGATCTACGGCATTCCGGCGACAGCGAAAGGCCTGCCCGAAGCGATTCCGATCGATCCGGCCGCGGCGATGCCCGCCGAGATCGCCGGTGCGATCCAGGGCGTCTCCGGTTTCCGCCGTCCGATTTACCGCGGTCCGGCGCCCCCGCCGGGGAAGCCGCATCACTACCACTTCGTCGTGTATGCGCTCGACGCGAACTTGAACCTGAAGCCGGGGCTCACCCGGGCCGATCTCCTGGCGGCGATACAAGGTCACGTGATCGGTCAGGGCGAGATCGTCGCCATCTATGAACGGAAGGCACCATGACATTCATCTCGCGTCGTGATTTGTTGAAACGCGCGGCCGTCGTCGGCGCCGCGGCGGTGCCGGCCAACGCAGGGCGACCCTTTCAGGGTCGCCTTAACGAGGCGGACGGCGAGCCTGAAAGGCTCGCCCTACGTGAGACCGCGCTCCACGGCGAGGCGATGGCGCCGCGCGAGCCGCTCGAGAACCTCACCGCCGCCGAGGCGGACCTCGTCGAGGCGATCGTCGCGCGGCTCATTCCGACCGACGCGAACGGTCCCGGCGCGACCGAAGCCCGCGCGGCGCACTACATCGACCGCGCTCTCGGCGGCGCGCTCGCGTCTTCCCGCCAGACGTACACGTCGGGTCTTGCGGCGCTCGACAAGTACTCGCGCTCGTCGCGCGGCAAACCGTTCACCGAGCTGTCCGCGACGGACCAGGATTCGATCCTGATCGATGTCGAGACAGGCGCGGCCACCGGCTTCACCGGAAGCTCCGCCGCCTTCTTCAACCTCGTGCTGAACCACACTCATCAGGGCACGTTCGGGGATCCCTACTACGGCGGCAACGCGAATTTCACCGGCTGGGATCTCGTCGGCTATCCCGGCATCCGCACGATGGTGACGGCGGCCGACCAGCAGCGCCTGGAGAAAAAGGATCTCAGGTCGAACCACAAGTCGGCATACGACTACGAGGCGTTCACCAAAGCGACGGCGCAGAACCGGTCGCGCCGAAGCCCGCACAAGGAAGGGGCGTAGGCGTATGGCGACCAGGCTGAAAGACACCGACGTCGTCATCATCGGTCTTGGTGCAGTTGGAGGGGTCGCCGCGCTGCCGCTCGCGCAGGCCGGGCTCGAGGTGATCGGGCTCGAAGCGGGCACGTGGCTGACGCGGCGTGATTTTGCGCCGGACGAATTGCGAAACAACTATCGCGGCTGGCCGCAGGCGGTGCAGAAAGCGAACCAGGAGATCCCGACCTCGCGCGCCACCGCCTCGTCGCCAACCGGCCCGCGCGGCAACCTGCATCCGATGCAGAACGCCGTCGGCGGCACCTCGCTGCATTACTGGGCGCAGAGCTGGCGCTTGAACCCGTGGGATTTCAAGGTGGTGAGCGAAACGAAGCGCCGCTACGGCGCCTCGCGGATTCCGAAAGGGTCGACCGTCGAAGACTGGCCGTTCGGCCTCGACGAGCTCGAGCCGTACTACGACAAGGTCGAATACGAGGTGGGCGTCTCCGGCCAGGCGGGGAACATCGGCGGGAAAATCGATCCGCGCGGCAATCCGTTCGAGGGCGTGCGCAAACGCGCGTATCCGATGCCACCCTTGCGCGGCAACGAGTTCCTCGAGAAGATGGCGTCGGCCGCCCGTACGATCGGGTGGTCTCCGTTTCCCGGTCCCGCCGCCGTCAACTCCCGGTCATACCAGAACCGTTCGGGTTGCATGTACCACGGCTTCTGCAATCGAGGCGGCTGCCACGTGGACGCCAAGAATTCGACCGCGGTCACGACGATTCCCCGCGCGCAGGCGACCGGTCATCTGAAGGTCGTCACGCGCGCGCACGTGACGACGATCGAGGTCGATGGCGACGGGCGGACGACGGGCGTGAACTACGTGACCGATGGCGTCGAGTACTTTCAGCCGGCGAAGGTCGTGCTGCTCGCCAGCTTCACGTATGAGAACGCCCGCCTGTTGCTGCTGTCGAAGTCGAAGGCATATCCGAACGGCCTGTCGAACAACCACAAGCAGGTCGGCCGTCACTACTTCAGCCACCACCAGGGTGCGGGCGTCACCGCGCTCTTTCCGTTCAATCTCAATAGCTGGTATGGCCTGCCGGCCCAGGGCGTCGCCGTCGACAACTGGGCCGACGACAACTTCGATCACTCCGGTCTCGACTTCATTGGCGGCGGGAATTTGTGGGTCTATTCGGACCGCCGTCCGATCGGGGCCGCCGGGATGAGCACCTTCGGCCGGGTGCCGAACTGGGGATCGGCGTGGAAGGCCTTCATCAAGGAGAACGCCGATCGCTCGAACAGCGCGTACCTCCAGAAGTCGACGCTGCCGTATGAGGACAACTTCCTCGATCTCGATCCGGTGGTGAAAGATCCGCTCGGCTACCCGGTCTGCCGCGTCACCGCGGAGTACAAGGACAACGAGCGCAAGATCGCCGCGTTCATCCAGGACAAGATGGAGCAGTGGTACCGCGAGGCCGGTGCCGTCGCGATCCAGCGGGCGCCGGTTGGCGGCGCGATGGGCGTTTCGACGCACGCTTACGGCGGCACGCGCATGGGCGACAACCCTGACACGAACGTCGTCGACCGCTGGGGGTTCTCGCACGAGGCGCCCAACCTCGGCGTGCTCGGCGCGTCGGTGATGGGCACGAGCGGGGCGCGCAACCCGACGCTGACGGCCCAGGCGCTGGCGTGGCGGACCGCCGAGCACCTCGCGAAGAACTGGA
>Ga0066667_10000737_pt1 | contig 11504 bp, 9 predicted proteins | sample GraSoiAngelo_116_FD_133943 | JGI IMG/M metagenome (GOLD analysis project Ga0066667, IMG submission 133943) | Grasslands soil microbial communities from the Angelo Coastal Reserve, California, USA - 14_0903_16_30cm | ecosystem: Environmental > Terrestrial > Soil > Grasslands | place: USA...
CCGCGCCATCATCGATCCAACCACTCCCGAATCGCCAACGCGCTGAGTAATCCGGCGCTCTAATCTTACTGCCGGGCGAGTCGGCGGAATAAAAACACACCCAGCACGATAAACAGAACATTGGGAAACCAGACAAGCAGCTCCGGATGCGCCTGCGGGTTTCCCCGCAATGTATCGCCAATAATCACGAAGAGAAAATAGGTGGTGGCAACAATCAAACCCATGGCGAACCCGATCGACGTCTCGCGGCGATGCGCCGTGACACCCAGCGGCACCCCGATGATTGCGAAGGCCACACACGCAAACGGGAATGAAAAGCGTTTGTTGATTTCTGTGCGGCTGGCGCTGCGTTCCCGCTGGTTCTCGCTCTTTAGTTGCTCGAGCAATTGCTCGATCGACAGTGCAGAACGGCTTGGCCGTTTTTTCTCTTTCTCGTAAAGCTCTTCGAGACTGATAGGCAATGTGCCCTCGACCATGTTAATTCCATCCCGAATCTTGCGCAGGTTGGACGGGTCCTTTTGATCGCGCTCCTGGTATCGCGCCTGATAGAGGTGCATAAGAATTTGCTTGTTCGCCAAATCGGCTTCGAGCATTCCCGTGCGCGCGTAAGTCACTTTTACCGGCAGCGAATTCTGATTCAGCTCGAACACAGTAATGTTCTCGAGCTTGTTGCCCTCTTTCTTGCCGACGTAAATCTTGCGCCCGGGAAATTGGTCGATCACCTGATCGCTTCCGAAAAGCGCCATCGGATTTCGCGTCGCCAGATCGAAAATCGTGCTGCGTAATTTTTCCTGCGCAGCCGGCGCGGCCTGCACGTTGAGCCAGAGACAGATCGCCGTGCAGATGACCGCGATCGCGCCCAGCGGAATGCAGATGCGCGTAATGCTGACGCCATTTGAGCGCAACGCGATCAGTTCGTTGTCCGCGGAGAGCCGTCCAAATACGAGCAGGATTGCCGTCAACAATCCCCAGGGAATGGTGAAAATCAGTGAGAACGGCAGCACATAGGCAATGAACGTGATCAGGTATTCCATCGGCACGTCGTGATTCACCAGCAGCGGCAGAAGTTTCCGGAAAATATTTCCGACAACGAGCACCAGGCTCAGCACCGCGATCGCAAACAAGACGTTGACCAGTAACTCGCGGCTAATAAATCGATCAAGCAGCTTCATTTCCCCTCGTGATGTTAGCACAAAAGTGCTGGAGACGCCGCGTTGCCCCTATCAAAATCTGGACAATTTGGTAACATCGACGCACGATGAGCGTCGGTATGTACGATGTCGCGATCATCGGGGGAGGACCGGCCGGTAGCACTGCCGCGACGCTGCTCGCGCGCGCCGGGCGGCGCGTGATCGTCTTCGAGCGCGAAAAGTTTCCGCGTTTTCACATCGGCGAATCGCTGTTGCCCTTTAGCATGAAAGCGTTTTCCCGGCTGGGTCTGCACGAAAAATTCTTGCGCGCTGGGTTCATCAAAAAGTTCGGCGGCGAGATCGTCGGCGCATGCTCGGAAACTGGAACCAAGTTTTACTTCAAGGACGGCTATCGTTCGCAAACCGATCACGCGTATCAGGTCACGCGCGGCGATTTCGATAAGGTGCTACTGGATCATGCCGCCGAATGCGGCGCGGAAGTACAAGAACAGACTTCGGTTGATCGAGTCCAGTTTTCGAAGGACGACGTCGAGCTGACGGTTAAATGCAACGGTTCGTCTCGTTCAATTCGAGCGCGTTATCTAATCGACGCCAGCGGGCGCGCCTCGGTTCTGGGCAGACAATTCAAAATTAAGAAGACTTACAATCATCTTCAGAAGCTATCCATCTTCGCGCACTACGACGGTGTCTGGCGCGCGAACGGAATCGACGGCACGCTGACAGTTTTGATCCGTGCCATTGATCGCTGGTTCTGGTTGATTCCGCTCAGCGCCGACCGCACCAGCGTTGGAGTGGTTCTCGACAGTGAAACTTTTCGCAAATCAAAGCTCAGCGCCGAAGATTTTCTCGAACAAGCGCTGGGCGAGCAGCCAATCATCGCCAAACGGATGACGAACGCGCGGCGAGTCTCGCAAGTTTACGTGGAAGCGGACTTCTCCTATCGGAGCGCAAGATTGCACGGTGACCGCTGGTTGCTTGCGGGCGATGCCGCCGGGTTCATCGATCCCATCTTTAGCAGCGGCGTCTTTCTCGCAGTGTTCAGCGGCGAACGATGCGCAGATGTTCTGAACGAAGTGCTTCAACGTCCGCGGAACATGAAACGGTTGTTCGCCCGCTACGAGCGGTCGGTAAACCGCGCGATGGATGTTTATCTTCGTTTTGTGAACGCCTGGTACACGAAGGAATTCATCGAAGTCTTTTTGGCGCCGCGCAATGTGTTGGGGCTTGCGCCAGCCGTGAACGCAGTGCTTGGCGGAAATGTTGGTAACAGTTTTCCAATCCGCTGGCGGATGTGGGTCTTTTATTTTTTGGTTTGGCTGCAACGCCATCATCCGATTGCGCCCCGCCTTACGCTCGTGCCGAAGAAAACGGAAGCATCAGCCTCAGCTCAAACAGCTGGCGTCATGTCATGAGTCCAATTACGGCCCGCAGGGCCGTGGCTCTAGCGTTCCCGGCTATTGTTGCGATCACCTTCTTTTGCGTAACAAGTTGCGCAACTATTTCATTTCACGAATTTTCTCAGCCGACGGCTGATTGGCAGACCAAAGCCGGACAGCTCATGTATCGAAGCCCAGGGACAACGCTGATTGGCGAGGCGCTCGTTCGCTTTTCCACCACTGGCGACTTCCAATTGACCGTTTCGAAAGGACCAGGAATAACGCTGCTATCTCTGCGGCAGGATGCGGCTTTTGCAGAAGTGAAAGGAGCATTTGCTCATCAGGGTTGGTCTGGTCCTGTAGAGAAAGCGCCGCCACAGCTGCGCGGCTGGCTCGGATTGCGTGACCAATTTGTTCACGCGCCGAACCAGAAAACACTGCGCTACGTGAGCGGCAACGAGACATTCTTGTTCCGGTTTTGATTCTCGTTCTCCGCTGAGGATAGCGGACGCTGCAGCATCGCTGGCTGCAGTGTGTGCTGTCTCCAGCGCATGTTTGACGAAAGGGCAAGATGCCCGCGTGCTGGGTCAGGCTGGAGCCTGACTTCCGAAACCGGCTGCAACATTGGCATCTTCGTGCCGATTCGTGTTGAATGGTGGCTTGCTCATGCGGATCAGCGACTTCATCGCACGAACCATCACTCAGCGCGGCGCGCTGGTTTGGTTCGGCGTGGTGGTGCTCACGATCGCTTGCATTGCGATTCTCGTGACATCATTGCGACTTGATTCCGAGGTGTTCAACGTTTTGCCTGGCAGGTTTTCTTCCGTGCAAGGCCTCAAAATCTACGATCGCGATTTTGAGCAAACGCGGGAGCTGACGTTCGCGCTTGTCTGCAACCCAAATGACGTCGAGAAACTGGAGGATTTCGCGCCGGTGTTTGCTGAGCGATTGCGGCAGCAACCCTGGTGCGCGCGCGTGCTCGCGGGCTCGCCCATGGCCACGCCCGAAGGCATTCGCGATCTCCAATCAATCGCGGTGCCGCTGCTTCTCAATCTTGAACCGCGGGTCTTCAACGAGACGATGTTGATTCTGCAACCAGAGAAAATTCGCGATCGTCTTCATCGCTTGCGCCAACAGATCGAGGCGGGCTCGCCGCGCCCGGAGTTCGAGCTCTCGTTCGATCCGCTCGGTCTGATTGGGCCGGCGCTAAAGCCTTTCGCGGAAAGCACGATCATTGAACAGGAACAGCCGCTGACATCGCCCGATCGCACCATGCGAATTTTTCTGGCGGTGACGAACCAAACATCTGTCAGCGCGTTTGAATGCCAGCGGTTGATGCGACGCGTGAACGAGTTTCGTGCGGCAGCAGGCGAAGGATGGGAAGGCGACCCGTTGCAAATTCTCATCACCGGGCGCCCGGCCTTTGTGTCGGAAATTTCATTGAGCATGCGTTATGATGTCGTGGCGACGTTGCTTGGCTCAGTCGCGTTGGTAGGCGCGATTTTCTTTGCAGGTTTTCGCCGATGGCTGCCGCTCGTGGGCACGGCCGTTTGCCTTCTCCTCTGTTGTTTGATCGCGCTCACGCTTGGACAGCTCTTGTTCGGACGGCTCAGCATGGTCAGCGTCGGCTTCTGCGGCATTCTCGTCGGGCTCGGCGTTGATTTCGCCATTCTCATCATCGGGCGCTATCACCAGGCGCGCGCCGATGGAGAACCGCATCAGCAAGCTATTGCCACCTCTGTGGCAAAACTTGGACGCGCGGTTTTCTTTGGCGCGCTCACGACCGCAGTTGGTTTTCTCGCGCTCGTGCTGAGTGGCGCCATGAGTTTTTCGCAGCTTGGGGTGCTCATTGCGATCGGCATCTTTGTCGCCGGCCTGTTTATGTGCTCGATCTTGTTTCTGTTTGTTCGCGAACGACAGGCGGCAGTTCGCCATGACTGGCTCTTGGAAATCGTGACAAAGTACGTGCGCTGGACTGTGCGCAAACCCGCGCCCATGCTGATTTTTTCCGGTGCGGTTTTGTTGGTATTGACTGCGATTGGGTTTTCGCCAATTCCCTCGCTCCGTTTTCAAGCCAGCACACGTTCATTGCAGCCAAAGAACATCCGCGCGAATCGCGCTCTTGAGGAAATCATGCACAAGATGCCCGTGCGTTGGGAACCTGTTCTGGCGATTGTTCGCGCGACGAATCAGCAGGAACTGCACGATCACTGGCAAAAAGTTTCCGCGCGCTGGCGGCAACTCGAGGGAGCCGGAAAAATCAAAGGTTTCTCCACGCCAGCAGCGCTTTGTATTTCACCAAATTGGATGCAGGCAAATCGACGGCACTTGAGCACGATTAATTTTCAATCAGCGCGCGAAACACTGGAGCAAACACTGGATGCCGAAGGATTCAGCCGCGATTCGTTCGCGCCAGCGTTCACGTTGCTTGACGATTTACAGCATCTTACCGATCCAAATGTGCCCCTGCCAGACTGGCGGACGCAATTGCCGGAATCATCGAGCTGGTGGTTTTTGGTGGACCGCTACTTCGGGCGGGACCCATTACTGACAACTGGATTTGTCACGACTAATCAGCCGGTCTCGACCCACGCGCAAAGCGAAGAGCTGGGACGCAATCTCCCGGTGGCTGGTGCCCCGATGATTATCTCAGGATGGAGCTATGCGCTCGCCGATCTCCAGCCATGGTCGCATCATCAACTTCTCATCATCAGCGCGCTGATGGCGATCTTCGACCTATCGTTGCTGGCCCTCTTGTACCGTGATCTTCGTTTGTGGCTGATCCAGGTCATCACACTCGCGTTCGGGATCGGAGCAATGATCGCTTCGATGAAACTGCTGCACGTTGATCTCAATCTGCTGAATGTGCTCTCGTTCCGTCTGGTGCTGGCGATCGGTGTGGACTATGGGATATACGTTGTGCTGGTCTGGCAAAAGACTCAGGAAATCGAGCATGATGTTGCTGGCGTGGTGAAGCCGGTCTTGCTCGCGGGATTGACCGCGGTAAGCGGTTTCGGTTCGCTCGCGCTTGCGCGAAACCCAGCGCTCACTGGTCTTGGCATCGCGTGCGCCATCGGGATTTTCTGGAGTCTCGTCGCAACAATTTTCTTCACTCTGCCCGCAATGGCGGCGGCCGAACCGAAAAGGTAACCAGGGCGATCGTGCAGACCGCGAGCCTTGTCCGAGCACTTTCCGTCCCATAGAACGCCTGCTAAACTACTGAGAAAATGCGCACGCGGGGGTTGCTATGGTTAAACGCGGTTTTTCCCATCCTTCCCGTTGCGCTTCTGGCGAGCGCCACACTCGAGGGACGCGTGGAACTCCCAAAATCGCATTCGGCGCCGGTGCAGGCGAAACGTTACCAGATCGTCACCAAAGGCGGCGTTCTTTCTACGCAGCCGCCTCTGGCGGTGGTTTATCTCGATGGTGCTTTCCCCCAACCAGCTTCGCTGCCGATGAAACAAGTCGCGCAAAAGGATTTGACGTTCCTTCCATCGCTTCTCCCGGTGCGGGTCGGAACCAAGGTTGAATTCCCAAATCTTGATGACACTTACCACAACATTTTTTCCTACTCGCCTGCCAAACGTTTTGATCTTGGGCGTTATCGCCCGGATGAGCGACCGATCCCGACGCAAGTTTTCGATAAGCCGGGCCTGGTGATACTTCGGTGCGACATTCACGAACACATGCGCGGATTGATCCTGGTTTTGAATACTCCCCATTTTGTGATGACAGACACTGATGGACACTTTCGATTAGGTGGACTTCCCGCAGGTCGCTACACGCTCAAGGCGTGGATCGACAGCAGGACTACGCGAGAGAAGCCCGTGGAGTTGAAGAGCGGCGAAACGCTCCACGTTGATTTCCCATGAGTCCCGCGGAGCAACCGAGAGACAAAGGCGTAGCGAGGTTTCGCACTCGATTGTTTACCGCCATGATGGTCATCGTAGCGACGCTGACCGGTCTCGGTTTTTATCTGGCACAACGTAAGGTCACGGCCGACGCAGAACGAAACTTGCAGCAAACTTTTCAGGCCGAACTTTCTTCGCTTCACAAACTCGAGGAACTTCGCCACGCTGCGCTGGCGGATCGCTGCAACGCGCTTGCGGCCAAGTCGCGAATCCACGCGGCCATCGAGGACAACGCAATCGATTTATTGTATCCGAGCGCAAAGGATGAGTTGCGCGATTTAATGGAAGGCGAAGAACCGCCTCCGGAGCAAGCGGCGCAATCGCTTCACGCGAGATTTTATCGCTTCCTCGACAGTAAAGGCGCGGTCATCAAGCCGCTGAATCCTTACGATGTTGGAGAGCTGGACGCCAAAACGGAAGCGCAACTCGACTTGGGCAAATTGCCGGACACGCAGCAAATCGGTTACATGCAGGAAAATACCCAGGCTGTTGGTGGATCTATCGATGAAGTGATAGCCGTGCCGATCTTTTCTACCGACACCGGCGATGTGATTTCCGCGCTCGTGATCGGGTTCAAACCACTCGAGCTCGAAGATAAATACACGGGAATGAAGAGCGGCATCTGGGCGAATGGCCAGCTGTATCTGCCGACGCTTCCGAGATCCACCCAGGCGTCGCTGGATGACAAATTAGCAGGCGAGCTTGCCAATTCTGACCAAGGTGAAAACTACTTTCGCGTGGACGTTGGTGGTGCGCCACAGCTCTTGTTTTATAAGCGGCTCAACCCGGCTTCGCTCTTCCCGCCTGCTTACGAAATTTGCGTTTATCCACTTAGCTATTCGCTGGCACAGCTGCATCGCCTCCGCTGGCAAATTGGCGGGGCCGGCGCACTGCTTTTGTTAGGCGGTTTCGTCGCAAGCCATCTGGTCGCGCTCAGGCTTTCCGTGCCAGTGAAAAAGCTGGCGCTGGATTCGGAAGAGAATCGCGCACAACGAAAACGCGCCGAAGCCGCCCTCGCTTCGACTGCTGAGGAACTGGAAAGATCCACAAGGTATTCTGCCGACGCCTCCCACCAGTTGAAAAGCCCGGTCACTGTTCTTCGCGTCGGCCTTGAATCGTTGCTGGCGCGCGAAGGTTTTAAGCCTGAGATTTACGACGAGTTGTCCGCACTGCTGCATCAAACGCATCGTTTGACCGGAGTAATCGACGATTTGCTTCTGTTGTCGCGCCTCGACGCTGGCCATCTTCAAATCGCATCGACGCCGGTAAACCTTAGCCAGCTCGTTAACGAGTGGCTGGACGATCTTGGCGCGCTTCCAGACTCGCCGGATGTAAAGATCGAGAAGGAATTTCCACACGGCCTGTTTGTGACTGGCGAAAAACCGTACACGTCGCTTATTGTGCAAAATCTCCTGGAGAACGCGCGAAAGTACAATCGCCCTGGCGGACGGATCCGCGTCAGCGCGCATGGCAATGGCAGCGAGGTTATTCTGACTGTCGGGAACACGGGCCGCACGATTCCACCCGGTGAAAACATATTCGAGCGCTTCCATCACAGCTCAACTCCCTTGGCCGTTTCCGGTCACGGGATCGGCTTGAATTTGGGGCGCGAATTGGCGCGGTTGCACGGCGGTGATTTGCGTCTGGTCCGATCCGAAAACGATTGGACTGAATTTGAAGTGCGCTTTTCCGCTGTGGACAGTGTTAATGGAGTTGCATGAAGTTGCACGCCTTCAGCCTGTGCGTATTCGCCTGCACAGCGTGCGCGTTCGATGTTGATGACGTCCTCGACCGGGTCGACACCGCACTTACGATCTCAGCATTTCAAGATAATCTGCGCGCACGATTGAGCGGCACGCTCGATTTGGAAATCTATAACTTCGAACAACCCGCGCCCGGTCTCATCGACAGCAGCATCGACACGCTTTTCAATCCGCGTCTAACCCTCTTTCTCGACGCGCAAATCGGATCACAGATTTATTTCTTCGCGCAGTCGCGGCTGGATCGCGGTTTTGATCCGAGCAATCACGGCGCTCAGGTGCGGCTCGACGAATACGCCTTGCGCGTCACGCCGTGGGAGGATGGCCGCTTGACGGTGCAAATCGGCAAGTTCGCAACGGTCGTGGGCAATTGGGTCCCGCGGCATCTCTCCTGGGAGAATCCATTCATCAACGCGCCGCTAATTTATGAAAACGTCACGCCAATTCAGGACAAAGCTGCCCCGATTTCACCACTCTATTTCATCTCCGCACCCTACTACTACGGAAAGTACGCGTTTAATCCGGTAATCTGGGGACCCAGTTACGCGAGTGGCATTTCTGTCTCCGGCCAACTGGGCAAATTTGATTACGCTATTGAAATGAAGAATGCGTCCCTCTCGTCGCGCCCCGAATCGTGGAACGTCACGGAAAATGGTTTCGAGAATCCGACTTTCAGTACGCGCGTTGGTTTCCGGCCCAACGAGGCATGGAACTTTGGGTTGTCAGCGAGCGAGGGCCCATATTTTCGGCGTGAAGCCGAACCCACGCTGCCGCCCGGACGCGACATCGACGATTATCGAGAATTTGTCCTCGGACAGGATGCCAGCTTCGCCTGGCGTCATCTGCAAGTTTGGGCGGAGTTCTATGAAGCGCGCTTTCAAGTGCCGCGAGTGGGAAACGCAGATACATTCGCTTATTATGTCGAAGTCAAATACAAATTTACCCCGCAACTATTCGGCGCGCTTCGGTGGAATCAACAACTCTTCGGCACGATCAGTGATGGCTACAGCCATAGCGTTCGCTGGAGTGAAGACCTCGGCAGGATCGACATCGCTGTCGCGTATCGCTTCACGCCACACGCGCAGTTAAAATTGCAGTATGATTATCAGCACGAAACGACCGGACCTGGCGATGATAACCATTTGCTGGCTGCACAGTTTACGGTCCGTTTCTGATCATCGAATCTATTTTTAAATCCATGCGCATTCTTCTTGTTGAAGATGACGTGCAGTTAGCCAGGCAAATTGCATCGGCACTCACCGAGGCAGGGCACGATCCGATTATCGTTCATGATGGCGAACGAGCTTTGAATAAAGCAAAGGAGACACCATTCGATTTAATCGTGCTGGATATCATCCTGCCTGGAATGGACGGGTTTGGCGTCCTGCGGTATTTGCGTTCCCAACATATGGCCAGCCGCGTGCTGATGCTCACAGCTCGAGGCGAAGTGAAAGACCGCGTAACTGGATTGCAACTTGGCGCCGACGATTATTTGCCCAAGCCATTTGCCATGCGGGAACTGGTGGCGCGCGTGCGCGCGCTCGGGCGGCGTTATCCAGAGGAACCGGTAATGTCCTTGCGCGCTGGCGATCTTACCCTCGATCTGGCAACTCACGGCGTCCACCGCGGCGCGCAACGCATCGAGCTTTCGCCACGGGAGCTCATGTTGCTAAAGGTGCTGATGCGGGAGCCTGGCCGTGTCTTCACGCGCACGGAGCTGTGCGAACGCGTCTGGGAACACGCACACGAATACGACACGAAGTTGGTCGAGGTTTTCATCGGACGGCTGCGAAGAAAAATTGGTGATCCTCCGCTGATTCACACCGTGCGTCACGTTGGTTATACGATCCGCTGACTGGAAGTTAGGCCTCCCAGTCCGCCATCGGACGGAGTCGCTGCAGTGAGCTTGATTCAGCCGGCAGGCACTTTGCCTGGGGACATTCGCGGAAGATTCAACAGAAATCCTCGTTACAACAGCCGACGTTTTAGCTGCGAGAACGCCCTGAAAAGTAACAACCGCGTTACTTTTTCGATGCGCTGCCCAGCATCGATCGCTGCGATTGTTCCAGCAGAAAAAACAATCATCAATCCTATGAAAACAACTTATGCTTACATAAAAATTGCTCTGCCCCTGTTGGCAGCAGCAATTCTGACGGCCGCGTCTGCGCGCGCGGACACCTATTCGTGGACAAACTTCCAATCCGACATCGCCGGCGTCGCGCAGCATACCGATCCAAACCTTGTCAATCCGTGGGGCATGGCAGCCTCACCCACTGGCATCATTTGGGTCAGCGACAACGGCACCGGCGTCTCAACGCTGTACAATCAGGATGGCACAGCCGTTTCGCTGGTGGTGACGATTCCGACCTCCAAACAGAACAGAGGAACTGGGAATCCCACCGGAGTCGTGTTCAACGGGACCCAGTTCTTCCAAGTGACAAAGAATGGAACCTCGGCACCCGCCTTCTTCATTTTTGTAAGTGAAGATGGTTCCATCTCAGGCTGGAACCCCACCGTGGATCCGACGAACGCCATTATCGCCGTGGACAACGGCACGAACCACGGGGTTAACCACGCCGTTTATAAAAGCGCAACGCTGGGCGTCGCCAATGGCCACAATTTCCTGTTTGTGTCGAATTTCCATACAGGCCAAGTCGAAACCTACGATGAGAGTTTTCATCAGGTGAGTCCGAATGGCTTCGTCGATCCGAATCTCCCGGCAGGCTACGCGCCGTTCGGCATCCGGAATTTCAATGACGAAATTTTTGTGACTTATGCCAAGCAGGATCACGCCAAACACGATGACGTTCCCGGGCCCGGCTTTGGCTTCGTCAATGTGTTCGATACCAGCGGCAACTTCCTCAGGCGCCTGGTCTCACAAGGGAATCTCAATGCGCCATGGGGACTTGCCCTCGTGGAAGGCAGCAACCTTTGGGTCGGCAATTTCGGTGACGGACTCATTAACGTCTACGATCCAATGACGGGCGCTTTCATCGAGACGCTCATGCGCGCCGATGGCACGCCGCTCCAATTTGATGGGCTATGGGATCTTCTCCCGCTGGGTAGCGGAGTTTATTTCACCGCTGGGATTGCCGGCGAAGCACACGGCCTGTTTGGCCTTATCATTGAGGACTAAAATCAGCGACGCGAATCTCCGGAGCGCACGCAGCCTTGTCCGCCGTTCACGCGGAGTTGTCCCGGCAAGGGCGTGCGCTCGCCCTTGAGCGAACACAGATCTTCGCATGCTTTGAGAATTCGATCTGACGGCATAACATCATGGCATGCGCGCATTCGTGTTTGCCGGGC
>Ga0066667_10000742_pt1 | contig 11468 bp, 8 predicted proteins | sample GraSoiAngelo_116_FD_133943 | JGI IMG/M metagenome (GOLD analysis project Ga0066667, IMG submission 133943) | Grasslands soil microbial communities from the Angelo Coastal Reserve, California, USA - 14_0903_16_30cm | ecosystem: Environmental > Terrestrial > Soil > Grasslands | place: USA...
CCGCCGGCAGCAAGCGACGCGGCCGCCGACAAGTTGGCAACTATCGGCGCGAAAGCGCTGGCCATCGCGCTGGGCTCGCTGGGCGGCGGCAGCGCGGTGACGGTGCGGTCGGCACCGACCCCTGCGCCGTACGTGAAACTCGAGCAGCTCGACCAGGTAGGCGAGATCCTCGGCAATGTGAGCGTGCCGATCGGCACCTATACCGCGGCGGTGCTCACCATCGGCGCCAATCCCGGTGACCTGCTGCTGACGGTCGGCGCAGATCCCGAAAGCGGCTTTCCGGTTGCCGCCGGAACCAGCATTCCGTCCGATGCGATTCAGATCCAGGGCAGGCAGAGCAGCAGCGGCAACTTCACCGTGCCGGTGAACGTCACCTTTGACTCGCCACTCACCGTCACGACGAGTCAGAACAACGCGCTCGACCTGGAATTCGATCTCGCCCACCCGGCGTTCATCGTCGGCCACGCACCGCCTGCGGCCACTGGTGCGGTGCTGTGGGCGGTGAACTTCGATGGGCCGGTGCGCCAGCATCCGGTGCGCGACATCGCGCGCCTGGTGCTGCGAGACACCTACGGCACGGTGAAGAGCGTGGCTTCCGACGGCAAGTCGCTCACCATCACCAAGGACTTCCCGGTGCTGCCGGTAACGAACCCGGAGAGCGCGATTACGAGCGCGCTGTCGCTGCAGATCTTCGCCGACGCCACCAACGGCACGATCCTCTACGACGTCGACACGGGCAGCCGCACGGTCGTGAAGGATTTCACGGGCGAAGCCATGAGCCTGCCCGGCAAGTTCGTGCGCATCGCCGCGCGTTACCAGGAGGACGGCACGCTGGTGGCGGTGCGCGTGTGGGCGAGCAGCGAATTCAACAGCGTGTGGTTGAGCCCGGAAGGGCATGTGCTGCACGTCGACACCACGACCGATGTCATCACGGTGACGAACGAATCCGGCAGGGGCGTTCCGGTGACGGTCGACGCCAACACCGAGTTCTTCTTCCGCACGCCGGCGAATGCCATCGCCGATACCACGCCGATCGCCACCGGCACCGCGTTCCTCGCCAACCACGAGCTGGTGCAGGGCTTCAAGGTGCATGTGAGCGTAGTCGATCCACTCGCCACGCCGCTGGTGGCGCAGACCATCGACATCGAGACCGCCGCGTATTCGGGGCGCATCTCGGGGGCCAACGCCACCGGCTTCACCTACAGCCACCACTTTGCCCGGGCCACGGATGACTACACCGTGACGCTCGACTACATCTCGGGCGCGACCGCCAACGGCACTGATGCCAGCGGCAACCCGATCATGGGCTTCAAGTGGTGGGACTTCGCCTTCCCGAGGCTCGTCACCAGCGGCGCCAACGCCATCCCTGAGTTTGTCGCCGCAACCAACGGCGGGGTGGATTTCGGCGGCACGGTGGGCACGCTGACGGCGTCGGGCGTGAGCGACGCGACCTGGGCCGATCCGGCGAACCCCGGCGGCTGGTCGCTCAGGAACGTGGTGCTGATCCCGACGCCGCTGCCGCTCGGGGTGGTCACCAGGGCCTTCGCCGGCAATTCCTTCGCCATGACAGTGCTCGGCGGCTCGATCCTGATGCCGGCCACGGTCGATGTGAGCACCACCGCCCAGTCGGCCACGCGCGTGTATCGGATCGACCGCTCGAACGGCGCGATCACCCTTCGCCCGATCGACATCACCACCAGCAGTGGCCTTGCGGCGATCACCGCCGGGCTCGTTGCCGGCACGCCCGTCGAGGTCTTCGGCGTGCCGCAGGCCGGCTCGCTCAAGGCCGACGTGCTCGTGTACTTTACGGGCATGCTGCCGAGGCTCTGACGCAGAGGGCGGACTCAGGGAGCGATCGGGAGGCAGGACGCCTCGGCCCTCGATGGCCAGGGCATCGCGAGTATCATCCCGCGATGCCCGCCGACGGAAGCAACGAGCTCAGGAGCATTGCGCGGCGCGCGATGCTCGAGCAGGGACTCGAGCCTGACTTCACCGCCGCCGCGGTGGAGCAGTTGCGCAGCATCGGCCAAGCCGCGATGGAGAGCGGCCCGCAGCTCCGTGACCTGCGCACCCTGTTGTGGTGCTCGATCGACAACGACGACTCGCGCGACCTCGATCAGCTGTAGCGGCTGTCGACCGACCTCACATCCCTCGGAGAAGACCAGGAGCGCCTCGGCGTCGTCATCGAAATGACCATCGCCGCCGATGGCGCGCTCGTGGCATCGGACATCTATCGCGCGCTGGTGCGCAATCGCGCCAGACTGGCTTATGACAGCGTGGCGGCGTGGCTCCTCGGCGCGGGCCCATTGCCCGCGCGCGCCGCCGCGGTCAGCGGCATGGAGCAGCAGCTGCGCATCCAGGACCGCGTGGCACAGCTACTGAAGCGCGTGCGGCACGAGCAGGGCGCGCTCGGACTCGCCACCCTCGAGGCGCGGGCGGTCTACGACGGCGGAGTGCTCGCGGACCTCAGGCCCGACGAGAACAATCGTGCCAAGGAGCTCATCGAATACTTCATGATCGCCGCCAACACCGTGGTGGCGCAGTACCTGGAGCGCCGCGGCTGCGCATCGCTGCGCCGCGTGCTGCGCAAGCCGCAGCGCTGGGGGCGGATCGTCGAGCTGGCCCGGGGGCTTGGCGAGGCTCTGCCGGCGGCGCCGGATGCACGCTCGCTCAGCGCCTTTCTCGTCAGGCGCCAGCAGGCGGCGCCGGCGCAATTTCCGGACCTGTCGCTGTCGATCGTAAAGTTGCTGGGGGCCGGCGAGTATGTGCTCAAGCGCCCCGGACAGGCCGCCGAAGGCCACTTCGGACTGGCCGTGGATGACTACACGCACGCCACCGCGCCCAACCGCCGTTTTCCGGACGTCATCACCCAGCGCTTGCTGAAGGCCGCGCTTGCCGCGCGCTGCGCGCCCTACGGGGACGAGGAGCTGCGCAGCCTCGCGGCGCACTGCACCGAGCAGGAAGGCAATGCCGCGAAGGTCGAGCGCCGGGTGCGCAAATGCGCCGCCGCCATGCTGCTCGAATCGCGCGTCGGCCGACAGTTCGATGCCCTGGTGACCGGCGCTTCCGACAGGGGAGTGTGGGTGCGCATCCGCCAGCCGGTTGCGGAAGGACGGCTGGTCAGGGGGTTCGAAGGGTTGGACGTCGGTGATGCGCTGCGCGTCGAGCTCACCCACACCGACGTCGAGCGCGGCTACATCGATTTCGTGCGCGCCTGAGCGCCGTACCGACAAATCACGGACTTGCCGGCGCCCAGTCCGACACGGCGACACCGACAACATACACGACGCAGATCGCAGACACATTGCCCTGCCGAGTTTCAAGGGGCTTAACTACGGACGCGGTCTCCCCGTCCGACGAAACCCGATGCCAGGGGCGGGCGGTGAGACCGTAACGGCGAACCGGGGAGAGCGCCCGCGACGGCGGCGGATCTGCCCAGGGCCGGACGCTTCGAACGGACAGGTCTCGTATCAATGGAGGTGTGACATGCAGCGCTTTTTGACTTTGATTGCGGTGACCGCCGCGCTGGGGCTGCCAGGGCTTGTTTACGCCGGCGGACCCGAGGATCAGACCGGCGCCGCCCAGCGATCCCCCGCGGAGCAGCCTGCGATGCCGTCGACCGACCCGACGAGCCCGTACGCGACTGCCCCGCAGACCGACCCTTCGGCCATGGCACAGTCGAGCGTATCGACCTTGGAGAGCACGCGGCTGGCGGCCATCGTGCCCTCGGGCATGTCGACGCAAGAAGCCTGCGCGGGATTCAGGAGCGTTGAGGAATGTGCGGCGACCCTGCACGCCTCGCAGAATCTCAGCATTCCCTTCGCGGACCTGAAGTCGCGCGTGACCGGCGGAACGAAGCTCGGTGCTGCAATTCACCAGCTGAAACCCGACGCCAACGTCAGGGCCGAGGTCCGTAAGGCCGAGGACCAGGCGCGCAGCGACACGCGCTCGCCCCAGGGCTGATTCAAGCCCGCCCCGCGCCGCAGTCGCCGCCGCCTGGTGAACGCCAGGTGGCTCCACGGGGCTTGATCCGGCGCTGATCGCGGCCATCGGCGGACCGGTGTGGGGGGCTCGAGGAGCCCCCCACCGGCGCGCTCAGCGCCGCTGCCAGTCCCCGCCCAGGCCCCGGCCAAGGCCTTGATGAGGAGCACGGTAGCTCACGATCCCGCCCTTGTAGCGCAGGTTCGCCTGGTCGAGCGCGCCCTGCGTGGCGGTGACGGCGGCCGCCTGACTCACGCTTTTGCGCTGCAACTGGCGCAAGGCCGCAAGACCGTCCTCCACCTCCTGAAAGGCCACGAGCACCGTGCCGCGGTAATCGGCCACCTGCTTGTCGTAGGCCGCGTGCGCGGCGGCGGACTGGGCCGCATGCGCTCCGGCGTCGAAGAGCGTCATCACTGCCTGCGGGCCGAGGGACCAGCCGCTCAGCGCACCCAGCACCGCCATGGCCAGCAATGCCGCGCGTCGCATCAGGAAGGCCCCGCCGCGCCATGCGGCGGCGGCTGCGCGACGCGCACCGCGGCTCCCTCGCTGATGGAATCGGGGGGATTGGCCACCAGGGTGTCAGCCGCGTCGAGCCCGGTCAGCACCTCGATCTCGGTGCCGAAGTCCCGCCCCTGCGTGATGGATTTCAGGTGCACGCGATGCTCGGGGTCGAGGGTTGCGACCTGCAGGCCCTGCGCGCGAAACAACACCGTATTCACCGGCACCCGCAGGGTGTTCGCGCCGGCGGACAGGGTGAAGTGCACCTGCGCATAGGACCCCGGCAGCAGCTCGCCCTTGGCATTGTCGATCTGCAGCTCGACCTGCAGTGTACGGGAAGTGGAATCCAGTGCGCGCGCGGTGGAAGCGACGGCGGCCGCGTAGCGCTGGGCGGGGCGATCCGCGAATACCAGACCCGCCGTCAGGCCCGGCTGAATGGCTGCTGCATAAGCCTGCGGCACAGACACGTAGATGCGCAGCCGGTGCGTGTCGGCCACGCGGAACAAGGCGCTGCCCGGGTTTTGCCCGGCGTTGATGAGCGCGCCGACGTCGGTGGTGCGCTGGGTGACGACGCCGTCGAACGGCGCCACCACCCGCTTGAAGGACTCCAGGTCCCGCAGGCGTGCCAGGTTGGCGGCTGCCGATTGCCGCGCTGCGGCCTTGGCGGCCGCATCCCCGGCGCGCTGATCGGCATCCTGCTGCGACACCGACTCGGTTGCGAGCAGACCCTGCCAGCGCTCGTTGGTCGTGCGCGCCAGCTCGTAGTTGGCCTGCGCGGTCGCCAGATCCGCCTGTGCCTGGCGCAGCTGTTGGTCCACTTCCGGGGCGTCGATCTCGGCGAGCAGCTGGCCCTTCTTCACCGTCGTGCCGATGTCGGTGTACCAGGCCTTCAGATACCCGCTGGTGCGCGCGTAGATCGGCGCTTCATAGAAGGCCTGCACGGTTCCCGGCAGCACCAGCGTGTCGGATGCCGGTCCCTGGCTTGGCCTGACGGTCGTCACCGTGGCTATCGCAGCGCTCGCCGCCTCGCCCTCGAGCGCCGCGCGGGCGATCAGGCGGCTGGCGATGCCCCACACGGCGAGGATCAGGGCGAGGCCGAGCGCGATCAGCGCGTAGCGCATCGGGCGCGGGTCCGGCGCGCGGGCGCCGGCGGGCGGGGAGTGCGTGGACAACGACGGGTCGGACATCAGCGGCTCCGGCGTCCATGGACGAGGGAAAACACCGTGGGTACGAAAAACAGCGTCGCCACGGTTGCGAAGACCAGGCCACCAATCACCGCGCGGCCGAGCGGTGCATTCTGCTCTCCGCCCTCACCGAGGCCCAGGGCCATGGGCACCATGCCGATGATCATGGCGAGCGCCGTCATCAGTACCGGGCGAAAACGCGTGACGCCGGCCTGGAGCGCGGCGTGCGCCGCGTCGTCACCGGCGTTCATCCGTTCCCGGGCAAAGCTGACGACCAGCACGCTGTTGGCGGTGGCCACCCCCATGCACATGATCGCGCCGGTGAGCGCGGGTACGCTCACCGGCGTGTGCGTGAGGAACAGCAGCCACACGATGCCGGCGAGCGCGGCGGGCAGGGCGGTGATGATGATGAAGGGGTCGCGCCACGACTGGAAGTTGACCACGATCAGCAGGTAAACCAGCACCACCGCACCGGCAAGCCCGGCCAGCAGCCCGGTGAAGGAATCGGTCATGGTCTTGACCTGCCCGCGCACCGTGACCTGCGAGCCGCGCGGCAGGGAGTGCTGCGTGTCAGCGACCAGCCGGTTGATCTGCGCGGCGATGAATCCGAGGTCGGTCCCCTCGATCGCCCCGTAGATGTCGATGACCGGGGTCGCGTCGTAGTGGCTCACGACCGCCGGGGACACCCCGCGCGAGAAGCTCGCGAGATTGGCCAGCATCTGCGAGCCGCCGCCGCCGCCGCCGCCGTTGCCGCCGTTGCCGCCGGTGACCGGAGTGGTCGCGAGGTCCGAGAGCGAAGCGAGGCGGAACTGCGGCGTCTGCGCGACCACGTTGTACTGGCTGCCGCTCTTGGGATCGATCCAGAAGGACAGCGTCGTCTGGTAGCTGCCGGAGAGAGATATCAGCAGATCGGAAGCGACGTCGGTCTCCGACAGGCCCAGTAATGCGGCCTTGCTGCGATCGACGTTGACATTGAGCGTCGGGTAGTCGAAGTCCTGCTGGATGCGCAGGTCCACCACCCCGGGAATGCCGTGCATGCGCGCCAGCAGGGCGTTGGCGTAGTGGCGGTTGGCGTCGACGTTGAGCCCCGCCACCTGCACATCGAGTGGCGCGGGAAGCCCGAAGTTCAGGATCTGGCTGACGATGTCCGCCGGCAGGAAGGCGAACCGGGTCGCGGGATAGAGCGCGGTGAGCTTCGCGCGCAGCGCGTGTACGTACTGCGCGGTGGGGCGATGATCGGGGGTGAGGTTCACGAAAATATCCGCATCGCCGGGACCGACGGGCGCCGAGGTCGAGTACGACAGGTTGATGCCGCTGTAGGGCACGCCGATGTTGTCGACGATGGTGCTGATCTCGCGCGCCGGGACAGTCTCGCGGATGGTCGCCTCGACGCGATCGCACAGCGCCGCGGTCTCGTCGATGCGGATGCCGGTAGGCGCGCGCAGGTGCAGCTTGATCTGGCCGGCATCCACACTCGGGAAGAAGTCCTGGCCGAGGCCCGGCAGATAGCGGCCGAACGGGAACGCGAGCAGGGCGGTGGCCGCCATGGCCGCGAGGAACGGCAAGGCGAAGCGCGTACCGGCGGCGAGCGCCCGCTCCAGCAGGGCGTGATAGCGCTCGCGCACCCGCGCGAACCACTGCTCGAAACGCGCCTGCAGGCGCTGCAGGTGCCCCAGCAGGCCGCGTGTCTGGTCGGCCGCATGTGCATCGTGCCGCTGCAGCCAGTACTTGGCGAGCGTCGGCACCAGCGTGCGCGACAGCAGGTAGGAGGCGAGCATGGCGAACACCACCGCCTCGGCCAGCGGCACGAACAGGAAGCGGGCGATGCCGGCGAGCATGAACATCGGCACGAACACGATGCAGATGGCGAGCGTGGAAACGAAGGCCGGGACGGCGATTTCGTGGGCGCCGTTCAGGATCGCCGCCTCGACCTCTTCGCCGCGCTCGAGGTGCCAGTTGATGTTCTCGATGGTGACCGTGGCGTCATCCACCAGGATGCCGACCGCAAGCGCGAGCCCGCCCAGGGTCATGATGTTGATGGTCTCGCCGAGGGCCGACAGGCAGACGATGGAGGCGAGGATCGACAACGGGATCGACACGGCAATGATGAAGGTGCTGCGCCAGCTGCCGAGGAACAGCAGGATCATGAGCGCGGTGAGCGCGGCGGCGATCACCGCCTCACGCACCACCCCGGAGATGGCGGCACGCACGAACAGCGACTGATCGCCCACCGGGTCGATGTTGAAGCCTTGCGGCAGCTGGGCACGGATGCGCGGCAGGCGCTGCTTGATGGCGCGGATGATGTCGAGGGTCGAGGCGCTGCCGGTCTTGAGCACGCTCATCAGCACGCCGCGGCGACCGTCGCGCCGCACGATGTTGGTTTGCGGCGGGTAGCCGTCGCGCACGTGCGCCACGTCGCGCACGTAGATCACGCTGCCGCTGCGGGTGGTGATCGGCAGGTCGTTGAGCTCGGCGACCGTCTTCGGGTTGGCGTTGACGGTGACGAAGTACTCGCGATCGCCGATCTTTTGCGTGCCGGCGGGCAGGATCGAGTTCTGGGCGTTGAAGGCGGCGGCGACGTCGTTGCCCGAGAGACCCTGGGCCCGCAGCGCGTCCGGATCCAGGTCGACCTGCACCTGGCGCTGCAGGCCGCCGTACGGCCAGGGCATGGAGGCGCCGGCCACGGTGGAAAGTCCGGTGCGGATGATGCTGTTGCCGAGGTCGAAGAGCTGCGCCTCGGAGAGCTGGCCACTCGACAACGCCAGCTGCAGGATCGGCACCGAGGAGGCGTTATAGGCGAGGATGAAGGGTGGGGTGGTGCCCGGCGGTGCGAAGCGCAACTGGGTCTGCGACACGCCGGTGATCTGCGCGAACGACAGCTCTTCGTTGACGTTCGGCTGGAAGAAATACTTCACCACCGAGGTGCCGGTGAGGTTCTGGGACTCGGTGTGCTCGACATCGTTGACAATGGTCTGCGCGGTGCGCTCGCTCTGCAGCACCAGGCGCGTCGCCATCTCCTCGGGCGAAAGACCGGTGTAGCGCCAGATGGTCGCGACGACGGGGATCTTGATGTTCGGAAAGATGTCGGTCGGCGTGCGCGAGATCGCGAACCCGCCGAGCAGCGAGATCAGGATGGCGAGAACGAGGAAGGTATACGGGCGCCTGAGCGCCAGCCTGACGATCCACATCGGTCTTACAGCGTAGCGCAACGCCGGCTGGTGAGGATTGCGCCGCGCAGCTTTTTGGTTACAGGTGAAATCTGGGGCGCAAACGCCCTGCGACACGTGGCATGGAGAGTGGTGCGCGTGGCAGCGCCGAACCGCAACGTGCGGCCCCCGCGCGCCGTGGGCGACGCGGGCGGCGAGCGGCTAGTACACGGCTTCGACCGCGACGCCGAGCCGATAACCGGCGCCGCGCTCGGTGAGGATGATCTGCGGCTGCGCCGGGTCGCTCTCGATCTTGCGCCGCAGCCTCAGGATCTGCACGTCGATGGCGCGGTCGTAGACCTCGTTGTCGTAGCGGCGGCTCATCTCGATCAGCTGGTCGCGCGTCACCACGCGATTGGCGGTCGCCAGCAGCGCTGCGAGCAGGTTGAATTCGCCGTTGCTGAGCGCGAGTACGCGGCCGTCGCGCGCGCGCAGCTTGCGCGTGCGCAGGTTCAGCTCCCAGCCCGGGATGCGGTAGGCGCGGCACACCGGGGCGCCGTGGACCACCTGGCCCGCGTGGGTACGGCGCAGCACGGTGCGGATGCGTGCGAGCAGCTCGCGCGGACTGAAGGGCTTGGTGAGATAGTCGTCCGCGCCCAGCTCCAGGCCCATCACGCGGTCGGCTTCCTCGGTGCGGCCGGTCAGGATGATGACCGGCAGCTGCGATTCAGCACGCAGCTGCTGCAACAGCTGCATGCCGTCCTCGCCTTGCAGCCGCAGATCGAGCAGCACCAGATCCACGACCTGGGCACGAAACGCGCCCATCAGTTCCGCACCGCTCGCCGCCGCCGACACCCGAAAATCGTTCTGCGCGAGGTACTCGCTGACGAGCTGGCGCACCGCCAGGTCGTCGTCGACCACCAGCACGTGCGCAGCCGGAGCCTCCCTCAGCACTGCGGCCATCCATGATGCGCGTGCTCATTGTCGAGCGTGATAGGCTTCACCGCGATCTCATCCGCGAGTGGCTCGAGGAGGGCGGCGTGCAGGCGGTCTGTGCGGACGACCTCGCGGGCGCTCCGGCAGGCATCGATGCGGTACTCATCGACGTGGCATCTCAGCAGCAGGCTCATGCGATTCTCTTGTCCTGGCGGCGCGCTTACCCGCACGCGGCGATGGTGGCAGCCTCCGGCCGGTTTTCCCCGCGGGACATGGCCAATGATGCCATGGCCCGCAGACTGGGAGTGACCGGCATCCTGGCGAAGCCCTTTACGCGCGGCGATCTATGGACAGCACTCGGCCTCCCGGCAGAGCGGGCGACGAGACCGTCCGCGACCCGGCGCTGACGGGCGCCGCGCGCCGCGCGCGCGGCCCGACGCTGCGGCTGCGGCTGGTGGTATTCGTGGTCGCCACCTGCGCGGCCGTGTGGCTGTCGGCGCTCATCGATACGCTGCAGGACCGCGACGCGACGCTCCTCATGGCCGAACGCCAGCACGACAATGTGGCCGGAGCGCTGGCGGAACAGGCGGCCCGCGCCCTGCAGGCGACCGACCTGATCCTGCAGCAGGCGGCGCTGCTCGACCCGGATGCTTACCCTGCGCGCAACGGGCGCGCCGCGATCCCGGACCTGTTGCGCCGTCACATGAGCGGTGTGCCGCAGGTGCGCAACCTCTTCCTGTTCGATCCGGCGAGGCACCTGCATCTGAGCTCCGCGCCCGCGGGCAGCGTCAATGCCGACCTGAGCGATCGCTCGTATTTCACTGCGCAGCGCGATCAGCCGAACCTGGGGTTGTACGTCAGCGAGCCGTTCATCAGCCGCCTGACCGGTGACCCGACCTTCGTCCTGAGCCGCCGGCTCGCTGGAGCGGGATTCCGCGGCATCGCCGCAGCGGCCGTGGACATCGGCTACATGCGCCGCTTCTACCATGCATTGGACCTGGGAGCCGGCAGCGCCATCGAGCTGTTGCGGGCCGACGGCGTTACCCTGGTCAGCCGCGAGCATGGCCGGATCGAGGCGGCGCCGTCCCCCTGGCTCGGCGCCCTGGCCGCACTGGGCACCGCCGAGGCGCGGCATATGACGCTCGAGCATCCGGTACTCGGGCGCGCGCGCGTCGGTCTGCGGCGCGTGCCGGGGTATCCGGCGCTCGTCGCCGTAGGGCGCTCCGAGCACGAGATCCTGAGGGTCTGGCGCGCGAAGGCGTGGAAGAACGCGGCCCGCACCTTCGTCATCACCGCTCTCGCGGCGATCCTGCTGATCGCTTTTCTGCGCCAGCTGGAGCGCCACGAGCGCGTCACGGCACAGCTGCATCAGTCCCAGAAGCTCGAGGCGCTCGGGACCCTCGCGGGCGGCATCGCCCACGACTTCAACAACATGCTGGGCGCGGTGCTCGGCTACGGCGAGCTTGCGATCAAGCACACCGAAGCCGCCAGCCCGTCGCGCCGTTACCTCGACAACATTCTCGTCGCCGCAACCCGCGCACGCGACCTGGTCGCCCGCATCCTGGCGTTCAGTCGCCCGGGGATCGGCAGCAGCGCGCCGGTGATGCTGCGCTTCGCACGCCGCGCCATGGCGACGAGCTTCGAGGTGATCCTGCCGTTCGACGCACCGGATGCCCACGAGATCGCCGACGCGGCCCTCGACGAGATCGATCGGCTCGAAGCC
>Ga0066667_10000744_pt1 | contig 11455 bp, 9 predicted proteins | sample GraSoiAngelo_116_FD_133943 | JGI IMG/M metagenome (GOLD analysis project Ga0066667, IMG submission 133943) | Grasslands soil microbial communities from the Angelo Coastal Reserve, California, USA - 14_0903_16_30cm | ecosystem: Environmental > Terrestrial > Soil > Grasslands | place: USA...
CACGTCAGGATGCGCCTTCTCGATCTCGTCGAACAGCACCACCGAGTACGGCCGGCGGCGGACCTTCTCGGTCAGGAACCCGCCCTCCTCGTAGCCGACGTAGCCGGGAGGGGCGCCCAGCAGGCGCGACACCGAGAACTTCTCCATGTACTCGGACATGTCGACGCGGATCAGGGCGTTCTCGTCACCGAACAGGTACTCGGCGAGCGCCCGGGCGAGCTCGGTCTTGCCGACACCGGTCGGCCCCAGGAACACGAAGGAGCCGACGGGGCGCTTGGCGTCCTTGAGGCCCGCGCGGGACCGCCGGATCGCTCGCGCGACCGCCGCGACGGCGTCGTTCTGGCCGATGATCCGGTCGTGCAGCGCTTCTTCCATGCGGGCGAGCTTCGCGGATTCCTTCTCCTCGAGCTTGGCGAGCGGGATTCCGGTCCAGCGGGACACGATGAACTCGATGTCCTCTTCCTCGACCGTCTGGGTGCCCTTGCCCTTGTTCTTCTCCCAATCGCGCTTCAGCTCCTCTTCGCGATGGCGGAGCACCTTCTCCTTCTCCCGGAGCGAGGCCGCCTTCTCGAACTCCTGCGCCTCGAGGTACATGTCCTTCTCGCGGATCACGCGCTCGAGCTCCTTCTCGATCTCCTTGAGCTCGGGCGGCGCCGTCAACGCCATCAGCCGGGTGCGCGACGAGGCCTCGTCGATCACGTCGATGGCCTTGTCGGGGAGCTGGCGATCCGTGATGTAGCGGTCGGCCAGCTGCACCGCCGCCGAGATCGCCCGCTCGGTGATCTTGACCCGGTGGTGCGCCTCGTACTTGTGGCGCAGGCCGCGGATGATCTCGATCGCCTGCGGCACCGTCGGAGCCTTGACGATGACCGGCTGGAAGCGCCGCTCGAGGGCGCCGTCCTTCTCGATGTATTTCCGGTATTCGTCGAGGGTCGTCGCGCCGATCGTCTGGATCTCGCCCCGCGAGAGGGCGGGCTTGAGCATGTTCGAGGCATCGATCGCGCCCTCGGCCGCGCCGGCGCCGATGAGCGTGTGGAGCTCATCCAGGAACAGGACGACGTTCTCCGACTGCCGGATCTCCTTCATGACCGCCTTGAGTCGCTCCTCGAACTGGCCGCGATACTTCGTCCCGGCCACCAGGGCACCCAGGTCGAGCTGCAGGAGGCGCTTGTTCACGAGCACGTCGGGCACGTCGTGGCTGATGATCTTCTGGGCGAGGCCCTCGACGATCGCGGTCTTGCCCACACCCGGCTCACCGATGAGCACGGGGTTGTTCTTGGTGCGGCGGGCCAGGATCTGAATGACGCGCTCGATCTCCTGCTCGCGTCCGATGACCGGGTCGAGCTTGCTCTCCCGGGCCAGCTGCGTCAGATCACGCGCGAACTCGTCGAGCACTGGCGTCTGCGACCGCTTCTTGGGTCGGGGATAGTACTGATCGCCGAGCAGGGCCAGCGTCTCCTGCCGGACCTCGTCGAGCCGGGCGCCGAGCGATTCGAGGATCTTCGCGGCGATCGACTGCCCTTCCTTCATGAGCCCCAGGAGGAGGTGCTCGGTCCCGATGTAGTTGTGGCCGAGCTGACGCGCTTCTTCGATCGAGAGCTCGAGAACCCGCTTGGCCTGAGGAGTGAAAGGAACTTCGCCGAAGGTGAGCGTTTTGGGGAATCCCGCCAGGGCGCGTTCGACTTCCGCCTTCACCGTCTCGAGCCGGAGCCCGAGACGCTGCAGGACCGCCGTCGCGATCCCTTCGCCGTCTCGTATCAATCCGAGGAGGACGTGCTCCGTTCCGACGAAGTCGTGACGGAAGCGGCCTGCTTCCTCCCGTGCGAGGATGATGACTCGGCGTGCCCGCTCGGTGAACCGTTCAAACACTGTTCCCCACCTTTTTTCAGGCCGCGGAGATGCGAATTTCCCTTTCGACGACGCCTAGTTACCGGACTGCGACTTCAGTATAGCCCACCGCCTCTGGGCCCGCTAGACTTTTTCTAACTCTGCGAAACACTTACCCGATCGCGCTCGAGTCCCCCAGGACCTCCCGCGCTCTGCCGTCGACGAGGCGATACCCCCGCTCGGCTTTCCGCGCGAGATCCGGGTTGTGGGTCGCGACGAGGAACGCGAGGCCTCGCTCGGCCTGAAGCCTGAGGAAGAGATCGTAGATCACCTCACTCGTCTTCGGGTCGAGATTGCCCGTGGGCTCGTCGGCGAGGATGATCCTGGGCCCGTTGATGAGCGCCCGCGCGATCGCCACGCGCTGCTGCTCGCCTCCCGAGAGCTCTCCTGGGAGATGATTCAACCGATCACTGAGCCCGACCTCGACGAGGGCCGCCGTCGCCCGCTCCCGGACCTCGCCCGTAGGCCGGCGCTCGATCAGCCCGGGGATCATCGCGTTCTCGAGTGCGGTCATGTCGCCGAGCAGGTTGTAGAACTGGAAGACGAATCCCACGTCCTGGCGACGATAACGGGCCAGCCCCGCTTCGCCTCGGCCCCCGAGGTCCTCGCCCGCGAAGAGGACCCGCCCTGCGGTCGGATGGTCGAGCCCTCCGAGCAGGTGCAGCAGCGTCGATTTCCCGACCCCGGAGGCGCCGATCAGCGTGACGAACTCGCCCGCGCCCACCGTGACGCTAGCGCCCCGGAGCACGCGCACAACTTCTGACCCGCTCCGGTACTCCTTCTCGAGCTCCTCGCCCACCAGGAGTGGAGCTGAACCGTCACTCATAGCGGAGGACATCGACCGGCACGAGCGATCCGGCCCGCCTGGCCGGGATGATCGTCGCGAGGAACGAGAGGATCAGGGTCGACCCGACCACCATCAATCCGTCGAAGAGCGTCAGCCGCATCGGCAGGTAGTCGATCTGATACACGTCAGCGGCGAGCCCGATGATCTTGTACGTGTTCTGCGCCCAGATGAGCGTGAAGCCGACGGCGGCCCCGGCGGCGGTGCCGGCGACCCCGATGATCATGCCGACGGCGAAGAACACGAGAGTGATCGATCGCCCCGATGCGCCGACGGCCATCAGGATCCCGATCTCCTTGTGCTTTTCGGCCACGAGAAGAACGAGGTGGCCGATGATCGCGAACGCCGCGACGAGCACGATGATGGTCACCACGACGAAGAGCGCGTATTTCTCCAGCTGGAGTGCCGCGAACAGACTCCGGTTCATCTCCATCCAGTCGCGAACCCAGAAACGGAAGCCTAGCAATTTGGCGACGGCCAGCCCGACGACCTTAGCGTCGAACGGGTCCTTCAGCTTGACCTCGATGCCCGTGACACCGGCGATCCCCGCGAACTCCTGCGCGGCCGGCAGGCTCAGATAGGCCATCGACGAGTCGTATTCGTGCATGCCGATCTCGATCATGCCGGCGACGATGTAGCGGCGCATCTTGGGCACCATGCCGACGGCCGTCAGCGCGCCCTCCGGCGAGATCACCGTCACCGGGTCGCCCGGCAGCACGCCGAGTGAGCGCGCCAGCCCCCGCCCCAGGAGGATCATCGGCGCGCCCTCGACCAGCGGCTCGAGGGAGCCGCCGCGGAGCTGGGAGCGGACATCGGCGAGGACGGCCGGCGTGTTCAGATCGACGCCCCGGATGAGACCGCCGCGCGCGCCGCCCGTCGCCGTGGTGAAGAGGACCTGCTGGTGCACGAAGGGGGTGGCCGAGCGAACGCCGGCGACTTTCTGAATCTGTCCCGCGACGGCGTCCGCGCCCACGAGCCCCTGCCCGCCGCTCTGGAACACGAGCAGATGCGGGCTTCCGGCGATGATCTTGTCCCGGATCCCGTCCTGGAATCCCGTCATCACGGCGAGCACGACGATCAGGGCGCCGACACCGAGGAAGACGCCTCCCACGCCGATCCAGGCGAAGAGCGACAGGTTCGTCCGCTGCCCGCGGGACCTGAGATATCGCAGCCCCAAGAAGAGCTCGAACGGCAATCCCTGCCTCATCGCTCCGTCCCTCCTTCCTCAGCGGCGCGGCCGCCCTCGGGGCGCAGCAAGGGGAACAGGATCACCTCGCGGATCGACGGCTGGTTGGCGAACAGCATGAGCAGCCGATCGATGCCGATCCCCTCGCCGGCCGCGGGAGGCATCCCCTGCTCCAGCGCACGCACGTAGTCCTCGTCGAGCCAGTGCGCCTCCTCGTCACCGCGCTCCAGCAGCTGCGCCTGTTCGCGGAACCGCGCGAGCTGGTCGATCGGATCGTTCAGCTCGCTGTACGCGTTGGCGAGCTCGCGCCGGCCGACGAAGAGCTCGAAACGGTCGACGAGCGCGGCATTGTCTCGCTTGCGCTTGGCCAGCGGCGAGAGCTCGATGGGGAAGTCGATCACGAACGTCGGCTGCGCGAGCGTGGGCTCGACGAGCGTCTCGAAGACGTCCTTCCAGAGCTCCCACGGGGCCCCGCCGTGTGGCGTGAGCCCCTTGCCGGCCGCCGCACGCGCCACGGCGGCGGCGTCGGTGGCCGGCGTCACCGTCATGCCCAGCGCCTGGGAGATTCCCTCGAAGAACCCGAGGCGCCGCCACGGCGGCGTCAAGTTGATGGCGTGCTCACCCCACTGGAGTGCGTGCGTGCCGAGGAGCGATTGCGCGAGCTCCGTGAACAGCGCCTCGGTCAGCTCCATGAGGTCCGTGTAGTCGGCGTACGCCTGATAGAACTCGAGCGTCGTGAACTCGGGGTTGTGCTGCGTCGACACGCCCTCGTTCCGGAAGTTGCGGTTGATCTCGTACACCCGCTCGAGGCCGCCGACGACCAGGCGCTTCAGGTAGAGCTCGGGCGCGATGCGCAGATAGAGCTCCATGTCGAGGGCGTTGTGATGCGTCTTGAACGGGCGCGCGATCGCGCCACCGGGGATCGGCTGCATCATCGGCGTCTCGACCTCGAGGAACCCGCGGGCGTCGAGGAACTTGCGGATGCCGCTGATCAGGCGCGCGCGGAGCTGGAAGATCGCGCGCGTCTCGGTGTTGACGACCAGGTCGACGTAGCGCTGCCGGTAGCGGGTCTCGACGTCCTTCAGGCCGTGCCACTTCTCTGGCAGCGGGCGGAGTGACTTCGCGAGGAACGTGAAGGCCTTGACGGCGACGGTCAGCTCGCCCGTCCGGGTCCTGAACATCTCGCCGGTGACGCCGAGGAAGTCGCCGGTGTCCAGATCGACGAAGCGAGCGTACTCGTCGCCGAGCGCGTCGGCCCGCGCGTAGAGCTGGATCCGGCCGGTCTGGTCCATGAGGTGCGCGAAGCACGTCTTGCCGTGATGGCGCAGAGCCACGAGACGACCGGCGAGGCTCACGGCGCCGAAGCCCTTGAGCTCTTCGTCCACGGCGTTGCCGAGTCGATCGGCGAGCCCGCGGGCCCAGTGGGTCACCGAGTAGCGGCCGCCGAACGGGTCGATCCCGCGACGCCGCAGCGCCTCGAGCTTTTCCCGGCGCTGGCGAATCTGTTCGTTCTCGTCGTCGAGGGTCACTGTCCTCGCGCCCAGAGCAGGTACGCCTTGATGAACATGTCGAGCTCGCCATCCATCACGGCCTCGACGTTCCCCACCTCGAGCCCGGTGCGGTGGTCCTTGATCAGCTGATAGGGATGAAACGTGTAGGAACGGATCTGGCTGCCGAACGCGCTCTCCTTCTTCTGGCCGCTCAATTCGGCCAGCGCCTCGCGTTGCTTCTTCTCCGCGATCTCGTAGAGCCGCGCCTTGAGAATGCGCAGCGCGGTATCGCGATTCCGGAGCTGCGAGCGCTCGTTCTGACACTGGACGACGATCCCGGTCGGCAGGTGCGTGATGCGCACGGCCGAGTCCGCGGTGTTGACGCCCTGCCCGCCCGGGCCTGAGGCGCGGAAGACGTCCACCCGAATCTCATCTTCCCGAACGTTGACCTCGACGTCGTCGACCTCGGGAACGACCGCCACCGAGGCGAAGCTCGTCTGCCGGCGACGCGAGGCGTCGAACGGGGAGATCCGCACGAGCCGGTGCACGCCCATCTCGCCGCGCAGGTACCCGAACGCGTACTCGCCCGACACCTCGACGGTCGCCGACTTGATGCCGGCCTCGTCACCGGGGAGCAGGTCGACCACCTCGGCCTTCAGGCCCGCCCGCTCGCACCACCGCAGGTACATGCGCAGGAGCATCTGCGCCCAGTCCTGCGACTCGGTGCCCCCGGCGCCCGGGTGGATGGACACGATCGCGGCCTTCGTGTCGTGGGGACCCGAGAGCATGATCTTGAGCTCGAATTCCTCGAGGTCCTTCCGGAGGCTCGCGATCCCGTCGGCGATCTCGGCGTCGAGGCTGCCGTCGGCCGCCTCTTCGGCCAGCTCGAGGGCCACCCCGAGGTCTTCGGCCTTCTTGGAGAGCTCCGTTACCCGCGTGACGAGGCGGGTAAGCTCCGTCCGCTCGCGGATGACTTCTTGGGCGTGGCGGTTGTCTTCCCAGAACGACGGTTTGGCCGTCTCGGTGTCGAGCGTGGCGATCCGCTGCTCCTTCGCCGGGACGTCAAAGATGCCCCCTGAGCTCGGTCACGCGGCCCGTGAGATCGGTGATGTCGCGCTTGAAGTCACCCGGCATCAGGCGGCACGACTCCGTGCCCGCACGGCCAGCGCGGCGGCGGTCACGCACAGGGCAAGATAGGCGAGCCAGTCGCCGAAGCGGGTGTAGACGGTCTCGCCGGAGCGGAGAGACACGCGCTCGGTCATCGTGCTGCGCTCGAAGAGGGAGATGCGCCTGACGATCTGGCCCGTGGGCGCGATGAACGCCGACACCCCCGTGTTCGCGGCGCGAACCACGGTGACGCGGTGCTCGACGGCGCGGAACGGGTACATGGCCAGATGCTGCCACGGCCCGCTGGTGCGACCAAACCATCCGTCGTTGGTCATGTTCACGATCAGCCGCGCGCCACCCTTCACGAAGTCACGGACGAGCTCAGGGAAGATGCCCTCGTAACAGATCACGACGCCGAACGGGGCTGGCGGGCCCGGGAAGACGCTGGTATTGGAGCCCGGCTCGAGATCGGCAATGAACTCGGCCCAGCCCCTGACGAATCCGATCATTCCCGACAGCGGCACGAATTCTCCGAATGGAACGAGGTGGATCTTATCATACCTGCCCGCGATCCCCCGTTCGGTCACCAGAAACGCGCTGTTACGGAGCCTCGGCACAGGGGCTCCATCAGCGTCGATCGACCCCACCAGCAGGGGGACACCAAGCGAGCCCGAGAGGCTGCCCAGGGCGCGGAGCATCTCGGTGTCGCGGCGGAGCACCGTGGGCAACGCCGTCTCGGGCCATACGATCAGATCGGGCCGCTGGGCGCCGGCTCGCTGCGTGAGCGAGAAGTAGATCGCGACGGTGGTCGCCGCGTGACCGGGCTCGAACTTCAGCGGCTGCTCGATCGAGGGCTGCATGACGGCCACCGTGGCTTCAGCTGGCGAAGCCGGCGCGCCGAGACGCCACGCGCCGAACGCCAATGTGCCCAGTACGACCACCGACGCGACCGCGAGCCCGCCGATCGCCCCGCGCCAGGATAGGACGAGGACCCCGGCGAGCGCGGCGTTCACCGCGACGATCACCAGTGAGACGCCGTAGACTCCGGCGAGCTCCGCGATCTGAATGACGTTGAGGTGCAGGTACTGCGAATAGCCGAGCAGGCCCCAGGGAAATCCCCCGAGAAGGTGGCCGCGGATCCACTCCCCGGCCACCCAGAGGAACGGCGCGGCGGCCAGGGCTCCGATGACCGAGCGCTGCGCCAGCCACGACACGCCGGCGCAGAACGCGCCGACGTACAGTCCGCAGTACCCGGCGATCGCGAGCGTCGGCAGCCACGTCAGGGGCCACGGGATCGTGCTGTAGGTCCTCAAGGTGAAGTCCAGCCAGCGCAGCAGCACCAGGAAGAAGACGGTTCCGAAGAACCAGCCCCACGCGAATCCGTCTCGGACCGGGCGGCGTACCGCCACCACGAGGAGCGGCGTCAAGGCGAGCCAGACCGTGCCCTCCCAGTCGGTGCGGGGAAACGCCAGCGCCAGGCCGAGAGCGGTCACGAAGAGCACTGCCGCGAGGGACAGCGATGGTCGCCGGATCAGGAGCCCCACTCGAGCCGATCGGCGAGGAACCTCGGTAATCCTCCGTCGAGGATCTTCTGTCGCGCCGCCTCCAGGTCGTACACGACGCGTCGGATGGCGACCGTTCCCGCCTCGGCGTCCCAGATCGCGTACGCCGCGCGCGGATCACGATCACGCGGCTGGCCAACGCTGCCCACGTTGACGATGTAGCGGCGCCCGCGCACGAACTCGAGATCGACCGGGCCCGAGAGGTGCTCGGGTCCCGTGGAACCCAACGACCAGGCGCCCGGCAAATGGGAGTGGCCGATGAAGCATAGCCGCGTGGCGAACGCCGGGAACGCGTCGAACCCGTCCTGGGCGGTTACGAGGTACTCCCACTCGTCCGGACGGTCCGGCGACGCGTGGACGAGCGTGGCATCGCCGACCTCCACCACCAGGGGAAGCCCGCCGAGGTACGCTCGATGGTCATCGCCGAGGCGCTCTCGGGTCCATTCGGCGGCCGCCCGCGCGTGCGGGTTGAACCAGTCGAGGCCGAGAAGCCCGGCGACGGCGTGGTCGTGATTGCCGCACGTGATCCTTTGAGCCCGCTCGGCCACGATCTCGACGCACGCGAGCGGGTCGGCGCCGTAACCGACGAGGTCGCCGAGCGAGAGCACCGCGTCGGCGCGCGGCGCCGCGTCGGCGAGGACGGCCTGGAGCGCTTCCAGGTTGCCGTGAATGTCGGAGAGCACCGCGTACCGCACGCCTGACTCAGATCGTGGGGCGAAGTTCTTTGTGCACCCGGTCGAGGACCCCGTTGATGAATCGGCTCGAATCCTTCGTGCCGAACTTCTTGGCGATCTCGATGGCCTCGTTGATCGCGACCTTCGGCGGCACCTCCCCCGTCCACAGGAGCTCGAAGGCGGCGAGACGGAGGATGTTGCGATCGACGACGGACATCCGCTCCAGATCCCAATGCTCGGCGAACTGGGAGAGCACCTGGTCGATCTTGGCCTGGTTGGTCTTAGTCCCGCGCACCAGGGCGTCGGCGAACGCTCGGGTGTCGGCGTCCACGGGGTGTCGCTCCCAGAACTCGGCGCCGTGCCGCGAGGGATCGGCCTCGCTGTGCAGGTCAAGCTGGTAAAGGAACTGGAGAGCGACCTCACGCGACTTCCTGCGCTTGCTCATTTACCGAGCGCTGGGAGTACGGCTTGAATTCATTTTATCGAGCGCCTGCAGAACGGCTTGAACCGCGGGTGGCCTGAGAGGGATGCGCGTGGCTCCGACCCGCCCGTTCATTTCGATTTTTGCCGTTTTTCCCTCGGAGGGAGCGGATCCAGTCGGCCATGTGCAGTGCCGCCTCGGCGGCTTCCTCACCTCGGTTGCCGACGTCGCCGCCCGCGCGGGCCCACGCTTGCTCCTCGGAGAGGGCGGTGATGAGCCCGAAGGTGGTGGGGATGCCCGTGGCAAGCGCAACCTGACGGATGCCGGAGGCCGCCTCACGCGCGACGTGCTCGAAATGCGGCGTCTGGCCACGGATCACGACGCCCACGCAGACGATCCCCGCGAAGCCTCCGGTCCGAGCCAGATGATTTGCCGCCAGCGGGAGCTCGAACGAGCCTGGGACCCAATGGAGCTCGACAGCGTCTTTGCCGAGCCCGGCCGACTGGAACGCTTCCCGGGCGCCGCTGACCAGGCGCTGGGTGATGCGCTCGTTGAAACGCGACGCGACGATCGCGAACCTGAGCGATGCGGGACGTACCGCTGCCCGGCGGAGCTTGGGAGCGCGACCGGCCATCTCAGTCCGGCAGTGACGACAACAGGTGCCCGAGCTTGTCGCGCTTGGTGCTGAGGTACTTCCTGTTGGTCTCCGTCGCCGGGATCTCGATCGGGACGCGCTCGGCGATGTGAAGACCGTAGCCCTCGAGGCCGACGATCTTCTTCGGATTGTTGGTCAGGAGCCTGAGGTTCTTGACCCCGAGGTCGACCAGGATCTGGGCTCCGATGCCGTAGTCGCGGAGATCGGCGTGGAAGCCGAGCGCGGCGTTGGCCTCGACGGTGTCCTTGCCTTCGTCCTGAAGCTCGTAGGCGCGCATCTTGTTGAGGAGCCCGATGCCGCGCCCCTCCTGCCGCATGTAGACGAACACTCCACGCCCCTCTGACTGGATGATCCCCAGCGCTTTCTCGAGCTGGAGCCCGCAGTCGCACCGGCGTGAGTGGAAGACGTCGCCGGTGAGGCACTCGGAGTGCACGCGGACGAGCACGGGGGAGTCGCCGTTCACCGATCCCATGACCAGGGCCAGCGGCACGCGACTGTCGACCGTCGTGTCGTACGCAATCGCGCTGAACTCGCCGAAGTCGGTGGGCAGCTTCGTCGTCGCGATCCGCCGCACCAGCTTTTCCTTGTGAATTCGATACTCGATGAGGTCCCGGATGGTGATCATCTTGAGGCCGTGCGACCGCGCGAGCTCGGTCAGGTGCGGGACCCGCGCCATGCCGCCATCCTCGTCGAGGACCTCGCAGATGACTCCGGCTGGGTAGCACCCCGCCAGCCGGGCGAGGTCGATGGCAGCCTCCGTGTGACCGGCCCGACGGAGCACGCCGCCGCCCATCGCCCTGAGCGGCAGGATGTGGCCCGGGCGCGTCAGGTCGTCGGCACGCATCAGGGGATCGACCAGCGTGCGAATCGTCACGGCGCGGTCGTAGGCGGAGGTCCCCGTCGTGACGCCCCGGCGGGCGTCCACGGTGACGGTGAACGCCGTGCCCATCGGGGCGGTATTGTCCGAAACCATCATCGAGATCTTGAGCTCGTCCAGGCGCTCGCCGAGGAGCGGGACACAGATCAGCCCTCGGCCGTACTTCGCCATGAAGTTGATCGCTTCCGGGCTCACCTGGTCGGCCGCCATCACGAGATCGCCCTCGTTCTCGCGGTCCTCGTCGTCCACGACGAGCAGGATGCGTCCCTGCCGGATCTCCTCGATGCCCTCCTCGATCGTCGCGAACCCGGTCATCCCGGTCATGTCGTCCCCCTGAGCGCTAGCGACCTCATCAGGTACTTCCCGATCACGTCCACCTCGATGTTCGCCGCCTGGCCCAACCTGAGCCTGCCCAGCGTCGTCACCGCCAGCGTGTGCGGGATCAGCATCACCTCGAAGCTCAGATCGCTCAGCGCCGCCACTGTCAGACTCACGCCGTCGACGGCGACCGACCCCTGGGGAATCAGGAGCGGCTCGAGGTCACGGCTCGGGAGCGTGATCCGCACCCGCGCCGTTGATTCTACACGGGTTACGGCGTCCACGGTTCCCACACCGTCGACGTGGCCCAGGACGAGGTGCCCGCCCAGGGCGCCGCCGAAGCGCAGGGGTCGCTCCAGGTTTACGGCGTCTCCCGGACCCAGGGCGGAGAGCGCGGTGCGGGTGAGAGTTTCCGGACCGACCTCGAAGACGAA
>Ga0066667_10000746_pt1 | contig 11447 bp, 10 predicted proteins | sample GraSoiAngelo_116_FD_133943 | JGI IMG/M metagenome (GOLD analysis project Ga0066667, IMG submission 133943) | Grasslands soil microbial communities from the Angelo Coastal Reserve, California, USA - 14_0903_16_30cm | ecosystem: Environmental > Terrestrial > Soil > Grasslands | place: USA...
ACGAGGCGTACGTGGTCGGCGGCAAGGTCCGTGACGCCGTGCTGGGCGTCGAGAGCAGGGGCGCGTGGGATCTGACGACGAGCGCCACTCCCGAGGAGATCCAGAAGCTCTTCCGTAGCTCCTATTACTTCAATCGCTTCGGGACGGTCACGGTCCGTTCCGGAGACGAAGAGGTCGAGGTGACCACCTATCGGACCGAGGCCGATTACACCGACCATCGGCGTCCCGATCACGTGAGCTTCACGCGGTCCCTTCGTGAGGACCTCTCACGTCGCGACTTCACGATGAACGCCATGGCCTGGCGGCCGCCATTCGACGTCGCTCCGCGCCCAGGGGCCCCTGCCCCTGAACCGGGCGAGCTCGTCGACCCGTTCGGCGGGCAGCGCGATCTCGAGGCCCGGATCATCCGCGCGGTCGGCGAGCCGCGCGAGCGCTTCGCCGAGGATGCCCTCCGCATGCTGCGCGCGGTGCGGTTCGCCACGCTCCTCGGTTTCACGATCGACGTCGAGACCGCGCGCGGCATCCGCGAGTGCGCGGCATTGGCGAAAACACTCTCCGGCGAGCGGATCCAGCAGGAGATGGTGAAGATGCTCGGCGCGCCGCGGCCGTCGGTCGCGCTCCGCATGCTGTCGGACCTTGGGCTCCTTGCGGTGATCTGCCCCGAGCTCGAGGTCTGCAAGACGACGCCGCAAGACAAAGCGGTCGCCCAGGACGTCTTCGAGCATTCCCTCGCCACGGCAGACGCGACGCCGGCCGACGACCTGCCGCTGCGAATCGCGGGCCTGTTGCACGACATCGGAAAGCCGGCGACGTTCGCCGACGGGCACTTCCATCAGCACGAGTTCGTCGGCGAGGCGAAGGCACGCGAGATCCTTCGCCGCTGGCGCTTCGACAAGGAGACGATCGCGCAGGTCACCCATCTGATCCGCAACCACATGTTCTGGTACCAAGAGGAATGGACCGGTTCGGCGGTCCGGCGTTTCGTGCGCAAGGTCGGGCTCGAGAACATCCCGGCGCTCTTCGCGCTCCGCCGTGCCGACAACATCGGGAGCGGCGCCCGGACCGGGCGCATGTACGCGCTCGAGTCGCTGTGGGAGCGGGTCCAGGAAGAAATCCGCGCGGCATCGGCCTTCTCGCTCCGCGACCTCGCGATCGACGGCGACGATGTCATGACAGAACTCGGCATCGCGCAGGGACGCGAGGTCGGAAGGATCCTCAATGAGCTTTTCGAGCGCGTCACCGAGGACCCTTCGCTCAACACCCGCGAGAGCCTGCTCCGGCTCGCTCGCGAGATCGGCCGCGGCGAGAAAGGTTAGCTAGCTCGACACGTACGGCGTTCCGCCGACCGAGGTCGGCTGCCGGGACTGGCCGTTTCCGTCGACCGGCTCGGGCCCGCGCATGCGCTCGACATTCTCGCCAAGCTTGCGGCGCGCCTCCTCCCCCGAAATCGGCGCAAAGAGCAGCGAGAGGGCTGCGCCGATGATCGCTCCGAGCACGAGACCCAGCACGAGAGTACCGATCAGCTCGCCATCGGAGTGTCCGCCTACGACGTTCCGGACCTGACTCTTGCTGTCGCCGAGGAGCTCAGATGCGCGCTTGCTCGCCTGATCCTTGAGGTCGTCCACAACGTCCTGCAGGTCTTTCACGTTGACCATGCCGTTCTCCTTCCGCCGCTAGGGCTGACGCCGCTCGACCGGTGCAGGGGGGATGCCAGCTTCCCCGCCCGCCTGTCCTGGGCGGGAGAGGGCCGCCTCGATGAAGGCGTCGATGTCGCCATCGAGCACCCGTTTGGCGTCGCCGACCTCGACCCCTGTGCGCAGATCCTTTACCTGGGTGTAGGGATGGAGCACGTACGATCGGATCTGACTCCCCCAGTCCGCTGCCCGCATCTCGCCGCGTTCCTTGGCCTGGGCCTCCTCCTGCTCGCGGACCTGACGCTCGAGAAGTCGCGCGCGCAGGATCTTGAGCGCCGTCTCCTTGTTCTGCAATTGCGAGCGCTCGTTCTGGCAGGCGACGATGATTCCCGTGGGCAGATGCGTGATGCGGACCGCGGTCTCGGTCTTGTTCACGTTCTGTCCACCCGCGCCGGTGGAGCGATACGTGTCGATCTTCAGATCCTCGGGCCGGATCTCGACTTCCGCTTCGCTCTCCACTTCCGGGGTCGGGTCGACGAGCGCGAAGGACGTCTGACGCCGCTTCTGGAAATCGAACGGCGAGATACGAACGAGCCGATGCGTGCCGCGCTCGGTCTTCAGGTATCCGTATGCGTAGTCGCCGTCGACCGACAGGGTCGCGCTCCGGAATCCCGCCTCGTCTCCAGGCGTGAACTCAAGAAGCTCGGCCTTGAAACCGCGGCGCTCGGCCCAGCGCAGATACATGCGAACGAGCATCTCGGCCCAATCCGCGGCATCGGTACCGCCGACACCTGCGGAGATCGCGATCATCGCGCTCCGCTCGTCGTACGGTCCCGAAAGCTGTGCCTCGAGACTCGCCTGTTCGACCTCGCCGGCGAGCTGCACGAGCTCGCGCGACACGTCCGCATCGAGCCCAGGGTCATCGCCTGCCAGCTGCGCGAGCTCGGTGAGGTCCTTCGCACGCGAGCGGAAGCGCTCCCACTTCTCCACGCGCCCGCGCACGTGTCCGAGTCGCCTAAGGACCTGCTGCGCCCGCTGGCGGTCCTGCCAGAGATCGGGCCTCGCGCTCTCCGCCTCTAGTGCGGATGCCTCGCGCGACAGGGAAGGAAGGTCAAAGGAACACCGCCATGCGTTGGATACGTTCGTTCAGCGCGGCGAGTGCGCCTTGGTCGATGGACACGACGGCGCGCGCTACCGCTTGCGCGGACGCTCGAAGGTGGTGGTGACGGGCGCGACGACTGGGGCGAGCTTCCCCGCCGCGAACGAGACGAACGTCACGCACGGGCAATAGGTATTGCGCGGGCACCGAGGGCAGTCGCCGTCACAGTCGAGGGTCGCTCCGTAGGAGCACTTGAGGCAGTTGTCCTCGCAGACGATCCATTCCTTCATGGCGGATCCCTTCTAGAAGCGGTATCGGGAACCGAGCCTCGACCCACCTGCGTTTCTCCCCCACTGGGTCTCGGCCGCTTTTCGTACGCGAGCATATCCGCCGAACCCGCGCTTGAGAAGGGGTCGGAGTGCGAGTTTTCCCCCATTTTCTGTGCTTTTTCGTGCGCAGCGTCGCGGCCGCGCACAGATGACGGGGGGCGATCAGCGCCGCCGTAGGTAGTCGAGGGCCCCCTTGAATGGGCGGGGTCGGACACCGAAAACGGGCTCTAGCGCGTTGTTTTTGGGCGTGTTGTCGACCGCGAGCAGGTCGAGCTGATCGATAGTCACCGGCGGGTCGGGCATCACGGTCATGGCGAACGCCGCCGGCTTCACCAGGAGGACCGGAAGGTGCACTCGCGGTCGGCGGATGCCGGTGCCCCGCATCGTCTCCTCGAGCATCTCGTCGTACGTCACCGCCTCGGGCCCACCGAGCTCGTGCACGCCGGAGATGTCGCCGCGCTCGAGCGCCGCGACGAGGGCCTGGGCGATGTCGTCGACGTGCACCGGCTGGAAGCGAGCCTTCCCGTCACCTGGAACCGGGACGATCGGGAAGTAAAGGCTGAAGCGAAGCCGCGGGAAGAAATCGTCGCCCTCGCCGAAGAGGAGCGAGGGCCGCAGAACGACGTGTGGGATGCCGGCTCCGGTGACGAGCGCCTGACCGCGGCCCTTGCTGCGGAGGTATGGATATGGCGACGCGGGATCCGCACCGATGGCCGACATGTGAACGATACGGGCGACATCCGCGCGGCGCGCCTCCTCGACCACATGAGCAACACCGGCGACATTCACGTCGGCGAATTTCTGCTTGCGCTCGGTGGGGATGGCCACGGTGTGCACGATCGCGTCGACGCCGTCGAACGCTCCCCGCAGCGTTTCGGGTCGGCGGACGTCGGCTCGCCGCACCTCCATGCCGGCGCCGCCGCCGGGTAGCTCGCCCTCGGAACCCGGACGCTCGCTCACAAGGGCACGCACCTCGTGGCGGCGCGGCAGCAGCCGGGCCACGACGTGACGACCGACGAAGCCGTTGGCGCCCGTGACCGCGATCTTCATCTACTACTCAGACGTAGTAGTACCACGCGTGCCGGCACGGTCAAGCCGCTCGCGGGCCGACAGGACGGGGAGCATCACCGCCCCGCCGATCGCGTAGAGAAAGCCCAGGACCTGGGCTTCTTGCCATCCCGCGAGGAAGATCGGATCGACCCGCAGGAAGGAGGTGAGGAACCGCGCGCCACCGAAGAGGAGAAGATACGCCGAGTAGGCGCGTCCCTCCGGCGGCCTCCCTCGGACACGCCGCCAGTATGCGAGGAGCACGACGAAGATCGCGAGCATGATCAGCCCGTCGTACGCGGCGATCGGATGCACGTAATCGGTCTGGCCGAGCGTGGCCGGGTTCGTATAGCGAACGCACCACGCGAGGCCGGTGCAGGCGACTGCGTGGTGCTCGCCGTTGATCACATCACCGATCCGGCCGACCGCCTCGCCGAGCGCGATCCCGATCACCGAGATGTCGAACATGAACCCGAGGGGCAGCCGAAGGCGCCGCGCCATTACGTAGCCGGCGATGCTCGATCCGATCGGCGCGCCGGTCGTAGCGATGCCGCCGTTCCAGAACGCCACGAGCTCGAACGGCCGCCCCGCGTAGACGTTCCAGTTGTCGGATACGTGAGCGATCCGCGCCGCGACGAGGCCGCCGACGACGACGGCGATCGCGAACGGGTAGATCCGGTCATCCTTCACGAGGTAGCGGGCGCAGCGGAACGAGACGAAGCTTCCGACGATCATCCCCACCAGCGAGAAGATCGAGTGCCACGCGATGCTCGTCGAACCGAGGTGGAGGTTTGGGTCGAAAGGGAGGTCGATCAGGCTGCGATCGGCGTGGGCTTCGTGACCCGCGCCCGCGTGAGGAGGCGCGCGAGCACCGTGATGGCCGCGGCGAATACCAGCACGGCGATGGTCTGATCCTCGCGGAGTCCGAACGCGTACGTCGGGTCGCCGACGCGGAGAAAGCCGAGGAAGAACCGGCCGACCGCGTACCAGAGCGCCCACACCCAGAAGACCGCGCCGTCCGGCCAACGGCCGGCGGCCGCGCGACGGAGCCACAAGGTGAGCGCGACGCCGACGAGATCCCAGGCCATGTCGTACGCGACGACCAGATGGACGGGCCCAAGCTGGCCGAGGGTGTCCGGATGGGTGTAGCCGACGCAGAGTCCCTGAGACGGCGTGCACGCGACCGCGTGGTGTTCGCCGTTGATGATGTCTCCGATCCGGCCGATCGCGAAGCCGAGGCTGATCCCGGGCGCGGCAGCGTCGGCCGCGTAACCGATTGGTACGCCGCGCCGGATCGCCGGGATGTAACCGCCGATGACCCCGCCGATCGCCGCGCCCCAGATGGCGATCCCTCCGGTCCAGATCGCGAGGATGAGCTCGGGGTGCGCCGCGTAGTACGAGAACTGGTCGATGACGTGGACGACGCGCGCGCCCACGATGCCGCCGATGACACCCCACCAGGCGACCGCGTACGCGTCGTCCTCGCGCACCCGGCCGCGCAAGAGCCGGATCGGGAGCGCGACACCAAAGAAGATCCCGACCGCGGTGAAGATCCCGTGCCACGCGAGCGTGATCGGACCGAGATGGACATTTGGATCGAAGGGAAGCTGGATCACGTCAACATCAGCTGCACCGCCGCGCTTGCCGGCGGCGCGCCGCGGGTGGCACGGGTGAGCGGGTTGCGTACGAGCCGTCGGCCGGCCGCGCCGCCGCAGGTATGCGTGCCTCTGGTGGGGAGCGGACCGGCAGGCTCGGGCGCAACCCCGAACCCGGGACAGGACCCGTGGCGCACGGCACAGCAAAACGTCATCTCCCGTGGCACTTCTTGAACTTCTTGCCCGATCCGCACCAGCAGGGCTCGTTGCGGCCCGGCAGCTTCTTCGGGGCGCTCGCGGGCTGACCGTCGCCGCTCATCCGCGCGGTCGTGGTCGTCCCGCCACCGGTCTGGGTCTGGGCCTGCGCCTGCTCGGCCTGCTCGGCCTGCTCGGCGGTCCGCACGGTGACGCGAAGGATGGTCTGCGCGACGCCGCTCGCGATCCGCGCCGACATCTCCTCGTAGAAGGCGTGCGCCTCACGCTTGTACGCGACGAGCGGGTCCTGCTGTCCGTACCCGCGGAGATAGATCCCTTCGCGAAGCTCCTCCATCGCGGTGAGGTGCTCGACCCAGTGGGTGTCGATCGTCCGCAGCAGAACGAACCGCTCCACCGCACGAGTTATCTCGGGACCGAGCTCCTTCTCACGGCCCTCGTACGTCTCATCGACGAGGTCCGCCACACGCCCGCGCAGCTCGTCGAGACCATTCAGCTCGGAGAACGTCGCGGCTGTCACGTCGGTCCGATTGAGCATCGGCGCGAGGGCCGCCGCGAGCTTCTCGAGGTTCCAGTCCTCGGGATCGGGTGAGAGCGCCTCGGCCTCGACGAGGCCTTCGGCTTCCTGATGGAGGAAGTCGAGCACGGTCTCGCGGACGTCCCCCTGCTCGAGGATCTTGCGACGGTCCTCGTAGATCTTGTTCCGCTGGTTGTTCAGCACGTCGTCGAACTCGAGAGCGCGTTTGCGGATGTCGAAGTTGCGGCCTTCAACCTTGACCTGCGCTTGAGTGATCGCCCCGGTCACCATGCGCGACTCGATCGGCGTCGAATCGTCGAAGCCCAGACGTGTCATGAGGCCCGCGACGTTGTCCGAGGCGAAGATGCGGATGAGATCGTCCTGCAGCGAGCTGTAGAAGCGCGAGCTTCCGGGGTCGCCCTGGCGGCCCGAGCGGCCGCGGAGCTGGTTGTCGATGCGCCGGGCCTCGTGCCGCTCGGTGCCGATGACATGAAGCCCGCCGAGATCGGTGATGCCCTCGCCGAGCAGGATGTCGACACCACGACCGGCCATGTTGGTCGATAGCGTGACCGCGCCTGTCTGTCCGGCTTCCGCGATGATCAGCGCCTCGCGCTCGTGGTTCTTGGCGTTCAGGACCTCGTGCTTGATCCCGTGCCGGCGGAGCTCGTCGGAAAGCCGCTCGCTCTTTTCGACACTGGTCGTGCCGATGAGCACCGGCTGCCCCTTCGCGTTGCGGTCCTTCACTTCCTGGACTACCGCGTCCCACTTGCCCTGCTCGGTCCGATAGACGAGGTCGGGAAGATCCTTTCGGACCATCGGCTTGTTCGTCGGGATCTGTGTGACCTCGAGCTTGTAGACCTTGTAGAGCTCCTCCGCCTCGGTGGCCGCGGTGCCCGTCATGCCCGCGAGCTTCTTGTACATGCGGAAATAGTTCTGGATCGTGATCGTGGCGAAGGTGCGGGTCTCGCGCTGGATCTTGAGACCTTCCTTCGCCTCGACCGCCTGGTGCAGCCCGTCGCTCCAGCGCCGTCCCGGCATGAGACGGCCGGTGAACTCGTCGACGATGACCACCTCGCCGTCCTTGACGACGTACTCCTTGTCCTTGCGATAGAGGGCCTTCGCCTTCACCGCGTTGTCGAGGTAATGGACCGCGGTCACGTCGCCCTCGTAGAGGTTCTTCACCTGAAGGAGCTTCTCGGCGCGGGCGATCCCGTCCTCGGTGAGATTCACGGCGTGGTATTTCTCTTCGACCACGTAGTCGGAGTCGGGGTGCAGCTGCTCGGCGACGCGCGCGAACGTGTAATACGTCTGGGAAGAGTCCTCGGCCGGCGAGCTGATGATGAGCGGCGTGCGCGCCTCGTCGATGAGGATCGAGTCCGCCTCATCGACGACGGCGAAGTTGAGGCCGTGCTGCACTTGGTCCTTGAGGTCCATGACCATGTTGTCGCGCAGGTAGTCGAAGCCGAACTCGCTGTTCTGCCCGTACGTGACGTCGGCGAGGTATGCCTCGCGACGGGTCACGTCCCGCCAGTGACGGTGGCGCCAGTCCACTGCCTCGAGCTCGACCGCGGGGTCGTATACCGCGCTCTTCTCGTGCGCGATGTAGGCCACGGAGATCCCGAGCGCGTGGTAGATCGGCGCCATCCAGCCCGCGCCGGTCTTCGCGAGATAGTCGTTCGTCGTGATGAGATGCGCGCCCTTCCCCTCCAGGGCGTTCAGGTAGAGCGCGAGCGACGCGACGTGGGTCTTGCCCTCGCCTGTCCGCATCTCGGCGATGTGTCCCTTGTGGAGCACGAGACCGCCCATGAGCTGGACGTCGAACATGCGCTGCTTGAGCGTTCGTTTCCCCGCCTCGCGGACCGCCGCGAACGCTTCGGGAAGAACGTCGTCGACCGTCTCGCCTTTGGCGAGACGGTCGCGCAGACGCGGGGTGCTGTCTGCGAGCTCGGCATCGGAACGCTTCTCCCAATCCGGTTCGAGCGCGCTGACCCGAGCGACGACCTTGCGGAGCCGACGCAGCTCCGCCTCGTTGGAGTCGAGGAGACCGCCAAGGAAGCTCAAGGCCGGGACCTGCTCGCTAGTTGACCTGCAGCGGGAGCTGCAACCCCGGCGGGTGGAACAACACGCCGACCGACTCGCCCTCGTGGATGCGGCGAATCGCCTCCGCGAAGAGCGGCGCGACGGTGAGGACCTCGATCTTGCCGGTTGCCGCGGCGGACGGCCGCAGCGGGACGGCGTCGGTGGTCACGAGCTTCACGATCCCGCTCGCGACGAGACGCTCGGCCGCGTCCCCTGCCAGAAGTGCATGGGTGCATGCGACGTAGATCTCTTTCACGCCCCGCTCCTTGAGGATGCGGACCGTGTTCAGGATTGTCGTCCCCGTCAAGATCTCGTCGTCGATGACGATCGCGCGCTTGCGCTCGATGTCACCGATCACTGCGACGACCTCGCTGCGCCCGCTGTTGTCGCGGTGGGTCTTCTGCATGAATACGAGCGGGATCTCGAGCGCCTCGGCGATCCGGCGCGCGACGTTCGCGTAGCCCAGGTCGGGCACGACAAGCACGACCCCGTCGGGGTCCTTCTCGACGATCTCGCGGAAGGCCTCCACCAGGAGGTTGCGCGCCGAGAGCTCGTCCCCGGGTATCGAGAAGAAGCCCTGGATTTGCATCTGGTGCATGTCCATGGTCAGGAAGCGGTCCGCACCTGCGACGCCGATGAGATCGGCGAGCAGTCGCGCCGTGATCGGGACCCGCGGCTGGTCCTTCTTGTCACTGCGGCCGTACGCGTAGTAGGGCATGACCGCGGTGATGCGGCCGGCGGAGGCGCGCTTGAACGCGTCGAGCATGATCAGCAGCTCCATGATCGCGTCGGAGACGGATGGTCCGACGAGCGATTGCACGACGAACACGTCGTGCTCGCGGGCGTTCTCTTTGATCTGTACGAAGATCTCGTCGTTCGCGAACTTGAAAACGTCGACGTCACCGATGGGTATGTCCAAGTAGCTGCAGATGTCTTTGGCGAATCTGGGGTGGGCGTTTCCGGTGTAGACAGACAGTCCTCGGAACACGGACTCCCCTCCTGCCGCGGATCGCAGGTGGTCCTGCATGAAAAGTATACGGGCGCTAGCCTCCGAAATGTGAGCCCCGCGGCGGGTCATCGCGCTCGCTGGATCGGCGTCTGGGTGCTGGTGGTCGCCTGGTTCGTCGCCCAGGCCGCGAACGTCGGCGGCAACGCCGTGCACCTCGTGCTCCTTGCCGCGATCGGACTCCTGGTCTACGAGCTGCTCGCGGAGGACGTGCCCGCGACCTAGCGCTCCGCTCGGGCCGGCCGAGCGCCTGCGAGGAAGCGCGCGTGCGGAAGACCAGCCTCGTCGATCATCACCGCGGTACGGGCGAGTGGCTTCAGGTCGAAGTGAGTGTCCGACCCGACCGAGAATGTGGCGCCTCGTCGCGCCGCGCGCAACAGGAACTCGCGATGTGGAACGCCGTAGCTCTCGTTGATCTCGATAGCGATCCCACCCGCTACGCACATCGCGATGAGCCGCTCCTGCCATTCCTCGGGATACACGACCTCGGGATCACCAATCGGCTGGAGGGCCGAGAAGGTCGGGTGGCCGAGGATGTCGATGCGGTCGCGCTCGATCCCCAACGCGACGACCTCGAGCGTGCGCTCGAGGATCCGCGAGCGCAGCTCGACGGCGCCGAAGCGCTCGGCCTCCTTGAACCGCTGGGCGCGGCCCTTGACGAACGCGCCAGCGTCGTCGTATCGGATCCACTCGCCGTCGAGCTCCACCTGATGGATCGCGCCGATGACGTAATGGAGAGCGTCGTGTGTCCCGCGCGAGAGCGGAGGCGCGACCCCGAGGTCATATTCGATCCCCACGCGCAGGCCGAGCCGGTTCGCATCGTCGATGTAGCGCTTCAGGTCCTCCTCGTTCCGGAGCTTGTCCCGCCAGGGGTAGTGGTCGGAGACCCCGTGGGGCCGGATGGCAACGCTCTTGGCGCGGTCGGCGAGCGACACCGTTCCGTCCGAGCGATCGCTGTGGATATGGTGGTCGAATAGTGCGAGCGTCACGGGTCGGGATGCCCGTGCCAAGCCGCCTCGACCATCGTCCAGAACGCGCCGGACACGAGCGTGTGGCCGCCGAGCAGCAAGGGAAATGAGGCGTCGCGGGCGGCCTCGGTGAACTCGCGGAGCGGCTTCGTCGCGATGCGGTCGGCCATGAACAGGTACGACGCGAAGCGCTCGGGCGCGCCGGGCCGCCACCCGAGGTGCGCGAAGAGAACGAGCATGTCGAACAGCATCCCGTCGCATAGCTCGCCCATCTTCGCGAAGAAGTCGCGCGGACCCACGAGCTGATAGAGGAACCCGAGCGCGCTGCGAGCTGCGCCCGACACGTCCCGGCCGGCCGCTTGCATCCCGCGCTCTTCCGCGAGCATGCGCACGCCACAAGCGGTCTGGGACCCGATGAATGTCCACACCGGCGCTCCGACGCGTGCGCCGACCAGGAGCTCCTTGTCCGGCGTCGTCACGAGCCGCATGAGCGCTTCGATCCGGTCGGCGAGTACCGCTTGCCAGGCGTCGAGACGCTGCAGCTCCGGCGGACACGCGGGGTGTCGGACCAGTAGGGCCGCATCGGTCGGCGTGTCGACGTCGAGCAGCGTCGCCGCCGACTTTTCGAGCTGACGCGAGGACAGGCCGGCCTGCTGGTGCAGACGACGCGGAAGCGGGTTGTCGGTCGCAGGGAGCTCGATCGCGTCGAGCGCGGACGCCGGCGTGAACGCGACGAGATCGGCGGAGTACGAATTGTTCGAGAGCACGAGCATCTCGGTCGACTCCAGATCCTCCCGGATCGCCCTGAGCTCGGCGACGGTGAGGAGCGCGCCTGCACCCGCGCCGATCGTGCAGACCCGGTCGAGCCTCTTTTCGCGGACCGTGGCCTGCAGCTCGCGCCCGAAATGGAATGGGTCGGTCTGCGGGCTCAGGATCTGCGCTCCCCGCGAGCGGAACGAG
>Ga0066667_10000763_pt1 | contig 11368 bp, 5 predicted proteins | sample GraSoiAngelo_116_FD_133943 | JGI IMG/M metagenome (GOLD analysis project Ga0066667, IMG submission 133943) | Grasslands soil microbial communities from the Angelo Coastal Reserve, California, USA - 14_0903_16_30cm | ecosystem: Environmental > Terrestrial > Soil > Grasslands | place: USA...
CTGCGCGCCACGGCCCCCCCCCCGGCTGCCACGACGTCGGCGCCCCCGCTTCGGGTCCTCATGGTCACGTGCGACTGGCCGACGCCCGACCGGCCTCGCACGACACAGTTCATCAAGCGGCAGGCGGAGTTCCTGCAGGCGGCGGGCGTCGCGGTGGAGGTGTTCCATTTCCGCGGCGGCAGGAAGCTCTGGAACTACCTTCGCGCCTGGGTGCAGGTGCGACGTCGGCTCGCCCGGGGAGGCTACGATCTGGTGCATGCCCAGTTCGGCCAGAGCGGGTTGCTCGCGTTCCCGAAGCGCCTCCCGCTCGTCGTGACCTTCCGAGGCAGCGATCTCCTGGGCATCGTGAGCGACAGCGACGGCCGCCCCAGCTGGGTGGGGCGCATGCTCCAGCGGTTGTCCCGCTTCGTGGCCGCCCGGGCGGATGGCGTGATCGTGGTCGCGGAGCACATGAAGGCGGCGTTGCCCGAGGGGGTCGCCGCCCACGTCGTGCCCTCGGGCCTCGATCTCGCCCTCTTCCGTCCCCTGCCGCAGGAAGCGGCACGGCGTCGGCTCCAGCTGCCGCTTGGTGCGCGCCTGGTGCTGTTCGTCGGCCGGCCGCACCAGGCGCGGAAGCGCTGCGAGTTGGCCCGCCGGGCGGTTGAGCTCGTGAGCCGCAGCGTGCCGGCGGAGCTCGTCGTCGCGTGGGGCGTGCCGCACGCCGAGATCCCCTACTACATGAGCGCCTGCGACGTCCTCGTTTGCACGTCGCTGCAGGAAGGATCGCCGAACGCCGTGAAAGAGGCGCTCGCCTGCAACCTGCCGGTCGTGTCGGTCGCCGTCGGCGACGTGGCCGAGCGGCTGCGCGGCGTGGAGGGCTGCGAGCTCTGTGCCGACGATCGCCCGGAAACGATCGCGGCGGGGCTGGAGCGCGTGCTGCGTCGCGGCGGGCGGGTGAACGGACGCGACGCCGTCCGGCCACTCGACGAAGCGCTGCTCACCACGCGCGTGACCGATATCTACCGCTCGGTGCTGCCCGGCCGGGCGGCTGGGACGGTGCTCGTGCGGGAAGCCACGCCCGAGGAGCAGCGCGGCTGGGATGAGCTGCTGCGGCGTTTCCCCAACCATCGGGTCGTCCACACGCGCGCCTGGATCGACTCGCTCGAAGCGTGCGGCAAGGGCCGCCCCCTCTACCTCGTATTCGAGAAGCACGGGGAGATCGTGGGCTGCCTACCCGGGCTCGTGGCTCGGCTCGGGTGGGTCCGCCTGTTCGGGTCGCCGCTCCCCGGCTGGCAGTCGGTGAGCATGGGGCCCGTGTTCGATCCCCTCCGCCTCTCCACCCGCGAGCTGATTGCGGCGCTGGGCTCGTTCCTCGAATCGCGCCACAAGATCGACCACATCGAGCTGATGAGCTCCGAGCTGGACCCCGAGGCGATGCGCGGGCTTGGCTTCCACGGGGAGTCGATGCCGAGCCATCGCACACCGCTCTATCCCCGCGACGAGGCGCGTGCGCTGAGAGCGCTGAAGGACAGCGCCCGGCGCAACGTCGAGCGGGCGATCAAGCTCGGGCTCGTCGTGAGCTGGGAGGACGACGAGCGCTTCGTCGACGAGCATTACGACCAGATCCGGGAGGTCTTCATGCGCCGCGGCAACAGCGTGCCGTTCAGCCGGCAGCGTGTCCTCGAGTTTTACCGGCACATGAAAGCCGCAGGCAAGCTGCTGGCCATCTCGGTGTCTTTGCCCGATGGCGGCCCCAGCATCGCGACCGGCGCGTTCACGATGGACGATAAGGAGCTGCTGCTGTGGATGTGGGCGCACCGCACGCGCTACCGCTGGTACCGGCCGACGGAGCTGATGACCTGGACCGCGATGCAGCGGGCGATGGCGGCGGGATGCGAGGTATTCGATCTGATGGGCCGCGGCGACTTCAAGAAGAGCTTCGGCGCGACGCTCGATCCGACGAAGTACCGCTGGGTGCGAAGCCGTTACGCCTGGTTGGGGCACGTCCGCAACCTGGCGCAGCGGATGTACCGCTGGCAGCAGGCCGTTCACGGTCGGCTCGCCCGCTTGATGTCGGTGCACGCCTCATGAAGGGGCCGCGTGGGCCGCTCGCGTGCGTGATGGGCGACACCGACCTGCTGCGCCCGCTCGGGCTCGCCGGGATCCCGTGCGCCGTGGTCACCAAACCGGGCGCGCCGGCGCGCTTCTCACGGTTCGCCCGCGTAGTCCTCCCCTGGCGCGACGCGTGGGAGCACGCGGACGAGCTGGTGGATATCCTGACCGCCTTCGCCGCCAGCCAACCCGAGGCGCCCGTCTTGTTCTACCAGGAGGACCGCGAGCTGCTGCTCGTGTCCCGGTACCGGGACGTGCTGGGCCGGCGATTCCGGTTTGTGGTCGCCGACGCCTCGCTGGTGGAAGACCTGGTGGATAAGTCCCGGTTTCAAGCGCTCGCGTCGCGACTGGAGCTTCCGGTGCCGCGCGCACGCCGCTTCGATCCGACCGATCGATCCCCGCCGAGCGAGCTGGGCCTGCAGTTCCCGCTCGTGATCAAGCCGCTCACGCGCCGCACCGATCGTTGGACGCCGGTGGGCGGGGCGGGCAAGGCGCGCTGTGTCGCGACGCCGGCGGCGTTCGCCGAGCTCTGGCCGCGGCTCGCCGCGGCGGGCGAGCCACTGATCGCGCAGGAGCTCGTCCCGGGCCCGGAGAGCGCGATCGAAAGCTATCACGTGTACGTGGACGAGCGCGGCGAGACGGCGGCCGAATTCACGGGTCGGAAGATCCGCACGCATCCAACCCAGCACGGCCACAGCACGGCCCTCGAGATCACCGATGCGGGCGACGTAGCCGCGCTGGGGCGCGACCTCGTGCACCGCGTCGGGCTCCGGGGCGTCGCGAAGCTCGACTTCAAACGAGGCCCGGATGGCCGCTTGCATCTGCTCGAAATCAACCCGCGCTTCACGCTGTGGCACCACCCGGCCGCCCTCGCGGGCGTGAACGTCCCGCTGCTGGTGTACGGCGACCTCACCGGGGCATCGCGGCCGCCGCTCCCCAAGGCGCGAGCGGGCGTGCAGTGGTGCAAGCTCTGGCAGGACTGGGCGCCCGCGCGCGCCGCCGGCGTGCCGCTGTGGCGTTGGCTTCCGTGGGCGCTCCGTTGCCAGGCCAAGCGCGCCGTATCGTGGGACGACCCGTTGCCGCTGGTCGGTGCCGCGCTGTGGTCCCTGGGCACGGCGCTGTTCGGGCGCGGTCGTCGGGCGGCCGCCGCCCGGCAGGCGGCACCCGCCCCCGCCTGGGCGCGAAGGCCGCGATGACGAGCCGCGTTCTCGTCCTGGACGGCTCGACCACCCAAGCGCTCGCGTGCGTGCGCGCCCTGGGGCGGGCGGGGCACACCGTGTTCGTCGCAGGCGTCGGACGCCGGCCGCTGGCGGCGTGGTCGCGCCACTGCCAAGCGCGGTTCCGCCTGGCCGACGAGACGCTCACGGCGTTCGCGGCGTTGCGCGCCTGGGCACAGCACAACGGGGTCCAGGTCGTGCTGCCCCAGACGGAGCGGTCCTGCATCCTGTGCAACCTGCAGCGCGAGGAATGGGAAGCGCTGGGGATCGCGGTCGGCTGCGGCCCGGCGGACCTGATCCTGCGCGCCTTCGACAAGGCATGCACCCTGGAGCTGGCCGAAGCCTGCGGGGTGCGCGTACCCCCTCGCCACGTCCCGACGTCGCTCGCCGATGGGCTCGCGGGGGCGGCGGCGCTGGGATACCCGGTCGTCGTCAAGCCGCGCTTTAGCCACTTCTGGGAAGGCGGCCGGTTCGTCTCGGGCGACGGGTCCCGCTACGCATGCGACCCCGTCGAGCTCGAGGCGCAGATGCACGCCTGCCGGCAGGACCGATTCTGGCCCCTGATTCAGGGATTCGTTCCCGGGCAGGGCAAGGGCGTGTTCGCCCTGTACGATCACGGCACGCCCCTCGCCTGGTTCGCGCACGAGCGCCTGCGCGACGTGCGGCCCTCGGGATCCGGGAGCAGTCTGCGGCGTTCGATCCCCCTCGACCCGCGCCTCCAAGCGCCCGCGGCCCGGCTGCTCGCCGCGTGGGCCTGGCACGGACCCGCGATGGTCGAATTTCGCGACGACGGGGAGAGCGAGCCCTGCCTGATCGAAGTCAACGGGCGCTTCTGGGGGTCGCTCGACCTGGCCGTCGCGTCCGGGGTCGACTTCCCCACCCTGTGGGTTCGCCTGCTGCGTGGCGAGCCCGTCGATCCGCCGGCAGGCTACGAGACAGGCGTGACGAGCCGCTGGCTCTGGGGCGACTTCAAACGCGTGCTGAACATCCTCAAAGGTCGGCCTCCAGGATATCCCGAGCCCTACCCCAGCGTCCTGGAAGGACTGCGGGAGGTCCTCGGGCCGCAGCCGCCCGGCACGCGCAGCGAAACGTGGAACGCGGACGATCGGTGGCCGGCGCTGGGCGAATGGCTCCAGGGGATCGCAGGGCTCGTCCGCCCAGCGCGCCCCCGTCGCCGGCCCGCCTCCGTGGCGAAGGCGACCACCGCGCCACCGGTCGGAGGTCAAGCGCAGCCGGTGCGCGTCCTCATGATCACGAGCGGGTGGCCGCAACCGGGGCAGCCGCAAACCACGCATTTCATCAAGCGGCAAGCGGAGTTCCTGCGCGCGGCCGGGGTGCATGTGGACGTGTTTCACTTCCGCGGCGAGCGGCGGCCCTGGAACTACGCGCTGGCGTGGCTCCGGGCACGCCGCCGCCTCGCCCTCGGGCGTTACGACCTCGTACACGCCCAGTTCGGTCAGAGCGGCCTGTTGGCGCTGCCGAAACGGGTTCCCCTCGTCGTGACCTACCGGGGCAGCGATCTCCTGGGCATCGTCGGCCAGGGCGGACGCTACACGCGTGCCGGCCGGATCCTGCAGCGGCTGACCCGGATGGTCGCCAGGAAGGCCGACGCGGTCATCGTCGTCTCCGAGCACATGAAGCGCCACCTCCCGGCGGCCGTGCCCGCGACGGTGCTGCCGTCGGGCCTCGATCTCACGCTGTTCCGCGCCGTCCCGCGCGACGCCGCCCGGGTGCGCCTCGGCCTGCCGCTCGATCGCCGCCTGGTGCTGTTCGCCGGCAATCCCGCGGTCCCGCGCAAACGTTATGAGCTGGCCAAGCGGGTCATGGAGCTGCTCGACCCATCGCTGCCGGTCGAGCTGATCGTGGCCTGGGGCGTCCCGCACGCGGACATGCCCTACCTGATGAGCGCGTGTGACGCCCTCTTGTTCACCTCGATGCAGGAAGGATCTCCCAACGTCGTCAAGGAGGCGCTCGCCTGTGACCTGCCGGTGGTCTCGGTGCACGTCGGCGATGTCGCGGAGCGTCTGAACGGCATCGACGGCTGCGAGCTGTGCCCGGACGAGCGGCCGGAAACGATCGCGGCGTCGCTGGCGCGGGTGCTCGAGCGGCGGCAGCGCATCGCGGGACGCGCCACGGTGATCCACCTCGACGAGAACACGCTGACGGCCCGGTTGATCGCGCTCTACCACTCCGTGCTGCAGCGCTCATCGCGGGGCAACGGCGCCCCTCACACTCCGGAGCACCGCCACTCCGTCCGGCAGCAAACGGCTCCGTTTTCCGAAAGGAAGTCCTGACAATGTGCGGCATCGCAGGGATGTTCCATCCAGGCGGCATCGACGACGCCGAAGCGCGGCGGACGCTGGCCGCGATGACCGCAGCCCTCGAGCATCGCGGTCCCGACGACGCCGGTGCGTGGCTCGATCCCACGGCAGGGATCGCCCTGGGGCACCGCCGTCTCTCGATCATCGATCTCTCGCCGCTGGGGCATCAGCCCATGCACTCGGCGGACGGTCGTTACGTGATCACGTTCAACGGCGAGATCTACAACTTTCGGGCCCTGCGGCACGACCTCGCCGCCCGCGGGCATGCGTTTCGGGGCCATTCCGACACCGAGGTACTGCTCGCGGCCGTCGCCGAATGGGCCCTCCGACCGGCGGTGGAGCGCTGCAACGGGATGTTCGCCTTCGCGGTATGGGACCGGGCCGACCGCACCCTGCACCTCGTCCGAGACCGAGCCGGGGAAAAGCCACTGTACTACGGCTGGCTGGGCGGGACGCTGCTGTTCGGCTCCGAGCTGAAGGCGCTGCGCGCGCACCCGGCGTTTCACGCGGAGGTCGATCGGGACGCGCTCGCCTTGTTCCTGCGCCACGGCTACATCCCGGCGCCGTACACCATCTACCGGGGTGTCTTCAAGCTGCCTCCCGGGACCGTGCTAACCCTGGAGGCGAGCAACCGCTACCAGGGCGTGCCGGTCGAGTATTGGTCCGCCCGCCAGGCCGCGGCGCAAGGGCTCGCCAACCCTCTCGTCGAGCCCGCCGAGCGCCTGGTGGAGGACTTCGACGCGCTGCTGCGCGACGCCGTGCGGCTCCGGATGGAGGCGGACGTGCCGCTCGGTGCCTTCCTGTCGGGCGGGATCGACTCCTCCATCGTGGTCGCGCTGATGCAGGCACAGAGCGCTCGACCGGTGAAGACCTTCACCGTCGGGTTCGACGAGGCGCGCTACAACGAAGCCCACCACGCCGCCGCCGTCGCCCGGCACCTGGGCACGGAGCATACCGAGCTGTACGTGACCCCCCGCGAGGCCCTCGCGACCATCCCGCGGCTCCCCGCGCTGTACGACGAGCCGTTCGCGGACAGCTCACAGATTCCGACGTATCTCGTGGCGGCGTTGACCCGCCGGCACGTCACGGTGAGCTTGTCGGGAGACGCAGGGGATGAGTTGCTCGGTGGGTATCGGCGCTACGTCCGGGGGCCGGCGCTCTGGGGTCCGATCGCCCGGACCCCGGCCCGGGTGCGGCGTGTCCTGGCACGCGCGTTGTCCCTGCGGCACAGTGCGCTGGCAGAAGCGCTGAATCCGCTGGTGCGGCGCTGGACCGGTAAGCGTAGCTTCACCGAGCGATGCCGCCAGGCGGAAGAAATCCTGGCTGTGCGTTCGGCGGCGGAGCTGCACCGCTATGTGATGTCCTTCTGGAAGCGGCCCGCCGCCGTGGTGCTGGGAGCCGGCGACGCGCCGGTTCCCGCGACGCTCGACCTTCCTGCAGGCGTCGACCACGACGCGCGCGATCTGTGGATGTACCTCGACCTCGTCACGTATCTCCCGGATGACATCCTGGTCAAGGTGGACCGTGCGAGCATGGGGGTGAGCCTGGAATCGCGCATTCCCCTGCTCGATCATCGCGTCATCGAGTTCGCGTGGCGGTTGCCGTTGTCCTGCAAGATCCGAGACGGCCAGGGCAAGTGGATCCTGCGACAGGTGCTGGATCGCTATGTCCCGCGGCGCCTCGTCGAACGACGCAAGCAGGGATTCGGGGTCCCGCTCGCCGCCTGGCTCCGGGGTCCGCTGCGGGGGTGGGCCGAGGCGCTACTCGACCCGCGCCGCCTCCGCACGGAAGGGTTCCTGGATCCCGGGCCTATCCGGCAGAAGTGGATGGAGCACGTCGCGGGCGGTACGAGCTGGGACTACGACCTGTGGGCCGTCCTCATGTTCCAGGCGTGGCTCGACGCGGCCGCATCCCCACCGCCGGTTCCTGCGGGCCGCAGCGCTGCGCTCAGCGTGGCCGACTCGTGAGCACGAACACGTCGAAGAGGGGACTGGTGCGCGGAGCTGGCGGACCGGGGCGACCGATCGCCGGCGGCGGGTCCACGCCGGCCATCGGGATGACGATCGCGTCCCCCGCGTACGTGCCGCTGACGACGGGAGCGCCGAACAGAGCCTGCACGTTCCGGAGCTCGTAGCGATCGCCGTCGCGGAGCAGGCCCCGGACGTCCACGGGCACCGCCGCTTGTCGCTGCCAGTTGTAGACGACGATCGTCGCCCGCCCGGCCTCGTACTTGTTGGGTCGCACGAACACCTTGGAGTCCGGATCAGCGGCGAGGGCCTCGTCGCGGGCGCCGAGGCCCGTCGCCTGCCGCCACGCCGCGAAGTCGGATGACGTGCGACCCCAGCGCCACGCCGGCGCCGCCGGGTCGCGGTAATAGCGATTGTCGCCCCAGCGGTAGTGCGCGACCGCGTCATCACCCACACGCACCATCTCGCCGGAGCCGACGAACACGTTGTTCTCCACCACCGCCCGGCGCCAGACCTGCGGCATCTCGAGCCCAACCCGGCCTCCGGCGACATAGTTGTCCCGGAGCACGATGTCCTCATTGTTGGCCGCGGCGTACTGTCCCAGCCGAACGTTGACCCCCTCGGCGCCGGGCGAGAAATAGAGCATGTTGCCCACCGCCACCATCCCGCCGGTCGGAACCTCGGCGCTGATGAGCAGATTGATTCTGCCCCGGGTCGTCGAGATCGTGCCGTTGTTGAACGCAACGTTTCCCTCCACGGTGAAGTTGCGGAGCTCGGGATTGCGGCGGCTGGCGTAAATCTGGATCCCCCGGGCGAAATTGTTGAAGAACACGTTGTCGGTCAGCCGCTTGGTTCCGGCTTCGTTATGGGCATACACGCCGTGATCCAGATTCTCGTGGCTCCCGTTGTTGTACACGATGCAGCCGTACAGCTCCGCGTCGACGCCCGGGGTCCAGTAGCTGACGCCCTGCGTGCCCACATCGTGGACGACGAGGTTGATGAAGCGGCCCGCGTTCGTGTTCGCCTGGAGCCCGTACGTGCCGGCGCCGACGGGATCGGACTGGAGAATCTCGAACCCCCAGAAGGCGAGATACGATCCATCGGCCCGCAGCGTGCCGTCGATCGTGGCCCGCGCCCCCGGGAGCTGCCGAAAGACGATGTAGCGGTCCGCGGTCCCGGCGAGCGCGGTGCGGAACGCTCCGCGATACGTACCGCCCAGCAGCCAGACGGTGTCCCCCGGCTGGACCGCGCCGCCGGCGCCGGCGAGCGCCGTGGCGAGATCCCACGGCTGCGCCCGGCTGCCGTCGCCGTCGATCGCTCCCGTCGGCGCCACGTAATGCAGCGGCGATCGGACCTGGGCGGCGCGGCTCGCGCCGTCCGGGCGCATGCCGACGGCCAGGCACAAGAGCGCAACCGCTCCCAACCGCGCGACGACCTTCAAGCCGATCTCCAACTCATGACACCGGGTTTGGGCAAACAAGCGTTTACGGCATGCTGGTGATGAGGAAAACGTCGAAGTCCGGGGCGGTGCGTGGCGCCACCTGCGGCGCGACGCGGCCGATCGGCACCGGAGGCTGCACGCCCGTCATCGGGAGGTCGATTGTCCCACCGGCGTACGTGCCTGTGGTGATCGGGGTCCCGAAAATGTCTTGGACATTGCGCACTTGATAGCGGTCGCCGACCCGCACCACACCCGACACGTCGACCGCCACGCTGGCTCCCCGGCCCCAATTGTACACAACGATGTGCGCCCGCCCGGGGTCGTACCTGTTGGGTCGAACGAAGACCTGCGGAGTCGTCGGCAAGACCGCGATCACCGTGTCCGACGCCCCGAGACCCGTCACATCCTTCCAACCAGCGAACGTGTAATCCGTGCTGTCGTGCGTCCAGGCTCGGGCACTCGGGTTTCGGTAGTATGCATTCGCTGCCCAGTGGTAATTGGCGCTTACCGTCATGCCTCCGGTGTGGACCTCGTCCGTCAGGTCCGAGCCGAGCAGCACGTTGTTCTCGACCGTCGCCTGAGCCCACTCGTGTTCCATCTGTAACGCGATGGTGCCGCCGGCGGCGTAGTTGTTCCGGAGCACGATGTCCTTGTTGTAGGCCGTCCCAAAATTGCCTAACCGGATATTGACCCCGCGTGTGGCGGACGACTGGAACAGCAGGTTGTTCACCACTACCATGCCCGAGGTGGTGGTGGGCGCGCTTACCAAGAGGTTTACCCGCACGGACGAGTCAGAGATCGAGCCGTTATTGAAGGACACGTTCCCGTCTACATCGAAGTTCCGGATCACCGGCTCGCCGCCTTCGTAAATCTGGATCCCGCGGGCGTAATTATTGAAGAGCACGTTGTCCACGATGTGCTTGAGCGCCGAAGTAGCGTTGTGCGCGTAGATGCCGTGGTCGAGGTTTTCGTGGGTGCCGTTGTTGTAGATGATGCACCCGGAGAGCTCCACGCCGGCACCGGACGCGCTCGACATGCTGACCCCCGAGATTCCGGCGTCGTGCAACACCAGATTGGTAAAGCGACCGTGCGTGGTGTACGCCCGCAAAACATACGTGTTCACCCTTTCGGGGTTCGACTGCATGATCTCGAACCCCCAGAAGGTGAGGTAGGACCCCTCCGCGCGCAGCACGCCGTCGATAGTCGCCCGCTCGCCCGGGTACTGCCGCACGATGATCCGGGCGCCAGCGGTGCCGTTGAGGTTGGTTCGGAAGGACCCGCGATAGACGCCGCCGCGCAGCCAGATGGTATCGCCCGGCTGCACGGTTCCTCCGCCGGCCAGCGCGGTCGCCAGATCCCATGGTCGGCCGAGACTCCCGTCCCCGGTCCTTGAACCGGTGGGGAACGCGTAGTAGCCGACGGGCGTGTGAACGGGGACGGGACCGGCCGCCTCCTCACTGAGACACGCCGCACCGCTCCAGATTGTCAGGATGACGCGCGCGAGAATCCGCCCCGATCGGGACATCGGCACGCCCCTCCTTCGAAGCGCCCGCTCTCGATGGCCATTGGTTAGGCAAGAATCGAGCCACGCTCAGACCGTATCGTCACGTCTAGAAGCGGTGCTCTCGATCAGGAGAACGCCTGCGGCCTGAGCACCCCGGACGGGGCACTCAGGCCGCGCGGCTTACCACGGGAAGACCCGCCGATTACCTAGTGCTGGTAGGCACCAGCATCGGGCGTACTGCCCCGGCATTTCCCGGTAATGTCGAACGGCAGGGCATACTTGGGATCGGCATGGCCGATCGCGGGGCTCACCGCGAGCAAGTGATAGTCCGTCCCCGGATTGCCCAGAGTCTGATTCGGCACCGTTCCATCCGATGCCCGCACGAGCAACGGATTGGCGATGAGCGCATTGGTCACCGTTCCCCCGAGCACGTTCGAGCTACCGTTGTTGTTCCAATACACGTTGTTGATCTGATAATACGGCCCGGTACCGGCCATTTGGATACCACCACCGCCTTTGCCCATGACGCCGTTGTTCTGCACGACGTTGTTCGCGGCGATGATGTCATGGCTTTGCTCGGCGAGATCGATACCGAAGCGACCGTTGCCGACAATGGTGTTGTTGACGACCAGCAAATGATTGGCGTCATGCCGGGCCATCCACCCCTTCGCGTCGTTGTGCTCGAAGATGTTGTTCGCGATGAGGCCGTAGGCTGACGGGCTCGCGTACATGCCGTGCGACGTGTTGTTCTGGGGGTCGTTGTAGTCGCCGTTGTACCCGCCGTTGTCGGGGACACAGTTACCGATCACGCGGTAATCCAAGCCGCC
>Ga0066667_10000764_pt1 | contig 11364 bp, 10 predicted proteins | sample GraSoiAngelo_116_FD_133943 | JGI IMG/M metagenome (GOLD analysis project Ga0066667, IMG submission 133943) | Grasslands soil microbial communities from the Angelo Coastal Reserve, California, USA - 14_0903_16_30cm | ecosystem: Environmental > Terrestrial > Soil > Grasslands | place: USA...
GACGGTATCACCTGGTAGAAACCATGACAAGACTTCTGGTTCCGGAAATGTACTGTTAACAAAGACCGGTTGACACTAATCGGTCACATCCGGTATTTGTTTGGTTGAACCAAACGGACGGGGTGCGAAGGTGCCCTGGGCCGCGGCGCGGATGTGCAGAGTGCCCAGCGGCGCAGGGGTGCCTCGCGCCGGAGGTTCACGATGAATATGCAGTTCGCTGACTATCTGGTGCATCTCTCGAACATCATGCTGCTCGTGTCGTATTCGGTGCGCGACATTCTCTGGTTGCGGTGGTTCGCCGTTGGCGCCGCGCTCATCAACATCCCGTACTTTCTCCTCCAGGGAACGGTGCTCTGGCCACCGGTTCTTTGGGCACTCGTATTCACCGCCATCAACCTGTATCAGATCACGCGCATCTATCTCGAGCGTCGTCCAGTTGTCCTCTCCGATGACGAACGGAAGCTGTATGACCTCGGCTTTCGATCGCTTCGCCAGCGAGAATTCGTGGCACTGGCGCTCGCGGGCGAGTGGAAAAGCGCGGAGGCCGGCGAGAGGGTGGTGACCGAAGGGGAGTCTGTATCAGGCCTCTGCATCTCGATCACCGGGAGCGCAGAAGTCCACAAGCAGAGCGATCGAATCGGGACGTTGGGACCAGGACACATCATCGGCACATCGCTGGCCATTACGGGCGCTCCATCGCCGGTGGAAATAGTCTTCACCGAGCCCGCACGCTACATGCGCTGGTCGCTCCCGAACCTGCGCAGCTTCATGGACAAGCGGCCGGATCTGCGCGTGACGCTGCAGCGTCTCGTCAACCGCGACCTTGCCGGCAAGCTGGAGAAGCTGTTATCGCCGTAGGGGCTCCCGGGGCGGCTGGCAGCGGCTCCTGAGGCGGCCGGTGGACTACGGCTTCCACGGGCCCCCGCAGCCTATTCGTCGAGCGGCCTGCGTCGCAATGCGACCTTGGGCCGACAGCACCTCCGACTGAGACCATAGTCTCGTGGATGTAGGAGCTAACGGGCTGCCTTCGATTTCAAGGCATCGGGTAAAGTGAAGCGGCCCGAGGGGTACTTAGACCCTCGATCGGTCGACCAGTGCACGGAGGCTACCGAGGGCGTCGAGCTCAAGATCCTCGAGTAGTGCATCTCGCCGACTACACCTCCCCGCCAGCACTCGGCGACCGTGAACACCTCGCTGCCGAGACAATTCACTGGACGCGAGCGACGGAGACGAATATGGCTTCGCGCAACATGCTGACGTCCGTGGTTCTCGTGGCGAGCGTGCTCGTGGTGTCCGGTTGCGCGGGCCTGGTCGTGCACGACACGGCCAGCCTGCTCGCGCCCAGGTTTCAACGGTCCGAGGTCTTCGGCTTCGTGGCGGGTGCGGGAACGACCTTTGCCGCGTTGCCCGACCTCGTCGCGATGCTCAGGCGCCGATCGAGTCGAGGTATGAACCCGCGGATGGCGGGCATCATGGGCGTCTTTCAAATCGGCTGGATCTACTACGGCCTGTTGATCGCGTCGCGACCGGTCATCGCGTGGAATATGATCGCGGTCGTGATCAACTTACTGAGTGTCGCGGCGTACCTTCGTTTCGCCCGGCGCGAGAAGAATTGACGGCGACGCTCTCCCCGCAAGAGATCGAGCGCGAGCGGTTCGGGCTCGGGACCTTCGCGCTCGTCCTCGCCGGGCTCGCCGCCGGCGCGCCAATCTTAGTAGGCCCGGGTGCGTTGCGACTCGTCGGTACCTTGCTGATGGTCGCGAGCCTGATCGAGGTCCTGCACTGTTTCCGGCGCGTCCGTCAAGCCGTTCAGCGCTCGGCTTATGCGAGCGCCGGCTTGACCTTTCTGATGGGTCTGCTGGTTGTCAGCGCTCCCGCGCTGGCCGAGACTGCGCTCACCTTGCTACTCGGCGCGTCGTTCGTCGTCGATGCCGTCCAGCGGGCCGTCGAGCTCCGACGGAGCCAGGACCGCCGAACGGCGCTGACGATCGTGCTGGGCGTCGCTGGCAACGTCGCGATGGCCGTCCTCCTCCTCGTGCTGTGGCGACGCTCCAGCCTATGGACCATCGCCATCGCCGGCGCGCTTCGCATCGTCGGAGTTGGCTGGAACATGGTCATGTCGCCCCTCCCCTCCCGCGATGCCGCCACGGTGATCCGGAGTTCTGGTTTGCCGGATCATCCCGAGGTGGCCCGCCTCGGCGAGCGGCTGGCGCGAGAGGAGACGGCGCGACGGCCGTACGATCGGCGCTGGAGCGTCGCGCTCGTGGCGATCCTCTTCGCCACTCACGTCGGTCGGATGCAGGCCGAATGGACCCTGGTGGGCCTGCTCGCGCCGTTCGTCGCGGTGGCGGGCGACGTCGCGTCGGCGTTCCTCATCGCCCTCGGCGTGATCGGCCCGACGAGGTTCGCGCTGCGCCGCGTGACGTGGCCACTGGAGCGACGCGGGTGGGCGCGGATTCTCGCGGGATCCGTCGACCGCCCCCTGGGGCTGCTCGACCGGCTTCTGCGCGCCTATCTCATCCGGAGCTTTCGAATCTGGATCCGCTTCCACCAGATGCGCGACTCGCTGCCGTTCGTCTTCGAGCGGGGCCTGCAGATGGGCCTGCCGGTGGTCGCGGTCGCGGTGGCCACGGTGCCGATCTGGGGGATGAGCTGGTACTTCAACTCCGAGAACTGGGCGGCCGCGATCTACAACTCCTGGGCCGAGCACCGCACCGACACCTGGCGCGTCGCCATGACCCGCGCGGTCCTGGTCTCGGCGCCGAGCCCCGGCGCGGCCGGAACGCTCGCGCTCGATCCTCCGAAGCTCGGCGGAGATTTCGCCTTCCTGGTGATCGGCGATCCCGGCGAGGGCGACGCCTCCCAGCACGTCCTGCGCGACCAGATCATCCGCGCCGGGGCCGGCCCGGACGTGCGCTTCATGGTCATCTCGTCGGACGTCATCTATCCCACCGGGTCGATGAAAGACTACGAGGCGAACTTCTGGCTGCCGTTCAAGGGATTCGACAAGCCGGTCTACGCGATCCCGGGCAACCACGACTGGTACGACGCCCTCGAAGGCTTCGTGGCCACGTTCTTCACGCCGGAAGCCGCCAGGGTCGCTATGCGCGCGCGGGTCGAGGCCGACAACCGGCTGACCAGCACCACCGACGATCGCATCGCGTGGCTGGTCGGCGAGGCGGCGCGGCTGCGCCGCGAGTATGGCGTGCCGACCGGCTTTCAGCGGGCGCCCTACTTCCAGATCCAGAGCGACCGCTTCGCCCTGCTGGCGGTCGACACCGGCGTGCTCCGGCGCGTCGATCCAGACCAGCTCGCGTGGCTGCGCGCCGCGCTCGAGCAATCGCGCGGCAAGTTCAAGATGGTCATCCTCGGACATCCTCTGTATGCGGGCGGGCTCTACCAGGCCACCGGCGATGGCGACTTCACGGCCCTGCACGACCTCATGCGCGAGCACGGGGTCGAGATCGTGATGGCGGGCGACACGCACGACCTCGAGCTCTACGTCGAGCGCTATCAGGCAGAGGGAACCGAGCACGTGATGCACCACGTCGTCAACGGCGGCGGGGGCGCGTACCTCTCGTCCGGGACCGCCCTGGCGTGGCCCATCGCACCGGCCGTGCCGCAATGGGCTTTCCATCCCACCTCGGCCGCCCTCACCGCGAAGATCGACTTCCACACGCCGCGCTGGAAGTGGCCGTTCTGGGTGTGGACGAAGCACTTCGGAGCCTGGCCGTTCTCGGTCGAGTGGCTCTCGGCCGCCTTCGACTACAACGTGGCGCCGTTCTTCCAGAGCTTCGTCGAGGTGCGCGTGGAGCCGTGGGCCGGGCGCGTCAGGATGCTTCCGTGGGGTGTGCACGGGCGTCTGCGATGGGTCGATCTTCAGGTGTCGCCGGGCTGGCGCCCGGCCGACGGCCGTCCGGACGAGCCGGTCGAGATCGTGCTGCCGATACGCGCGCAGCCGCCGAGGACGACGCCGGCTCGATAGCCCGTCCGTCCAGGGCCCGCGCGGTCGCGCGGCTATTCGGGCAGCGCGTGCAGCGCGTACATCGCGATCAGGATCTTCGGGGGCGGACCGAGCTTGCCGAACCAGCGGCCGTAGATCTGCACGATTTCACCCGACCGGTAGAGACTCGATAGGACGCGGTTGACGGCGAGCCTGAACGGCGCGTCTCCGCGTCGCATCATGAACGCGTAAGGCTCGTAGGACAGGTACTGCTCGGCGATGGCGAACTGCCCCGGATCCTTCGCCGTGGCCGCCAGCCCGATGAGGATGACGCGATCCGACGCGTAGGCGTCGATGCTACCGCTCTCGAGCGCCGCCAGGCCGCCGCGATGGTCTGTGATCGTCACGATCTGCGCCGTGACGGACGTCTTCTGGAGCAGGGACTTCAGCGCGCTTTCGGTGGTCGTGCCGGGAATGACACCGATCTTCTTGCCGCCGAGGTCCTGGAGGTTCGCGAAGTTGCTGGTCAGCTTCACGAGCAGGCTGCCGCCGTCGACGAAGGTCATGTTGCTGAAGTCGACTTGCTCCTGGCGGCTGAGCGAGCTCGTCGTCGAGCCGCACTCGAGGTCGATCGTCCCGTTCACGACCGCGGCAATCCGGGTGTCGACCGTCACGGGAACCCACTTGACGTCGAGCTTCGGCAGCTCGACCTGCTGCTGAATGCCGGTGACGATCCGCTGGCAGAGGTCGACCGAATAGCCCGTGGGCTTGCCGTCGTCGCCGCGGAAGGAGAACGGAAGGGACTGCTCGCGGTAGCCGATCGTGATGGTCCCGCTGTCCTTGATCTTCTTGAGCGTGCCTTGAAGATCCTGGGCCGACGCCGCGGCCGGGATCAGGCCGGCCAGCGAGATCACCAATAGAACGGCCTTGAGCACGCTCATTGTCCCACCTCGACTGTCAGGAGATTCGACGGGGATCAGCTCGACGAGCAGCTGCCAAACACGAGGAAGCCGCCGCTGCGAACGATGACGGCGCTCGACATGGCGCCCGAGTCCTCGGAGACGGACATCGTCCATCCGCCGCCCAGCTCCGTCCCGCCGATGAGGAGTCGCCCGCCTTCGCGGCTGACCCAGGCGATCTTGATCGTCCGGCCGGTCGCCGCGCCGCTGATCAGGCGCTGGCCGACGTCGACGTTGAGGACCGCAGGGAGGCCGACGGTGTCAGCCGTTCCGCGAACGCAGACACTCGGGTCGCTGCAGATCATCGAAGTCTGGATCGCGCACTGCATCGGCTTGGTGCCGTCGTACGGCGGCGCCGCGCTGGCCGCGACCGCGGCCGCCAGCAGCAATAGCGCGCTCAATCCTATCCGCAAGGCCTTCATCGACAGCCGACGATACGCCGGTCGTGTACTTCTGACTATGCGACCTTGGTCGCACGCCCTACCAGACGCGCAGGCCCGGCGTCGTCAGCGGCGTCGTGATGGCGAGCCGGATCAAGGTCGGTCCGTACGCGATCGCGATCAGGAGGGCCGCCAGCGCCAGCCACGGCCGCCAGCGATCCACGAACGCGGGCGCATGATCCGGCCCGGACACCGCTTCCGCGAAGTCGGGGGCCGCCTGCGGGGCGCGGCGCGAGACCGTCGCGGTGAGGACCATGTTGAGGAAATAGAGCGCCGCGCTCACGAAGAGGATCGAGCCGCCGATTCCGACCAGCGGCAGGAGCGTCTTCCATTGCGGCTGCATGTACGAGACGTGGCCGATGTCGGTCCGGCGCGGCATGCCGCGCAGCCCGAGCTCGTGGAGCGTCGGCGAGAAGATCAGCATACCGCCGAACCACAGCCAGACCTGGACGAGCGCGACCGCGCGGCTCCAGAGCACGCGTCCCGCGAGGTGGGGCACCAGCCAGTAGGTGATCCCCATGAACGTCAGCGCGACCGCCGTGCCGACCGTGAGATGCAGGTGGCCGACGATGTACGCCGTGTTGTGCACGACCATGTTGACGTTGAACGACGCGTTGATCAGGCCGCCGACCCCGCCGAAGGCGAAGAGCACCATGGCGAGCACCTGCGCGGCCACGGATGGATCGGTCCACGGAAGCTTCCCGAACCAGCTGATCCATCCCCGCGCGCCCCGCGCCCGGCCCGCGGTCTCGAGCGAGGCGGTGACGTTGAAGAACGTGAGCAGGCTCGGAAAGAAAACGGCGAAGGTCAGGAGCGCGTGCAGGAGCTTCCAGCCCTGGTGGATGCCCGGATCCGTGTACTGGTGATGGATGCCGATCGGCGTGGAGAGGATCAGGAACAGGATGAACGAGGTGCGCGCCATCGGATCGCTGAAGAGCTTGCCGCCGGCCTGCCGCGGCACGAGGGTGTACCACGAGATATACGCGGGCAGGAGCCAGAAGTAGACGATCGGGTGGCCGGTGAACCAGAAGAGCGTCCGCGCCAGCAGCGCGTCGGTTCCGCCGACAAGCCCGAGCGACCACGGGATCAGGAGGACGAGCATCTCGGCCGCGAGGCCGAGGGACGCGATCGTCCACATCGCGAATGTCACGAGCGACATGAACGCCGCCAGCGGCGTCCGCCCGTCCGGATTCCGCGCGCGCCACGCGCGCCACGTGAGAACGAGATTCAGGGTGACCAGCCAGGTTCCGACGACGACCAGGGTGAGCCCGACGTAGAAGGCCCAGTCCGCCTGGAGCGGCGGATAGAAGGTGAACATGACCGTCGCGGCGTTGCCGACCAGAGGAATCGACGCCAGGACCAGGCCGCCCACCATGACCCAGAAGGTCAGCCAGCCGAGCCGGGCGCTCGCCAGCGGCGCCTGCAAGGACCGGCTGAGCACGAAGGGCACGAAGCCGCAGATGAAGAACGTGGTGAACACGAGCGCGTTGAGGACGCCGTGGATCGAGACGCTGTGGTAGTGGGAGCGGATCACGGGCGCCAGCGACGAGTAGATCTCGACGCCGGCGTACTCGAGCGCCTGGAAGAGCCCGGTGACCACTCCGCCGAACAGGGCGACGAGCGCGACCGTGACGTTCGCGGCGGCGAGGCGCTGCTCGGTCCGCGTCATCGCCGCGCCTCGACGATGATCTTGCCGGCCATCGTGTGGTGCGCAATGCCGCAGTACTCGTGGCAGATGATCGGGTACTCGCCCGGCGTGTCGAAGCGCGCCTGGGCATGGGAGATCTGCCCCGGCAGCAGCATCACGTTGACGTTGTGGCGCGGAACGAAAAGACCGTGGACCAGGTCCTTGCTGGTCGCCCAGAAGTGGACCGTGGAGCCGGCCGGCACGCGAACCTCGTTCGGCGCGAACGCCCAGATCTGGCCCGTCATTCGAACCTCGTACTGCCCCGGCGCGATCTCCGCGACGCCGGGCTCCCTGAAGAGCGCGTGCTCGGCGACCTTCGTCGGGTCGATCCGGCCTCGATCGCCGGCGACATTGATGCCGGCGCCGAACGCGGTGACCGCGAGCGCGGCGAGCATGCCGACCGGCAGGGCAATGCTGGGCAGGATCCAGGCCAGCTCCCAGAGGTACACCGTCGAGGGGCGGCCCGTTGCCATGGATCAGCTCCTCCAGATACGCAGATAGGTGTTGAGCCAGAACGCGGCCATGACAGCCAGGTAGATCATGATCAGGAGGAGTGCGCCCCGCGGCCGGGGTTCGTCGTCGCTCGGCTTCTCGTCCACCGTCACTCTCCTTGGGTCGATGCTCCGTCAGCGAGATCGCGGCTGGACGCTACACCGGCCCGATCCCGGACACCACTCGACCATAGTCGTACATCTCAGGCATCAGATCTCGAGCTCTTCTCGGAGCCGGAATGATCCGCCAGGGACAGCGCCACGAGGCGGGCGACGGTGATTCCGATGTAGAGCTGACCGCCGATGGCCTCCATCGACGCGAGCGTCCCGGCGAGCGCGGTCACCGGCGTCACGTCGCCGTAGCCGAGCGTCGCGAGGGTGACGAACGAGAAATACCGGTAGCGGATCGGGCTCAAGGTCATCCAGGCAGTGTCCGCGGGAAAGCGGAACGAGCCGGGGATCACGCCGTCGAGCGTCTCGTACACGCTCGCGCACCCGAGCCCGATCAGGAGGTACACGCAGATCGCGCCGACGATACGATCACCGACCGGCCGGTGTCCACGCATCACCGACCCGTACGTGAGCCAGACCACGGTTCCGGCGAAGACCGCGACAACGGCACTGGCGACCAACGGCAGGTGCCGGAGCCGCACGGTGTAGTCCACGGCGCTCATGAGGATCACGGATGCGGCCAGGGCGATGGGGACGAGACGGGGCTGTCCGGGCGCGCGCAGCTCGACGACGGCGATGCCGAGGGTCATCACGAGAAGGACGAATTCGATGAGCTGCGCCGACCCGACTTGCGGTGAGACCGCCGTTCCAACGATGAGCACGAGCAGCGCCAGCAGGAGCATGCGGAAGCGGCCCGGCGCGAACACGGCGCGCCCAGGTGTGGCGGTCATGATGCTCATGTCTCACCCACGGCTTGCGTCATAGCGCTGGGAGACCGGCACCTTCACGGGCCAGCCGGGCTGGAGCTTCGCGTCGACCGTCGTCCCGTTCGCCACCGCCATCTGGGCCGGGTTCCAGGTCCCGCCGCCGCGCGCCAGCACCTCGGCGACGGTCTCGTTCGCGCCGGTGACACGAACCCGCAATCGGCTCTCGACGAGCCGCTCGCGGTCGGCGGCCAGAAGCGGCCGGAACGTTCCTCCCGTCCGTTCGAGGATCGCGCCGTAGCGGCCCCAGTCGCGGACGCGCGCGACGGCCGTCACGCGGAAGACGCGCTCGCGATGGGCGATCCACGTGAGCACGGCCCGCTGTCCGGAGCGCGTATCGGCCACCAGCCGGGCGGCCGGAAGCGACGCGACGCGCACGCGCTGAAGCTGCTTCAGCTGCGCCTCGGAAAGACCATCGGCTTTGGCCGCCGCCACCGGGTCGTCGCCGTCGCCGGACAGGCTCAGGACGACGGCGGCGTCGCCGTCGGGCGCGACGGCGCCGGCGGCTTCCGCGGTGTTGATCGTCTTCCACTTCGTCGGCATCTCGAGCGCGACGTCGAAGACCGGGTGCACGAACAGCGGCCCGAGGAACACGCCGGACGCCGGATTGTCGCCGACCACGAGCCCCTCGAGCTTCTGGAGAAATGCGCCGCGGCTTCCCGCGAACGGCGCAGCGGTCGCCCGCGTCTGCGAGCGCGCGGCCGTACGGACGTTCCCCACGCGTTCGGGCGTCGCGGGGTGAGTCGCGAAGAAGCCGGGACGGTTGGGATCGTGCCCGGCCAGCGCCTCCTCACGCTCGAGGGTGTGAAGAAAGGAGGCCAGGCCGGCGGGATCCCAGCCCGCGCGGGCCGCCAGCGCGATGCCGCGCTGATCGGCGTCGCGCTCCTGGTCGCGGCTGTAGGACGCCAGGACCATCCCCGACGCCAGCTCGCCCGTGCCGCCGACGATACCGCCGAGCGCCGGGCTCACCGCGCCGAGTATCCCCGCCGGAATCCCGAAGAGCAGCGCGAACGGCGTCGCGGCGCCGGCCCGGCGCGCGGCGTGCCGCTCCAGCACGTGAGCCATCTCGTGACCGAGGACTCCGGCCAGCTCGTCCTCGCTGTTGAGGAGGGCGACCAATCCGCGCGTGATGTAAACGTAGCCTCCGGGGAGCGCGAACGCGTTCGGCTCGATGTCGTCGGTCACGTTGAACCGCCAGGTCACGTCGGTGCGCTTCGCGACCTGCGCCATCCGGCCGGCGACCTGCCGCACATAGCCCACGAGCTTGGGATCGCTGAGCAGGCCGACCGTCCGCTCGACCTCCTCCGCGGCCTCTGCCCCGAGCTTGCCCTCCTCGCTGGGCGAGATCGTCGCGCAGCCACTCGAGAGGATGGCCAGGGTCGCGACGAGACCGCCGCTGAATCCCCGGCGTGTGAGTCCGACTGGCGCGGTGTCGATGGCCGTGTCCTCCCTGTCGTGAAGCCGGTCGTCGTGGTCGACTGGCATTCTACGGCAGGCGGCACGAGGCGAGGTAGGCCTCGCTCGATTCGCCGAGAGAATGATATGGAGGAATGATGCAAGAGCTCCATCAGCTCGAGACCGTCATCGCGCTACTCGCCGCCGTGCTGGCGCTCGCGACGGCGGCGCGCCGTGTCCTGATCCCGTACCCGATCTTCCTCGTGCTCGGGGGCCTCGTCATCGGCGTCGTGCCGAACGTTCCGACCCTGCGCCTCGATCCCGACCTCGTCTTCCTGATCTTCTTGCCGCCGGTCCTCTGGTCGGCGGCATACTTCACCTCGCTCCGCGACTTCCGCGCCAACCTTCGCCCGATCACCTTGCTCGCGGTGGGGCTGGTGCTGGCCACGACGGCCGTCGTCGCCGCCGTGGCGCGCTTCGTCATGCCCGGGCTGAGCTGGCCGGCGGCGGTCGCCCTCGGCGCCATCGTCTCGCCGCCCGACGCCGTCGCCGCCAGTGCCATCGCCCGACGCCTGGGCATCCCCTATCGGATCGTGACCGTCCTCGAGGGCGAGAGCCTGATCAACGACGCCGCGGCGCTCGTGCTCTATCGGTCCGCGGTCGCGGCGGTCGTGACGGGTGTCTTCTCGCTCACGGCGACGCTGTGGCAATTCGTCCTGACCTCGGCGGGCGGCGTGCTGATCGGGCTGCTTATCGGCGGGCTCGTTTGCTGGGCCCTGCGCCTCACCGACGACAGCCTCACCGAGACCGCGATCACCTTGCTGGCCCCCTATGCCGCGTGGATCCTCGCCGAGCGTACCCACACCTCGGGGGTGCTCGCGTGTGTCGCCGGCGGCCTCTACATCCGGCAGTTCTTCAGCGCGGCGGTCGCACCCGCGACCCGGATACAGTCCAACGCCGTCTGGCGCCTGCTCATCTTCGTGCTGAACGGCGTCATCTTCGCGCTGATCGGGCTCCAGCTCGGCGCGATCCGCGAGGCGGGACTATCCGCCGACCTCAGGACTCTCGTGCGGCTGGGCGCCCTCATCAGCATCGCCGCCATCGCGATCCGCCTGATCTGGGTGCCGCTGGCCGTCGTGATCCCGCGCTACGTCAGCCGCGCGCTGCGCGCGCGCGATCCGATCCCGCCGTGGCCGTGGGTGCTGCTGTTGTCGTGGATCGGGATGCGCGGCATCGTCTCGCTCGCCGCGGCCCTGGCCCTGCCGGTGACGACGGCGTCGGGCGCGCCGTTTCCATTCCGCGCCGAGATCATCCTCGTCACCTTCGCGGTGATTCTCGCGACGCTCGTCCTGCAGGGGCTCACCCTGACCCCGCTGATCCGCGTCCTCGAGCTGGGAGAAGATCGCACGCTCGAGCTGGAAGAGGCGCGCGCCCGCGAGGAAGCCGCGCAGGCCGCGATCGCGCATCTGGACGGGCTGGCGAGCACACCGTGGGCGAGACGCCAGGACGTGGAC
>Ga0066667_10000790_pt1 | contig 11195 bp, 9 predicted proteins | sample GraSoiAngelo_116_FD_133943 | JGI IMG/M metagenome (GOLD analysis project Ga0066667, IMG submission 133943) | Grasslands soil microbial communities from the Angelo Coastal Reserve, California, USA - 14_0903_16_30cm | ecosystem: Environmental > Terrestrial > Soil > Grasslands | place: USA...
GTGCTCGATCGTGCCCACGCCTTCCTCGACCGCGAGCCGCAACCCGGCGCCGCCGTGGGCGTGGGCGGCGGCGTAGGTGCCGGCCCGATGCGCCTCCTCGACGGCGGCGCGGATCTCCTCGCGCGTGTAGGCGCTCGACGTGGACATCGCGCCCGGCGAGCTGACGCCGCCGGTGACGAAGATCTTCACGTGGTTCGCGCCGCGCCGGAGGTTCTCGCGCGCGCCGCGGCGCACCTCGTCGACGCCGTCGTAGCTGGCGAGCGCTCGTCCGTGGCCGTTGTTGGCGGCGAGGCCGCGGCCGGCGACCAGGAGGCGCGGCCCGGCGATCACGCCCGCCTCGATGGCGTCGCGCACCTCGATGTCGAGGAAGTGCTCCTCGCCCATGATCCGCATCGTCGTCGTCCCCGCGGCGAGGTCCGCGCGCAGATTGGCGGTCGCGGCGAGCGCCTGGGGCACGGGGCCGCGGCAGAGCTGGCCGAGCTGATCGCCGAGGCCCGGCACGATCGAGGCATGGCTGTGACAGTCGACGAGCCCGGGCATGACGAATCGATTCGTGAGGTCGAGCGCCTCGGCGCCGGCCGGCGCCGGCGTCCCGTCGGCCGGGCCGACGGCCGTGATGCGATTGCCATCGACGACGACCATTGCATCGCGTAGCGGCGTCGTTGCAACGCCGTCGAAGAGGGTGCCGCAGCGGATCGCGCGGATGCTCACTGGCCCTGACCTCCGGGCCACGAGTATACGCGGTCGACCCATCCGTCAGCGGCCGAGATCGCGCACGACGGCGCGCCACAGCGCGCCCGTCTCCGCGACACCCGGATCGACCGGGAGCTTGCGCACCGCGGTCGTCACGAACACGAGCCGGCTCGCCGGGTCGACGTAGATCGCCTGACCGCGCACGCCGAGAAACGCGAACATCCGGCGGTCGCCCGGGAAGATCCAGGTCTGATAGCCGTAGCCGAAGAACGGCGTCGCGGTGCGAGGCCGCAGGTGCGGCTGATCCGGGCGAACGCTGGTGGCGTCCTGGACCCAGGCCGCCGGGATGATCTGCCGTCCGCGCCAGTTGCCGTCGTGCGCCAGGAGCAGGCCGAGCCGCGCGTAGTCGCGCAGGACCGCGTTGAAGCAGCAGAACGTCACTTCCTGGCCCGAGCGGTCGGTGATCCAGGTCGCGTCGGCCTCGGCGCCGATCGGCTGCCAGATCTTGTCTTGAAGATATTCGGAGACGGTACGGCCGACGGCCGCGGCCAGAACGAGGCCGAGCACTTCGGTTTCGACCGACGCGTACGAGAACTTCGTGCCGGCCGCAACCGCGCGCTCGTTGAACCGCGTCACCGCGGCGACGCCGCCCGCCCCGCCCTGTCGGAACGTGTCGTTCGCGAGACGCGAGACGTCGTCGCCCGGTCTGTATTCCTCGACGAAGCGCACGCCCGAGGACATCTGTAACAAGTGCCGCAGCGACGTGCGTCCGTACTCGGTTCCGGCGAGCCCAGGCACGTACGTCGCGGCCTGATCATCCACGGAGCGGATGCGCCCCTCGTCGAGGGCGATTCCAATCAGCATCGACGTGATCGTCTTGGCCATCGACCACGAGGTGAATCGGTCCCGGTCGGTGCGCGCGTACTGGTAGCGCTCCACGAAGATCGTGTCGTCGCGTGCCACGAGCAGGCCGGTTGCCGGGTTGCGCGTCAGGTAGTCGTCGAGGCCGAACGTCTGCCCCTGGTACTCGTAGCGCAGAGCCGGCTCGGAATGAGCCCGCGCGAGCCCTGACGCTGTCGTGGCTCGACGGACCAACCGAGCCGGGAAGATCTCGTCCTGGTGACTCTGGGAGCCGACCAGGAAGGGGACGCGGAAGAAGGTCGCGCGATCGCCGAGTGGATAACCCTCGCGCGCCCCCTGCTCGTCGGCGTCCGGACCACCCGGGTTGAAGCGCGGCCCCGGACCGGCGGACTGCGGCACCGGCGTCGCGCACGCAACGAGGACGATCGAGAGCGCGGCGGCCGCGATAGGCCTGGCCATCACGACGGTCCTGGCGAGGCCGATCACCGCGGTCAGGGCTTGTCGCTGGTCTTCTGCAGGCGCATCCTGCGGCCGACCCAGCTCCCCTCGCCCTCGGTGCTGATCTTGAGCAATCCGCGCAGCTCGCGCTCCGAGATGAGCGAAAGCTCGACCTTGCTGGTCGCGGAGACCGGGAAGGTCAAGGTCGTCGCCCCGCGCTGTTTCTCGACGCGGGCCGCTAAAAAGCTGAGCTTCTTGCCGGTCGGCCCGTACTCGATGCCCGCGATCCAAATGTCGCCCTCTCGGGTAATGGATTTGATCACGAGCGTCCGCTCCGGCTCGTCGTAAACGTCCACCTTGCCCAGCCAGGTCCCGACCATCTTCTGAAGGGACTCGTCCTGCGCGTGGGCCACGCCGAGCGCCAGCAGGATCGAGGCCGCGATCGCGAGCGCTTGCGCGCGGAGCGTCATGGCGACGACGCGGGCTCCGCCACGTCGATGGCATAGTCACGCCGCGCGGCCTCGCGTGACACGTAGCCCTCGCGCACGTCGCGGCGGATGGCGTCGGGCTCGCGCTCCGACGGCGGGCCGTAGCCCCCGCCGCCGCCGGTCATGATGCGAACGACCTCACCGGCCGCGATCGGGTGCTGGGTCGCCTTGCGCACCTGGCGCAGGGAGCCGTCCGGCGACGTGATGTCCACGCCGTTGACGGCGCCGTCTTTCCCGCCCCAGAGCCCCCACGGCGGCGTCGCCTTGCGCTCGAGGCTGAACGTGATGAAAGCCGGCTGCAGGAAGTGATACTCGCGCTCGATCCCGAGGCCTCCGCGATGGCGGCCGGCGCCGCCCGAGTCGCGGCGCAGCGTATAGCGCATGATGCGAATCGTCGGCAGCCGCGACTCGACGACTTCCACCGGGTTGTTCCGGGCCGTGGAGCCCGCGAAGATGATCATCGCCGACTCGCCGTCGAAGGTCGGTCGGGCGCCGGTGCTGCCCGCGTTCAGATCGCGCTGGATGAAGAGCTTGCCCGTCTGCGGGTGCGTGCCGAACGCGATCGTGGGCATCTGGTCGCCGTACGACCCCGCGGGCACGCCGGCGGGCATCGCGGGCGCCAGCGCGCGCAGCCCCAGATCGAGCAGCAGATTGACCGGAACGTAGTAACGCGCCGTCGGCGCCGGCTCCTCGGCGGCCAGCACCGAGCGCGGCGGGATGACGACGGTGAGCGGGCGGAAGCAGCCCTCGTCGACCGGGTCGAGCGGCGTCGTCAAGCACTTGATCAGCATCCGGCAGGCGCTGATCGTGATCGCGTCCCCGCAGTTGAAGGGTCCTTTGACCTGCGAGTCCGAGCCCGCAAAGTCGACCGTCATGCCGCCGTCGCCGACGGTGATCGCCATCTCGACGCGCACGGGCCGCTCGAGCGAGATGCCGTCGTTGTCGAAGTGGCCGACCGCGCGGTACACGCCCGCGGGGATCCCGGCGAGAGCCGCGCGCGTGCGGCGCTCGGACTGCGCCATGTAGACGCGCGTCGCCTCCAGCACCGCCTCGCGCCCGTACTTGTCGAGCACCTCGCGGAAGAACTGATCGCCCGCGCGGCACACCGCGAGCATCGCCTGGATGTCCTTCAGGGTGCCGCTCTCGGTGCGGATATTGCCGGCGATGATCCGCATCACCTCTTCGTTCAGCTCGCCGCGGTTCACGAGCCGCACGGAGCGAAAGCGCAGACCTTCCTGCCGGAAGTCGGTCGACCCAATCTGCATCGAGCTCGGCACGGGCCCCCCGACATCGCTCCAATGGGCCTTCACCGCCGCGAAGCCCGCGAGCCGCCCTTGCCAGAACACGGGCGCGGTCATCGCCACGTCGTTCAGGTGGTTGCCATTGCCCGTGTAGGGGTCGTTGTGGATGAAGACATCGCCCTCGCGGAACGCCTCGAGGCCGCGATCGGCGATCGTCGCCTGAATGGGGAACCCTAGATGCCCCTGGAACACCGGCAGGCCGATGCCCTGGGCGATCATCTGCACGTCGGGATCGAAGATCGCGCAGCCGAAGTCGAGGCTCTCGCTGATGATGTGGTTGTAAGCGGTCTTGATCAGGGTGATCCGCATGCGTTGAGCGGCTGCGTTCAGGGCGGCCCGGATGATCTCGACCGTTATCGCGTCTGGCATAGCTGGTTGATTGTCGTCAGGGCGAGCGATGCGCGCTCCCCCCGACACCCCCCATCGCTCCGGCTGCATGCACGTGGATGACCAGGCAGCCGTGGTTTTCAATCGAAAGTGTGTCGGCGGTGTCGATGATCGTTGTGGTTCCGGGCTCCTCGATGGCGGCGGGACCTTGGAGCTGGTCGCCCGCCCCGAGCGCCTCCCGCTGGTACACGCGGTATTCAAGGTTGTCGCCCGCGAGCGTGGAGTAGATCTTGCGCGTCTCGAACGGCGGCGCGCCAGTCGCGCGTTGTGCCAGGCTGGGAAGACGCTGTTGGTCGAGCGGGAAGACGACGGTGAGGCGAAGGTTCAGGAGCTGGACGTCGACGTCCGGCGCTGCGTAGCCGTAGGCGCGCTCGTGAGCCGCGTCGAACCGCGCGCGGAGATCCTTCCAGTCGCCGAGGGCCTCCAGCGCGATCGTCACCGTGTGCTCCTGGCCGAGGTAGCGGAGATCGACGGCGCGGTGCAGGACCGGCGCGCCGGAGCCGGGCAAGATCGTCGCGATCTCGCGCCGCATCTCCTCGTATCTCGCCTCGGCCCAGCCGGCGTCGGTCTGGTCGAGCGGCATGAGCACGGTGCGGACCAGATCGTGCCGGAGGTCGGTGGCGAGCATCCCCCAGGCCGAGAAGGTCGACGGCGACGGCGGCACGACGACGCGCGGGATCTCGAGCTCGCGCGCGATGGCGACCGCGTGGAGTGGGCCGCCACCGCCGTAGGCCAGCAGCGTATACTCCCGCGGATCGAGGCCGCGCTCGGTCGTGATGCTCCGCACCGCGAGCGCCATCTTCACGTCGGCCAGTCTGACGACGCCCGCCGCGGCCGCCGCGCGCGGCATCGCGAGCGGCTCGCCGATCTTCCGGTCGATGGCGCGCACCGCGCCCGCGAGGTCGAGCGGCATCGTGCCGCCGAGGAATCGCGCCGCGTCGATCCGGCCAAGCACCAGGTTCGCGTCGGTGACGGTCGGCTCGTCACCGCCCCGCGCGTACGAGACCGGTCCGGGGTCGGCCCCGGCGCTGTGCGGGCCGAGCGCCAGGGCGCCCCCCGCATCGATCCAGGCGATCGTCCCGCCCCCGGCGCTCACTTCCTTGATGTCGATCACGGGGATCCTGAGCGGACGACCGTCCACGTGGTACTCGTCGGTGGTCTGCACGAGGCCGCGCTCGACGATCGCGCACTTGGCGGTGGTGCCGCCCATGTCGAACGAGATCAGACGGTCGGCGCCGAGGATTCGCGAGAGGCTCGCGCTGCCCGTGACACCGGCCGCGGGTCCCGACTCGATCGTGTGCACGGGCTTCGAGCGCGCCGCGGCGAGCGAGAACGCCCCGCCGTTCGACTGGGTCACCAGGACCTGCCCCTGGAAACCGCGCCCGGCCAGCCCCTTGCCGAAGGCACCCAGGTAGCGGTCCATGATCGGCTGGACGTACGCGTTCACGACCGTCGTGCTCGTCCGCTCGTACTCGCGCCATTCCTGCGTGATGCGGTGCGAGGCCGAGACCGACACGCCCGGTATCTCGCTCGCGACGATCTGAGCGGCGCGCTGCTCGTGGGCCGGGTCGCGATACGAGAACAGGAACACGATCGCCACCGACTCCACGCCGTCAGCGTGGAGCGCGCGGGCGGCCGCCCGAACCGCGGCTTCGTCGAGCGGTACGAGCACGTCGCCGGTGGCCGTCAGCCGCTCGGGTACCTCGCGGCAGCGCCCGCGCGGCACCAGCGGCTCGGGCCGCCGATAGAGCACGTCGTACATTTTCAAGAAATTGCCGCGGCCGATCTCGAGCACGTCCCGGAACCCCTCGGTGGTGATGAGCCCGGTGCGCGCCCCCCGGCACTCGAGGAGCGCGTTGATCCCGATCGTGGTGCCGTGGATGACGAATCGGCAGTCAGCCAGCCGGACGCCGGCCTGATCCACGCAGCGCAGGACGCCCTCGAGAAGCTCGCGTGGCGTGCTGAGGGCCTTGGTGGTGACCACGGCGCCCGTCGTCTCGTCGAGCGCGACGAGGTCCGTGAACGTGCCACCGATGTCGACGCCGATTCTCAGGGCCACGTCAGCTCCTTATCGGACAAGAGCGGGCCGCGCGGCGAACGCTCGTCGCGAGGCCGATGCGCACCTCGCGGCGAGCGCTCCCGCGCCGAAGTCTTCTCTACTGTAGCGGCGAGAAGGCGGAAGGCAGGAGGATCTTGTTTTCCTGCGTCAGGAGCCGGTCGGCGCCGCCCGGCGGCGGCCACACGCCCTTCTTCCTCGCTTCCTCGCGCACCTGCGTCCGGTTGTCCATGCTCGAGTACGCCCAGATGTGGACGAAGCCGTTGGCGCGACCGAACTCCACGCCACCGGCGAACACGATCGGCGAAAGCTTCGAGCGCTCGCCGATCTTCGACTCCCAGCCCTTCGCCGTGTCCGGCAGGGTGCCGGGCTTCAGCGTGTAGTAGCGAAGCTCGTAGACCGGGCCGAGCTTGCCGGGCCGCGGCTCGGGGATGAACGCGAACGGCACGACGATCTCCGAGCGCATCTGGCGGATGAACTCCTGGATCTTCGGCGGCCAGTTCGCTTCCTTCGACGCCTCGCCGCGAACGCGCGCGCGATCGGCGAGATCCTTGTACTCCCAGATGTGGACGATCTCGTTGAGCGGTCCGACCTCGGTGTGCAGGAACGCCGTGAGCGCGGAGTATTTCTTGCGGTACTCGTAAGCGTCGCCGAAGCGCTTCTCGACCTCGGCAAGGCTGCCTGGGGCGATCTGGTAGGTGCGAATCTCGTAAATCACGTGCGACTCCTTTCAACGGTGTGAGTTGGCCTCCCGCACAGCGCGGGTAGAGCCTCCATTACGCCCGGAGCGCGGGCGCCGTCAACTGGTTTTCCTGCTTGGCGTGGGAGTGATAGAGTCTGGGCCACGAACTGCCTAATCAACCTGGAGGTCGGCGATGGCGAACCCGTCAGGAACCTCGCACGTTTACGTCGGCACCGCGGCACGCGTCCCTGGAGCCCTCTCGGGGATTTTCCGGCAAACCGTCGGCAGCGATCAGTGGGAGCGGCTCACCAAGGGGCTGCCGGAGCGCATGGACGTCCAGGCGATCACCATCCATCCATCCGACCCGAGCTTGATCTTCGCCGGGTCCCAGGACGGGCCCTACCGGAGCCGGGACGGCGGCGCCAGCTGGGAGAAGCTGCCCTTCCCGGACCAGGAGCTCGAAGTCTGGTCCATCCTGATTCACCCGCGCGATCCCCGGACCATGTATCTCGGCACCTCGCCGGTGGCGGTCTACCGGAGCGACAACGGCGGCGACAGCTGGCGCAAGCTCCCGCGCGTGACCTCACCGGGCCGCGTGAAGATGAACTTCCCGTGCCGCGTCACCCGCCTCGCGATCGATCCCTCCAGCCCGGACGAGATCTACGCGGGGCTCGAGGTCGACGGCGTCCTGCGCAGCCGTGACCGCGGAGAGACCTGGGAAGACGTCGGCGACGACCTCGTGAAGCTCGCCGCGCGGCCGCACCTCAAGAGCCGCATCGCGAGCGACACCGAGAACGAGGGCATGCTCGACACCCACGCGCTCACGGTGTCGAGCGCGCAGCCGGGCACGGTCTTCCTCGCGGTGCGCATGGGTCTCTTCCGCAGTGCGGACCGTGGCAAGACCTGGGAGGACATGGAGATCGGGCGCTTCTCGCCGCTGACCTACGCGCGCGACGTCGTGGTCTCGCCGCACAACCCGAAGACCCTGGTGGCCGCGCTGAGCCCCGCCGCGCGCAGCACGGACGGCTCGCTCTTCCGCAGCGACGACCTCGGACAGAGCTGGCGGCGGATCGATCACGGCATCAAGGCCGAGAGCACGATGATGGCGGTGTCGCTGCACCCAGCGGACCCTGACCAGATCTACAGCGTTGCGCGGCAGGGCCAGGTGTTCGGCACGCGCGACGGCGGCAAGAGCTGGAAGGAATGGCGGCTGCCGGAGAACGTGAAGGACGTCTACGCCGTCGCGTGCGCCTGAGGCGGCAGCCGCCGGTCAGGGCTTCGTCGCGATGACGATCCGGTAGCCGAGGTCGATCTCGGTCAACCCGAGCAGGTGCGCGTGGCGGCGCTCCCGGGCGCCGTCGGCGAGATCGCGCCGGAGCCGCTCGAGACCCGACTCGAGCTCGCGCGGCTGGGCCTTCGCGAACGTCGAGATCGCGAAGCGCACACCGGCGTCGAGGTACGCGTGTAGTCGTCGACCAGCCAGAAGCCGGACGAGGACGGATCCCAGGTGACGACCACGACGCGCCGTCGGGCCACGCGCGCGAGCTCGTCGAGCCCACGCGCGCGATCGGGCCAGTGGTGCACCGTGAGGATCGCCAGCGCCGCGGTGAACCCATCGTCGCGAAACGGCAGCTCGGTCGCGGAGGCCTGCACGACCGGCGCGCTTCCGGCGCGCCGCTGGCGGATCATCGTCATCGCGGGCTCGACGGCGACGACCGGGCGATCCGATGGCTCGTAGGAGCCGGCGCCGGCTCCTACGTTCACGACGGTTTCAGTCTGGTTAAGCGCGCGCGTGATCGCCGCGGCCAGACGGGGATCGGGGCGGCGACGCTGCTGGTAGCCGATCCCGATCTCGTCGTAGAGCTGCGACATCCCGAGGCTCAGATCGATCAGGCCAAAGTGAACATGGGGACCGACGGCCCGCCATCCGTCGGCTTGAAGACCACCTTCACCCGCTGGCCGATGCGGATGGCGTCCAGATCGCAGTCGACGATGTTCGTCATCATCGTCACGCCTTCCTCCAGGGTCACGTAGCCGATCGCGTACGGCACCGGCACCCGCCGCATGACGCTGTAGGAATAGATCGTCCCCCGACCCGACGCGGTGATCCACTCCGTCCGGTCGCTCGCGCAGAAGGGGCAGATCGCGCGCGGGTAATGATGGGCCTGGCCGCAGGCTCCACACTTCTTGAGCATCAAGGTGCCCTTGGAGGCTGCATCGAAGAACGGCTTGATTTCCGGGTTGACCGCCGGCGCCGGGTATTTCCGCTCTGTCGTCGTGGTCATCGCCTCACTCCCTGCCCATGATCACGGTAGCGCTGCCGTGCCGCGTGCCGAGCGAGCCGCCGGTCCCGTGCGCCAGCGCCACGTCGCAGTTCTTCACCTGAACGTTTGGATGCGCCTCGCCGCGGAGCTGCCGCACCGCCTCGACCACTTTCGTGAGGCCGCCGCGGTTGGCGGGATGGTTGTTACAGAGCCCACCGCCGTCGGTGTTGAACGGCAGCTTGCCGACGCCCGAGATCAGGTTGCCGTCCGCGACGAGCTTGCCGCCCTGCCCCTTCGCCGCGAACCCGAGATCCTCGAGGGTGATGAGCACGGTGATCGTGAAGCTGTCGTAGATCGACACGTACTTGATATCGGCCGGCGTCACGCCGGCCTCGGCGAAGGCCGCCGGCCCGGACCAGACCGCGCCCGAATAGGTCAGGTCGATCTTGCCCCCCATCTGGTGCTTCGGCGCCTCGCCGGCGCCCAGCACCTTCACGAGCGGCCGCTTCAGGCGCTTCGCGATCTCCGGCTTCACGACGACGATCGCGCCGCCGCCGTCGGTGATGACGCAGCAGTCGAGCCGGTGCAGCGGATCGGAGATCATCGGTGAGTTGATGACCTCCTCGACCGTGACGACCTCTCGCAGCAGCGCGTGCGGGTTGTGCTGGGCGTGCTGCGAGGCGGCCACCTTGATCCACGCCAGCTGCGCGCTGGTCGTGCCGTACTGATACATGTGGCGCATTGCCGCCATCGCGTACTGGTTCACGACGGTCGGGCCGAACGGATATTCGAACGGCGCATCGGGCGCGGCCGCGACCGGCGCCCGCGGCACGGTGCCGGTCGCCATGCCTTCGGCGCGCGGCCGGCCGGCGAGCGTGATCAGCGCGACGTTGCACTTGCCGAGCGCGATGGCCTCGGCGGCGTGCGCGACGTGGATGACGTACGACGACCCGCCCGTTTCCGTCGTGTCCATGTGGCGGAGCTTGAGCCCCATGTAGTCGGCCATCGAGAGCGGACCCAGGCCCGGCGCGTCGCCGGCGCAGAAGTATCCGTCGACGTCGTCCTTGGTCAGCCCGGCGTCGGCCAGCGCGCCCATCGCGGACTCGGCGTGAAGCTGCGCCAGCGACTGGGTGTCGGCCTTGCGTGTGGGGTGCTCGTAGATGCCCGCGATGTACGCCTTGCCTTTGATCGTCATGGACCGGTCGCCTCCTCTTGCGTCGTGGCCCAGCATTCTACTCCACCCCTCGACGATCGAGGACGTTGACCCCCGCACTACCTCAGCATCATCCTCGTCGGCGGCTTGCTGGTCGCCGAGGCGGGTGATCCACGGCGAGCTCGGCTTGCTGGCGCTCATGCCGCTCGTGACCGTGCTCATGGCGCGCGGCATCGGGCGGTCGCCCGTTGTACACTCCCGGCGCGGGAGGTGCCTATGCGAGTTCTCGTGACCGGAGCGGCGAGCGGGATCGGACGGGCGACGTGTCTACGCCTGGCGCGCGATGCGCGGGCGCAGGGCAAGAAAGCGCAGATCGCGGCGGTCGACATCGGTCCCTCGCCCGGCCTCGACACCCTGCTCGACGAGCTACGCAGGCAGGAGGCGGAGCCGCTCGCCCTCCACGGCGACATGGGCACGGTCGACGCGCCCGCGCGCGTCGTCGGCGACGCGGTCGGCCGGTTCGGCGGGCTCGACGGGCTCGTCAGCAACGCGGGGATCAATCGCCCGGGGCCGCTGGTCGACTACGCGGTCGAAGATTGGGACCGCGTGTTCGCCGTCAACACGCGAGCGACGTGGCTCCTGGCGAAGGCGGCGTATCCGGCGCTCAAGGCCTCGCGCGGCGCCATCGTCGCGGTGGGCTCGATGTCCGGCACCAACCCGCACGCGAACCTGGGCCCGTACGGCCCGACGAAGGCGGCGGTCATCATGCTGGCGCAGGTGCTCGCGCAGGAGCTCGGACGGGACGGCATCAGGGTCAACACGGTCTCGCCCGGCATGGTGCGCACGGGAATGACCGCGCAGGTCTACGCCGA
>Ga0066667_10000791_pt1 | contig 11185 bp, 10 predicted proteins | sample GraSoiAngelo_116_FD_133943 | JGI IMG/M metagenome (GOLD analysis project Ga0066667, IMG submission 133943) | Grasslands soil microbial communities from the Angelo Coastal Reserve, California, USA - 14_0903_16_30cm | ecosystem: Environmental > Terrestrial > Soil > Grasslands | place: USA...
AGCGAGCGGTTGCGCGAGAGCGTGCCCGTCGCGGTCAGCACGAGATCGCCCATGCCCGCGAGCCCGGCGAGCGTCGTCGGCTCGCCGCCCAACGCCATCGCCAGTCGCGTCATCTCGGCGAGGCCGCGGGTGATCAGCGCCGCGCGCGCGTTCTCGCCGAGGCCCAGGCCGTCGGACAGGCCCGTGGCCAGCGCGATCACGTTCTTGAGCGCGCCGCCGGCCTCGACGCCGACGATGTCGCGATTGGCATAGAGACGGAACGCACGCGCGCCGAGGGTCGTCTGCAGCATCGACGCGAGCGCATCGTCCGGCGCCGCGATGACGGCCGCCGCCGGGCTGCCCGACGCCACCTCGCGGGCGAACGTCGGGCCCGACAGCGCGGCGACGCGCGCGTGGGGAAAGCGCTCACGCACGAGCTCGCTCATGCGCACGTGGCGCACGGGATCGAAGCCCTTCGTCGCCGAGACGATCATGGCGTCGCGCGGCGCGGGCACCGTGGCCAGCGTGGCCGCGAAGAATTCCGACGGCACGACCATCACGATCACGTCGGCACCGTCGACCGCCGCGGCCACGTCGGCGGTCGCCTGCACGGCGGCCGGAACGTCGAAGTCCGGCATGTAGAGCGGATTGCGCCGTCGCGAGCGGATTCCCTCCACGATCTCTCGCTCACGCGCCCACAGCCGAACCGGCGCGCCCGTCCGCGCGAGATGGATCGCGAGCGCGGTGCCCCACGAGCCGGCGCCGACGACCGCGATCATCGCGCCGATGCCTCCGCGCTCGGCGCGCGACGCTCCCCCAGTCGCCGCTCGGTGCCCGCGCGCAGGCGCGCGATCTTCTCGTGATGGCGGAGCACGATGATGATGGCCACGACCAGGGCCCCGGCCACGGCGGGCCGCGGTGCGCCGAGCGCCCAGGCGCCGAACGGCACGCACGCGGCGCCGAGGAGCGAGCCGAGCGAGACGAAGCGCGTCGTCACGACGACCGCGAGAAAGACGGGCAGCGCGGCCAGCGTGGCCAGCGGCGTCAGTCGCAACAGGGCGCCGAGCCCCGTCGCCACGCCCTTGCCGCCGCGGAAGCCGAGGAACACCGACCAGCAGTTGCCGACGACGGCGGCCACGGCGCCGACGGCCAGCGCGCCCGGCATGTCGCCGCCGATTTTCCCGGCGAGCGTCACCGCGAGCCAACCCTTGGCGATGTCAGCGGCGAGGGTGACGAGGCCCGGCAGCCGGCCCGCCGTGCGCAGGACGTTGGTGGCGCCGATGCTGCCGCTGCCGTGGCGGCGGATGTCGGTCACTCCGAACAGCCGGGCGACGAGGTATCCGACCGGCACGGCGCCCACGACGTACGCGGCAGCGGCCGCGAGGACGATCACGACCAGCGTTCTTCTTCGGGCACGATGGCGCGGTAGTCCGCCTTGCGGAAGAACCGGTAGAAGTAGTCGACCGCGGAGACGATCGTCAGCGCGACGGCAACCCAGAGCATGCCGACGGCGGCGCGGTGAAAGATCGGCGACACCATGCCTTTCTCGAGAATGAGCATCGTGACCGCGACGTACTGGCTCACCGCCTTCCATTTCGCCAGGCGCGAGGCCGGCACGACGACGCCGTGGCCGGCGGACACCGCGCGCAGCCCCGTCACGGCGAGCTCGCGGCCGATGATGACGACCACCACCCACGCGGCGATCTTGTCGATCGTGAGCAACGACACGAGGGCGGCGGCGACGAGCAGCTTGTCCGCGATCGGATCGAGCAGCGTGCCGAGCGTCGTCACCTGGTTGCGGCGTCGCGCCAGCACGCCGTCGAGCCAGTCGGTGAACGCCGCCGCTGTGAAGATGGCGGCCGCGATGAGGGCGTGCACGCGCGAGCTGGAGATGAGGAAGAGGATCAACAGCGGGACCGCGACGATGCGCGTGAGAGTGAGCCCGATCGGTAAGTTCACGCTTCGCTCCCGCTCGCCCGGTCCTTGGGCTGCGTCATTATCCACACGCGGCGACGACCTTGTCAATGTCGGCGCGGTACACCGGCACGATCCCCGCGGCATCCAGGCTCAAGCACGCGGCGACGTCGGCCGCGCGGCCCCGCGAGGCCAGATGCCGCGCCCACGACGAGTCGTGGGCCAGCCGGGCGATGTCCTTGCCGTAGGGCCGGGCCGCGGCGGTCGCCGCCTCGGCAGCCGCCGTCGCGCGCGCCCCCGGCTCGCCGGCCAGCAGCCGCTCGGCCAGGAGCCCGGCGCACACGTGGTCCTCCAGCGAGCGGGCGCCCCGCTCTCCCGAGCACAGCAGCAGCACGTCACGGCTGCCGGCGAGCGCCCAGGCGGCGGCCGGGCCGAGGTTCACGAACGCCGCCACGCCGATGGCCGCGGCGCCGCGCGCGGCGAGGAGCGCGCGTGTTCCGTTGCTGGTCGTCATGATCACCGCGCGCCCGCCGACGCGCGCGCGCGTGAACTCGAGCGGCGAGTTGCCGAGGTCGAAGCCCTCCAGTGGCTCGCCCCGCCGCTCGCCTGCGACCAGCGCGCCGGGCAGCGCCGCCTGCCGCACGCGCGCCTCCTCGGGCGTCCCCACCGGCACGATGCCCGCGCAGCCGTTGGCGAGCGCGGTGACGATGCAGGTCGAGGCCCGCAGCACGTCGATGACGAGCACCGTGCTGCCCGCGACGGCGCCGCGGTCGAGGCCGTCGGGGGTGACGGCGACGTCCACGCGCACGCTCAGGCCCGGCGGTCGCGTAGCGAGCGGATCTTCAGCCGGAGCGCGTTGAGGTTGATGAAGCCCTCGGCGTCGCGCTGGCGATAGACGGTATCGGCTTCGAACGTGGCGAAGTCCGGCCGGTAGAGCGAGCGCGGCGACCGGCGGCCGACCACGGTGACGTTGCCCTTGTAGAGCCCGAGGCGCACGGTGCCGGTGACGTCCTGCGCGCACTCGTCCATCAGCGTCTGCAGCGCGCGCCGCTCGGGCGCGAACCAGAAGCCGTAATAGATCATCTCGGCGTAGCGCGGCACGAGGCCGTCGCGCAGGTGCAGCACCTCCCGGTCGAGCGTCAACGACTCGAGCGCGCGGCGCGCGACGTGCAGAATCGTTCCGCCCGGCGTCTCGTACACGCCGCGCGATTTCATCCCGACGTACCGGTTCTCGACCAGGTCGACGCGGCCGATGCCGTGCTCGCCGCCGATCCGGTTGAGCGTCGTCAAGAGGTCCACGGGGCCCATGCGCCGGCCGTCCACGGCCACCGGATCGCCGTGCTCGAAATCGACGAGGAGCTCGATCGGCACGTCGGGCGCGGCCTCGGGCGACTGGGTGAGCTGGAACATCTTGTCGGGCGGCGCCGCCCACGGATCCTCGAGGATCCCGCCCTCGTACGAGATGTGGAAGAGATTGCGATCGGTGGAGTACGGACGCTCGGCGGTGACCGGCACGGGGATGTCGTGGTGTCGCGCGAAGTCCATCAGCGCGCTGCGCGAGTTCAGGGTCCATTCACGCCACGGCGCGATGACCGTCAGCTGCGGCGCCAGCGCGGCGTAGGTCAGCTCGAAGCGCACCTGGTCGTTGCCCTTGCCGGTGGCGCCGTGCGCCACCGCATCGGCGTGCTCCTTCAGCGCGATCTCGACCTGGGCCTGGGCGATGAGTGGTCGCGCGATCGAGGTGCCGAGCAGGTACGCGCCCTCGTAAACGGCGTTGGCGCGCAGCATGGGAAAGATGAAGTCGCGCACGAACGTCTCGCGCAGATCGACGACGTGCACGGCGACGGCGCCGGTCTTGCGCGCCTTGTCGCGGATGGGAATGAGCTCCTCCCCCTGGCCGAGGTCGGCGCAGAAGGCCACCACGTCGCAGCGATACGTCTCGATGAGCCAGCGCAGGATAACCGACGTGTCGAGCCCGCCCGAGTAGGCGAGGACGACGCGCTTGACGTCAGGCATCGTCGACGGAGCCTCCGAGCAGGTCGAGGATCACGGCCTTCTGCGCGTGCAGCCGATTCTCGGACTGGTCCAGCACGATCGAGCGCGGGCCGTCGAGGACCTGGTCGGTGATCTCCTCGCCGCGATGCGCGGGCAGGCAGTGCATGACGAGCGCGCTCGGCTTGGCAAAGCCGAGGAGCGTCTCGTTGAGCTGGTATCGGCTGAACGCCTCCTGGCGTTGGACCTTCTCGGTCTCCTGCCCCATCGACGTCCACACGTCGGTGTAGAGCACGTCGGCGCCGGTGGCGGCGCGCCGGGCGTCTTCGGTGACCTCGACGTGGCCGCCGAGCCGCCGCGCCTGGTCGAGCACGCGCTTGTCCGGCTCGTAGCCGGGGGGGCACGCGACGATCATCGACGCGCCGAGCAGCGCGCCGACGAGGACGACCGAGTGGCAGACGTTGTTCCCGTCCCCGATCCACGCCAGGCGCGTGCGGGCGGGATCGAGACCGCGCTGCCACAGCGTGAACCAATCGGCGATGGCCTGGCACGGGTGCTCGAAATCCGAGAGCGCGTTGATCACCGGAATGCTCGCGTGGCGCGCCAGTGTGTCGACGGTGGCGTGGGCGAAGACGCGCGCGACGATCGCATCGACCCAGCGCGAGAGATTGCGCGCGACGTCGGGCACCGACTCGCGCGTGCCGAGACCGATTTCCTGCCCGGACAGGTAGACGGCCCGGCCGCCCAGCTGCACGACGCCGACCTCGAAGGTGACGCGGGTGCGCAGCGACGGTTTCTCGAAGATCAGCGCGAGCGATCGGCCCGCCAGCGGCGCGCCACGTCGCCCCTCCTTCCAGCGCTGTTTGAGATCGGTGGCGAGCTCGAACAGCGCGAGGACCTGCTCGCGCGTGAGATCGCCGGCCGAGACGAGATGTCTCACGCCTTGGCCTTGGCGAGCACGCCCTTCAAGACGTCGACGGCGCGGCGGATGTCCGCGGACTCCACGATCAGCGGCGGCACCAGCCGCACGACCTTCTCGCCGGCGCTCAGCACGAGCAGCCCCTGCTCGCGGCAGGCGTCCAGCACGGGCGCGGCTGCCGTCGAGAGTTCGATGCCGATGAGCAGCCCGCGACCGCGCACCTGCTTGATCACCGGACACGAGGGCTGCAGCGCGCGCAGCGCGTCCATGAGCTCGCGCCCCATCCGGGCCGCGCGCTCCGGGAGCTTGTCGCCGATCACCGTCGTGAGCGTGGCGAGCGCGACCTGGGTGACGAACGGCGTGCCGCCGAACGTCGAGCCGTGCGAGCCGGCGGTCAACACGCTCGCCGCCTCGTCGCGACAGAGCATGGCGCCGATGGGCACCCCGTTCGCAAGCGCTTTCGCCAGGGTCATGACATCCGGCTCGACGCCCGCGTGCTCATAGGCCCACAGCTTGCCCGTCCGTCCGACGCCCGTCTGGATCTCGTCGAAGATCAGCAGCGCTCCCGACTGATCGCAGAGCTTTCGCAGCCCCGGGAGATAGTCGTCGTCCGGAACGTTGACGCCGCCCTCGCCCTGGATCGGCTCGACGAGGATGGCCGCCGTGTGGCTGTCGATCGCGCGCTCCATCGCGCGCAGGTCGTTGTAGGGCACGTGCTTGAAGCCGGGCATCAGCGGTTCGAAGCCGTGCTGGTATTTCGGCTGGCCGGTGGCGGTCACCGTGGCCAGCGTCCGACCGTGGAACGAGTTCTGGGCCGTGATGATCTCGTAGCGATCGTCGGCGAGCTTGTCCTTGCCGTACTTCCGCGCCAGCTTCAGCGCCGCCTCGTTGGCCTCGGCGCCGGAGTTGCAGAAGAAGACGCGATCTGCAAACGAGTGCTCCACGAGCAGCTTCGCCAGATGGATCTGCGGCGCCGCGTGGAAGATGTTGGAGACGTGCAGCAGCGTCGCGGCCGCCTCGCGGATGGCGCCGGTCACGACCGGATGGCAGTGGCCGAGCGAGGTCACGGCGATGCCGGTCGTGAAGTCGAGGTACTCGCGCCCATCGGAGTCCCACACGCGCGTGCCCTCGCCGCGCACGATCAGGATCGGCGTGCGGCCGTAGTTCGGGGTGTGGTACTTCGCGGACCACTCCATGAGCGTTTTGGTGTCGACGCTGTCGTTCTTCACAGTACGATCTCCGTGCCGATGCCTTCCCGCGTGAACAGCTCGAGCAGGATCGCGTGGGGCAGTCGGCCGTCGATGATGTGCGCCTTCGCCGTGCCGCCTTCCAGCGCGCGCAGCGAGGACTCGACCTTCGGCAGCATGCCGCCGTCGATGACGCCGGCCTTCACGAGCCGCTCGGCGTCCTTGCGCGCGAGCGTGCTGATGCGCTTGCCGTCCTTGCCCTTGATGCCCTGCACGTCGGTGAGGTGGATGAGCTTCTCGGCCCCAAGCGCCGCCGCCACCTCGCCCGCCACCAGGTCCGCGTTGATGTTGTAGGTCTCGCCGCCACCACCGACGCCGACCGGGGCGATGACGGGAATGTAGCCGCGCTCCTCGAGCAGGCGGATCGGCTCGGCGCTGACGCGCTCGACCTCGCCGACGAGGCCGATATCGACCGTCTCGCCGCCGGGCAGTCGGTGCAGGCGCCGCCGCGCGAGCAGCAGCTGGCCGTCCTTGCCGGACAACCCGACCGCTTTGCCGCCGTGAAGGTTGATGAGGCCGACGATCTCCTTGTTGATCTTGCCGACCAGCACCATCTCGACGATCTCGACCGTTTCCTCGTCGGTCACGCGCATGCCGCCGACGAACGACGGTTCCTTGCCCAGCCGCTTCATGAGCGCGCCGATTTGCGGCCCGCCCCCGTGCACGATCACGGGATTGATGCCGACGAGGTGAAGCAGGATGACGTCGAGCGCGAACGACTCCTTGAGATCGGCCTGGTCCATGGCGGCGCCGCCGTACTTGATCACGACGGACTTTCCCCGGAACTCCCGGATGTACGGGAGCGCCTCCATGAGGATCTCGACGCGCTTCACTTCGTTGTCCATCGTCACAGGATGTAGCGCGAGAGGTCCTGGTCGCGCCAGATTTCGGCGAGACGCTGCCGGACGTACTCGGCGTCGATCGTCAGCTCCTTGCCCGGCAAGTCCGGGGCGTCGAACGAGATGTCCTCCAACAGCTTCTCCATCACCGTGTACAGGCGCCGCGCACCGATGTTCTCCGTGCTCTCGTTCACCCGCATGGCGATCTCGGCGATCGCGTCCACCGCCTCCGGTAGCACGCGGAGGGTGACGGCTTCCGTCTTGAGCAACTCCACGTACTGTCGCACCAACGCGTTGCGGGGCTCGGTCAGGATGCGGACGAAATCTTCTCGCGTCAAGGGCTCGAGCTCGACCCGGATCGGAAACCGGCCCTGCAGCTCCGGGATCAGGTCCGACGGCTTGGCGACGTGGAACGCGCCGGCGGCGATGAACAGGACGTGGTCAGTGCGGACCACGCCGTACTTGGTCGTGACCGAGGAGCCCTCGACGATCGGCAGCAGGTCGCGCTGCACGCCTTCGCGCGAGACGTCCGGGCCGTGGGCGGCGCTCTGGCGGCCGGCGACCTTGTCGAGCTCGTCCAGGAACACGATGCCGGAGTTCTCGACGCGCCGGATGGCCTGCGCGACGACCTCCTCCATGTCCACGAGCTTGGCGGCCTCCTCCTGGGCCAGGAGCTTGCGCGCCTCGGCCACGCGCACCCGGCGCCGCTTGGTCTTGGTCGGCATGATGTTGCTCAGCATGTCCTTGAGATGGATGCCCATCTCCTCCATGCCCTGCCCCGACAGCACCTCGATCATCGGCATGCTCTGCTGCTGGGTCTCGAGCTCGACGATGCGTTCGTCCAGGCGCCCGGCGCGAAGCTGGGCACGCAGCTTCTCCAGCGTCGCTTCACGGGAGGCGCCGGCGCTCACCTGCTCGAGCGAGGCGCTGGCGAACGGCTCGGCGCCGGTCCGCGGCAGGAGCAGGTCCAGCAGCCGGTCCTCGGCGAGCCGCTCGGCTTTCTCCTGCACCTGCGCCATCAGCTCGGCCTTGACCATGTTGACGCCGAGCTCGGTGAGGTCGCGGATCATCGATTCGACGTCGCGACCGACGTAGCCGACTTCCGTGTACTTCGAGGCCTCGACCTTGACGAACGGCGCCTGCGCCAGACGCGAGAGCCGGCGCGCGATCTCCGTCTTCCCCACGCCCGTGGGGCCAATCATGATGATGTTCTTCGGCGCGACCTCGTCGCGCAGTTCGGGCGGCAGGTTCTGGCGCCGCCAGCGGTTACGCAGCGCGATGGCGACCGCACGCTTGGCTTTGCCCTGACCGACGATGTACCGGTCGAGCTCGATGACGATCTGCGCGGGCGTCAGGTTGTTCACTGTAACGGGTGCCGTGAGGCCGGCTTGAACCGCAGGTGGCCCGAGCGAGATGCGCCGTGGCGGCGTGCGCCCATGCCCGGAGCGATCTTCCCCCGCATGCTCAGAGCGATTCGACGGTGATGTGGTCGTTCGTGTAGACGCAGATCGACGCGGCCACGCGCATGGCCTCGGTCACGATGGACTTGGCGTCGAGGTCGGAATGGACGACGAGCGCGCGCGCCGCGGCCAGCGCGTACGGTCCGCCCGAGCCGATGCCGATCAGCCCGTCGTCCGGCTCGATCACGTCGCCGGTGCCCGACACGATCAGCGAGTGGTCGCGATCGGCGACCGCGAGCAGGGCTTCGAGCCGCCGGAGGACACGGTCGGTGCGCCAGTCCTTGGCCAGCTCCACCGCCGCGCGCGGAAGGTTGCCCCGATGCTCCTCCAGCTTCGCCTCGAACCGCGCGAACAACGTGAACGCGTCGGCCGCCGTCCCCGCGAAGCCCGCGAGCACGCGATCCCCGTGCACCTTGCGGACCTTGCGCGCGCCCGCCTTCACGATCGTCTGGCCGACCGTCACCTGCCCGTCGCCCGCCATCGCGACCTGCCCCCGGTGACGAACCGCGAGCACAGTGGTCGCGTGAAACGATTCGCTCATGATGCTGTTCGAGCGCCGGCCTTGGCCCGGGGATGCGCGGCGTCGTACGTCTTCAACAGCTGTGCGGTGCTGACGTGCGTGTACCGCTGCGTGGTGGACAGCCGGCTGTGACCGAGCAGCTCCTGGATCACGCGCAGGTCCGCGCCGCGGTCGAGCAGGTGCGTGGCGAACGTGTGGCGCAGCGTGTGCGGGCTGACCCGACGCGTGACGCCGGCGGCGCGCGCCGCGCGCCGGACGATCGTGTGGATCGAGCGCGAGCTCAGGCGACCTCCGCGCGCGTTCACGAAGACGGGCCCTCGGTCCGTCGCGCGCCGGCCGAGATAGGCGTCGAGCGCCCGCGCGGCGGGAGCGCCGTACGGCACCATGCGCTCCTTGCTGCCCTTGCCGAGGACGCGCACCGTGCGCGCCTCGCGATCGATCGCGTCGAGATCGAGCCCGGCCAGCTCGGAGACGCGCAGGCCCGTGGCGTAGAGCATCTCGAGGATGGCGACGTCGCGCGCACGCGCGGCGCCGCCGAGGCCACGCGCATCGACCACGGCCGCGGCCTCGTCGGCCGGCAGAAAGGTCACGAGCTTTCGCGCCAGGCGCGGCGCCCGGACGTCCCGCGCGGGATTGCGCCGCATGACGCCGCGGCGGGCCAGGAAGCGATAGAGACTGCGCACGGCCGCCAGCTTACGCGCGACGGAGACCGCGTCCAGCCCTCGCGCGTGGAGCGCCGCCAGCCAGGCGCGGACGTCGCGCATGGTGGCAGCAAGCATCAGCGCGTCGGCACGCGCGGGCGCAGCGCGCTCTGACTCCACCAGGAACTGCGCCCACTGGTCGAGGTCACGGCCGTACGCGCCGATCGTGTGGGGTGAGGCGTGCTTCTCCACCTCGAGATGGCGCAGGAAGGCCGTGACCGGCGCCTTCATGCGACGGTGATCTCGGCCTCCTGCTTGTAGTCGCAGCCCTCGCGCGGGCACGTGCGGATCTGTTGGCCGCGCGTCACGCGCTCGGTGACGAAGGGCGCACCGCACTTCGGGCACGGCTCGTTGACCGGCCGCTGCCAGACGACGAACTTGCAGTTGGGATAGGCCGAGCAGCCGAAGAACGTGCGCCCCTTCTTGGAGCGACGCTCGACGAGCTCGCCCGTGCAGCCGCTCTCCGGGCACTTGATCCCGAGCGTGACCGGCTTGGTCGTCTTGCACTCGGGATAGCCGGAGCACGCGATGAACTTTCCGAAGCGGCCGTGCTTGATGACCATCGGCTTGCTGCACGTCGGGCACGTCTCGTCGGTGGGCTGGTCCTCGGCGCGCTCCACGCCGTTGAGGTTGCGCGTGTAGCGACACTCCGGGTAGCCGGAGCAGCCAAGGAACTTGCCCATGCGCCCCGAGCGTGCCAGCAGCGGCTCGCCGCACTCGGGGCAGGCCTCGCCCGTCTCCTCGCCCTTTTTGACGTTGCGCATGTCCTTCTTCGCCGCGGCCAGGTCGCGCTTGAACGGCCCGTAGAAGCCCTTGACCGTGTCGACCCACGACACCTGCCCTTCCTCGATCTTGTCGAGCTCCTCCTCCATCTGCGCCGTGAACTCCACGTTCATGATGTCGGCGAAGAACGGCTTGAGGAGATCCGTGACCTCCTTGCCGAGCTCGGTCGGGAACAGCGTGCGCCGCTCGCGGTGCACGTAGCCGCGGTCGTTGATGATCGTGCTCAGGATCGACGCGTACGTCGACGGCCGACCGATGCCGAGCTCCTCCAGCGCTTTGATCAGCGACGCCTCCGTGAAGCGGGGCGGCGGCTGCGTGAAGTGCTGGCGCGGATCGAGCGTGATGACTCGCAGCGTCTCGCCCTCGGTGAGCTCGGGCATCGGACGCTCCGTCTCGTCCTCGACCGCCTCGTTCTCCTCGCGGCTCTCGACGTAGATCGCGGTGAAGCCCTTGAACTTCAGGGTCTGGCCCTGTGCGCGGAACACGCACTCCCCGGCCTCGATGTCGGCCGTCGTCGTGTCGTACACGGCCGGCATGAGCTGGCTCGCCAAGAAGCGTTCCCAGATCAGTCGGTAGAGCGCCTGCTGATCCTTGGTCAGGAAGCGCGCCACGCTGCGCGGATCACGCGTCACGTCCGAGGGCCGGATCGCCTCGTGGGCCTCCTGCGCGCGACCGCGCGACTTGTAGACGGGGGGCGCCTCCGGCAGGTACTCGGCACCGAACCGCGCGGTCACGAACTGTCGCGTCTCCTCTTGCGCGTCCCGTGAAACCTGGACGGAGTCCGTGCGCATGTAGGTGATGAGCCCCACCGCGCCGTCGTCACCGATGTCG
>Ga0066667_10000792_pt1 | contig 11183 bp, 6 predicted proteins | sample GraSoiAngelo_116_FD_133943 | JGI IMG/M metagenome (GOLD analysis project Ga0066667, IMG submission 133943) | Grasslands soil microbial communities from the Angelo Coastal Reserve, California, USA - 14_0903_16_30cm | ecosystem: Environmental > Terrestrial > Soil > Grasslands | place: USA...
ACCAATGCACGGGTACGGCATCTCCGTCCGAATCGAACAGATGAGCCGGGGCGTTTTTCGCCTGAATGCAGGCTCGCTGTTTCTCGCTATTCAGCGGCTCGAAAGAGCTGGACTGATCAAGGGAGAATGGAAAGAAACGGAGAACAGCAGACGAGCAAAGTACTACGCTCTGACCGAACAAGGGCAAAAGAGGCTCAGCAGCGAAACGCGAGAATGGGGCAAGCAAGTGGCGGCGATCGCGAGGATTCTGGAGGCCTCGTAAGGCGAAGTCATGTCCTTACTGCGAAACATAGCAAGCGGGCTTCGCTCGCTGCTCGAAAAAAAACGGGCGGCGGGAGAGCTGGACGAACAGCTGTACGGCTTCCTTGCGATGGCGGCCGAAGAAAAGACCAAGCAGGGGATGACCCCCAAGGAAGCTCTTCGGGCAGTACGCTTGGAGCGGGGGACTCTCGAGGCCACCAAGGAAATCATCCACTCTGCGGGATGGGCGTTTCTTTTGGAGACGTGCTGGCAAGACTTTTGCTACGGTTTGCGCGCACTGAGGAAATCGCCAGGATTCGCAGTTCTTGCGGTGCTGATCCTGGCGTTGGGTATTGGCGCCAATACTGCGGTTTTTAGCGTTGTGCATGCAGTGCTGCTTCGTCCGCTGCCCTACAACGATCCCGACCGACTGGCCATGCTGTGGGTCAGCGACACGCGGTCGGTTGGTTGGGCGGTCTCCGACGGAAGCACAAGTTACCAGGACTACCTCGAATGGCGGCGTCAGGTACATTCCTTTCAGGACCTGGCTGTCTTCTATAAACGGGGCTGGTCCGTGGTTACTCTCACTGGCGAGGAACCGAAGAAGGTCCAAGGCGCGTTCGTATCGTCGAATTTCTTTCCGTTGATGGGCGTTCCACCGCTCCTTGGCCGCGCCTTTACCGAGGAAGAGTTGCGGCGCCGCGAACGGCTGATCGTTCTGAGTTATGGAGTCTGGCAATCGCGCTTCGGCGGATCGCCCGAAGCCTTAGGGCAAAAGCTTTATATTGACGGCAAGCCATGGCAAGTCGTGGGTGTTATGCCGCCAGAGTTCCGCTTTCCTTTCCTCGCCGGCAATTGGGAAGACCACATTGAGGACGAAGTCCAGCTGTGGGCGCCGCTGACAACCAATCCATCCGATGAGCCATCGGCGAGCGGCTCATTGAACGTGACGCGCTCACCGGGCAAGGCCCGATTCCAAGTGGTGGGAAGACTGAAGCCGACCGTCAGTATCGGTACGGCGCAAAACGAGATGGACACCATTGCCGGGCGGCTGGCGGGCGAGTATCCAGACTCCAACAAGACATTGGGCGTGCGGGTACGGCGACTCGACGAATACATCGCCGGCGAGATGCGCCGGCCGCTATTGCTGTTGTCCCTCTGCGTCTTGCTGCTGTTGCTTATTGCGTGCACGAATCTCGCTACGCTGTCACTGGCGCGTGGTGTCGCACGGGCACGGGAGTTGGCGGTGCGCGCGGCCATCGGGGCCACGCGAATGCGGCTCGTTCGGCAGCTGCTGACCGAGTCGGCGCTCCTGGCGATTCTTGCCGGCGGCACGGGTTTGCTACTCGCAGGGCCCACCGTTCGTCTGATCGTTGCGCTGTCGCCCGTGAACATCCCCCGGCTCGATGAGACCCGCATGGATGCCGCCGTGTTGGCTTTCAGCTTTTTGCTCGCGCTGCTTTGCAGCCTGGCGTTTGGATTGGTGCCGGCGCGACGATTCTCAGCAGGCGATCCACACGAATTGCTGAAGACCGGGCAGCAAAGCACAGCCACCAACACGCTGCCAATGCAGGGGTTGCTCGTCGGCGCGCAGTTTGCGCTCTCGCTCGTCTTGCTCGTGAACGCAGGCCTGTTGATTCGCAGTTTCGTGAAAGTGCTCGAAATAGACCCCGGATTTCGGCCCGATCACATCCTTACGGTCAGGATGCTCGTTAGCGATCCGGACGCAGCTCCTCGCGGCCGCATCGCCGATTATTACCAGCGCGTGCTCGAACGGCTGCGGCAAATCCCGGGAGTGCAAGCGGCAGGTACTGTCAGCAACATCTTTTTTCGCGAGGAGAACCGGAATCATGCACTCCGCCAGGTGGAGGGACATCCCGCCGAGCCCGAAGCGAATTGGACGCCGCTCGTTTGGGCACAGATTGGCGGCGACTATTTTCGCGCCATGGGAATCCCCCTGCTCAAGGGCAGATACTTCCATTCACTGGATGGGCCGGGCTCTCCTCCCGTGGCCATCGTTAATCAGACGCTGGCGAAACGCTACTGGCCGGGCGAAGATCCTATCGGCAAACGGCTAAAGGGATTCGATCCGCGTGGACAGAATGACGACTGGGTGACCGTTGTCGGGCTTGTTGCGGATATGCGCAGCCATGGTCTCGAACGGGCGCCGATGGCGGAAATTTATGAAGCTCAGGCGCAGAGTGGCGAAGCTACGCCCAATCTCGTGGTGCGCACCTCCTCCGGCCCGGTCTTGCCGGCCGAGACCATTCGCGCCACTCTCCGTTCGCTCGATAAGGGTGTCATTCTCTCCGGCATCGAAACCATGCAGGACGTACTCCATGAGCAGACAGCACCGAGGCGGTTTCAGGCGTGGCTGATGGGACTGTTTTCTTCGCTTGCGCTGCTGCTGGCCGCGGCAGGCGTCTACGGAGTGATCCATTACTTTGTTGCGCAGCGCATTCCGGAGATCGGCATTCGAATGGCCTTTGGCGCAAGCCGCAAAGACATTGTTGTGCTTCTTTTGCGCCGTGCCGTGCGCTTCGCCGGCACGGGACTCGCCGTCGGGCTGGCGCTAGCGTATTGGTCAGCGTCGCTGCTCAAGAAAATGCTGTTTGGCATTACCGATACAGACCCCTTGAGTTTTGTCGGCGCTCTCTCGTTGCTCGTGCTGGCCGCTCTGGCGGCCACGTACTTCCCGGCGCGGCGCGCGACACGCGTCGATCCGATGGTGGCACTTCGTTACGAGTAACTCATGGCTCTCGGAGAGCCACAACGAAGGATGAAAATGGACCCAGGCACCTATGCTTTGTTTTCAACGCGATAGGCAGCTATTTTCATAGGAGTGACCCGCGCTGGAATCTTGGAGACGCGGAGCAGCCAGCTCGGGCTCAGTGCGAGAACTTTGCAGGCGTCTTAAGCGGGTGAGCGATGTCCTTGCTGCGAAATGTTGTAAGCGGGCTGCGGTCGCTTTTCAGAAGGGAGCAAGTCGACCGGGACTTGGATGAGGAATTGCGCGCCTACATGGAGATGGCAGAGGATGGGAAGATGAATCAGGGGATGAGCCGCAAGGATGCGATGCGAGCGGTGCGGCTAGAGCAGGGCCATCTCGAAGGTGCAAAGGAAGTCGTCCGCTCTGCCGCCTGGGAATCGCTTGTGGAAACCTTCCTGCAGGACCTGCGCTACGGGCTGCGCGTACTCCGCAAAAATCCCGGCTTCACAACCGCTGCCATACTGGCCATTGCCCTGGGTGTCGGAATCAACGTCGGCATCTTTTCGGTGCTGAACGGAGCTATGCTGCGTCTGCTCGCGATTCCCCGCGCAGAACAGATCGTGAGCGTGGACCAGGTTTTCCATGGACAGTTCCAGCGCGACACTCACGGGGAAACCAGCATGTTCTCCTACGCGGAATACCTCGACTACCGCGATCACAATGAGGTCTTTTCGGGTCTCTTGGCCTACGAGCCTTTTATCGAAGCAACCCTTGCCGGCGGCAAGTTGCAGCGGCTTTTGGGGACCGCAGCCACTTGCAACTATTTCGAAGTTTTGAACGAGCATCCGGCACACGGCCGGGGTTTTGTCAGTTCCGACTGCGCCGCTCCGGGCGAAAACGCTGTCGTGGTGATCAGCGATGGGTTATGGCAGGGGACATTTGAAGGCGACCCTTCACTCGTAGGCAAGCGAATCCTCCTGAACCGAGCGGCGTTTACCGTGATTGGCATTACGCGCCCAGGATTTACAGGCACCGAGCCATTCCCGAGTGCGTTCTGGGCGCCCCTGACCATGCAAAAAGCTCTGGACTCAGGGCGCGATTACTTGACCAGTGACAATGTAAGCTGGCTGGCGATGCTGGGACGGATGCGGCCTGGCGTGACGATGGAGCAGGTGCGCGCGGACCTCGGCGTCATCGCCGGACGCACTGACCAACTATATCCTGGACGCACTACTTCGCTAGCCCTCAGCATAGGAACATTCTTCAACAGAGCGGACGAGCGGGAACTCCTGATCCCGGTCGCCTCGGTAATCTTCGGCGCTTTCGGACTCGTGCTGTTGATTGCTTGCGCGAACGTTGCCAATCTTCTGCTCGCGCGAGCTTCCGTGCGCCACAAAGAGATGGCGCTCCGGCTGTCCATCGGCGCCGGCCGGGGGCGTCTCGTGCGGCAATTGTTGACGGAGAGCCTCCTCCTTTCCTTGACGGGAGGGGCGCTCGGATCGGTGCTTGCGTTCGGGTCCTTCGCGAGCATCACGCGGTTCGTGGTATCTCACCTGCCGCATCAGTTTTCAACTCTCAGAGTGAACGTTGCGCCGGACTTTCGGGTACTGGCCTACGGGCTGACGCTGACCGTTTTTACCGGAGTTATGTTTGGGCTGATTCCGGCTTTGAAGAGTTCGCGGCTAGACTTGAATACTGCTTTGAAGGAAGACAGTCCATATTCCGACGATGGCAAAAAGAGCGGACTCTTGCGCAGCGGCTGGTGGGAGCGCAGATCGCCGGGTGCATGATCCTGCTGTTGGCGGCCGGACTCCTGTTGCGCGGACTTTATTGCGCCCAGACGGTCAATCCTGGATTCGACGTGAACGACCTCGCGGGGGCATTCCTCAACCTTCGAGCGCAGGGCTACGATGAAAGCCGCGCGCCTGCGTTTGTACAACGCTTGCGCGAGCGGATCGCAGGCCTCCCCGGAGTGATCGAGATTGCGCAAGCGGAGTGCGCCCCGCTGAGCCACGACCGGAGCGCTGGCGACTTCACGGTTTCCGGCCGCGACGATAAAGTGGAGATCGAATACAATCACGTTTCGCCAGAATACTTCTCCGTTGTTGGGATTCCCATTGCGCGTGGCCGTGGCTTCGCGCAAGCCGATGCGCGCGACGATGCCTCGGTGATCATCGTCACGGAATCAACGGCTCGGCGTCTGTGGCCGGGCGAAGATCCACTGGGGAAACGATTACTCCGCGGCGGGCATCAAGATACGGTGATCGGAGTGGCCAAGGACGCGCAAGTTTCCCATCTCAGCGAGCTCAGCTCCCCGTACCTTTATTTTCCGGCCGGGCCACGGGATAACGTGCGCACTTATGTGCTGGTACGCTTCTCTGGTCGTTTCATGCCGATCAGCAAAGCCATTCGCGAGGCGGTCGCGTCGCTTGATGCCGACGTCCTGTCGACATGAACACGGTCGAAGACTACCTCGAAGTCTGGCGGATTCCCTCGCGCATTGTAGCCGCGCTGTCTACCGGGCTAGCCGCCCTGGCTTTGCTGCTTGGCTCGATCGGCGTCTATGCAATGGCGTCGTACCGGGTTAGCCGATGCGTGCGTGAGATCGGCATCCGCATGGCACTCGGCGCTGATGGCAGCGAGGTCATGAGCCCTGTGCTCCGGCAGGCAATGCGCCCGGTGCTGCTCGGCGGGCTGGCGGGCGTGGCCGGATGTGCTGCTGTGTCCCGAGTGCCCTCCAACATGCTTTTTGGTGTCAGCGCATATGACCCTATCGCCTTCACTTCCGCGCTTTTCCTGCTGCTGGTTGTGGCCTTGGTCGCGAGTTACATCCCGGCGCGGCGTGCAACACGCGTCGATCCGATCCTCGCCTTGCGGTACGAATAATCCGTCGCGAATGTTGACGCAGGTAGCACCCAGGGCGAGAAATTTGCAGGCGTCCTCGAGAATCCGTAAGTGGCAATAGACGAATAGAGTTAGCGGTTTCTCTTCCGGTTTTTTTCTTCCATGACGAGATCCATCCGCGTGGCATGTCCTGAGATTCCCGAGCGGTAACACTCTTTTGGCCATTCCGTCTAAGACCATTAATGATTCCCGACCGGGAATATCTGTTGAAGGTTGAGCTCTCCCGCATGAAGTCGCCGAGCGTATGACGCCCAGATCCGCAAACGGTGCGAAGCGACTCCGAAGCGCTTTCGCGATTGAGCTAAGCAACGTTTCCAATTTCTTCAATCAGGTAAACCGCTGCACAGTTCCGATCCTGTCCTGATCAGCTACAGAAACTAGTGATGCTTCGATCGAAGATAACTAGCCCCTGGTAATACAACATCGATGTATACTCTCGGCAATCAGACAGCCCAGACAGAAACTCCAGCGTATCGCGGATTTTTGAAATTTTGCGTGCAGTGATTTCGTATCTTTGAAAAAGCCCCCTTGATTACAGCAAGCCATGCAGGCGAGGTACAAGTATGGGTGAAGGAACTCCTGCGGTTGCTTCGTTTCATCCTCACGAACAATCCTGGAACTCTCATGCCCGATCATGTTGTAGTTGACGTCAAGACCGGATTCTCGCGATTCGCCTGAACCGGCCGGAGAAGACGAACGCCCTCTCCAAGTGTAGACGGGTTGACCGAGGCATTGACGAACGCGGATGGCGATCCCGCCGTCCGCGTTCCTGCTGATCGCCGGAGCGCCGGATTGCTTCACCAGGGGAATGATCTGGCGGACTTTGCCGCCAAGCCGAGGCAGGTGTCGCCCGCCATCCGTTACCTGAAAACGCTCGCGACCTCTTCGCAGCTTGTGGTGGCCGCCGTTGCGGGAGCGGCCATCGGCATCGGTACGACGATGCTGTTGCACTGCGATCTGGTGTACGCCGCGAGCGCGCGGTTCCAGCTTCCGTTCGTGAGCGTGGGTTTGTGCCCGGAAGCCGCGTCGGAGCGTCCTGTTGCCGACGCTCGTGAGTACTCACCGCGCCGCCGAACTGCTGCTGTTCGGCGAGAGATTCGGCGCGGAAGCGGCGCGCGATCTGGACAGCGTGAATCCTGTCGTCGCCGATGCGGATCTGCTCGCTACGGCAAAGGCGCAACAACTGGCGCAAAAACCTCCCCGAGCGCTGCGGACGACCAAGATGCTTCTCAAATGTGGTCAGGCCGAGGTCATCAAGCAAGCCATATCGCGCGAAGGCGAGCAATTTGCGGCGTTGCTCGAGAGGGAAGCAAAGCCAAATGAACGGAGGAGATGTCCAATGATGAAAAAAGCCGTAATCCTGGTCCTTGCGATCATGGTCTCAGTGACCTGCAGTCCCGCTCGTACTCAAGCACCGCGTCCAGCTCGGAAACACAAGAATCCACCGCCTACACCGAATACCGTGGACCCCCAACTTGTCGACAAACTTGCTGCCGCAAAAAAGCCAGCCGTAGGGCAGCCGCTGGTCATCGAGGGGAGCACGGTATGCGGACCGAGAGGCAATGCTGCTGACACAAAGATGCAAGAGCTAAACAATAACAAGAACCGGACCGATGAACCGGCGGACGGCGATTTAATCCCGATTAGTTGGGATGACTTGAACAACTTGCCTGCTGACAGGGTGAACGATATTCAAGGCGCTCCGGTGTCTGTCGTCGGATATCTTTCAATCCGCGTGAAGCAACAAACGGGGGCACCCGGTGAAACGACGAACTGCAACCTTTTGAACCCCGACGAAGTGGATTGGCACATGTATCTTACGAAGGGACCAAGGCAGCCGATTAACACCGCGATCATCGTCGAGACCACTCCTCGGGTGCGCCCGAATCACAAGTGGACGACGCAAATGGTGGCAGCTTACGTCAACCAGATGAAACAGCTTCGTATCAGCGGCTGGCTCATGTATGACTTCCAGCATCTCGACGTAGTAGGACGGGACCGCGGAACAGTTTGGGAAGTACATCCCATAACGAAGATTGAAGTCCAAGACCAGGCAGGGAATTGGGCAAATCTCGAACAGTAACCCTCGCCAAGGATTTTAGTGGAGGCTTTGAACAGTCCAGATTCCAAGGGCGAGATGGACTCCTAAGATCGTCCGAAGCCTTTGAGCGGTGTCGGCTGTCGTCCACTATTCGAGTTTTATCTGCTTGGGATCGGAAACGACAATCTCCGGCAAACCCGCATAGGCGGTGATCTTTTCCGCTCACGCAGATTTGCTTTCCTTTGTAGTCTTCCTCTGGCTTTCCAAACTTGCTTCGGTTTTCAGTCCAAATCACTACAGTAAAGATTGGCTTCGGATACGGTTTGTCCAAATTGAGAAACGTTGGGTGTCCTTTCGAAGACTCCGCATACCTGGCGCTAACCACCTCGCCGCAAACGGTCGCCGTCTCGCCAAAGTGCTGTTTCGCCTCGGCTGCGGTTAGCTTCTTCTGGGCACTGACTGGACTCGCGAGGATGAAGCCCAAGAAGAAAATTTGCAAAGGGCGATGCGCGAATTTAGTCATACAAGCCCCCAAAGCTAGTTCCGTTCAGGCTATACCAGAGATCGCATGATCCTTTGCTCTTGTGCCCTATGAGAGACGAGGGAGCGGAAAGAAGCAGAGTTTTTCGGGCTGCTTATCGGCCACAGACTCCGGGACATCCGCGAGGCGAAAAATCTGGAGCCAAGACAGAATTCGAAGGGCGACAGGTTTGGTGAGGCGCCACCTCTTCTCGCTTCGAAAACGGTCATAGCCTCTCGAGCGTGGAAACCTTACAAAAGCGGGCTGGCGCTTGGGGTACGCCGTTCGATCAAGTCTTCTACGAAGGAGGAGCCTCCCCCTGAACTCGGCGAAGGTCTCCCGAGCTGTTTCGGATAGGAAACCGAGAGAAGTAGGTAATTGACAACCCGCCGCGACAGCATATAACGTCTTTGCTGTCCCCTTTCTATATATATTTCGCCCAGCTTTCATCTTTCCTGGTCGGAAGGGTATTCCGGGTGAGGCAAGGATCAAGGATGGGTCGCCGTGTCAGAAACCAAAACCATTCTTTACATCGATGACAAGCGAGATTCGCTTGATGTCTTTCGCGCCCACTTCGAGAAAAGTGGCGACAAACTCTTGACTGCCGCAACGGGAAAAGAAGGACTCGAACTCCTGGCGGGAAACAGAGTGGACGCCGTCGTTTTGGATTATCAGATGCCCGGCATGTCGGGTGGGGCGGTATTGCAGATAGTCAAGAGGGTCGCGCCCGGACTGCCGGTCCTCGTCCTCGCTGAACGGTCAATGTTCGTCCCGCAGGATGTCCGAAACGTGACGACCGTGGTTCCCACCAGGGGCATGTCGACATCCAAGCTGGTGCGAGCTGTTGAGACAATCTGCGAAACTAGAATTGCGAAAAGCTTGCGGCGCGGTGCAGCGTCAGCGTAGGCTCGGCGAACCTGCACCCTCTCTAGAGCCTGCCCGGGCGAAGCCTCGCTTGTCCAATCGAGGAAAAGCATCTTCGGAGCCGCCGCCCCAGGTTTTCCTCTTGAGCTCGGCGCGGGATTAACTATTCGGAGACATCGCTGATTGCGGATAGATCCGGTTTGCGCAGGGTTCGCTATGCTTCTACTTACCAGCCGGTAGGATTTGCCCCTCTCGGACCGAACCGTGAACAAAAATTTGTCTCTTCTAGCCATCGGCATCGTGGCAGCGATTTCCGGCTGCGGCGGTGGGAGTTCGCCGGGGCCGCAGTCCGTCTCCGTTACGCTTTCGACTATGCCTCCGGCGTGGCTTGCGACGGCTGGCACGGCGAGCGTGGCGGCCACAGTCCAAAATGATCCGGCCACTCGGGGAGTGAATTGGAGCTGCACTCCTGCGACCGCGTGCGGTGCTTTCAGTCCGACTTCAACACCGAGCAGTAGCATGACGACGTACACCGCGCCGGCAACGGTGCCGACCGGCGGCAGTGTAACCATCGTCGCGACTTCCCTAACCGATGCGTCCAAGAGTGCCAGCGCGGTGGTCGTTATTTCCGGAACCGCGTCAAATACCACGCTGAAAGGCCAGTATGCCTTTTTGATTAGGGCACCAACCGGAAATTCGGCGGACCGGGGTACCACCACGTTTGCCGGGAGCGTGAATGTCGATGGGAATGGGAATATTTTAGGCGGGATGGAGGACATTGTTTCCACCATTTATCGGGATCAAGGGGATCCCATTCTCGCGACCTCCGTTGACCCGGTCTCGTCCTATGCCGTTGATTCGAGCGGGCACGGCACAATGACGATTCACACGCAGAATGGGGAAACTCTAAGCTTCAGTTTTGTTCTTACCTCCGCCTCGCATGCGGTGATCATAGAGACAGGCGGCAGCCCGGGGAGCGGGACCTTGGACTTGCAGTCGGGAAACTTTGCCACGTCACAAATCGTCGGCGGGTATTCCTTCACCGTGGAGGGAGTCGACACTGCGATTCCGCCGACAGCGAAGGTCGCCTTTGGCGGCGTCTTCAGCTCTGATGGTCAAGGGAACATCACCGGTGGAACGCTCGACACCAATATCGGCGGCACCGTTACCTCGCAGGCTTTTACCGGGAGTCTCTACCAAGCACCGGACCCTAACGGCCGCGGGAGATTCACTGTCGTTCCCATGCCGGGGATAACCAGGTCTTTTACATTTTATATGATCTCTTCGAAGGTGCTTCGGCTGTTCGAGGATGACAACGTGGATTTAACAGGTGGAAGCGCCTATGCCCAGGGCGCCGCAGCCGCAACCCTTTCGGGGAAATTTGTTTTCGAACATTCCGGCTGGAGTTCCACGGGGCGAGCGGTAGCAGCCGGACAATTGACCGCAGACGGGGTCGGCAGTATCAGCGGCGGCGTCTCGGACGCAAACGTGGGCGGAGCGGCACCTACGACTCCGAGCGTCGCCCAAGCTGTTAACGGCACCTTTGCGTTTAACAAGAGCCTGGAGGGCACGCTCAATCTGACAGACGCAGCGGGAAATTCTACTTTCAACGTTTACATGGTCGATCCGTCCCTCAATGTTCTCGATCCCAGCTCTTCAAACAGCGGAGGCGGCGCGTTGCTGCTGCAGACGGACGCAAACATCATAGGAACAGGCCGCTTCATTCCTCAAATCTCCTCGACTCCCGCTGCGATTGCGGGAAATCAAGGGCTCAACCTCGAGAATTCGATTGCCGCTTCAACTCCGAATGAACTGGATCTGGTTGGCGTGGTAACCAGCGACGGTTCCGGAAACTTGATCAATGGCGTAGCGGATTTTGATCAAAGCACGTCCGCGAATACCGT
>Ga0066667_10000801_pt1 | contig 11138 bp, 8 predicted proteins | sample GraSoiAngelo_116_FD_133943 | JGI IMG/M metagenome (GOLD analysis project Ga0066667, IMG submission 133943) | Grasslands soil microbial communities from the Angelo Coastal Reserve, California, USA - 14_0903_16_30cm | ecosystem: Environmental > Terrestrial > Soil > Grasslands | place: USA...
CCTAATATTTTGAGACATATAGTAACTTTGAGAGGAAGCGAGAGCTGGAACGCCTTCCGTTGGACCCATCGAGCTAACGGAGACAGAGTTCTTCGGGTCGAAGTTCCTAAAGCAGGAAAAGAAGAGATAGCTGACGAAGACGAGCTTGCAAGCAACATGGTATAGCGGAGTGCTATGCATCAAGTTGGAACGAATACTCGTGATCTTCATTTGCAGCGACGGGATAGACCCAAAGTCCTCAATACCCGAACCGCACTAAAGCTCCGGATTAGTGCCTCCTGATCGAGCGACGTGATACTTTGTCTTGAAAGGGATGAAATGGATCTTTGTGCTCGGACTAGTAGTCCTCTCGGTATTATCCCTCAACGACGACAATTGGGTTAGAGCCAACGCAGCGACAAGCTTCACATTCGCTGCAGCAGGTGATTTTGGCCAGAATGCAAATACCAATGCCAGCCTAATTCGTTTGGCCGCGTCAGGAGCAAGCCTCTTCCTCGCCCTCGGCGACTTCAGTTATAGGAACGGAAGCTCCGAAAACCACTGGTGTGGAATAGTTAGGTCTCATGTAGGGCAAAACTATCCGTTTGAGTTGTTAGCTGGAAACCATGAGGACGGTGAGGAGATCCGACCCCCGGACGGTTACATCGGTAATTATACGATATGTATGCCGAACCAGATCGGGCCAATCGTAGGTGACTATGGAAGAGAGTACTACTTCGACTATCCGGCCGTCAACCCCCTCGCAAGATTCATACTTATCTCTCCAGGGCTAAACTTCAGCGAGCCCAACGGCAAATCCGACTTTTACAATTACGATAATGGCTCGTCCCACTACGTGTGGACAGCATCCACCATTGACGGAGCCCGATCAGGGAGTATCCCGTGGGTGATTGTGGGTATGCATAAAGTATGCTTGTCGGCAGGAATGTTCGAGTGTCATATTGGGGCCTACCTCTCCATCCGCCCTGACATAATACAGCTGCTGATCGAAAAGCACGTCGACCTCGTCTTACAAGGCCATGATCATAACTACCAGCGCAGCAAACAATTGAACTGCGTTACTGCGGAACAGTTCCAGAACTCTGCGTCGTCAACAGTGGCTCAGACGGCTTTTACAACCGCGGTGCAGGCACAGTCTTCGTCGTAGATGGAACCTTTGGCGCAAGCCAGGACGGCTTCGACGTGCACCTCTCCGAGCCGGATGCGGAATACTTCGCTAAATTCATGGCCCCAAATGTAAACGGCGTCGAGTACGGCTTTGTGAAGTACACGGTTTCAACAGACGGAATTAGAGCTCAAACCAACTTTGACGGTTCCTTCCAAGACAGCTTCCAGATCGGAAACAGTGGAATCCTTCGGACAGTGCAACAATTCTTCTACGACAACTACATGCTCACAGGGGCAATTGTTCTCGTCGTAATGGTGGGCACTCTTACAATTTTTCTCTTTACCAGAAGAAAGCGCCACAATGGGAAAGTCCCCAAACAAGCTGGAGATTTGCCGTCCTCTCAACCTTAATGTCTCGGCAGACGCTACTGAGTCTCCAATACGGACACCACAATCCCCTATCTCTATGTCGCAGCAATCAGCATCAGACCTTGGGAATAGTTGATCGGCACTTTCAATCATTCAGTGCGACACTGACGGTAGAGTCATGGAGTTCGGGAATTAATACATGCACAGACGAGTGTGAATTCCACGCGTGGAATACCGTGGAAATGAATCGGGCAGGCACATACCCCCTCCTACCCCCTTATGCTAGAGAGAAGCTCACTCAACCGCTAGCAACTAGCGATATGGAGGACCGCTTCCTCTTATGATTCAGGGCTAAATGGCCATTGACGGACTCATCCCCATGCTGGAAGAAATTCACATGTCTCAAGAGTAGATCTTTGGGCATCATTGGCAACAAAGGGAATGATTTGGGAGGGAAAAGCCCAATACCCCTCATACCTCATTGGCAAGGGTCAAGTCATCATTGAGAATGGAGGTGCGTAAGATCAATTGAAGATAATATTCGAACCGAAGACGTACAAGGTTGTAAAAGGAGCAATTCTGCTAATTGCCGTAGCAATGGTAGCCTACGTCGCTTATGCTGCAACCACAATCACGGCCAGCAACACAGTCACGATCACTCCCGCGAACGGAATAGGAGTTTCTATAACTCTAACAAACCCAACTACCTGTCCTGCAGTAAGCAATCCAAGTTACCAGACCGGATCTTTCACTAATCCCAACGCCTGGACAATTCCTGCCGGAGGTAGTGGCGTTCAATATTTCTGTCTTGAGAACACTGGTACGGGGACCGATGCCACTCCCAGTATCACGATGGGAGCAACCAGCGGCGTTACGTGTACTACAGCACCCTGTCTATCGCTCACCACGGCTCCAACAACAATTCCTCCAATTCCACCAAGCACTGTCAGCAGTCCGGTCGCTGTAACTGTAAGCTCCACAGCCTCTGCCGCGGGTTCGGGAACCTTCTCGATAACCGTAACATAACCTCCTGATGAGCCTGTGCAACTCGGGCGAAACCTAACTCTTTTTTCCAGGTCGAGGTACCGGCAACGAGGTCCGCAGGATCGCTAGCACTGGTCGTTACACATATGCAACGCCCATGGATTACGAATGCAGACGCGCCCACTTCCCAGTCCAAGGGAACTATCGTCACCCAGACCTTTGCTCTGGTAGACTCCGATTGGACAGTGCTCCTTGACGCAAAACAGGCCAAGTTTGGTATACCAAAGTCCTTTCACTTAAAATAGGAAGAAAAAAGAATGCGAGCACCACTATTATCTCTCGCATTTGTGGCAATGTTACTTGTGTCTAGCACACTAGCAAACACTACCCTGAACGTAAACAACTCAGCCGTCATCACTCCCAATGTCGCGCCATGGTTTGACTACGTTGTCTTCATCATAATGGAGAACCATCACGTCAACTATACCTACTGGAACGGCGGACCAACGAATTCGTGCGTTGGAAACTGCACTTACTTTACAGGACTCGCGAATAATCAGAGCCTCTCTCTCGGACACGAATCCGACCAGATTGGCGGAAGCGTCTGGGACTACATAGCCTTAACATCGGGGCGCAACAACACCGATCCCAATTCGAGCTGCAACGACGGCCCAACCTCTTCGACTCCCACGAAGACCCCGTGCTCCCAGATCACCGAAATGAACCTCGTTGACCTTCTCGAAAGCCACGGGCTTTCATGGAAAGCTTACATGGAAAATTATCCCGTCGTCCAGGGGTGCCCGTCGAACCTGAACAACTTCTCGAACGACTACGGTCCGAACCACAACCCGTTCCTCTACTACCAGGACATAACCAACAATACAACCAGATGCAACAAGATCGTCAGCGCCAACGCAGTATCCGTCAGCCAGCCAAACCCGTGCGCGACCAACTCCATCCAGACGGACGATGTGTTTCTCGCCGATCTCATGCCTGCTCTAGCGCCGAATTTCATGTTTCTCACCCCGAACTTCATAGATGACATCCACGACTGCAACGACGTTTCGGTTGGAAACGCATGGCTCAGCAAGATCGTTCCGCAGATTCTCGCGAGTCCTCTCTTCGCAACCACAAGGGCCGCGCTATTCATCAGTTTCGACGAGCCGGCGTGCACATTCTCAGGCTGCCCCTCGCATACCTCTGGTAACCAGGTCTATACAGTCTGGGCTGGCAATGTCAAACAGAATTACAAATCAGTTATACCATACAATGCTTTCTCCCCGCTACGAACGGTGGAGAAAAACTGGAACCTTCCGGCACTGGACGCGACAACAGATGGGAAAGCCGCGCCTATGAGCGAGTTCTTCTAGCGCTTTCCTGCATGAAATACCCTTCAAAAACAGCATTAACAAGTCCCGCCGGCTGAACCTGTGTTGGACAAACGCTGGAGACACGACGCTCGAGCTCGCTCACAAACTCAACGTCACCGAGACAAGCGCTAGACGAATACTGCAGAAGCTTGAACATGGTCAAGATTGTCCATATACGGTGAGACTAGTCGTGGGTCAGAGGAGGAAGACATATGCGTGGTACGTCTGGCCAGGACCACCCTCAACTAAGTTGTACGTCCTTCCGGTTGGACCTTCCTCTCCGAATGGAGAACTACGAGCGGTTTTAGGCGTCAAGCCGCTAAACCGAGCCTCCGACCTGATCGGAATTCAAGTGCGCCAGTCTCAACGAGCACATCGGCCTGTGAAACCGATCAAAAACAATTGGACCCTGTAACCTCTCACAGCCTCGACAGATGGGGATCGCGTAAGACATGCAAGAGTCTCTTCCTTGAGGTGCGGCTTCCCAAGGCCCTTAATCCCGGCTCGCGTATATCCTTTCTAACCTTTAGCAATAAAGTTCTATCCTCGGAACCGAGCAATGTTTATTTCAATAGTTAGCGACACATGAGTTTGGTCCTTTCTTTGGGTCTTGCAGTCAAGTTAGCCGCCCTGACAGTTCTAGCTCTCGGCCGACCGGACCTCTCTTTCCGACCTTCCAACGTCAGGTGGTGGCCTTCGCGAGATGGCAAAGTCACCCTCGAGCTGAAAGTGAAATTGGACCCAATCCAAAAAGACGAGCGAAGGTGGCGACGGATAACCGAAAAGCTCCGTTCAGAGCTGGTCTAGCCTTCAGTGAGGAATAGAAATAACCGACGCGTAATGGCCCTCGCCGTCCTTCTAGTTCTAACGAGCGTTATTGCCCAGATTCCCCATGTCGAAGGTAGCGAAGGATTGACTCTTGATGGGAAAGGCTTCGGATCAGAAATAGGCTCACAAACCGGGGGTAGCTGTGCATTGAGTCAAACACTGACCACCACAAAAAAACCAGACGTAATTGTAGGACTGCTCGTTGTCAATGACACAACTACGCGTGTCACTAGCGTTACCGATAGCGAATCACTCATCTGGACTCCTAGGGCTAGTCAGGCTGGACCCGCGAATGTACAAGTTTTCGTCTACTATGCTATAGCTTCATCAATTCTATCCGCTGACAACATCACTTTCATCTTGAGCTCCGGAAGAGTGGCCACGGTCTGCCAAGAGTTTGGAATTGCAGGAGCTGACACCAACTCTCCTTTTGACTCGAACACGAGCATGCCAAACGGAAGCAGCGACACCTTAACCACCAACTCGGTCACATACAGCACAAACAACCCGAACGACTTCCTGATAATACTTCAGGGATTTTGCGCCGAAGGCGCAGCAGGTTCTGGTACCCCATCCGGGTTTACGACGATAATTGGAAGTGGCAGTGCGCACGTCAAATCAAGCAATTGCGCGTCTAACTTCCTCCAAACTAACTCCTTTTACAAAATCGTATCGGAAACCCAATCCTCAAACATTGTAAGCTGGTCTTTCGACACTCAAGATTCGCCATTCGCCGTAATCGGAGACGCGATAGAGTCCGCACCAGGGACTCTGAGCGCGTCAGTCACGGTTGGTTCGAACTCTGTTGATGTAGGGCAGCTCACATTGTTCTCGTGCACTGGCATGGGTGGGGTCTCTCCTTACACCTATTTTTGGACATTTGGTGACGGAAGCTCGGGTACGGGAAGTAGTCCTAGTCACACATACAGTGATACAGGGATGATGAACGTCGTTTGCACAGTGACAGATAGCCGTGGCTCCTTTACCAATAGCCAACAAATTGTGCTACAAGTTTACACCGATCCTTCTATCACGTCGTTCACGCTGACTCCTGCCAGTCTCGACGTTGGGCAAAAAATTGCTTTCCTGGTATCGACGAATGGAGGAAATGGGTCTCTGACGTATTCATACTCCAACCTTCCAACCGGCTGCTCTTCTGCCAACTCCAGTTCTTTCTCATGCACACCCACGTCGAGTGGAACTTACCTTGTAACCGTAACTGTTACTGACCAGGGGCAAGAGACCGCGACCGCTACGTTACAAGTAACAATAGCTCCACCGCGTGTCCTCGGCCTCCCCAGAACCATGGGGCTTGCGTTAATTTTCGTAGCTGTGCTGGGAATTTGCATGGTTGCGATCCTATCGGTTGTCTTCACCCTACACCGGAAAAAGAGCTTTCGCATCAGACCATCTTCGGATTCCAAGTCCAATTGAGGAAATCCTTCACTGGTCCAAGCCTGGTATGTTTTGTAAATGGAAGAGGGCGTACAGTGAGGTGCAGCGAGTGTCTGGTCAAGTCCCTTGTGATTGCCTTTGCCGAAAATGCTGAATTCTGTCCTTCTATGGCCAAATTCATGCCCGCCCAAAGCCTGGTATCCAACATTTGACGCTACCACTTTTTCTTTCTTTTTCTTTCAAGCTGACCTAAACCTTGACTACCACATGGATGGTTGTTACGCATGTAGGTGCCTCGCAATTCATACATGGCGCGCACTCCGTCTCGCTCTTCGCAACCATGAGATAGTACGTTCCTCCGGGATTCTGAACTGAAACGTTTGTCGTCGATGTCGAATTCACCTGGACTTGTTGATTACCGAAGAGAATTCTGGCATTTGTTGTACCTTGTTGCCACCAGAATGTCACGTAGGTAGGGATCTGAAGGGTCTCGACAACGATCTCGACGTTTCTGCTACCGAAGGATGTGTCGATATTGACCTGTCGTACGTAGCTCTCTCTGATCGAGGTTGTTTCGTCGATCAGCGTCTGTGGACGGTAATCCCATCCGTAGATTACCCCAAAAAGAATGATGATAATGATCACTATGATCATCAGGAGACGTTGCAGCTTTCTATGTGGAAGTCTGCGCTTTGGCGCGGAAGAACCTCTTGGCATAGGGCTCATTTGAGGTGTGATACTGTCGCAGGAGGTACCCAACACTGAAAACTCTCGCTAGGTATTGGAAAGCATAGAACATTGACTCCCGCAAGACCGGAGACACCAATCATATTGTTGAGATTGTAAACAAACTCAGTAAAGTTTTCGAACTCTAAGAAAAGAGTTGGTACGCTCAAATTGATATGTGGCCGTGCAAAGTCACAGTCCGGCAATCCCTGCACTTGAGCGAACTGTTGTGTAGTGACATTCATGCTCTCGAACCAGGCGCACTCGTTACTCGGACTGATAGACGTCATCGAGAGAGTCGTCCCGTTGGGCAATACTAAGTGTTGAAAACTCACGACATGATACCCGAATGAGGGACTTGTGAGATTTCGAATACCGAAGAAAGCCGCCACGAATAACAGAAATATCACAAGGACTGCCATGAAAGTGGTCCTGGGGAATCTTTTCTCTTCTTCTGTCTGGGTTGCCCTGCGATCTTCAACCTCTGGAGGAGAGGCAGTATAAAAAACGCTACGTAGACAAGAACGTTGACGAATAGAACGACGAGTAGATAACGTGAAGCAGCGATGTTATGAAAGAGAAGAATTAGGACTAGAAATGCAACTACGAAGGACAAGAGAAATATCTTGAAGACGTTGTTTGCCTTCCATAACTCCAACCAGAATAAAGAAATCAACGCTCAGAACGTCATTAGAGTCTGATCGTGCTACGGGCTCCGGGAAGCGGCTTTGACTGCATATCCCGCACTCATCGAAGTCCATCGCTCCACCCATAATGGGGTTGTGCAACCATGACAGAAAAGAACAGCCTTCCTGGAGATGCGCATGATTCTCGCGATACGTTAGATACGTGAGATACGACCCCAAAATGGCGGAACGTACCTTTGAAAGGGGTATAGTGTATCTCGAGACCGCCCTAGAAAAACGCTCGTATCCTGGTTTGTGTGTGAAGGATTGGGCGATTCGTCGATTTATGACGGTATCAAGTAATATCTCCTATTTGAGGAGCAAGGTTAGTTGGTTGATAGGCTACTACCAACGAGTATTCGAAGAAGGCTGATTCCTATGCTGAACGCACGAGAAGACACTGCTCCTACGAACCGGATAGAAAGCTATCTTTACTATTTCGGACTGGGCGTGTAGACGTTCACGCAAAGTAGCTGGCTCCAAAGATGCTCATTTTCCTGGAAAGTCGAACGTGGAGTTGTGGAGAATGTGAATTGCAGCCGACGGATCGCGAAAAGAAAACCATTCTCGGGGATTTTCCCGGTTAATCCTTCTAGAGGAGGAGATGAACCGGAAGATGTTGGTTTTCCAATTCCCGGTGGTCCTGTTGCGAGGGATGCCCCGACAAACCGCTTGTTAAAGAACCAATTCTTTCTCTAGTTCAAGGTATATTCCGACTGCTATGGATATCGAACTCTTAAGTAGTCAAGCGAATAAGACAAGTCAAGTCATAATTGCCTAGCTATTTAAAAGCCCGCGGCCGGACCAGCCGTGCCTATTTAATCGCCGTTCTTATTCTCTTCCTAGTTCCCGGTCCACTATTGGGTTCGCACTTTTCATCTGCTCAGGCAGCCCCAGCCACCTCCTGGAACCCAAGGATTGCGTGCACGCCCACTCTTGCCACGGTTAGAGACATCCTCGGGTCTTCCTATCCCTCACAATCCCTGACAGGGAGTCGATACCAGACTAGTTCCACTGCCGGTGGCGTGCCAAGCAAACGCGCCCTCTCTCCCCCGTGCAACCTATCGAACACAAACGGTCAAACAGTATCTTCCCTCGTCCAGATCAATGGTGTTTACCTAAGCAGTTTGATCACTCAAGACTGCGCGACTAAGTACGATATGGTCAACGGTGGGGGAAACTATCCGGACAGAAATGGGGACGGAAAGCCCGACACCTATTGTGACAGCACAGGCAACATCTTCCAGATCGGAACCACCAGCGGCTATATTCATGTCGAAATAGACCACGACTGGCAAGCCGCAGGCTACTGCGGTACGGGAACCTTCTGCGATAACGTCACCCTCGCCCAGTATGTCTCATCGGGAGCTATCTCCCTAGACGTCCAAGGCCTCGTCTTCTGGGATGGTGTCGAGTTGCCGGGGCACTGGGAACTGCATCCTTTCACCGCCTTTCAGTTATCTTTCAGTACGAGGTTTACGAATTCTCCGTCCGTACCATCTCCAGGCGTTCCAGCCTCTTTCGCAGCAACCGTCACAGGGGCCACTCCACCATACACTTTCAGGTGGGACTTCGGCGACGGCACAACCAGTTCAGGCACTACCACGACACACACATACTCAAGTCAAGGAAACTACAACGTAACACTAACAACAAACGACTCCACCGGACAGTTGACAAAATTCTCGAAAATAGTCTCGGTGAGGCCGCAGGGATTCTCCTTTGCTGCCTCCGGAGACTTTGGGAGCCTTACCGATGTGACCGGGCTCTACAACCTCAAACTGCTACAAGATTTCAATCCCGATTTCTTCCTCGGGTTGGGAGATTTCAGCTACGACTCTTCAGTGACCGGTGATGTCTGGTGCTCCCAGTTCAAGTCCCAATACAATAATGTTCAAATTTTTCCGGGAGACCATGATACTGGCGGGCACCCCGCGGGATTTGGCGAGACGCATAGCTATGAAAAATACGTCAACAACTGCGCCTTGACTCTGAATGTTCCAATAGTATGCGGTCCTGTTTCGGGAGCCTGCTACGGTAAGGAATACTACTTCGACTATCCAGCCAGTAATCCCATCGCTCGTTTCATCTTCGCCTCTCCAAAGATCTACAACATGACAGGAGTATGCACTCAGGCACTAGAACCGCCTGGGAACTGGCCGAACTGTAGCTCGCAAACCCCGGGCCAGCCTTGTACCGATGCGTTTGGCTGCTGGCAGTACCTTCCTGGCGACATTCATTACAACTGGGTAGCGGGCGCGGTCGACAACGCCAGAACAGTGTCAACTATCAAATGGATAATAGTGGCCACTCACAAGCTCTGCATAAGCGCCAGCGACGCCACCTGCTCCATGGGAAATGCCTTCTTCAACATGCTTCTCACGAAGAAAGTCGACCTGATAATCCAAGCACATGACAACGCCTATGAGAGAAGCAAGCAAATCGCGCTCAACACAAGTTCATGCTCCAGCATAAAAAACGACAGCAATGGCTACGCGGTCTACAATTCAGGCTGCGTAGTGGACAACGGCTCTCAAGGCTTCTACACAGCGGGTGCTGGAACGGTCGTCGTAGTCCAGGGAGCATGGATCAACGATCTCTACGGTGTCAACGGCTCCGCAACAAATTCGCAAAACGCGCTCGAAGCGCCGTACTTTGTCAGTCTGATGGGCAGACTTCCAGGCACCCCAGGTGCAGGAAACGGTTTTGCAAAATACATAGTGTACGCGGGCGGGATCGACGTACAGACCAACTTTTCCGGCAGCTTCCAAGACAGTTTCAGCATCAACAAGCGCTCCAGCTCTACGGCCGTCGTCTGCTCACCCAGCACGGTTAATGAGGGGCAATCCACAACGTGTACCGCCACCGTAACTGACACGTCACCTGGAACTCCGATTACCCCGACAGGTACCATAACCTTCACCAGCACTCCAAACGGTCTCCTGGCCTCACCACTCAAATGCACACTCTCAGCCTCCGCAAGTTGCTCAGTGGCCTTCAACGCGCCCGCAGGTAGCGGGGGCACCACGTACACTCTCACCGCTAGCTACAGCGGTGACCTGAATCACGGTACCGGCTCTGGAACAGCATCCGTCACGGTGGGCACTCCTCCTCCCAAACACGACACATCGACATCAGTTAACTGTAGTCCTTCTAGCGTAGTTGTCAACCAGGCCACATCTTGCAATGCCACCGTCACAGACACGGCCCCGTCAGCCGCAAAGGCACCCACCGGCACCGTTACCTTCACACCAAGCGGTAGCTGCGCCTTAAGCAGTCCAACCACCAATTCCGCAAGCTGTTCTGTAAGCATCACACCGTCAACCGTCGGAACTACCTCAGTCACCGCAAGCTATGGTGGCGACCCAAGCCACAATTCCAGCTCAGGAAGCACGTCTATAACTGCGAATCCGAGACTGACATCGACAAGCATCAGTTGCCCAGTATCAGCGACCAATGGAACAACTGTATCTTGCACTGCCACTGTTGCTGACACATCGCCTGGAACCAGTAGGACACCAACCGGCACCGTCAGCTGGTCAACTAATGGGACGGGGGCTTTCAGCTCGACCACTTGCACACTGTCGTTAGGAAGCTGCTCGGTGAGCTATACCGCCAACTCTCCAGGCTTCCATGTGATTAATGGCAACTACGGCGGGGACTCAACTCACAC
>Ga0066667_10000804_pt1 | contig 11124 bp, 14 predicted proteins | sample GraSoiAngelo_116_FD_133943 | JGI IMG/M metagenome (GOLD analysis project Ga0066667, IMG submission 133943) | Grasslands soil microbial communities from the Angelo Coastal Reserve, California, USA - 14_0903_16_30cm | ecosystem: Environmental > Terrestrial > Soil > Grasslands | place: USA...
CACTCCAGATCATCGCGGCGCCCCAGAGCACGATCGCGCCGCCGAGCAAACGCGTCCGCGTCACGCGGTCGGCGAGGACGCCGAAGGGGAGGCTCGCCGCCGCCGCGACGAGCGAGGTGATCGTGACCAGCAGACCGACGTCCGTGTTGTTGATCCCGAGGTCATGCCTGAGCTGGATCGCCGAGGCGCCGACCGTGGCGGTGTCGGCGCTGGCGAGTGCCAAAACCGAGGCAAGCAACAGGATCACGCGGGTCCGTTCCCTGCCGCCGAGGGCAGTGGTCAGAGCACGCGAGCCGGCGCGGCCGAGCCGCCCGGCCGACGCCGCTGCGACGCCCGCGGCCCGCCGGCCCGGGCTCGCCTCATCAGTCATCCGCACTCCTGGGGTGCACGCGCCTTGTTGACGGAGCGGATCACGCCGGGTCGATCGTAGGCCTCAACCGGCCGGATCGGTCCCGGACGCCTTGCGTAGAATCGCGCGACCCGCGAACTCAGGAGGTGGCACGATGGCCGTTGGGATGCTGCAGATGATGCAGGGAGTCACGAAGCAGCAATACGACCAGGTGAACGAAGCGATGTTCGGGCAGTCGCCGCCGTCCGCGGATCAGGTCCCGGAAGGGCTGATCATCCACACCGCCGGCCCCACGGACAACGGCTGGTACATCTACGACGTCTGGGAGTCGCGCGAGGCATTCCAGCGGTTCGTGGACGATCAGCTTCAGGCAGCGGTCGGCCAGGTCTTCGGCGATCAGCCGCCGCCTCCCGGCTCGGAGCCGCAGTTCTTCGAGATCGAGAGCCTCGCCGCGCCGCGCTGAGATCAGGGCGACTGAGCGAGTCCGGTGACGTTGCCGTCTGCGTCTTTCACGGACGCGATCAGCTTGCCACCGCCGACGTCTCTGATCGCCTGCTGCTCTTCTGCGCCGGCACCGAGAAGCGACGCAAGCGTCTTCTCGATGTCGTCGACCTCCCAGTAGCAGAGAGGCCCTGTCACGCCTTGGCTGTGGCCGTTGGGATCCAGGCCTAGTTCCTGGGCTCCGACCCTGAACCCCACGTAGTACGGCTCGTCCGCGTACGGCTCGACGCCCAGCAGCTTGCCGTACAGCGTCTTTGCTCGAGCTAGGTCCTTGACGGGATAGACGACTGTGCTCATACCTGACGTCATGAGGGCTCCTCAGGGTCGTATGTCACATCGGCCGGGTCTCGTTGGTCACATCTATGACACAACGCGACGAGGGAACGTGAGCGCGAGGAAGATCATCGCAATCGAGCTGCTCGCAGAACCCGCGCGCCTGGCCCAGCTCGACCTGGCCCCTGCTCGGCTTAATCGGGGTGCGCGCCCCCTCTGCCGCTTCACTTGTTGAAGCTACTATTCACCATGTAGCTACGACAAACGAAAGGTGATGAAGACTTTGAGCACGTTGCTGTTAGTTCCGCTTGACGACATCGTCGTCTTCCCGAACATGAACGTAACGATCTCCGCCGACGTGGGCGACGAGGAACGCGTGTTGCTCGTGCCAAGGCACAACGGCGAATACGCAAAGGTCGGCACGGTGGCCGAGGTCTCCGAACGGGTGCGCCTCCCCGGCGGCGTTGCAGCCGTCAGTCTCGTCGGTCTGCACCGCGGAATCGCCGGCGCCGCTCACACCGACGCCCAGGGCCGCCTCCGGGTCGAGGTGCAGGAGCAGCCGGACGTCGAGCCGCCCGGGGTGAAGACCCGCGACCTCGAGCGCGAGTACCGCGCCGTTGTCGAGGAGATCCTGGAGCTCCGGGGCGACGATGGGCGCGTGTCGTCCTTCGTTCGCTCGATCGGCGAGGCGGGAACGCTCGCAGACACCGCCGCCTATGCCCCTGAGGCTTCCTTTGAGCAACGGATCGAGCTACTCGAGGCCGTCGACGTAGTCGAGCGGCTCGAGCTCGCTCTACGGCTTCAGCGCGAGCGCCTGGCCGAGCTGCAGATCCGCCATCGGATCCGCGAGGACGTCGAAGAGGGCGCCCAGAAACAACAGCGCGAGTACATCCTGCGCCGCCAGCTCGAGTCGATTCGCAAGGAGCTGGGCGAGGACGAGGGCTCGGTCTCGGAGGACTACCGCAGCAAGATCGCCGAAGCGGATCTCCCCGACGAGGTCCGCGAGCAGGCGGAGCGCGAGGCCGGTCGGCTGGAGCGGATGGGCGACCAGAGCGGCGAGTCCTCGATGATCCGCACGTACCTGGACTGGCTGCTCGCCGTGCCGTGGGGGAAGCGCTCGGAGGAGCGCCTTGATCCCGTCAACGCGCGCGAGGTCCTGGACAGCGACCACGCCGGACTCGAGGACGTCAAGGAGCGGATCGTCGAGTACCTGGCCGTGCGCAAGCTGCGCCAGGAGCGGGGAATCGCGGAGGACAAGCGCTCCGGCGCGATCCTGACGCTGATCGGGCCGCCCGGAACGGGTAAGACCTCGGTGGGCGAGTCGATCGCCCGCGCGCTCAACCGCGAGTTCGTTCGCATGTCGCTGGGCGGCGTGCGAGACGAGGCCGAGATCCGCGGTCACCGCCGCACCTACATCGGCGCCCTGCCGGGCCGGTTGGTGCGCGCGCTGCGCGACGCCGGAACGATGAACCCGGTCATCCTGCTGGACGAGGTCGACAAGGTCGGCGCCGACTGGCGCGGCGATCCCTCTGCCGCGTTGCTCGAGGTGCTCGACCCGGCCCAGAACCACTCGTTCCGCGACCACTATCTCGATGTCGAGCTCGACCTCTCGGAGGTCGTGTTCATCGCCACGGCGAACGTGGCCGAGACGATCCCCGGCCCGCTGCTCGACCGCATGGAGGTGATCCGCTTCGACGGCTACACGGTCGACGAGAAGGTCGCGATCGCACGCGGCTACCTCTGGCCGCGCCAGCTCGAGCGGGCGGGACTGCGCGAGGACGAGGTGTCGATCGACGACATCACCCTCGAGCTGATCGTCAGCCAGTACACGCGCGAGGCGGGCGTTCGCCAGCTCGAGCGTGAGCTCGGCAAGCTGCTGCGCAAGACGGCGACCACCGTGGCGTCCGGCACCGCGCAACCGCCGATCTCGATCAACGAGGCGGGGGTTCGCGACGCCCTCGGGCGGCAGCGCTTCTATCAGGAGTCGGCCGAGCGAACGGCGGTCCCCGGCGTGGCGACCGGCCTCGCGGTCACCGGGACGGGCGGCGACGTGCTGTTCGTCGAGGCGACCAAGATGCAGGGCAAGGACGGGCTCGTTCTGACCGGCCAGCTCGGCGACGTGATGAAGGAGTCGGCGCGGATCGCGCTCTCCTACGTGCGTTCGCACGCTGACAAGCTCGGTCTCGACGAGCAGGACTTCGACGACGCCAGCTTCCACGTGCACGTGCCGGCTGGAGCGATCCCGAAGGACGGCCCCAGTGCCGGAATCACGATGACGACTGCGCTCGCGTCACTGCTCACGGGCCGGCCGGTGAAGCACACTGTCGGCATGACCGGCGAGGTCACGCTGCAGGGTCGCGTCCTACCAATCGGCGGTCTGAAGCAGAAGGCCCTCGCGGCCCACGCAGCCGGTCTGACCGACGTGATCATCCCGGAGCGAAACCGGGCCGATCTCGACGACATCCCCGAGGACGTTCGCAACGAGATGAGCTTCCATCCGGTGATGAGCCTGGACGAGGTGCTCGAGCTGTCGCTCGAGCCACACTCGGCGCATGCGCTGTCGTAGCTGCGCGCCGCTCCCCAAGGAGGTCCGCCGGGCGGCGGACCTCCTCGAGCGGCGTTGGACGGTCTCGATCCTCTACGTCTCGCACGAGGGCGCCGTCCGCTTCAACGAGTTCCAGCAGGCGCTCGGCTCGATTCCGCCCGCCACGCTGGCGCAGCGGCTCGCCGACCTCGAAGAGGCCGGCGTGCTCGAGCGAGCGGTGATCGACGCCCGCCCGCCCTACGTCGAATACCGCCTGACGCGGCGCGGCCGCCAACTGCGGTCGCTCATGAACGCGCTCTCCCGCTTCGCCGAGACGAGCGCAGGAACCGCCTAAAGTCACCGCGCGCACCTTCCCCTCGGCGCGTGTCCTCATGCCTGGCACCGGGCCACGCCCGAAGCGGCCAAGCGGAAGCCGCCACACGGACAGCTCGATCGCCCTGAAAGAGTCAACGACCCGCTAATGCGGACCGGTCCTCGGGTCTGGCACCGGGGCACGCCTCGAAGAGACGATCGACCTAGCGCGTGCGGACCGGTCCGGGTGCCTGGCACGGGGACATGCCAACCGGGAGGGTTGCCTGCGGCGCGGCTCTGCAAGGATCGGAATCGGATGAGCGCGCAAGCCGATATTCCCGCGCAGGCCGGCCAAAACCAGCGTGTGCGTCTGATCTTCGGGGCGCTGCTCCTGGTGCTGCTGCTCGCCTCGCTCGATCAGACGATCGTCGCGACTGCGTTGCCGACGATCGTCGGCGACCTGGGCGGTGTCTCCGACCTCTCGTGGGTGGTCACCGCCTATCTGCTCTCGTCGACGGTCGTCGGGCCGGTGTACGGAAAGCTCGGCGACCAGTTCGGGCGCAAGGTCATCCTACAGTCGGCGATCGTCATCTTCCTCGTCGGCTCGGCGCTCGCCGGAATCAGCCAGAACATGACCGAGCTGATCGTCTTCCGAGGGATCCAGGGGCTCGGCGCCGGAGGCCCGATCGTGATCACGATCGCCGTGGTCGGCGACATCTTCCCGCCGCGCGAGCGCGGTCGCTACCAGGGCTACTTCGGCGGCGTCTTCGGTGTCTCGACCGTGGCAGGGCCGCTCCTCGGCGGCTTCTTCGTCGACAACCTCTCCTGGCGCTGGATCTTCTACGTCAACGTGCCGATCGGGTTGATCGCGCTCGCCGTGATCGCCACCGCCTTCCAGCCTCGCACGGATCACGTCAAGCACACGATCGACTACCTCGGGGCGGCCCTCCTCGCAGGCGGTCTCTCGGCGATCGTGCTCTACACGAGCCTCGGCGGCACCACCTACTCCTGGACGTCGCCGTGGATGCTGGCGCTGATCGTCGGCGGCGTCGTCCTGCTGGTGGCCTTCGTCTTCGCGGAAGGCCGGGCGGCGGAACCGATCTTGCCGCTCGAGCTCTTTCACAACCGCGTCTTCAGCGTCACGAGCGCCGTCGGCTTCATTGTCGGCCTCGCGCTGTTCGGCGCCGTCACCTACCTGCCGCTCTACCTCCAGGACGTCAAGGGCCACAGTCCGACTACCTCGGGCCTCCTGATTCTGCCCCTGACACCGGCGCCGGACAGGCCCAGATAGGCGATGAACCGGCTGCGCATCGGGCCGGTGAAGTCGACGAGCACGAGCATCGCGACCGAGCCGAAGGCGGCGAAGGTCGCCGTCTGGGGATTCCCGATCACCTTGTCGGCGAACGCGAAGACGGCAGGCATGACAACTGCGGCACGGGCAGCACTTCGCAATGCCGCAAGTCCGGGATCTGAAAGGCGAAGCTGCAGGATCGCCGCCCGAAGGCCCCGCGTCATCCACCCGAACGGCGGCCAGGCCGATCCTTGGCTGGACGAGCGGCTCGCCACGATGTTGCGATCTTAAGTGGCCATTTGAGCGGAACCGTCTAGGGCTCTGAAACGGCCGGCTAGGGCATCAGCGCGGGGCGCAGTCGCCGCAGGCGCCGCGAAGAACCACGTCGTGGCCGGCAACCGAGTAGCCGGTCCGGCCCTCGACCTTTTGGAGGGCGCGCTCGAGCTGGTCGTCGGCGAACGCCTCGACCTTGCCGCAATCGTCGCAGACGAGGTGGTGATGGTGCTCCCCGCCTGCGTGGATCGGCTCGAAGCGCGTGGTGCCGGCGCCGATGTCGATGCGCTGGACGAAGCCGTCCTTGCTCAACTGCTCGAGCACGCGGTAGACGCTCGCGATCCCGACGCCACGGCCCTCGGCCCGCAGCTGATCGAAGATCTCCTGCGCGGTCAGGCAGCAGTGCTGGCGTCCAAGAAGCTCGACGACGGCGCGGCGGGCGCCGCTGTTTCGGTGGCCCGTCGCCGCCAGTGAGGCAATCGTCGTATCGGCCCACGAGCCCGTCTTGGTCGAGGCGTTCACGACGCTTAATGGTAGCGCTTCTCCTATGCAGTCGATAGCGGGAATGAGTATTGTTAGTTTGTGGGCATTGCGCGAAGGCTGAGGAACCTGAAAACAGTTCTTGCTGCCGCCCTGCTCGCGGGGCTCGTCGTGCTTGCCGGCGCCGGCTGCGGGCAGTCGACGAGGAGTCCGGTGGCGCCGAACGGCGTTCTGCAAGTTGTCGCCGCAGAGAACTTCTGGGGCAACATCGCCTCGCAGCTGGGCGGCAGCAGGGTCCACGTCACGAGCGTGATCACGAGCCCCGCGACCGATCCGCACGACTACGAGCCGACAGCCGCGGACGCCCGGACGATTGCCGGGGCGCCAATGGTGATTGCGAACGGAATCGGCTATGACCCCTGGGCGCAGAAGCTGATCGCGGCAAATCCGGTGCCGGGGCGGATCGTCCTCAACGTCGGCGACCTTGTCGGAATCAAGCCAGGCGGCAACCCTCACCGCTGGTACTCGCCGACGAGCGTGCAGCAAGTGATCGACGCGATCGTCCAGGACTACGGCAAGCTCGAGCCGAAGAACGGCAATTACTTCGCTCAGCAGAAGACACGCTTCGAGACGAAGGGGCTTGCGCAGTACAAGCGTTTGATCGCGACGATCAGGCGCAAGTACCACGGTGTTCCCGTGGGCGCGTCGGAGAGCATTTTCGCCCCACTTGCGCAGACGCTTGGGCTCAAGCTCGTGACGCCCCCCTCGTTCCTGAAGGCGATCAGCGAAGGGGCTGAGCCGACTGCGGCCGACAAGACCACCGTTGATCGCCAGATTGCCGACGGGAAGATCAAGGTCTGGGTCTTCAACAGCCAGAACAGCACCCCTGACGTCAAGCGGATCACCGATGCCGCCCGCCAGCGCGGCATCCCGGTCACGACGATCACGGAGACGCTGGTGCCCGTCTCCGCCAGCTTCCAGCAATGGCAGTCCCACCAGCTGCAAGCGCTCGCCGGCGCGCTCGCGCAGACAAAGGTGCGATGAGCCGCCTGGGCGCCCTGGCCCCTCGCGCCAAGCCGGCCGGCGCCGCCACCTCGACGGCGGTGGCATTCGACCGAGCGGCTGCGCGGCTCGGCGGCCGCACGATCTGGAGCGACGTCTCACTGACGGTCGCCGAGGGCGACTTCGTTGCGGTTCTGGGGCCGAACGGGGCCGGCAAGTCGACGCTGATCAATGCGATTCTCGGTCTGTTGCCGCTGGCGGCCGGAACGGCGTCGGTGCTGGGACGACCACCGGGCGATTCGAAGGGCCTGATCGGCTACCTGCCTCAGCGCCGCAGCTTCGACACCGGCACCCGGATTCGCGGCGTCGACCTCGTCCGGCTCGGGCTGGACGGGGCGCGCTGGGGGGTTCCGCTTCCGGGCCTCCCGAGTCACAAACGCGACGCGGCCCGCGTGGGCGAGGTGATCGAGCTCGTAGGCGCGATCGGTTATGCCCGGCAGCCGATCGGCGAGCTCTCCGGCGGCGAGCAGCAGCGCCTCCTGATCGCGCAGGCGCTCGTCCGCCGTCCGAAACTGCTCTTGCTCGACGAGCCGCTCGACAGCCTCGACCTGCCCAACCAGGCCGCGGTGGCCGCGCTTGTTCGCCGCATCTGCGAAGAGGAGTACGTCGCTGTGCTGCTCGTGGCGCACGACATCAACCCGATCCTCGGCTACCTCGACCGGGTCGTCTACCTGGCCGGCGGAAACGCGATCGAGGGCGCGCCCCAAGAAGTGATCACGAGCGAGACGCTCACCCGTCTCTACGGCGCGCCGATCGAGGTGCTGCGCGCTTCCGACGGCCGGCTCGTCGTCGTCGGGCAGCCGGAGGCGCCGTTTGTGCATGGCGACCGCCATGGTTGAGGCCGCGATCTTCCAGGGGCTCTCCTGGAACCCGCTCGCCGATCTCCGCGAGCTTTTCGCCTACCCCTTCATGGTCAACGCGCTCGAGGCCGGCACGATCGTCGCCGTCATGGGCGGCGTCATCGGCTGGTTCATGGTCTTGCGCCGGCAGACGTTCGCCGGACACACGCTCTCCGTGATCGCCTTCCCCGGCGCCGCAGCCGCCAGCCTCGCCGGGCTACCACTTGCCGTCGGCTACTTCGGCTTCTGCGGGCTCGGTGCGCTCGCTCTCGCCGGGATCGCGGGGTCGCGCAGAAGCCTCAGCGCCGAGTCAGCTGCGATCGGCTCGCTCCAGGCGCTGGCGCTCGCGCTCGGCTTCCTCTTCGTCAGCCTCTACCACGGCGTCCTCAACGGTCTCGACTCGCTCCTCTTCGGCACCTTCTTGGGGATCACCGGACGGCAGGTCACCGTTCTGCTCGCCGTCGCGGCCGCCGCCGTCGCGCTCGTTGCAATCGCAGCCCGGCCGCTGTTCTTCGCCTCCGTCGATGGCGACGTCGCCCGCGCCCGAGGCGTTCCTGTGCGTGCGCTCGGCTTCGGCTTCCTGCTCGTCCTCGGCCTCTCGGTCGCGGAAACGAGCCAGATCACGGGAGCCCTGCTGGTCTTCGCGCTCCTCGTCACGCCGGCCGCAACCGCCCACCAGCTGACCCCGCGTCCCGGCCTGGGGATCGCTCTCTCGGTCGCGCTCGCGCTCGCCGTTACCTGGCTCGGGCTCGCGCTCGCCTACTTCTCCATCTACCCGGTCGGCTTCTACGTCACCTCCCTCTCCTTCGGGCTCTATCTGCTGGTCCGAGTCTCCCGCGCGCTCGCGAGCCGGCGGCGAACGACCGGACAGCTTGCACTCGAGGCAGCCTGATGTTCGCGCACGAGTTCATGCGCCACGCCTTGATCGCCGGTAGTTTCGTCGGCCTCGCTTGCGGCCTGGTCGGCTATTTCGTCGTCCTCCGCGCCCAGGTCTTCGCCGGCGACGCGCTCAGCCACGTCGCCTTCACCGGCGCCCTCGCCGCGGCAGTCCTCGGCCTCAACATCCTCGCCGGCCTCTTCGCCGCGACGATCCTAGGCGGCATCATCATGGGCATCCTCGGGGACAAGGCCCGCGCCGACGACGTCACGATCGGCTCGCTCTTCGCCTGGACGCTCGGTCTCGGCGTCCTTTTCCTGACGATCTTCACCACCCAGGACAGCGCCGGCAACGGGACCGCCGGCGTCCGGGTTCTCTTCGGCTCCATCTTCGGGCTCAGCACCACCGATGTCCGGAATGCCGTCGTGCTCGCGGTTCTGGCCGGCGCGCTGCTGCTTGCGATCGCGCGGCCGCTGCTCTTCGCCTCCCTCGATACCGCTGTCGCCGCGGCCCAGGGCGTACCGGTGCGCGCACTCGGGCTCGTCTTTCTCGCGCTCCTCGGCCTCGTCTCGGCCCAGGCAACCCAAGCCGTCGGGGCCCTGCTGCTCCTCGGCCTCCTCGCGGCGCCGGCCGGCGCCGCGCACAGGCTCACCACCCGCCCCTACCTTGGCCTCGCGCTCTCGGCCCTCTTCTCGGTCGGCTCGATCTGGATCGGGCTCACTCTCAGCTACGTCTTCCCGACCCTCCCGCCCAGTTCGATGATCATCGCCGCGGCTGTCGGTGTCTACGTCCTCGCCCTCGCCACGACAGCAGCGCGCGACCCGAGCGCCTTTTGGCTGCGGCAAGCAAACGGTAACGTGGCGTGATGGATCCCAAGCGGGCACGCGAGCTGCTGGCGAAAGAACGAGAGCGAATCGAGCTGGCATTGCCGAGACTTGCCCACGAGGACACGGGCGAGCCGGCCGACGAGCTAGACCCTGGCAACCTTGCGTCCGACCTCTATCAGGACGAGCTCGACGAGGGTCTGGCGGACGATCTCCGCGAAGAGCTCGCCGCGCTCGAGCGCGCGGAGGCCCGGCTCGCCGCCGGCACCTATGGTCTCTCGATCGTGAGCGGCAAGCCGATCCCGGACGAACGGCTCGAGGCTCTCCCGACTGCCGAGCGGACCGCCGAAGAAGATGCGCGCTGACCGACCTGCAGGCGGCTAAGCAGCCGCGACGCGCTCGGCCGCGCGCTGGCATTCGGCTGCGTGGTCGGCCGGCTCGTGCGTCACGAACCGTTCCGCAACCCGCACGACCTCGCGGCCGAGTGTCTCGAGCTGGAACTCGACCGCTTGATCCTGGATCCGACCCTCGGCATCGAAGACACGCGCCGCCGAGGCGACCGGGACGACGTACGGGACCGCCCACCCGCGCAGGGCCCGGGTGGCGAACTCCATCGTGTTGATCGCCTGCAGCCCTTGGGTTCCGCCCGCCGCGCTGATCAGCCCGATCACCTTGTCGTGCAGATATGACGGCTCACGAGAGCCGAGCAGGTGGAGCCAGTCCAGCGCGTTCTTGAGCGCGCCGGAGATCGTCCCCTGGTACAGCGGGCTGCTCCAGACCAGCCCGTCCGCCGCGTAGCAGGACTCGATCAGCCTTGTCGCTGACTCGCCCGGCTCGTCGTCGTCGGGGTTGTACATGGGCAGGCCGAGCTCGCGGAGATCCAGCAGCTCTGTGTCGGCTCCCGTCGCCTCGGCTCCATCGAGCACCTTCCGCAGAGCGGCCCGGCTCCTCGAGATCCTCGCCAAGGAGCCGCCGAGCCCGACGACCTTCAGCGTCCCGGCCACGTCTTACTGCTCGTAGCGCTCGACGATGTCCGGGTCGCGGACTCGAGCGGCGCCCGGGTCGCGACCGGCTTCCCGAAGCGCACGGCGCTGGCGCAGCAGATCCCAGCACTGGTCGAGGCCAACCTTGATCGACTCCAGACGGCGATGATCGCTCTCGCTCAAACCGCCCTCGGCGCCGCGTTCGTACAGCTCCTGCTCCTCGCCGACCAGCTGCTCGATGCGGCTGTGGATCTCGGTGTCGCCCATCTCGAACCTCCTATGCCTCCTACTTGGGAAGCGGTGGTGAGTCGATCTCGCGGCCTGGCGATCCTCGCACAAGGAAGCCACGGCAGCAGCGCCCCGGAGGCCCGGCAAGAACGCGGTTTTGGCGGCTGCTCAGCTCGCGCCGGGAACGAAGAGGTGGATCGCGAGTCCGATCACGCTCATCGCGGCGATCGCGAAGCAGATCGACGTGAAAAACGCCGTCGCCATCACGTAGGCATGGGTGTTGGGATCGAGTCTCATGGCCGCTAGAG
>Ga0066667_10000805_pt1 | contig 11119 bp, 8 predicted proteins | sample GraSoiAngelo_116_FD_133943 | JGI IMG/M metagenome (GOLD analysis project Ga0066667, IMG submission 133943) | Grasslands soil microbial communities from the Angelo Coastal Reserve, California, USA - 14_0903_16_30cm | ecosystem: Environmental > Terrestrial > Soil > Grasslands | place: USA...
ATTCGGATTTCCCGCCAGCAGGCAGGGGCTTAAAATCGCACCCGGCAGGCTCCCGAATACGAAGCGTCCCGGGAAGAAAGTGTGAGACTCCGAGTGGTTGCCGCGGAGAAGCTCGGCGCCGCCAAACTTGAGGGTGTGACTACCACGGGTCATGCTGAGGTTGTCGCCGATTTCGGTGCGGCGGAGAATGGTCAGATTGGGCAAGAAGATGTTAGTACCCAGATTGTTCGCAAACCCGAAGATTTGCAGGCCGACTTCAGCCGGCTCATTGGGAATCACATTAAAGTGCTCGTAGTTCCATTGCACGCGAAACTCATTTTGCGTCGCGGCGCTGAATTGGTGATACCACGCGCCCATAATCGTATCGTCATACAAATGAATCGAGCTGCCTGCGGAAAAGCCCGTCAGCGATTGCACGTCGGGATTCTCTTCCAAATCGTGTCCGTATCTGTACGTGAGAACCAACTGGTTCGACCCGCTGACATGATGATCCAGGCGGCCGGACACCAAATACTCACGCGTGTTGTAGTTGAACAATCCGCCGTTCGCTTCGAACTGATTGACGAGGAAGTTGTTGATTGCGTTTTGGCCGGGCGTTAAACCTGTTGCGGGGCTGACCGTCAGGCCTAACTGCAGGGCGCCCGCGCAAGTCTGCGCCGGAAGACTGGTAATCGTGCCGTTCGGGTTGTTCAAACAGGGTACCGTGGGGTTCCCCGGATCATTGACCAAGGCGGCGACCACGGCCTGCTGCGCGGCTCTCGAGTCGGCTGAGGGAAAGTTCGTCGGTACTGCCGCTGTAGGTCCAGCAAAGATCGAACTGTTTGTCAGAAGAGAGACGGCATTTTGCGCATCCTGGTGGAGTCCTTCAAAGGCCAAGAACCAAAAGGTCCTATCCTTGTTGACCGGAGCTCCGACGGAGCCGCCAAACTGATAACGGCTTAAGGAATTCTTGACCGGTTTCCCCTGCGCAGCAAACGAAAAGGGGCTCCCCGGCAGCAGCGCCTGGCTGCGGGCAAAAGGGTCGGCGCCATCCATGGCGTCGTTTCGGAAATAGCCGAACAGGCCTCCATGCACATCGTTGCTGCCGGACTTCGTCACGATGTTGATAGCCCCTCCGAAGGCCCCGCCCTGGTCGGCGCCGTAGTTGCTGCGATTGACCTGGAATTCTTGCACGGCATCCTGGCTAACGGTCAAACGAACGCCTCCCGCATCGTCTTCGGCCTCTCCTCCATCCACAGTCACGCTGTTGCCTCGGCCATTGCTACCGTAGAAGGAAAGCCCACTCTGGGGGGTCTGCTTGACGCGAAAATCCTGATCGTCGGCCAAGCGCGTGGAATTCGACACACCCGGCATCAGCAGGGTAAACGTAAGGTAATCGCGGCGGTCGATCGGCAGGTCCATGATGTAGTCTTGGGTCAGGGTATCCGATTGGCTTCCCCTCTCCGTCTCGACGATGGGCAGTTCAGAGCTAACTTCCACTTGCGACGAAATGCCCGACAATTTGAGCTGAAAATCAAAGACCAAGGTTTGCCCGACGGTCAAAACGACACCCGTGGCCACTTCTGTCTGAAAACCTGAGTGCCCGACACTGACCTTGTAGCTTGTCGGTGCCAGGCCGGACACACGGTAGAAACCATGTTCGTCGGTCGTGACGCTGCGCTCCACGCCCTTCTCAGGATTCATCACCGTGACCTTCGCGTTCGGCACTCCCGCCCCGGTCGGATCTGTGACCGTCCCAGTCAGGTCCGCCGAGGCTCCTACACCCTGCGCCGCAGTCGCATGGCTACCGGGGAATAAACACACCGTTGAAAGGATCGCAACAGTCAACAAAGTCGATTTCATGGCTCCTCCTGGTTCCTCAGAGGTGTCGAGAACCCGGTCGTCGATCCCCGGGATTCGAGTCCTCACGACGATGGCCCAGCACCACGACAGCTTCGATCACGGCCGCGGTCGCCCCGACTTGCTTAATACAGCACCATGAACGGATGGGATTGGAGAGTCTGATTTGGCCTTAAAACCGCCCTCCTCCGGTGGAAAGCATCCAAGATTGTGATAGTCGGTATCACATTTTATGAACTAACGTCAATACGAAATTTTCAGGAATCCAAAGCTTGAGATTTGGTAAGAGGAACTGCAGGAAAGTCTTTAGGGCCACGAGAGCACGATGCGCCCGGAGACCTGGCCATGGCGCAATTCATCCATGACCTGATTGGCATCGGAAAGCGCTCGAGTCTCCACCCGGCAACGGACTTTTCCCTTGCTCGCCATCGCCAGGACTTCACGAAGATCTTGCCTGGTTCCGACCGCGCTTGCTTGGATGCGCACTTCCTTGGCGGCCATCAGGATGGGTGGAAAGCCGATGTTCTCCGCTGGCAGGCCGACCGCAAGCAGCGTTCCTGTGGGGCGCACGCAAGCAAAGGCCGTGTCATAAGCCGCTTTGGCGGCGGAAGTAACCAGCGCGACATGGACTCCGCCCTTCGCTCGGAACTCTTTTACGACATTCGCTGACTTCGCATTGAAGCTGTTCGCCGCCCCAAGCGATTCGGCAAGCTGGAGTTTCTCGTCGGCCGTATCGATCGCAGTGATTTCTGCCCCCAATTCTCTCGCGAGTTGCACCGCGAGGTGGCCCAGTCCGCCAATTCCAAAAATCGCCAGCCGTTGACCTGGCGAGATTCTGGCCTGCTTCAAAGCGCGATAAACCGTTACACCGGCACAAAACAGAGGCGCCGCTTCCACTGCCGAGAGCCCATCGGGGATTCTCACAGCGTGGCTCGCGGGTGCTTTCATGAACTCCGCGAACCCACCGTCGACCATTACTCCTGTAATCTTCTGCCGCGCGCAGAGATTTTCGTTACCTTCCCGACAGAACTCGCACTCGCCGCAAGTCCAATGAATCCACGGCACACCTACTCGATCACCGATTTGGAGTTCTTGAACGGCGAAGCCTTTCTCCACGACGCGACCCGCGATTTCATGCCCGAGGATCAGCGGTATTTTCGTAATCCCGCTGAACGGCGGCCAATCTCCGTCGGCGATGTGCAAATCCGAATGGCAAACGCCGCAAACCTCCACTCGAATGAGCACCTCGCTCGCGTCGATCGACGGGCGGGGAACATCCTCAAGCGCCAGAGGTTTCTTGAATTCATGCAGGACTGCAGCCTTCATACGTGCTGCCTCATGAAAATGCTCCGCACCGCGAAGCATTGGGAAATCACTCGATCCTTTCGTTTGTGAGGGGTCAAGTGGGAAATGGAAGGAAGCAAGCCTCGCTCCCGCTCACGGGCTTACGGCTGCACACCCTTCAGGAAAAACTCAACGACGCTGTGGACCCGTTCGCTCAAATTGTGTGGCCCCGAAAGATCGACGGCCCAGCGCCGAACAACAGTTGTATATAGCCCTTCCATAAACTCCGCGAGATGCGCCACGGGAAAAGCCCTCGTAATTTCTCCGCGCCTCTGACCTTCCGCCAGGATTCCTATCAGGAGGCTGACCGCAACTTCCTCCGGTCGCCGCATTTCCGGTGAGCGCACCGGATCCATCGCCCCCGAAAGCACCACCGCTCTCCATAGGGGCCGATCGGATTCCACTTCGCGGGCCATGCCGCGATACATCCGGCGCAAACGTTCCGCCGTCGTGGCCTCGCTCGACAGTTCGGTCTCTAGATGTTCCTTAATGCATTGGAAGCCTCGCCGGCCGACTTCACGCAAAACCGCATCCTTGCTGGGAAAATACCGGAAAAAGGTAGGCTGGCTGATCTCGAGAATCTGGACTATGTCCTCCACCCTGGTGTTTTCATACCCGTGCTTGCGAAAGAGCCGAATCGACGTGTCGATAATCTGCTGGCGCAGCCGTGCTTTCTTGCGCTCGCGAAGACCAGGCACTTCCCTGCTGCTGGCCCTGTCGATTCGCGAAACGCTCACTCGTTTCCCTGAGCCTGCGTGAATTCGTGCCGCCGTGCTCCCTAGCGTAAGCGGCTCCCCTTGCGCGACTCTCATTGGCCGCATCTGGAGATTGTTCTCCTCGACTGCCTGAAGCGTGGGAATTAACCACCACGGAAAATTGCAAGAGTTACTCTAACATGATAGAGGCCCACATGAAAGTCGGCCTCTTGCTCCGATATCACGCTCAATGAGCGCGCGTGCTTGAATAAGAAAACCGTCAGTTCAGCTATACCTTAGACATTCTGACAGGGTGAATCATGGTGACCACCAAGAGCGCACCGGTAAATCAATGCAGCAAGCCAACAGGTTGGCTGGGCCGATTCACTCTATGGAGGATGAATTCGAGCCACTCCAAGCTGACGGACTGGGGCCTGTCGCACATCCCAATCGAAAGCCACTACACGATCCTCGATGTTGGTTGTGGTGGTGGCAGGACCATCAGTAAGTTGGCCGCGATCGCCACACAGGGAAAAGTCTACGGCGTCGATTATTCCGAGGAGAGCGTCGCCGCCACGATGAAAACGAACACACAATGGATCAATCGCGGCCGCGCGGAAGTCCGTCCCGGCTCCGTATCCGAGCTTTCCTTTCCGGACAACACGTTTGATCTCGTCACAGCGGTAGAAACCCACTTCTGGTGGCCCAACTTGCCCGGTGACATGCGCGAAGTCCTACGAGTCATGAAGCCCGGCGGCGCCCTCATCCTCATCGCCGAAGTCTACAAAGGGGCGATCAGCGCGGTCTCAAAGCTTGCGGAAAAACATGCTGCACAAACGGGCATGACGCTCCTCACCGTAAATGAGCATCGCGAACTCCTGACCAACGCCGGTTACTCAAACGCTCAGGTCATCGAGGAGCGCAGCAAGGGCTGGATTTGCTCCCTCGGTGGAAAACAATACAATAGCCAACCCTGATTCGTTTAAGGCCGAAAAGCGCGGCAACCCCGCGGCGAGCGCTTGTCCTATTGCGCATCAGCGTCACATCGCCGCCACATCCTCTCGCCGCTGAACATTTATAATCACGGAACGGGGAACATCATGACTCTGGGAACAGCTGTATTCGCTTCCGTACTCTCTTCCGTCGTTCTGGTTCTCGCGGTCTACCATAAACAATTCCGTAGAGTCTTCTTCTGGATCGCGGGGACGTCTGCGATTGCCGTGGGAATATTCTTCCTCAGCGTGCACCTGTACCACAAACATCAGGCAAAGCGGCGCGCGGAAGCCGAACTGAAAATCAACGCATGCATCGCGCGTTTCCCGGTTCCCTATATCCTGGAAGGTGAGCGCATGTCTGCGTTTGCGATCGCTTCCGCATGTGCGCGGAATCCTGATTTTGCTCCCGTCGCGAATTCCTCCTATCTTGCAAACATTGTGGAAGTCCGCGGCGGTGGCACTTTGCAGATCACTCCGCCACAGCATTTTTCTCCGGAGGGCGACCCTGACGTCATTCCGATTATCTATCTCGGCCGTCACCAAACTTTCTTGCTCACCTGCGGCAATTATGGTGATCCGCAAACGAGCGTTTCGGTCAATAACGGCCTGGTTTCCTGCCCGGAATCGCCTGCGGCTCCTGAGTGCGCACAATGGGACGAGAAAGCCGACAAATGGGCGCAGTACATCGGACTTTCTTTGGGCGATTGCACCAAGAACGGCTGCGTCGTTTATCACGGCAAGAGAATCATGGGCGGCATCTCCCGCAACGAAATTACCAACGCGCAATGGAATACCTGCGAAAATAAGACTGCACAATCGCTGAACCAAACGTCTAGGTGAATCGCATTGCGGTGCCGCTTGCGGTACTTGTCCGGGCCTCTGTCACTGGAAGTCTTTGTCCCTGTAAGTGTCTTTTCCGCCCATCACCGTAAGAAGCACCTTGGTTTTCAAGATTTCCGCCGGCGGAATCGCAAGAATATCCTTTGACAGCACCACAAGGTCTGCATATTTTCCCGCCGTCAGCGTTCCTCGTACGTTTTCATCAAAGCTCGCGTAAGCGCCGTCTTTCGTGAAGTGCCGCAAGGCGGCCTCCGCGGAAATGCGTCCGGCCGGGTACCAGCCGCCTGCGGGCGTGCCTTCCGGCGTGGTGCGCGTGACAACACAAAAGATTGCCGGCAGCACCGCGAAATCAAAAACGCCCCAGTCGCTACCGAACGCTTGCACCGCGCCCGCGTCGTCATAAATCTTGAACGAGTCGGCATGGGAGGCCCGCTCCGGCCCCAGCAGAACGGCGAAATTTTCAAGCACCGTCGCGTCGGGATTGGCGAACATCGCCTGCGTCGACGCAATCACGCCGAGTCGCTTGAACCGAGGCAAGTCTGCAAGTGCCGGAACTTCTCCATGCTCCACGCGATGTCGCCGCCCGGAAGTGCCATTTGTTTTCGCTGCGTATTCGAAGGCATTCAAGGCCATGTTGACCGCTCTGTCGCCGATGGCGTGTAACATCACCTGAAAACCCTCTTTGTCGTATAGCGCCACCGTCTTGTTCAGATCGTCCTGCTCCCAGAACGGAATTCCCGTGCCTCCGCCCACGTACGGCTCAAACATGGCCGCGGTTCGCGCGTCCACCGTTCCGTCGAGAAAACCTTTGATGGCTCCAAATTTCATCAGTGGTCCCTTATATTGTTTGCGCAGCTCCTCGTACCGTGTGATGTCCGCTTCTGTCAGCGGCTTCTCGAGCGTGTGATTTTTCGGAGCCCCACCCTCTTTGGGCAGGATAAGAGGCGCAAAGTGAAGCTTCAGGGCGCCCACGCCGGCCGCTCGCTGATAAACCGGAAAAGCCTCGAGATTCGTTGCCGCGTCCTGCACCGAAGTAATTCCAACCGCGGCAGCTTCGTCCATGTGCTCAAGGAGTGCTTGATACTCGTCTTCCTGGGATTGCGGAGGAATGTAGCGATGAATGAGCCCCTGCGCCGCTTCCTTGAATTCTCCCGTTGGCTCGCCATTGGCATCTTTCATAATGTGGCCGTCGCGCTCGTTGACGTACACGGGGCGGTCGGAAATCACCGCATCGATGTATTTCTTGTCAACCGTCTGGTTCGGAAAGGCCGAATAGTCCCAGCCGCCCCCCCCCGTGATCCAAGTCAGCTTAGGATGGGATTTCGCGAACTCGGCAAGCCGCTTCTGGAATGCCTCCAACGTTTCCAACCCATCGAGCTTGACCGTATTCACCGGCGTGCCTGAATGAAAATCCGCTCCGCTCGAACAGCCGCCTTTTGTGCTGCGAGTCCCAAGGGCAAACTACACGCAGTGCAAAGACGGAGACGCCGAGCCGAGGGCATCTGTTCGACAGAACCCGGCCAGACATGGTTAGCTCCTCCAGCTCCTCCATCGCGATCCCCTTTTTGGGACCGAGGCGCCTACTATACAAGCCTGATGCAAACAACGCATCTCGGCACCGTTGTCTTGCCCCCGCGTTGTCAGGTGTTCAAGTTCTCGTTTCGCGTCATTGGAAAAAATTCGGGGAGAAATCCTCGAGCTTGGCCGAGTCTGTGTGCATCAGGACTATGATTTTCTGACGATGGTGGACCTGCACCGCATTCCCGAGCGCGTCCAAACACATTTTTTCTAATAGGCACTAAAAAAATATGAGAGTGTCATTCCAAGCCGAGCGGGGAACCCTGCTTTTGAAATCTTGGATCCGCTTGCTGGCCAGTGAAATCACTTGCGTCAAACGATCGCTGGGCGCCGCCTGCCAATATTTGTGCCTTGTTCAAATGCGTAACCCATCTGCAGCACGCCCCAATCGTCATTGTGCCGGCCCACAATTTGAATCCCGATGGGGAGTCCGCTTGCCGAAAACGCGCATGGCACGCTCATCGCGGGATTCCCGACCGTCGAGATGTAGTAAGCCGACTTCATCCACGCGATGTAGTTTTCCATCTTCACGCCGGCAATTTCCGTGGGGTAGTGCGTGTTCACATCAAAGGGCAGAACCTGATTCACCGGCAGCACGAAAAACTCATATTTCTCCATGAACTGTCGCATTCGCTGATACAACTCCGTGCGCTTCGCTTCGGCACGCGAAAGCTGCGGCCCGGTGAGTTTGCGACCTTCCTGCACGTGCCAGTGAACATATTCGTTCAGCTTGCCGGCATTCGCTTCCAAAATGTCGCCAAACGCGAGTTCCACCGACCAGTGTCGCCACATCAAAAAGCATTCGTTGGCGTCTTTGAAATCCGGCTCCGCTTCTTCCACGATGCAGCCCAGCGATTCGAAAACTTTGCGCTGCGCCTTGACCGCATCGCGGACGGCTGGCTCCCAGGGCAGTCCCAAATCCTTGAACATCGCAACGCGAACGCCTTCAAAATCGCGCCCCAGCGAATTCGCAAAGGGGTTCCCGGGTTGGTCAATGGCAATCGGCGAACGGCGATCGAATCCCGCCAACACGCTCAAGAAAAACGCGCAGTCAGTCACATTGCGCGCCACGGGACCATCCACGCTCAACGTGAACCATCCGAGATTCGTCGGAGGATTTGGCACGCGCCCGGGGGACGGCCGCAAGCCAACAACGTTGCAAAAATTCGGTGGATTGCGCAGCGACCCCCCCATGTCGCTGCCGTCGGCAAGCGGAATCATGCCACACCTCAGCGCCACCGCGCCACCGCCCGTGCTGCCGCCGCAAGTTTTCGTCAAATCGTACGGGTTGAGCGTCGGCCCGAAAACCGGATTGAACGTCTGCGAGCCCAGCCCCCATTCCGGCACATTCGTCTTTCCGATGACGATGGCCCCCGCTTTCTTTTCCCTTTCCACTACCAGGCAATCCAGCTGCGGAATGTGGTCCTTGTAAAGCGGCGAGCCGTGCGTCGTTCGAATCCCTTTCGTCTCGTGCAGATCTTTCACACCCACCGGAAGCCCGTGCAGCGGCCCCAGCCAATGCCCTTTCGCAATCGCTTCATCGGCCGCCGACGCTTGCGCCAACAGCTGCTCTTCCGGAACCAGCGTCACAATCGCATTCACTTTGGGATTCACGCGTGCAATTTGCTTCAGATGCGCTTGCATCACTTCGCGCGATGACATCTTTTTCTCGTGAATCAGCCCCGCAAGTTCCTTCGCGGACTGGAAGCACAGTTCATTTTCTGCCGAAGGTGGCGTCATGGTTTTGTTTGCATCAGGCAATTCCTTGGTTTCCGCAGAAGACCATAGCGGCGACACGCTCGCTGTCACTGCGGCGCTCGTGCCCAATTTCAAAGCCTCGCGCCGCGTGATTTTCTCACTCATCGAACCACCTCATCTAATACTTTGTTTAGAAATCTTAATCGTGTGTCATTCCGAGGAGCCTGCCTGCCGCAGGCAGGCGAAGCGCGCTTGCGGTGCTCTCCAGTCCGTTCTACGGAGCAACGAGGAAGTTGCTTTTTCCTTCGGATTCTCCGAAATCATAGCCCTTGCTCCGCCTGCCCAAGCGAGCAGGCGCAGACAGCTTATAGCGCAGCTCTACACCCCGGACAACTTTTCTCTCGCCAGCGCCAATGCGTTTTCCATTTGAGAAGAATCCGCAAGCTTCCCGCGCGCAAAGTCGCGCGCTCCGCCACCCTTGCCCGCAAATTTCTCGAACACCTGCTTGAGGAGAGCATTCATATCCTTTCCTGCCATGGGGTGTTGCGCAAAGAGTAGGTCACCCGCACCGGCTAGTCCGAGAAGCGCAACGGTCTTCTCCGTCATTGCGATCGCCGTGCCAAAGAAACCCAGATACTCGGCAGGAACGTCCTCGAAAGCGCGTGAGATGATGCGCAGGCTGTTTGCTTGAGCCCCAGGCGATTCCAGCGCAAGTGTGGCTTCTGCCCCCGCCAATCGCTCCAGCAGCGCACGAATTTTCTTGAAATTCGCGTCGCGCTCCGCCACCGCCCGCGCGGAGGAAGAAACCACATCCTCAGGAGCAGATTTCAATTTTTCCGCGACCTCGCGCAACAACCGAAAATCGCGCCGCGCCGCTTCTTCCGTCCGCGTACCGCACACAAATTCCACACGCCAATCTTGCCGGATTTTCGCGCAACCCCGCACCAGAATCATGCCAATCTGCCCCGTGCTTCTCACGTGCGTTCCGCCACAGGGCTGCAGCTCAACACCTTCAATCTCGATCGCGCGCAGTACTCCCTCGCGGTCCACTTCCTTCCGAACGCCAAGCCGCGACAATTCCTCTGCTGTTCCATAACGAACGCTCACGCAGCGGTCTTCAAAAATCATTTGATTTGCCGCGCGCTCCGCGCCTTCCAGAATTTCTTCCGACGGCTCTTGCCCGCGCACGTCGATCGTGCAAACTTCCACCCCCAAATGAAACGAAACCGTGGGCAAATTAAAATGCTTTTGAAACATGGCAGACAGCAAGTGCTGGCCCGTGTGCTGCTGCATGTGGTCGAAGCGCCGCGGCCAATTGATGGATCCTCTTACTTCGCCGAATTCCAGACGCCGGTCAACAAGGTGAACGATTTCGTCCTTTCGATCGGTCACCTTCAAAACTTGCGCATCGCCCAGCTTCCCGATGTCATGCGGTTGCCCGCCCGACGTGGGATAAAACGCCGTTTGAGCGAGGATTACTTCCCAGGCGGGAACTTTGGCCTGCGACGCCGTCGCAGCCGTGGCGGGCTCGCAACTCAAAACCTTCGCTGCAAATTCTTTTTGGAAGGAATCGTCGTAGTACAGCCTACGGGTTGCCATGATCTTGCTGGAAGTGCCGCTTCGTAGCACAGGCACTCCTGCCGGTGCGTTTTCTTGTCACTCTAGCCCTCACACTTGCAACGCCTTCTGCCACGCCTCCGAGTATTTGTACCCCGTACCGGTGTTGAACAAAACCACCGTCTCTTGCGGCTTGATCCAGCCGGAAGTCGCAAGTTTGCGCGCCGCGATCACGGTAGCGGCTCCCTCTGGCGCGGCAAATACCCCTTCTAGCGACGCCAGCTCCCTTCCCGCGTGAAGCATCTCGTTATCGGTCGCGGTGATCGCGGTTCCTTTAGTCCGTCGCAGCATGCTCAGGATTAACTGATCGCCTAGCGGTCCCGGCACACGCAATCCCGATGCAATCGTCGCAGCGTTCGGAAAAAATTGCGCCGAACTCTGGTGCGCTTCCCACGCCTTCACGATCGGCGCGCATCCTTCCGCCTGCACCGCCACCATGCGCGGCCGCTCCACGCCAATCCACCCCATGTCCTGCATCTCGTCGAACGCTTTGCACATTCCGATCAACCCGAC
>Ga0066667_10000806_pt1 | contig 11117 bp, 8 predicted proteins | sample GraSoiAngelo_116_FD_133943 | JGI IMG/M metagenome (GOLD analysis project Ga0066667, IMG submission 133943) | Grasslands soil microbial communities from the Angelo Coastal Reserve, California, USA - 14_0903_16_30cm | ecosystem: Environmental > Terrestrial > Soil > Grasslands | place: USA...
ACGAACTTGAGATCGAAGCCCGCGAGCTTCTCCTCGAAGGCCATGTACGACGGCACGGCGAAGCCCGCCGTGTACTCGCCCTTCGCGACGACCGTCGGCACGTCGCGGCTGCGCGCGGTGAAATGCCCGGTATTGGCGGCGAGCTTTTTGAGCCAATCCCAGCCCTTGTCCTCGCCGTGCATCGAGAGGATCACTTCGTACGTCGCGTTCGACGACGACGAGCGCGTGGGCGCGCACTGCGCGACCTCGCCCTTGAGCTTGGGCTGCAGCAGATCGTCCCAGTCCTTCGGCTCGGGGATGCCGAGGCGGTGGATCTTCTTGGGGTGATAGACCAGGCCATACGGCTCGAGCGCGGTGCCGATCCAGTAGCCTTCCGGGTCCTTGAGCGGGATCGGTTTGGGCTTGCCGATCGACGCGGGAATCGACTCCCACGCCTCGCGCGAGATGTCGACCTTCTGCAGGAGCTTTTGCTCCGCGAGCTTTTCGAACAGCGCCGATTCGCCGCCCCAGAAGATGTCGACCTCGGGTTTGCCCTTCCACTCGACGATGCGCCCATACGCGATCGGCGTGCCCGCCGGGATCGCGTTCACCTTCACCGTCACGTTCCACTTCTCCTTCGCGTACTCCGCGAAGGCCTTCAGCGCCGCGTCGTGGATGAACTTCGAGACCGGCGTGATGAAGTTCAGCTCGCTCTCGATCGGCGCCTGGGCGGAAGCCATGCTCGCCGCGAGCAGCGCCACCGCCGCCATCGCCAGCGTCAACGTTCGTCGCATCATCGTGCGCTCCTTCTCCGTCGATGCCCCGAGCCGACTCAGCTCCGGGCCCACTCGCGCGACCGTTCGACGGCGCGCTTCCAGTTCGCGTAGCGCTCGGCGCGCTCTGCCGCCGCCATCGCCGGCCGGAACGTCCGCTCGACCGCGTGACGCTCCGCCACCGCGTCGGCCGACCGCCAGAGCCCGGCGCCCAGCCCGGCGAGATACGCCGCGCCGAGCGCCGTCGTCTCGATGACGACCGGTCGATCCACGGCCGCGTCGAGCATGTCGGCCTGGAACTGGCACAAGAAGTCGTTGGCGACGGCGCCGCCATCGACCTTCAGCCGTCCGACGCTCGACTTCGCATCCGCGGCCATCGCGTCCAGGACGTCGCGGCTCTGAAACGCGATCGCCTCGAGCGCGGCGCGAACGATGTGAGCGCGCGTGGTGCCGCGCGTGACGCCGACGATGGTGCCGCGCGCGTGCTGATCCCAGTACGGCGCGCCGAGGCCGACGAAGGCCGGCACGAAGACGACTCCGCCCGTGTCGGGCACCGACCGCGCCAGCGCGTCGGTCTCCGCGGCATTCGCGATGATCGCGAGGCCGTCGCGCAGCCATTGCACGGCGGCGCCCGCGACGAACACGGCGCCTTCGAGCGCGTACGTGGTGTGCCCGCGGATGCGCCAGGCGATCGTCGTCAGCAGCCCGTGCGACGAGACGACGGGCCGCTCGCCGGTGTTGACCAGCGCGAAGCAGCCCGTGCCGTACGTGTTCTTCGCGGTGCCCGGCTCGAAGCACGCCTGGCCGAACAGCGCGGCCTGCTGGTCTCCCGCGATGCCGGCGATCGGCACGCCGCGCGGCAGCCAGCCGAGATCCGCCGTCTCGCCACACGGCCCGGACGAATCGACGATCTCGGGCAGCACCTCGCGCGGCACGTCGAACAGCGCGCACATCGCATCGTCCCAGTCGACGGTCGAGAGGTTCAGGCAGAGCGTCCGCGAGGCGTTGCTGACGTCGGTGGCGTGCACCCGACCGCGCGTGAGCTTCCAGAGCAGCCAGCTGTCCACGGTGCCGAACGCGAGCTGGCCGCGCGCGGCGCGGCGGCGCGCGTCGGGGACGTAGTTGAGGAGCCAGGCGATCTTCGTTCCCGAGAAGTAGGCGTCGAGCACCAGCCCGGTGCGCTGCCGCACGGCCGGCTCGTGCCCCTGGGCGCGGAGTCGGTCGCAGGTGGCGGCGGTGCGGCGGCATTGCCAGACGATCGCGCGATGGATGGGCGCGCTCGTGGCCCGATCCCAGACGATCGTGGTCTCTCGCTGGTTGGTGATGCCGATGGCGCCGACGTCGTCGCCGCGCAGCCCCGCGGCCTCGAGCGCCTGCGCGGCCGCGCGCTCGACGCTGGTCCACAGCTCCTCGGGATCGTGCTCCACCCAGCCCGGCCGTGGATAGTGCTGCGGCACCTCCGCGTAGCCGCGGGCGCGGACGCCGCCCTCGGGATCGACGACCAGCGCCGTCGAACCGGTCGTCCCCTGATCCAGCGCGAGCACGAAGCCCGGCGGCATCGTCGGGAGGCTATCACACAGCCGCGCGCCGCCGACGTCTCACGCGCGGCCGAGCGTGCGCAGCGCGAGGTCGGGACGGTCGCTCGTCAGCACGTCCACGCCGAGCGCGATGAGCCGGCGCATCTCCGGCTCGTCGTTGACGGTCCACGCGCCGACGCTCACGCCCGCCGCGCGCGCGGCATCGATCACGCTGGCGTCGATCAGCGTGTGCTTGAGGCCGACGTCGGTGGCGCCGAAGCGCAGCGCCCACGTCACCGTGTCGGCGGGGCGCGCCCGGGCGAGCCGCACGTGCATCGTGGACACGAGCAGCGTCGTGCGCAGCCGCGGCACCAGCTCGCGCGCGCGCTCCACGACGGCGGGGTTGAACGACATGACGTTGGCGCGTTCGAGCACGCCGGCGTGCGAGAGCGCCGCGATCACGCGCTCCTCGATGCCCTTGTAGCGCGCGCCAGGCCGGATGCGCGAGCGCGGGAAATAGCGCACCCCGAGGCCGCGTCCCGGCACCTTGACCTCGACCAGCACGCCGCCATTGGCGGCGGCCACCACGGCGAGCACCTCGTCGAGCATCGGGACGTGCTCCGTCGTCAGGCGTCGATCCGGGCCGCGCAGTCGCGCGCGCCGCAGCTCGGCGGCGGTGCGCGTGCGCACGCGGCCACGCCGGTCGGTGGTGCGACGCAGCGTTGCGTCGTGGATGACCACCAGCGCGCCGTCGGTGGCGAGGTGCACGTCCAGCTCCACGAGATCGGCACCGAGCGCCAGCGACTCGCGGAAGCCGCGCAGGCTGTTCTCGGGCCACAGCCGCCCGCCGCCGCGGTGCGCGGCGATCAAGGTCGCCGGTCTCACTTCTCGGTCTCGATGAGACCTTTCACGAACCAGCGCTGCATGGCCACGATCACGGCCACGGGGGGCAGGAGCACCATCATCGCGGCGGCCATCGCGATGTTCCACTCCGGCAGCTGCGAGGTGCGCGGCACGAGTATCTCGATCCCGATCACCGCGGTGCGCATGTCGGGCGTATTCGTGATCATCAGCGGCCAGAGGTAATCGTTCCAGCCGTAGACGAAGAGGATCACGAACAGGGCGGCCATGTTGGCCTTCGAGAGCGGCAGCAGGATCGTCCACAGGAAGCGCAGCGGTCCGGCGCCGTCCAGCTGCGCGGCCTCGGCGAGCGAATCGGGGATCGTGCGGAAGAACTGGCGGAAGAGGAACGTGCCGGTGGCCGAGGCCATCAGCGGGACCGTGAGCCCCCAGTACGTGTTGACCCAGCCGAGCACGCTCACGACCTGGTAGGTCGACACGATACGCACGGGCACGGGCAGCATGAGCGTGACGAAGATCATCCAGAAGACGACGTGCTTGCCCCGAAAGTCGAAGTACACGATGGCGAAGGCCGAGAGCAGCGAGATGGCGATCTTCCCGGCGGCGACGCCGAGCGCGACGATCGCGCTATTGATGAGCATCCGGCCCATCTGCGCGCGTTGCCAGGCCTCGGCGTAATTGGCGAAGAGCGCCGTGGACGGCCACGGCGTCGGCGGCATCGTGGTGACCTGCGCCAGCGTCTGCGTGCTGATGACGAACGCGTAGTAGAGGGGAAATGCGAGCAGCGCCACGGCGGCGGCGAGGATCGCGTGCGCGGTGAACGCGTGCCAGTCGCGGCGCCGCACGCGCCGCCCCGACGCGACGTCGATCGCGGCGGGCTGGGCGAGCGTGCGCGCCATCAGTAGGTCACCTTCTTTTCGGCGAACCGGAACTGGACGGCCGTCAGCGCGATCACGAGCGCCATCAGCACGACGGACTGCGCCGCCGAGTAGCCGAGCTGCAGCCCCTCGAAGCCGTCTTTCCACGCGCGGTAAACCATGATCGACGTCGCGTCGCCGGGACCGCCCTGCGTCACGGCGTGCACGAGGCCGAAGGTGTCGAAGAACGAGAACGTCATGTTGAGCGTGAACAGGAAGAACGTCACCGGCGAGAGCAGCGGGAACACGATCGCAAAAAAGCGGCGGATCGGCCCGGCGCCGTCCACGCTCGCCGCTTCGAGCACGGAGGTCTCGAGGGCCTGCAGCCCTGCCAGATAGAAGGCGAGGTTGTAGCCGAACTGCTTCCAGATGGCGGCCACGATGAGCAGTGACATGGCGACCCAACCTTTGAGGAACCAGTTGAACTGGTACGTGGTCGCGAACGACAGCAGCCACGGCAGGATCCCGTACGACGGGTGGAAGACGAACAGCCAGATGATGCCCGCGATGGCGGGCGCGATGCCGTACGGCCACAGCAGCAACGAGCGGTAGATGGCCAGCCCGCGGATCTTGGCGTTGGCGAGCGAGGCGAGCAGCAAGGCCAGCGCCAGTCCGACGAACGTCACCACGAACGAGAACACGAAGCTCGTGAGCGCCGAGCGCAGGTACGCGTCGTCGCGGAAGAGACGCTCGAAATTCGTGAGCCCGACGTAGATCAGGCGATCACCGAACGGTGACGCGCGATAGAGCGACAGCCGCAGCGAGTCGAAGGCGGGCCAGAAGAAGAAGACGACGGTGATGAGCACTTGAGGCGCGACGAGCAGGTAGGGCAGCCACCGGTTGGGAAAGACGCTGCGCTTCATGCGGTGGCCGCCCCGCGCACCTCTATTTATAGAGCGCGGCGAACTCCTTCAGGATGTCGGTCGACTTCGCCGCCGCGTCGTCCAGACCCTGCTTCGCCGTCTTCTTGCCGCTGAAGATATTCTCCATCTGCTCTTCGATCGCATCACGGACGGAGGGGAAGTTGCCGAGCCGGATCCCCTGGCTGTTCGGCGTCACCTTGCCCGCCTGCATCTGTCGGATCGCCGTGCGCTGCTCGGGGTGCTTGGTGAAGTGGCCGGCCGCGTCCATCGCCTTCACCGCGCTGTTCGAGATCGGCAGGTAGCCGGTCACGCCCGCCCACCACGCCTGGTTCTCGGTGGACGCGAGGTACTTGAAGAACTGCGCGACGCCCTTGTACTCCTCGGGCTTCGCGCCCTTGAGCACCCACAGCGTGGCGCCGCCGATGATCGAGGAGCCCTGCGGATATCCGGCCAGACGCGGCAGCGGCCCCGTCGCCCACGTGAACTTGCCCTCGGAGGCGCGCGTGAGATTGCCGATGTAGGCGGAGGACGACAGAAACACGCCGCACTCGCCGTTGCCCATGTTGGCCTCGGCCTTGTTGAGGCGGCCGTTGTAGGTGAACCACCCTTCCTTCGCGCCGCGCTGCAGCAGCTCCATCATCTTCACGCCGAAGGGCCCGTTGATCTTCAGCGTCGTCGCCAACCCGTCGAAACCGTTCGCGTGGTCGGCGAAGGGCTGGTCGTGCAGCGCGTGCATGTTCTCCACGAGCGTCCACGAGGGCCACGCCGCGCTGAATCCGCACTTGGCCCCCGAGGCCACGAGCTTCTTGGCGGCGGCCTCGACCTCGTCCCACGTCGCGGGCGCCTTGTCGGCGAGGCCGGCCTTCTTGAAGAGATCCTTGTTGTAGAACAGGATCGGCGTGGACGAGTTGAAGGCCATCGAATAGAGGTTGCCGCCCTGCGAGTAGTAGCTCTTCACCGATGCGATGACGTCGTTCCAGTCGATCGTCACGCCGTGATCCTTCACGAGCTGAAACACGGGGTACACGGCGCCCGACGAGAGCATCGTCTGCGTGCCGACCTCGTACACCTGCACGATGTGCGGCGGCTGCTTGGCGCGATACGCGGCGATGGCCGCGTTGAGCGTGTCGGGATACGAGCCCTTGTAGACCGCCTTGACCTCGTAGTCGTTCTGGGAGGCGTTGAACTTCGTGGCGATGTCGTTGACCCGCTCGCCGAGCACCGCCGTCATCGCGTGCCACCACTGGAGCTCGGTCTTGGCGAGCGCGGCCGACGGACTGACGAGGACGGCAGCCGCGACGAGCGCGACGGTGCGCGCGAGGAGCGACGTCATGCGTGCCTCCAGGCTCGGAGTTCTCGAACGGCGGTGCCGCACTATAGCACAGCGCGTGGGGCGCGCCGGCGACGCGCGGACTACGGTTTGGCGGCGCTGATCCAGGCCGTGATCGCGTCGATGACGCGCTCCTCGATGCCGAAGTAGCCGTGCGGAGCGAGCGGCTCGCACGCCTCGGACTGCGGCGCGTCGCCGCCGGAGAACGTCAACAGCTCGCGCTTCGGCGCCGCCGACAGCCGCCGCATCGCCCAGCTCGTGTCGGCGTAGCGGCTCACGCGGCAGGCGTCGTCGCGATGGTGGACCATCAGGACGGGAACGCGGATACGGTCGAGCGCCACGTCCTGCAGCGACTCGCCCATCTCGCGGCTGACGCCCGTGACGCTGGACGTGAGCACGATGCCGTCGGGCCCGCCCTGGCTGAGCCGCGCGGCGACCGCCGCGGCCGACACGCTGCCCATACTCGTGCCGACGAGCCACACCGGCACGTCGGCCTCGGCGCGCAGCGTGGCGATGAGCGCTCGCACGTCGGTCGCGTGCTCGGCGCTGGTGCGGAAGCGCACGAGCGCCTCGCTCGTGCGGTCGGAGGGCACGTCGGGCACCGCGACCAGAAAGCCGCGCTCGGCGAACCGCTGACGACTGCGGACGAGGAAGTTGGTGTTGCGCGGGCTCACTGCGCCGCGCTGCAGGCCGAGGGCGCCGCGGCCGCCCATGAAGAGGATGAGGCTCGCTGCGGGCGCGCGCGAGGGACGAATCAGCACGAACGATTCGGTCACGGGTGGGCGACTCGCGATCGTTCGGATGGTTTCGTCGAGCGCGCCGGCGGAGGCCGGCACGAGCAGCAGCAGGACGAGGACGAGGCCGCGGATCACGCCAGCGCGCGGCGCGAGCGGGCCACGTGCGTGTGATAGGCCTCGAGCTCGGCGTCGAGACGCCGCGATGACCAGCCGAGGAGCGCGGCCATGCGGCGCCCGATGGCGTCCGCGCAGTCGTCGCCCTGACAGCGGCTCGTCCCGATGCCGGTGCGGCGCAGCAGGAAGTCCTGGAGCGACACCGTCAGCTCCTCGTGGACGGCGTGGTACAGCTCGGCGACGATGTCCGCGTTGTGCGGGCAGAGGCGGTCGGTGCCGCCAGGCACCTTGCCGGCCAGCTCGACGACGCGCGGATAGACGCGCCCATAGGTGGTGACCAGCGTTTCCAGCGTCGCGCGATCGAGCTCGGTGCCCGCCATCTCACCGGAGACGTCGAGCCAGGCGCGCGCCTCGACCTGTCCCACCTCCTGGTCGACGCCGTCGAGCGTGCGCTCTCCCGTCAGACCCGGGCGCGGCCGGCCCAGCGCGCTCGACACGCGGTCGCCCAGCTGCTCGGCGAGGCTACGGAAGCACGTGAGCTTCGTACCGGTGATCGAGAGAAAACGCCCGCCCTCCTCCTCCACGATCCGGTGCGCCCGCGAGACCTTCGTCGCGGCCTTGCCGGGCTCGTACGACAGCGGGCGCACCCCCGCGTACGTGTAGCGCACCTCCTCGCGGCGCACGCGCGGATCCGGCAGCGCCTTTCGCGCCTCGGCGAGCAGGTAGTCCACCTCGTCACGCGTGGCGTGCACGCGATCGAGATCGCCGTCGAAGTCCGTGTCGGTGGTGCCGACCAGCGAGAACTCCCGCCACGGAATGATGAAGATCATGCGGTCGTCGCTGGTCGACTGGTAGACCGCCCGCTCGGTCATCCGCGGCAACAGGCAATGGATGCCCTTGGTGCGGCGCAACAGACGCTCCCCTCGCTCGGCCACGCCGGCCACGGCGCGCACGGCATCCACCCACGGGCCCGAGGCATTGACCAGCACGCGCGCACCGAGGCGCGCCGTCGTGCCCGTCAGCAGATCTCGGGCGATGACACCGACGATCGTGCCGCCGGCGTCGCGCGTGACCTCTTCGACCTGGCAGTAGTTGAACGCGCGCGCGCCGTGGCGGCAGGCGGACAGCACGTTCTCGAGGCACAGGCGCTCGGGCGACAGCAGCAGATCGTCGAAGTAATAGCCCGCGCCGCGCAGATCGTCGGGCCGCAGCCCGGGCTCGAGGCTGAGCGCGTCGATCGGCGGCAACACGCGGTAGCGCTCGCGGTCGCGGCCCGGCGTGAGCCAGTCGTACAGCGTCAGCCCGATGCGTACCTTGATGACACCGCGCGTGGAATCCCGATAGATCGGCACGAGGAACGGCAACGGCCGCACGAGATGCGGGGCGAGGCGGCGCAACCGCTCGCGCTCCGCCAGCGACTCGCGCACGAGCGCGAAATCGAAGAGCTCGAGATAGCGCAGCCCGCCGTGCACGAGCTTGGAGGAGCGCGACGTGGTGCCGGCGCCGAAGTCGCCGCGATCGACGAGCGCCACGGCGAGGCCACGCATGGCCAGGTCGCGCGCGACGCCGGCGCCCGCCATGCCGCCGCCGATGATGACGACGTCGTACTCGGCGTCGAGGAGCGGCTGGGGACGCGCCGTCATCGGATCAAATCTCGAATCGATGGTAGCACGAGGTCCGGCGCGATCTCGGCCACGCGCGGGTCGTCGGCGCGCGTCACGCCGGACAGCACGAGCACGGTGGCGAGTCCGAGCCGCTTGCCCATCACGATGTCGGTCTCGATGCGATCACCGACGATCACCGCGTCGCGCGCGTCCACGCCGAGCCGCGCGAGCGCGACCTCGAGGATGATCGGCGACGGCTTGCCGACGATCACGCTCACCGTCTCGCCGGTCACGGCCTCCACGGCCGCCATCATTCCGGCGCAGTCGGGGATCTCGCCGCCCTCGACGGGACACGTGCGATCGGGATTGGTGGCGATGAGCCGCGCGCCGCGCCGCACGGCCTGCAGCGCCGTGTTGAGCTTGGCGTAGTCGAACGTGCGATCGAAGGCGATGACGACCCAGCGCACGCGCTCGTCCCGGCGCACCTCGAATCCGTGCGCGGTCAGCTCCGCCACCAGCGGTGGCTCGCCGATCACGAACACCGGCGCGCCGACATCGAGCGTGGCCAGATGCCGCGCCAACACCAGCGAGGAATTGATCACGTCCTCCGCCGCTGCCGGCACGCCGAGCCGCGTGAGCTTGGCGGCGTAATCAGCGCGCGTCTGCAGCGGCTTGTTCGACAAGAACACGACGCGGCGCCCGTCGCCGCGCAGCGCCGCGATCGTCTCCACCGCCCCCGGCACCAGCGCCTCCCCGACATAGATGGTCCCGTCCAGGTCCAACAACCACCCCCGATGCGGCAGTCGCACCATCAGGTATAGCGACCGGTGGCTACGGTGACGCCTGCGCCGGCCGTGCGGGTGCCGTGCGCACGCCGTATGGCGAGAATCACCGCCTTGCCGTCCGAGCCGCCGGCTTTGCCGGCGCAATCGAATTCTGGGGGAGGTATCGGAGGGGGCCGTCCAGGCCCCCTCCGAAGATGGATGGGGGGTCGCGCGAATCGAGCCCGAGCGAGCGAGCGGCGTACCGGCGAGCCATTTCGGCGACAGCGCGGCAGCCGCACGCCCGCAGCGCGCACCGCCATACGCGGCACCGCCACTACCGGAGCAGCGGCGCGACGGCGACCTGCGCGAGATCCGCAAACGGCGCCGGCATCACGCCGAGCAACACGATGCCGATGAGGGCGATGGCGAGCGCGACGCCCCCCGCGAACGAGGGCACGATCCGCACGTCGGCGCCCTCCGGCTCGCGCATGTACATGTAGACGATCACGCGCAGATAGTAGTAGGCGGCGACGGCGGAGTTCAGCACGCCGAGGACGGTGAGCCACACGTACCCGGCGCGGACGGCGGAGCCGAAGAGATAGAACTTCGCGACGAAGCCGGCGAGCGGCGGGATGCCGATCAGCGAGAGCAGGAAGACGCCGAGCGTGGCCGCCAGCACCGGATGGCGTCGCGCCAATCCCGCGTAGTCCCCGACCTCGACCGCCTCGCCATCGGAGCGCTCCACCAGCAAGATGGCGCCGAACGCGCCGGCCGTGGTGAACGTGTACGCGAGCAAGTAGAAGAGCACGGCGCCCGCGCCGGGCACGCCGCCGGCCACCAACCCCACGAGCATGTAGCCGACGTGCGCGATCGAGGAGTACGCGAGCATCCGCTTGAGGTTCGACTGGGCGATGGCGATGACGTTGCCCGCCGTCATGCTGACGACGGCGATCGCCCACAACAGCACGCTCCAGTCGGGCTGCGCGGCCTTGAGCGCGACCGTGAGCACGCGGATCAGCGCGGCGAACGCCGCCGCCTTCGAGCCGGTGGCGATGAGCGCGGTCACCGACGTCGGCGCGCCCTCGTACACGTCGGGCGCCCACATGTGGAACGGCACCGACGAGATCTTGAACCCGAAGCCGACCAGCAGCAGGCCGAGGCCGATCGTGATCAGCGTGTCGCGCGGTCGCGTCGCGGCGGCGGCCGCGATCCGGTCGAAGTTGGTCGAGCCGGTCGCGCCGTAGATCAGCGCGACGCCATAGAGCAGAAAGCTCGTCGCGAAGGCACCGAGCAAGAAGTACTTCATCGACGCCTCGCCCGACGCCAGGCGCTGCTTGAAGAGGCCGGCCATGACGTAGAGCGAGAGCGACATGAGCTCGATGCCGAGGAAGACGACGAGCAGGTCGCCCGCGGAGGCCAGCAGCATCATGCCGGACGTCGAGAACAGCAGCAGCGCGTAGTACTCGCCCGACTCGATGCCGTTGCGCCGCAGGTAATCGATCGAGAGCAGCACGGCGAGCGCGGCGGCGTAGCCGATCACCACGTGGAAGAAGAGCGCGTAGTTGTCGAGCAGCACCATGTCGCGAAACGCGCGGGTCTCGTGATTCCAGAGCGCGATCGACGCCACCAGCGCGCCCACGAGGCCGGCCAGCGCCACG
>Ga0066667_10000807_pt1 | contig 11115 bp, 11 predicted proteins | sample GraSoiAngelo_116_FD_133943 | JGI IMG/M metagenome (GOLD analysis project Ga0066667, IMG submission 133943) | Grasslands soil microbial communities from the Angelo Coastal Reserve, California, USA - 14_0903_16_30cm | ecosystem: Environmental > Terrestrial > Soil > Grasslands | place: USA...
ACCATCGAATCCTACGATTCAGCGGCGGCCTATGAAGACCCGACCAACATCGTTCGGCGCAACGGCTTCCAGTACGCGCCCGCTGGAGGAATCGGCGGTGGTGGGGGGTCCAACCTGGCCGGGATACCGATCAACGCGAAGTGGATTGCGAAGCTGAGCGGGTCATATCGGCTGCCGTACGACGTCAACGTGGCCGCGACGGGCGATTTGCGCCAGGGGTACCCCTTTGCGCAAGCCGTCAACATCCCCTCGCGACCCAATCGAGCCCCAGCGATCGCCGTGCTGCTCGACCCGGTCGGTTCGAAAAGGTTCCCGAACTTCGCGACCATGGACTTCCGGCTGGATAGAGCCTTCAACGTTGGGGGGATGAAGTTGCTGCCGTCGTTCGATATGTTCAACCTGTTCAATGCGAACACCGTGATGGGGCGACGGACGAATCAGAACGCCGCGAACGCAAACCAGGTCTTCGGGATCCTGGCGCCGCGGATCGCGCGGATCGGGATGATGGTCAACTTCTGACGGATGGCGAAATCCTGACACCGCTTTAGAGCGACCCCGCCTCCAACGCCCGGCTTGCGGCCAACTGATACACGCCGGGCGCGCGCATGGTCGCGTAGCCTTCGGCCACCAGCGCACGGTTTCCACGTCCGGCGTCTGGCCGCGGCAGGCCTGTCACGCGGGCCATCTCGCCGGGAATCGTCATTCCCGCTCCCGCCAGAAAGCAGCGGGCGATTTCCCGCAGGGCGGTGTCCCGACTCACGCGCCGGGCCAGCGCTTCCGGAAACCGTCCGACGCCAACGGTCCAGATGTAAGTGAACTTCGGTTGATAGAAGACCTGGCTCGGCACCACGATCATGGCGGCCTGGAGTTCATCCACGCCTCTGGTGAACGCCTTGCGGTCTTTCACACCGGATGCATCGCGCAGATCCGACGTGCTCATCTCCCATTCCTTGCGGAGCACGCTCAGGATCGCCCGCGCGTCTCTGCTCAGTCGCCGTTTCTCCTCCGATCGGCGCACCCCCCAGACAGCGTGAAAGTAGGGGATCATGCGCGGCGCGAGGAACATGGTTTTGCCGCGGGCGAATTTGGCGTAGTACACCTTGCCGCGTCCCACGACCTCGTCCTTCAACACCCAGGTGAGCGAGGCCTCGGGGTCTTTCTGCACGTTGCGTGGCATCACGGCATCGCGGCGCCCACAGACCGCCACGTAGAGTGACGGGCCTGGTCGCCGGGAATCGGTCAGGCACGCGGCGAATCCGATCTGTTCGATGAAGCGTTCCGCGTCGAGGGCGGTCTCGACCTGCCGCGTCCCTTCGCGGTGCCAGCGCTCATCGCGGTACTCTTCGATCTCCGCTGGAATCTCTGGCTTGGGTCTCATGAAGGCGGACAGTGAATATTACCGGGTCGCGGGTGTTGGCGTCTCACGCCTTCGGCTCGTCTCGCGTCAACGTTCGCGGTCATCACAATCATTCAGGAATCGCGGTGCGTTTGACTATGAGCGTGTCCGAGAACTGTGAACACGCTCCTGGGCCGAGCGCTGACGCAACTGACCGCTCGATCCAGGTGACCGCAGTTGCGCTGCGCAGCGACCTTTTTCCCTGATAACGAACGTCGTGCGACAACTCGCGGCGTCAGCGCGGCGCGGGCTGATCACGTCAGGTTCCGCAGAGCGTCTCGGCGCGTCCACATCTGCCGTGTCGGCAACCAATTCCAGCCACGTCAGTGAAGCGTGGTGTTCGGCCCACGGCTTGCCCTGCCACGGGCGTCCCTGGATCGCATCGCTCCCTCGGACGCGATCGCTCCGCAGAGAGGCGCGCTGAATCCATGGTCTTCAGTCAACCCGATTTTCAAGGAGGATTCGATGCTCAGAAACGCTCTGACGATCGTCGCCGCCGCATCGCTGCTCGCCACACTGCCGTCAGCCTTCGCTTCGGCGCAGGGCAAGCCGGCAGGTGCGGCCTCGAAGCCGGCGCCGGCCATCACCGTCAATATCAACACGGCGTCCGCCACCGACCTCGAAGGGCTTCCCGGCATCGGCGCCAAGACCGCCGCGCGCATTCTCGAATACCGGCAGAAGAACGGGCCGTTCAAGAAAGTCGAGGAGCTGATGAACGTCCGCGGCGTCGGGGAGAAGAACTTCCTGAAGCTGAAGCCGCAGCTCACCGTGGGCACCGCGAAGGCCAATCACGATCACGAGGACCAGCAGTAATGGAGCGAGGCCCGGCCGCCGCACGCGGCCGGGCCTTCCAGCCATCAGCCCTTGGAGTCAACAGATGTAGGGCGAGCCTTTTCACGCTCGCCGGCCACGAGGGTCATGACACACCATCCGGCCTGCCAAGGCTATTCGTTGATGGAGCTCATGTTCGCGACGGGCATAGGCGTCACGATGAGCGCGGTCGCGGTGCCGCAGTACTTCGCCGCGATAGACGACTTCCGCGCGGCCGGGGCGACGCGCTACATCTCGTCCCGGCTCCAGCGCGCTCGAATGGAAGCCGTTGTGCGTTCGACGGAGGTGGCGATGCAGTTCGCCGAAACGATCGGCGGCTATGGGTATGCGGTGTATCGAGACGGCAATCGCAATGGCGTGCTCACGCGTGACATTCAGGACGGCATCGATCGCCTCATCGCGCCGATCGAGCAGTTGCCGGAGCAATTCTCCGGCGTCGATTTCGGCGCGATACCGGGACTGCCGCCCGTCGACGCGGGAGGCACGCCGCCAGGCACCGACCCCATTCGACTGGGCGCCGGCAGCTTCGCGAGCTTCTCTGCGGCCGGCACTTCGTCCTCGGGCACGGTGTACATCCGCAGTCGCCGGGGCGCGCAATACGCCGTCCGCATTCTTGGCGAAACCGGCAAGACGCGGATGCTGAAATTCGACCTCGGCACACGCAAGTGGAGGCCGCTATGAGTCACTCGATAGCCAACCGCCGCCAGACGCGCCGTCGCCGCCATATCGACGAGCACGGCATCATAGCGGCTCGCGTCCAGCCGGGGCAACGCGCACGGCTGATCGACGTCTCCGCCGGGGGCGCGCTGATCGAGACGAGTCATCGTTTGTTGCCCGGCTCTTCAGTGGAGCTTCATGTGGAAACCAACAGTCGCCGCACCAGTCTTCGCGGCCGCGTCTTGCGCTGCGCCGTGGTCAGGGTTCGACCGACGTGGATGTGCTACGAAGGCGCGATCGGCTTCGATCACCATGTGCCGTGGTTCGTCGACGAGGCTGGGTATGCCGTGCCCTCGGTCAATATGCGCTCCGCGCAGCCCTATCGGGGAGACGCTACCCCCCACGTGCTTTGACATGTCGCCAGGCCTCGCTGATTTTCACTGCATTCTCGAGACTGGCGCCGACGCGGCCGTTGGCACTCAATTTGGTTTGTGCGCCGCCACACAAAGAAGGAGTCACGACATGACGGCGCTTGCTTCGTGCCCGCAGCCGGGGCCCATGCTTTCACACACGCCGCGGCAGCGCGACCGCCGGCAGGCGTTCGCCGAGTTGCTGGCGGCTCTCACACGGTCGCTCGATCGGCGCAACGACATCTCGCTCATGCGAGGCGCCTTCGAAGAAACGCTTCGACACATCGTCGCCGTGCGAACCATCCAGTTGCGCGAAGCCGGCAGCCGGTGGGCGAATCGGCCCGGCGTCGTGTGCGAGCCCGAGTCGATCGCGCTCGAGGTCCCCGGCACCGATCCGGCCCTGCCGGGATTACTGGAAGCGACCTTCGATCCAGGTTGCTGCCTCGGCGAATGGGACTTTCAGATGCTCGGGCTGGCCGCGCACGTCGGCGCCCTCGTGCTGGAAATCGAACGCTCGCGCCTGCAGCTCATCCGCGCGGGGCTGCTCAATTCCGGTCGCGTGCGGCGCGACGGCGCGGCGCCGCTCATTGGATCGACGATGATCATGCAGACGCTGCGATCGACGATCGAGCGCGTCGCCGCCACCGACTTCACCGTGCTCATCGAAGGCGAAAGCGGCGTGGGCAAGGAGCTCGTCGCGCGTCAAATCCACGATCTGAGCCGGCGCCGGAACGGCCCGTTCGTCGCAATCAACTGTGCGGCGCTCGTGGAGACGCTGCTCGAGGCCGAGCTGTTCGGCATCGAAGATCGCACGGCCACCGGCGTCCGTGGCCGGCGTGGCAAGTTCGAGGCCGCCGACGGAGGGACGCTCTTTCTCGACGAGGTCTCGGACCTCTCGCTCGCGGCCCAGGCCAAGCTGCTGCGCGCCGTCCAGGACCTCGCGATCGAGCGCGTGGGCGGCCACAACACGCATCGCGTCGACATCCGAATCGTCGCGGCGACCAATCGCAGCCTCTCGGAGCTGGTCGAGCGGCGCGTGTTTCGTCCGGATCTGTTCTACCGATTGAGCGGCGTCGACGTCCACGTTCCCGCGCTGCGCGAGCGGCGTACCGACGTCGTGGAGCTGGCCCGCTATTTTCTCGAGCGACACCGATCCACGCGGGCGCTGCGGCTGTCGGCGGGCGCGGCCGACGCGCTCACGTCGCACGACTGGCCGGGCAACGTCCGCGAGCTCGAGCGGCTGATGGAGCGCGCCGTCACGCTCGCCGAGTCGGACACCCTCGAGCTCGACGATGTGCCGCCAACAGTCCGCGGCGATTACGCCACGGCGCTCGGGCCCTCGCTGCGGCGCAACGACACGCTCAGAGCATGGGCGAGCCGGTACGCGCGGCTGGTGCTCGATCGCTGTCACGGTAACAAGCGCGAGACCTGCCGCGCGCTGGATATCAGCTACCACACGCTCCAGTCGTACTTGCGATTTCCCATCCACGATCCGGTCACTCAGGAGCCGTGGCGGGAAGCGTACGAAGCGGCGAGCGTGGAGGCGGAGTCGCCCGTGTGATTCGAGCTCGCGGCGCCCGATAAGCGTCGCATGCGCCGGGTGTCTCCGGCGAACTCAGGAAACGAGACAGGGCAGCATCACGCTGCGAGGTCGCACGTTTGCCTCATGCGGAGCCCACCGCGGCTATCCGCGGACCTCGGGTCCAAGGAGTCGGGTATGACAACTCACCTCAAGCGACTGCTGCGCCACACGCCGATCGTCCTGGCGATGGCCTTCCTGCTCGGCAGCAGCAGGCCCGCACATGCCGGATGCATGATTGCATTCGCCGACTGTGCAGTCCGCGCTGCCGCGGAAACCAGCTACTGGCGCTCGGGATTTGCGACCGCCGATTGCGAGCTGGAACTGGCCGATTGCGTGCGGCGAGCGCTGATCGGTCGGTAGACCCTTCCAGCCGGGCGAGCATGGCTCGCCCGGCTTCGAGGCTTTCTTATGCCAGCCCTTGTTGTGATCGCCTTGTCGATGGCTGGAGCGGCCGGCCAGCTCCGCGTCCACACTTCGAGCACGCGGATGCCGTCGAGCCTCATAGTAGGCCGCGCCGTCTGTTCTCACGGGACCTGGTTGCTGACCGAGCACAGGGATCTAATTCTCGTCACCCATCCGGCACGTCAGGTCACCGTCCAGCGGCTCGAAGGATTGCGCACCAACGATCGCCTTTGGGGTCTAGCCTGCCTGACCGACGGCACGCTGTGGTCGCTCGCGACGCCGCGTGTGCTGATCCGGATAGGTGCCGAGGGTGTCGTGCGCGAGCGGGTCGAACTGCGGTTTCCTCGCGTGGCCGTGTTCGGCTGGACGGATCGCCTGCTGTTCATCGACCTGCCCCTGCTCGTCGCGAAGCCGTTGCTGGCCACGGCTATCCCGCGCTCGCGGGGCGAATCGATGCCGTGGCCGCGATTCCTCGGGCGCGCCGCCGAGGCGCGCGCGGATCTGATTGCGCGCAATCTCGTCAACTGCGGCATCGGGAGCGGTCGCCGTCTGCCATGCTGGTTCGCCGACGAGCGGCGGGTCATCGTGTCTGACGGCACAAGTGCGAACACGGTTTCGTTTGCGGCCCTCGCTGCGCGAGACGTCGCCGCGGCCACGCCGATCTGGGACCTCGCGATGGGTGGCGCCGACACGTTGTGGCTGCTCGCCAGCGCGCGTGGGACCGCCGGTGGGGCCGTGTCCGGAGCACGCCTCATCAAGACGGACGGCCGTGGCACCGAGCTCGCAACGCTTGTGCTCCTTCCGTCAGCTCGCATCATCGTCGCGGCCACCGACACGGCCTGTGTGCTGCTGACCGTCGAGGGAAGTCTGATGGAGGTCACCGGGTGATGCACCACCTCTCCCCGCTCAGATTCTTCTGGGTGATCCTGCGGCCACGCCGCGCCACGATGGCGGCGTTGCTGACGGTCCTCGTCTATGCCTCATATCTGGCGTCGATGAGCGCCGACGGCTTCGATCAGGCGCTCTCGCTGATTCTCCTGACGCAACTGATCGTCGCGTCAACGGGCTATCGCGATCGTCTCGTCCGCGGGCATTTCGACGCGATTCTCGCCGGCCGCCGCCGCCGCGAGCCGGTCGCGCTCGCTCACGCGGTGCTGTCGATGGTGCCGGGCCTCGTCTTGTGGCTGACCTTCGGCGCGGTGCAGCATCTCGTCACGTCGCATCGGTCGATCGCGATGATGCCCGGCGGTCTGGTCACATTCGCATACGCCTCGGTGGTTGTCTGGGCCTTGTCGCTCCGGCTTGGCCGAAACTCCGGAGGCGTGCTCTGGGTCTTCGTCGCGTTCGTCCTCGCCGCAGCGGGGAAGGTGCACGTGCTGCGTGAGGCATATGGAACATCGAGCGCCAGCCTGATGGTCACCACGCGTTCGATCGCGGCCGCCCTGGCGTTTCCCCTGGTGATGCTTGGCAACGACGGCTACGTGGAGCCTGCGGTATTGCTTGGCGTGTGTACCGCCGCTGCCGTGGTGCTCCTTTCGGGCATCTGGATGATCGTGCGCTTCGATGCGCCGCTGAAGGACCCGGCGTGATGCTTCGGGGCGAGCTCGAGGACGTCACCAAATCGTACGGCCGCCACACCGTGGTCCGCGACGTCTCCCTCGCGGTTGGCCCAGGCGAGATCGTGGGGCTGATCGGTCCGAATGGTGCCGGCAAGACCACGCTGCTGCGGCTCTTCGCAGGGCTGATTCGACCGACTCGCGGGGCCGTGCGCATTCCTGCCGCCGATCGCCCGGCTCTCGTTCGCTACTTTGCAGGTGAGCACTCGCTCCCACCAGAGGTGAGGACCAACCGATGGCTCGCGCTATGGTCCGCGCCGGCGATGGCCCGCGCTGACGGTCGGAGGATCGCCGGAACCCTGGGGACGCTGTCCCGGGGCACACGCCAACGCGTCGGTCTCGAGGCGATGCTTGCGGATCCGGACGTCGTGCTCTTGCTGCTCGATGAGCCCTGGGAAGGGCTCGATCCGGACGCGAGCCGCTGGCTGTCGGAGGAATTGTTGAAGCGTCGCGCGGCTGGAGCCGGCGTCATCGTGTCCTCTCATCGGATTCACGATCTCGCAGACGTCTGCGATCGGTGCGTGTTCCTGGTCGGCGGGCGCCTTTCCCCGGAATCGCTCGCCGCCCCGGTCTGGGATGGAGTTGGCGAACGTAGCGCCCTGCTGTTCGCTGCATTCGATCGCGCGAGACGGCCACGATGACTCCCTCAGACCCGAAGCCATCAGCCATCAGCCATCAGCCCTGTCTCTGTCTCTTTCTCTTTCTCTATCCGATTCTCGCGTTGGCCCTCGGAAATGGAACAGCGGCCCAATCTCCTGGACGCGTCACGGGCCCGATCCCTCTCACGCTGCCTGGCGCGGCTCGCGCGCTGTGGATCGCCGCCGGTCCAGACGCCGAGAGCGTTCGCTGCGACGTGTCGGCGCCGCACGAATGGTCGTGCGACGGTCTCGTGCCGGATGCGCGAGGTCTGGTCGTCCTGGTTGGCGATGGCGCTGTCGCGACGCTGGGAGTTGGCCTGTCGGGCCTGCGCACAGACGTCGCCGTCGCGAAGTGGGGCCGCGTCGTGCACGTCACCGCGGGCGCAGCCGCGCCGGAGGACCTCCACGATCTTCTACTCACGGCCTGGACGCCGGAGCGCTCGCGCGCACGGCCGCAAACGCGTCGCTTCACTCCAATAAAAGACGACCATGTGCAGACGGCCCGGGTGTCGGAGACGTCGTTCTGGGTGAGCGGAAACGAGGTGGATCCTGACGCGTTCGTGGCGCTCGACGGTCCGGCGATCGGACGCTCGCGCATGTCGACAATACGACTCAGTGAAGGCGTGCCCGACGACCCGATCTTTCTTCCTGCGACCCCGCCGGTCACACTCGCCGGACACATCCACGGGCCGCACGGAGAGGAGGCCGGTGGCGCCGGCGTGGAGTTGTTCGGGCTGCTCGATTCTCGGCAGATCGGCGACGCCATGCCGGAGCGGCTCGACGAGCGCACGCCACTGCTTCTCGAGCGTTCCGTCATCGCGTCGCCGGACGGATCGTTCCAGTTCGACGGCGTCTCCATCGGCCCGTTTCGAATCGCCGCATCTCACTCGTCCCTGGGCAGCGGGGGCGTCTGGGTCGCCCTCGTCGGTCCGCCGGTCGACATTGCGCTGACGCTCGCACCGAAAGTGAAGGCTCGCGTGCTCAGGCATGGGCTGCCGGTGCCGGCCGCGCGCGTTCGCTTCCTCCCCGATCCCGACGCGTGGGCCGCCAGCGTCGATCCGACGGACCACGTCACGGAGCAAACACGGACGGCAGACGATGGCACGTTCGCGCTGCCGCTGCCGCGGAAACCGGCAGGAACCATTCAGGTGCTGCTCGACGATGGGACGGGCGTGCGCGTCGTGGTGCCCAATCTCCAGACCACAGGCGACGTGCTGCTCGGCGATCTCACCGTGCCCGACCAACGCCGCATCGTTGTGCGTCTTCTCGACGGAATCACATGCGATCTCCTGGCGGTCGGGCCCCTGGGCGCGCTCGGCCTGAACGTAGTACGCGCGGCGAGCCGGACCGGGTTGTACGAGCTCGAGCTGCCGGACGCCGGATCATGGGCCCTGAACGCAGAGTGTCGCGGCGTCGTTTACGAGATCGAGCCGCCGATCATCGCGGTGCCGGCTGACGGCCAGCCGCCCGCCGTCGACGCGCTCGTCGTCAAACGGCGCGGAGACTGAGGCGTGTGAAACCTTCTCGGTGTGAGGCCCTAGCCTCCACCTCTTTCGCGATCCGCTCCTTCGTCCAACGGGCCTGCGCAGCCTGTTGGGCGATGGAGTTCCGCCGCTCTGGGGAGAGATTCGCGGCGCGCTTCAACCCGCCTTTCGACCCGCCCAGCTTGCCCAGTGCAACAGCTATCGGATTTTTGGCCTTCCGTGGCTTTGGAAACGCGACCAAAGCGGCTTTGGTGGGCGGCCAGGCACGGTTCAGTATCGGCCTTACTGGACCCTACTTGCACGTTTCAAGATGTCTTTCGTTAACGCCTTCGCCGCCTGAAGCAGCTCAAGGCAGCGGGCGGTCCTGTTTTCAGGGAGAGGCGTCGTTGTCGAGATCAGCGTTTCGATCTCGGCGAGCATGTTCTGGAGCGCTTTGATCGGGATTGGATCGATTAGCATGCGCCGACACTAAGGCAGTCGGCGATTTCCATCAAGCCTCCGAGCAACGCAGGTTTCAGACACTACCTTCCTTCTGTCCGGTGCTCCACGACATGCGGAGAGGCGCAGCCGTATTGGTCTGTGCTCGTGGGGACAGGCCCGCTGAGCCTTTCTGGGGCACAAGCTATGCCGCCTGCAGGGAATCACAGATTCGACTTTTCTGGGCCATTCTCGACGTGGGCCTGCGCGGTCCTTCCGCTCCTGGCTGCACCTTTGGTCTGCCCGGGAAACCCACTTCTGACGGAACCTCACGGCCGCGTCCCTGGTGATCGCCTCGGTGTGCTCGACACACGCGACTTCGAACGCCAGGGCCGACAGCCTCATGAGGCTGCGCTTGATCTCGTCCCCCCAATTCTTGACCCCGCGCGAATGCGCATAGTACCGTTACCGCTCGGCTCACGCGCTGCTAATGGAACAGGCCACCGAAACACCTCTCAAGAAGACGCCGCTCAACGCCCGTCACCGCGCCTCGGGAGCGAAGATGGTCCCGTTCGGCGGCTGGGACATGCCCGTCGAGTACAGCGGACTCTCGAACGAGCACACCGCCGTTCGCACGCGCGCGGGGATCTTCGACGTCAGCCACATGGGCGAGATCGAGGTCGCCGGCAAGGACGCCCTTGCCGCCGTCCAGCGCATCACGTCCAACGACGCGGCGAAGCTTGCGACTGGGCAGGCGCAGTACTCGGGCCTTCTCACCCCGCAGGGGACGTTCGTGGACGACCTGCTCGTCTACCGGCTCGCGCCCGCCCACTTCCTCCTCGTCGTCAACGCGGGGAACATCGCGAAGGATTACGCGTGGATTGCGGCGAACATCACATCCGCCGGCGATGCGGTCGCCGTCGACGCGAGCTCGCGCTACGCGCTGATCGCCCTCCAGGGCCCTGAAGCGGTGAACGTGCTGCAGCCGCTCACCGGCGTGGACCTGACGAGCCTGAAGTACTACTGGTTCGGACATGGGGAAGTCGCCAGCGTTCGCGCGACGGTGTCGCGCACCGGCTACACCGGCGAGGACGGCTTCGAGATCTTCGTCCCGCCGGGATCGGCGGACCGCGTGTGGCTGGCGATTCTCGAGTCCGGCAGAGCCGCGGACGTGATCCCATGCGGCCTCGGCGCACGCGACACGCTGCGGCTCGAAGCCGGCATGCGCCTCCACGGCAACGATATCGACGAGACGACGACGGTGCTCGAAGCGGATTTGAGCTGGATCGTCGGCTGGAAGAAGGACGACTTCAACGGCGCGAGCGCGCTGCGCGAGCAGAAAGCGAGCGGCGTGAAACGGAAGATCGTCGGCTTCGAGCTGCTCGACCGCGGCATCGCGCGCCACGGCTGCGACGCTTACATCGGCGGCGCGAAAGCGGGCCTCGTCACCAGCGGGACGCAGACGCCGCACGTGAAGAAATCCATCGGCATGGCGTATCTGCCGGTCGAGCACACGGCGATCGACATCGAATTCGACGTCGACATCCGCGGACGCCGCACGCGCGCCCGCGTGGTTCCGATGCCCTTTTACAAGAGGCAAAAGTAAATGGCTTCGTACCCGGCGAGCTACAAGTACACGAAAGAACACGAGTGGGTGGAGCTCTCCGGCGACCGCGGCAAAG
>Ga0066667_10000812_pt1 | contig 11081 bp, 10 predicted proteins | sample GraSoiAngelo_116_FD_133943 | JGI IMG/M metagenome (GOLD analysis project Ga0066667, IMG submission 133943) | Grasslands soil microbial communities from the Angelo Coastal Reserve, California, USA - 14_0903_16_30cm | ecosystem: Environmental > Terrestrial > Soil > Grasslands | place: USA...
CCCGCATCGACAGTCAGATCGACGTCGTCGAGGACGACGTTGTCGCCGAAGCTCTTGCGGATCGCGTCGGCGCGAACGACGGGAACGCCTGCCGTAGGTTCGCGCACTTCGGGCGCAAGCGCCGCACTGGTTTCGAGTGTGTCCTTGGGCAAACCCGCTTCCCCGTGTATTGCAGGACGATCAAACGAGACGGCGCGTCGGAAGTCAAGGATCGGGGCGCGCGAGACGGCCTCCAGACGCCACACCTTTGCTGCCCGGCCGAAAAGCCCGTGCCTGGTGCCTGGGCACGGGGCCACGCCCGGTTCGGACGCGTTACTCCGGGATCAAAGGCAGACCCGACGCGACCACACGGCGCCCGCCGGCCTCGTAGACCACGTCGACGCTGTCGTTCTGCCGGTACGTCCCAGCGACGCCAAGGAAAAGCGAGAGCCACCGCCAGAAGCCGAGTCGCCCCTCCCGTGCGAGGCGCGCCTCGAAGACGAGCTCGTTCCCCAAGCGCCGAAAATCACGACCCTCCTGCTGCGGGACGCCGTTGAGGAAGACCCGAAAGTGCGACCCGACACCAGCCGGAAGTTGCACGCGCGTTCGTTCGCTCACCCTCCATAGAATGCCGTCGCGTTGGCGGTCGAGCTCGTCCAAGGTAGCTGGTGGGACATCAGGGCCTAGCCCGGCTCGCGCCTCGCCGGCGGAACGCGACGCCCGGGAAAATCGTGCGGAGAGCCGGAGCCCTCGTCTTCGTCGCCCTGCTCGGGCTCGTCCTCGCGCACGTAGCGCTCGCCGGCGATCCGGCCGGCCTTTCGCCTCGCGGCCCGGACTCCCCGCAGGCGGCCAAGATCGAAGGCATCGATTGGCTGCTGATCGCGATCACCGGCGGGATCTTCGTCCTCGTCGAGGGTGCGCTGATCCTGTTCGTCTTTCGCTTCCGCAACCGCGGCCGCTCACGGACGCTGGAAGGGCCGGAGATCCACGGCGCGACCCGGCTCGAGCTGATCTGGACTGCAATTCCGGTCGTGATCCTCGCGGCGATCGTCGCCTTCGTGCTGGTAAAGCTGCCCGGGATCAACAGCGCGGATTCGGCCAAGGCCGCCGGCCCGCCATTGATCGTCAAGGTCGAGGGCCGCCAGTTCTACTGGAACTTCCTTTACCCGAACGGCGTCATCCAGGTCGAGCGGATGCGGGTTCCGGCCAACCGCGACGTCAAGCTATTGATCAACTCAGAAGACGTCGACCACAGCTGGTGGATCCCGGCGCTGCAGGGCAAGTTCGACGCGATTCCCGGCAAGACGAACCACCTCTGGTTCCGCGCCGACCGCAGGGGGACGTTCGAGGGCCAGTGCGGTGAGTTCTGCGGCTACGAGCATCCGCACATGGTCGCCGCCGTCCAGGCGGTCCCGAGCAGCGACTTCCAGTCCTGGTACGACAGGGAGGCCCGCGCGCAGGCAAGCGGGACCTCCGACCTCGGGAAGATGACCTTCGACGGTGCATGCGCGACCTGCCACGGCTTTCACGCGCAGGGAGCGTTCGGGCCGGACCTGCGCGGCAATCCGATCCTGCAGCAGCCGGCCGCGATCAAGACGCTGCTACAGAACGGCCGTAACAAGATGCCCGCGGTCGGGAAAGGCTGGAGCAGCCGCCAGATGAATGCCCTGCTTGCCTACGTCAAGCGCTTCGCCGGGAGCAGCGGTGGCGGTTAGGGTCGCTCCCGATCCCGCCTCGACGATCGTCTCGCGCGGCCGATTCTCCAGCTGGCTCGCCACGGTCGACCACAAGCGGATCGGGATCATGTACATCCTCACGAGCCTGTTCTTCTTCGTGGCCGGCGGGATCATCGCGCTGCTGATGCGCTCGCAGCTCGCGCGTCCGAACGAGCACGTGTTCACGCGCGACACCTACGACCAGATGTTCACGATGCACGGGACGACGATGATCTTCCTCGTCGTCGTGCCGGTCTTCGCCGGGCTCGCGAACTACCTCGTGCCGTTGATGATCGGCGCGCGCGACATGGCCTTCCCTCGCCTGAACGCGCTCTCCTATTGGTTCTACCTGCTGGGCGGGATCGTCCTTTACGCAAGCTGGTTCTCGGGCGGCGGCGCGGCGCGCGCCGGCTGGTACTCGTATCCACCCCTCTCCGAGCACGCGTTCGAGCCGGGCAAGGGCCAGGACCTCTGGATCCTGGCAATCCACCTGACGACGATCTCGTCGATCCTCGGCGCGATCAACTTCATCGTCACGATCCACAACCTGCGCGCGCCGGGCATGAGCTGGATGCGCCTGCCTCTGTTCGTCTGGTCGATCTACGTCTATTCGGTCCTGATCCTGATCGCGCTCACCGAGCTCGCCGGCGCCCTCACGCTGCTGCTCCTGGACCGGAAGGTGGGAACGCACTTCTTCTTACCGAGCAAAGGCGGCAGCGCCGTTCTCTACCAGCACATGTTCTGGTTCTTCGGGCACCCCGAGGTGTACATCATGGTGCTGCCCGCGTTCGGGATCCTCTCGGAGGTGATCCCCGTCTTCTCGCGCAAGCCGATCTTCGGCTACAAGGCGATCGCCTTCTCCACGGTCGCGATCGGCTTCTACTCGATGCTGGTCTGGGCGCATCACATGTTCTCCGTCGGACTCCCGACCGGGCTCAACATCTTCTTCATGCTCTCGTCGATGACGATCGCGGTGCCGACCGGGATCAAGATCTTCAACTGGATCGCGACCACCTGGCGTGGCAACGTGATCCTCGATACGGCGATGCTGTTCGCACTTGGCGCCGTCGGTGTCTTCACGATCGGCGGCCTCTCGGGGATCTTCCTCGCCGCTTTCCCGTTCGACTGGCAGGTCACAGACACGTACTTCGTCGTCGCGCACATGCACTACGTGCTCTTCGGCGGCTCCGCCTTTGCGCTCTTCGCAGCCTTCTATTACTGGTGGCCGAAAATGTTCGGGCGGTTCCTCGATGAGCGGCTGGGAAAGGTGAACTTCTGGCTCTACTTCATCGGCATCAATCTGACCTTCTTCCCGCAGCACTTCCTCGGGTTGCTCGGGATGCCGCGGCGCGTGTGGACGTACAACCACCACGGCTGGTGGGCCGCGTGGAACCTCGTCTCGACAATCGGTGCGTTCGTGATGGCTTTCGGGACCCTCGTTTTCCTGATCAACGTCGTCCGGACGACCCGGGTCGGCCGGCGCGCCGGCCATGACCCTTGGGTCGCGGACACGCTCGAGTGGTATACGACCTCGCCGCCCCCGGCATACAACTTCGACAAAGTTCCCTACGTGACGAGTGCTCGCCCTCTCCGAGACCTGCGCCGCCGCCTGCAGGAAGGTAGCGTCCATGCCTGACGTGCGCCCCGGCCCCTGGCTGCGGCTGATCGCGGTCGGCGCCTCGGCGGCGGCCGCACTCGCGGTTGTCTCGGGTGCGCTGTCGCTCCACACCGCACACCGGGCGCTCGCCGCGCTGGCGGTGCCAGCACTGGCAGCGCTGGTCGCGGCGGCGTGGGTCGCGCACCGGCGGCTGCTCGGGCCCTCCGTCGCGGCGCTCAGCCTGTTCGTCGCCGCCGCGCTCGTCGTCGGGCGGCCGTTGCACATCGCATTCGCCGCACTGGCCCTGGCGGCGGCGCTCGTCGCGACGGCCGCGACCCTACGCGGCGAGCCGGTGCCCGCGGCCTCGCTGCGCGACTACGTCACGCTGACCAAGCCGCGGATCATGAGCCTGCTGCTGATCACCGGGGCGTCCGGGATGATCGTCGGCGCCCGCGGCTTCCCCTCCGCATGGCTCTTTGCCGTCGCGATGACCGGCCTCGCCCTAGCCTGCGGCGGCGCGAGTGCGCTCAACCACGTGCTCGACCGCGACATCGACCGGCATATGCGCCGCACCGACCGGCGGCCTGTCGCGGCCGACCGCGTTGTGCCGACCCGGGCGCTCGAGTTCGGGCTCGCGCTCTCAGCGCTCTCGTTCGTGGTGCTTGCGAGCCTCGTCAACGTGCTGACCGCCGTGCTCGCCCTGGCCGGCAACCTCTTCTACGTGTTCGTCTACACCCGCTGGCTCAAGCGCTCGACTCCGCAGAACATCGTCATCGGCGGCGCAGCCGGCGCGATCCCGCCGCTCGTGGGCTGGGCGGCGGCCACCGGAAACGTCACCGTGCCGGCGCTACTGCTGTTCGCGATCATCTTCTTCTGGACGCCACCCCATTTCTGGGCGCTCGCCCTACTAATCCGCCGGGACTACGAGGCAGCCGGCGTGCCGATGCTGCCGGTCGTGCGCGGTGAGCGGGAGACGACGAAGCAGATCGTCCTCTACTCAGGCGCCCTCGTCGCCGTGACGGCGTCCCCGTTCCTCTGGGGCACGCTCGGCCTGCCCTACCTCGTCGCTGCACTCGTCCTCGGCGCCGCGTTCTTCGCCCTTGCGCTCGGACTGCGGCGCGATCCGACCCCCCGCCGCGCCGCGCTTCTCTTCCACTTCTCGCTCCTCTACCTGGCCCTGCTCTTCGCCGCAATGGCCGTGGACGCCGCGCTATGACGGAGCGCCTCCCTGAGCCCATGCCTCCCCAGACGATGCACGAGCCGGCTGACCCCGAAGCCGAGCTCGCCCGGAGAAACGTGATCTTCGGCCTGGCGCTCTTCGGCTTCGTCCTGCTTCTCTATGGGGCCACGATCCTCGTCGCGTACGTCTATCTCGCCCTCGACTGAGGCGTCGCTTGCGACGCCGGCTAGAGGACGTGCGGGCTTCGCCCGGGCGTCCGTCTAATCCCGAGTGAAGAGCAGCAACGGGAGCGGACCCGGTTCGCCCTCGACTGACGCGATCTTCATCACCCGGGTGGAGTCGCCACCGCCCGGGCGCCGCCTGGCCGTCAAGGACCTGTTCGACACCGCGGGCCTGCGGACAACCTATGGGTCGGCGATCTTTGCCGACCACATTCCGGCCCGGACGGCCGAAGCGGTGCGCCTGCTCGAGGCGGCCGGGTACGCGAACGTCGGCAAGGCCAACCTGCACGAGTTCGCCTACGGCGTCACGTCAGAGAACCCTCACTACGGGCGAGTGCCGAACCCGCTCGCCGAGGGGCGGATCGCCGGCGGCTCGAGCGGCGGCTCCGCAGCGGCGCTCGCCGCCGGCCTGGCGGAGGCGGCCCTTGGCTCCGACTCTGCAGGCTCGATTCGGATCCCGGCGGCCTGCTGCGGCATCGTCGGCTTCAAGCCGAGCTTCGGACTCGTTCCGATCGATGGTTGCTTCCCGCTTGCACCGAGCTTCGACCATGCGGGGCCGATGGCAAGAGACGTGGCGGAGTGCGTCCGGATGATAGAAGCGCTCGTTCCGGGCTTCGAGCCGGTCGAGGCCCAGCTGTCCGACCTTCGGGTCGGCGTCGCCTGGCTCGACCAGGCCGACCCGCTCGTCCGCGCCCGTGTCCAGGAAGCGGCGGCGAATTTCCCGAGCCGGCGCGAGCTCGCCCTGAGCGTCCCCGACCGGGAGGAGTGGGGTGCGGCCTTCCGGCGCGAGGTCGTCGAATCGCACGCCGGGCTCTACCCTGAGCGCGCCGAGGACTACGGCGACGACGTGCGCCGCTCACTCGAGGCCGCCTCGGAGCTGACGGACTCGGAGGTCGTGGCCGCCCGGCGACTGCGAGAGCGACTGCGCGACGAGGTCCCTGAGGCGCTCGAGGACCTCGATCTGCTGGTGACACCGACGCTTCCGTGTGTCGCTCCGCCGATAGGTCAGGGGTCCCGGACCGTGCTGACGAAGCTCACGGCGCTCTTCAACCTGACCGGCTGGCCGGCGCTGGCTCTGCCGTGCGGCCCCGGCGAGGACGGCCTGCCGGCGTCGATTCAGCTCGCCGCCCCGCCCGGGCTCGATTCGCTCGTTCTCGCGGCCGCGGCGGCGCTGGAGCGGGCGCTGCAGGTGGCCTAGGCCACACCGGGGTCACTCCTTCGAGGGAGGCCTCCGCGGCACGGGGTGCCGACATCTCTGAACGCATGTCTGTGGTGGCCCGCCTCCTTGCCTTCGCAGTCGCCGGAGTGTTCGCGCTCGCCTTGGGAGCGCATTCCGCGTCGGCTGCAGGCTCCACGAAGTTCTCGCGGCCGACAACCGGTGGGGAATACGCGTACTCGACGCCGGAGGCAGCGCCTTACGTTGGCGCCCGCGCCGTCGTCCACTACGTCACGACGGGTCCCGACGCGCCCCCACTCAACGACGACAACGGCAACGGCTACCCCGACTACGTCGAGCAGGTCAGCGTCGCGGCCGATACCGCTCTCCTCTACTACGGGCGTCACGGGTTCAAGCTGCCTCTCGCGGATACCGCCGGGCCGGACACCAAGCCGGACGTCTACATCGACGATCTGCCGGCCGGTGTGTTCGGACTGACGTTCCCGGAGACAGCCGAGGGCGGATCGTTCGTCCTCGCTTCTCCCCGACTCGATTCCAGGCAGAAGACGCTGGGGAGCCTTCCGATCACGGTGGCGCACGAACTCTTCCACGTGATTCAGTTTTCGTACGTCGTGAGCGGGAGGCTGCCGACATGGGCCGCCGAGGGCAGCGCCACCGCGCTCTCGATGCTCGTCTTCCCAAAGGTTGAGGACCTGTCGATGGCGAACTTTCTCTATGGCTGGCTGTTCCAGCCGTGGCTCCCGCTCTACGACGAGCGCTCCGGCTGCGCACATTGCTACGGCAGCGCGTGGTGGTGGCTGTACCTGGCCCACCTGAACTCCGGCATCCTGCCGCGCTACTTCGCGCTGCTCGAGGCTGACGACCGGCAGGGGAAGCCGGCCACCCTCGGTGTAACTCAGCTCGACGCCGCACTCAGAGGGAGCCATGTCGGCCCCCTCAATGACGTCTTCACGGCCTTCTCGCTCAACTTGTACCGCCGCGGGCTGCCGCTCGGTGGGGCGTACTCACTCAAATCGTCGACAACTCCCCGGGCTACTTCGATCCACAGCGTTTACGGCCTCTCGGCCCAATACGTGCCGGTCCACGTCCCGTCCACCTCGCGCGGCGTGGTGATCGCAGTGCCCTACGGGGACGGGCCTCGGCCGCAGGTCACTCTCGTCGTCGGGGGACCGAAGGGTCGGAAGGTCATTGGCAAGCGGTTCCGTCCGGGCCAGGGAATGATCCTCTCGACGCTGTTCCGCAACGCCGCCGAACGGAAGCGGATCATGCTGATCGTGACGAGCGGCCACCTGAAAGGCGTCGCCTACCAGGTCGGCTACGCCGCGGTGGACCGTCGCGGAAAGCTCCCCGCCTGGATCGCGTTCTAAGAAGGCTCGAGTAGGCGGCGTTCGAACCGCCGTCGCTGAGCACGGGCAAGCAGCGCGGCGCCCGCACCGAGCAGCAACAGGGGGCCGGCGACGATCAGCACGTAGAACAGGATCTCGGCCTCGCGAAGGAGTACCCCGCCCGCGTCGCTCATCGTCCGGTCGAACCGGCCCGCGGAAGCTGCGGCTTGCGTCGGCTTCGTCGTCAACACGAGCTTGACGCGCGCAAGCTCGGCCCGCCGGACGGTCGTGGCCTTCAATTTCGTCAAGTAGTCGAGCCGGGCCTTCTCGGCGCTCAACCGCGCCCGCTCGGCCGGGGTAACGCCGCCGGCCTCGATCCGTGCGATGTCGGCCTGAAGCCGCGCGATTTCCTTCACTTCCTCCTGGACCGCCTTCGTCACGTCGACGATCGAGACGTGCTGGGCCAGGATCGTGCCGAGTCCGGAGTACTCCTCGACCGCGTCCTGAACCCGGTCGACCGGCACCCGCACGACGATCGAGGCGCCGCCGTGTCCGTTCTTCGGCGCGCCGTACTCGACCGACGCGACGTAGCCCCCGAGCAGACGGGCGAACCTCATTGCGCGCTTCGTCGCGTCCGACAGCGCATCGAGGTTCTTGACTTGCACTCGCAGAGAAGCGCCGTAGCGCTGCAGGCGGCTCGAGGTGTTCGGAACGCTCCCTGTGAAGACCTTTGGCAGAACTTGGGGCACGCGCGCTCGCTCCTTCTGCGAAAGCTGCTGGCCTGATAGCGAGCCACCGACACGCGGAGCTCCCGAACTCGCGCCCGAAACTCGCTTCGCCGGAGAGCCCGAATTCGTAATCCCGTGCACGAGAGCGCCGCCGACCGCAAGTGCCAAGGCCGCGGCAACCCCAACGAGAGCCATCCGACGGAGAGGAGGAAACGAGAACCGGGGTCGCTGCTGCGGCTCCTTGCGTGCGGCAACTGCCAGGACGCGGTCCCGCAACTCAGGCGAAGCGACAGGCCGGGCCGCACGTAGTTCGCTCGCCAGCTCAGGCGACAGCATCGGCGCTCACCATCCCTTCCAGCTTCTGGAGCGCGCGGCTCAACCGCGTCGAGCACGCGCTCGGACTGATCCCGAGCATCCGGGCCGCCGTGTCACCGTCGAGCTCGAGCACGACCCGCAGCGCGACGACTTCGCGTTCTGCCCGGGACAGCTCTGCAAGCGCATGCTCGAGCTCGGCGGAGAGGCCTTCGCCGAAGCTCGGCGCCGGCACCTCCCGCAACTCGCGCACTGCGTACCGATCCTCGCGGCGCAGCCGCCGCGCCTCCGAGCGAAAATGGTCGAGCGCCACCGAGCGCGCAAGCTGGCAGAGCCAGGTACGTACTCCACCCCGACGGGCATCGAAGCGATTCCAACGGCGAAGTGCGCGCTCGAACGTGTCGACCGTGAGGTCTTCGGCGAGGGCGTGGTCAGCGGTCAGGTACATGAGATAGGCAAGAACGTCGTCGAGGTGTCGCTCGGCGATGACGGCGAAGCTCTGTTGCTCCGCGTTCACGGTCTTATTACGCCGCAGCGGGCCGGCGTTGTCACATCTCAGCCGACAGGCACCAGGGCTTGCGCAGCCGCGATCGTTTGGTCGATTTCGAGAACGCCGAATGATTGAATCGCGATGTAGAGGCCGTCGCGAACCATGAAGCCTTCGAAACCGCCGTCGAGGACGAGTTCGCCGGGGGCGGGCCCTTCGGGCATCCAGTTCGAGACGAAGCCCCAGCCAAAGCCAAACTCCGGCCGTAAGGACTCTTCCAGGCGAAAGTGGTTTCCCTGCGTGTCCGTATAGGTGAAACGGACGGCGTCGTCGATCCGCGGCGGCAGGCCGGTCGAGCGCAGGTAACCCGTCGTGATCGTCTGGCGCTCGACCGACGACAGCGTCAGGTTGTCGAATTCCTTGCCGAGCCAGAGCGCGGGCCGGCCGAGAACGCTCGCAGCCTGAGAGGCCTTGATCTCGGCCTGCGACTTCACCCCGCCCGCCGTGACCCGCTCGCGTGCCGGACGAAGCTCGGGTTTCGAGAAGTCCGCCTCCGCTCGGCTCACGCTGCCGATTTCGATGACGTGGTACGCGCGGGCCTCGGAGCCGTTGAAGAGCGTCTTCACCAGCACGGGCCGGTAACTGTCGCGATCGACGGCCACGACCTCCCGCTCGTCGATCGATGGGCTGGGCGGCGCGGTCGGGTCGGTCGGCACCTCGATAGGAATCGACAGCCAATAGACCGGCGTTCCATCGACCTCACCCTCACCCGTCTTGTGCACCTGGCCGCCGGCCAGCGCGTCGCGGTACTGGGTGAGGAAGCCGCCGAGAGCCGGGTCAACCGACGGCGGCTGCTCTGGCACGTCTCGCGGCGTCGTCCCGTTCTTGCCGTCGAATCGGCAGCTGACACGCTCTTTCGTCGCTTCGACCGGGTGGCGGGCAATCCAGGCGCACGTGATCACCGGACCGTCGATCGAGAAGCCCCCGGCCGGCGTCTCGAGCACGTCATCGCTGAGGCGGCCGTCCCGACGCGTAATCGTGTGCGCGAGCCCGCGCGCCTGGTCGTACCAGATCTCCTGCTCGACCACCGATTGCAGCGGCGCCCGCTTCCCTGTCGCCAGGTCGACGACCGTCAAGCCGGCTGAGCTCGTCTCGCGCGTGATCGCGTGCAGCACGGGCTCGTCCCCGATCGCCGCCATCGCGCGATCCACGAGCGTCCGATGGCCGCCGTTCCAAGGAGCGACCAGCGCAATCACAAGCGCTGCAGCGAGAACGACGGCTCCTGCGAGCACCGTCCGCGACACGCGGCGCCTGACCTTGACTGGCTCCCGCGCAGCGGCGACTGCGTCGGCGAGCGCGAGCAATTCCGGGTCGTCCGCGAGCAACTCGAGGACTTCGTGATCGAGCATTGCGGTCATGGGTCGATTCCCTCCTCAGTGAGCACGGCGCGCAGGGTTGCGAGGCCACGCGAGAACCGCATTCGCGCCGCTTCCTCAGACGTTCCGACCAGTCGGGCGATCTCGGCGAACGGCACACCGCGCCAGAGCTTCAGCACGACGACCTCGCGCTGTCGTGCCGGAAGCCTGTCGAGCGCCGAGCGAAGAGTCTCTAGGAGCCTCGCCCCGTATTCAGCCTCGGCGGGAGCGGCGAGGGCTATGGGATCCCGGACGCTGCGCCGAACCGCATCTGCGAACCGTCTCCTCGCTACGGCGTAGAGCCAGGGCAAGGGCGGCCGTCCGTCGGCTCGGAGCCTCGCCGCAGCGTCGGCGAACACCTGCTGAGCGAGTTCCTCCGCAGAGTGGTGATCGCTCGTCCTTCGCCGAAGGAACCGGTAGATCTCGGCGTAGTGGCGACGAAACGCGTCGTCCGCGAGGTCGTTCACGACCTTTAACTCGTCCACGGAGGGAGAACGTAACGCGGGTCAGACGGCGGCGATGACCGCGGCCTCGTAGACCGGGTCGCGGGAAAGCTTGTCGAGCTCGTCCGAGAGCAGGTCCGCCGGGATCGGCGGATCGCCGGGCGGAAACGGCGCGGGCTCGCCGTCGAGCTCGACGCCGACGAGCTTGTTGGAGGGCTCGTGCTCGAGCCCGATCGACCGGTCCAGGCGCGAGCGAAGCCAGCCCGCGAGCAGCTGCGCTTGCGCTTCTGTCCCCGTGACCTTGATTCGCTCGACCTTGGCGATCGCCGGCCAGAGCGAGGCGAGCATCGGCCGCCACCGGCTCGTCCGCGCCCAGGCGATGTCGGAGACGGCGAGGCGGTCGAAGATCTCCGCCATCCGCGCGTAAGGCTTCGGCAGGCCCGGCCACTCGGTGCTGTCCACGATCAGCCGGTCTGCGACGCCGATGAGCTCGTCGAACGCG